>Ga0207683_10006446_pt1 | contig 10049 bp, 8 predicted proteins | sample KBSM73metaG_FD_184333 | JGI IMG/M metagenome (GOLD analysis project Ga0207683, IMG submission 184333) | Miscanthus rhizosphere microbial communities from Kellogg Biological Station, Michigan, USA - KBS M7-3 metaG (SPAdes) (version 2) | ecosystem: Host-associated > Plants > Roots > Rhizosphere >...
CCACGCGATCGCCGTCGAGTGCCTGCAAGGCGGCACCGGGTCGACGGCCTGCTCGCAGGCGTACTCCTCGGCGTCCACGAGCTCACAGCAGCTCGCGTCGTCGCTCTTCAGTTGCTCGCAGTCGAGCTGCTCGAGCACCTGCCACGTCGGCGGCTGATCAGCACCCGCAGATCGACGCGCAGCCGCCGCCACCGCCACAGTCCTGGAGGCACTGATGATCGCACGTCCCGGTGCCGCCGCTGCCCGAGGTGCCGCTCGTCCCGGAGGTGCCGCTCGATCCGGGCTCCGACGGGGCGGCCGTGCCCGGCGTGCAGCGATCCTCGGAGAGCTGCGCGCAGACCTGCTGCTCCGTCTGTGATGCGAGGAGCCCGGCCGCCTGCGTGCACGTGGTGTACGCACCCATCGAGCAGATCATGTCGCCGCATGCGCAGACGAGCTCGGTGGCGCCGGCCTTGATCCGGAATCCGCAGTGCGGCATCGCCGACGTGTCGACGACCACCGTTGGACAGAGGCTCGTGGCCTGACAGAGCTGCTGGCCGCTGCCGCTCTCGATCCCGCAGTTGCCGCCGACCACGCCGGCCTCGGCGGCCGCATCGGTTCCGCCGTCGGCGGCGCCCGCGGTGGTCGTGGAGCTTCCGCCGCCGTTCGGCGTGACGTCGATGAGCCCGCAACCCAGCACGATGAACGAAGTGGCAAGGGCCATCGGAAGGATCGAAACGGAGGCGATTCGCATCGCCACCGACCCTGCGCGCGCGGAACGAAGAGGGCCAACTTCCCTGCAACTCGGGGTGCTAGTAGCTTCGTGAACATGAAGATCGACGACGCGTACGCGCCCGTTGCCGACGCGAAGACCCAGGTCCTCGCGCGCCTCGTGAGCACCCTCGCCGAAGACGCGATGTTCGGGCTCTCGACGGGCGGAGGCACCGACGTCCTCGAGGGGCTCGGAAAGCGTCGCGGCGAGGCCTACTCGGCGGTCCTCGCCGGTCATCGCCTCAACACGATGTCGGGCGAGCTCGACAACTGGATCGTCGAGCTGACACGGGCCGTCGCGCCGATCTTTCCGCCGGGGTGGTTGCCAATGGCGGAGGTGATCCGCGAGAAGGTCACCCTCGAGGTCGGCGCGCGCGGGCTGCGCTCGCTCTTCTCGTCGAAGCCGAGCGACAAGGACATCCAGCGCGTGAAGCGTCTCGGAACGCTCGCCGTGCGCGTGCTCCGCGCCGTCTTCGCCGCCGACGGTCCGCTCGATCCCGAGGAGACGCGCACGCTCGCCGGTGTGATCGCGTCTCTCGGTCTGCCGGACCCCGATGCGCAGGCGCTGTTCGCCGAGCATCCGGTGCCCGTCGAGCAGCTCGACGTCTACGGCGACATCGAGCCGGGGATCGCAAAGGCAACGCTGCGCGGTGCGTGGCTCGCCGCCGCGTGGGACCAGATCGATCCGCGTGAGGAGCACATCGTGCGCGTCCTCGCGAACAAGCTCTCGTTCGCGCCGATGGACCTCGAGGTGCTGCGCAACGAGGCCGTCCAGCGCATCGACGCGCGGAGGCTCGCAGGTCTCGCTGCCGTCGACGGCATTCGTTTCGTGCTCTCGGACCGCATGCCTGGTCACGGCGTCACGCTCGCCGCGAAGACCGCGCATCTCATGGTGCCGCGCCGCTACCGCGACGAGGCGCTCGCACAGGTCGGCGCAGGCCAGCGCGTGGTCCTGGCGAAGCGCTATCCGCAGCTCGGCAGCGATGATCGGCATACCGTGCTCGGCATGGTGTGGGCGGCCGCGATGTACGACGACCCGTCGCTCGCACGGCGCGCGCTCCTGCGGGCCCGGCACGATCGCGTCGCTGCAGACCTCGGCGAAGACGCCACCAAGTCACGCCACGCGATCGAGGGCTGGTTCGCCGACGTGCTCGCGCCGGCGGCGTATCCGATGGGCGCGGACTGAGGCCCGAGCTGAGGCTCGAGAAGAGAACAACATGAAGACCAAGAGGCTCGGCTTCGTCGGCGGCGGCAACATGGCAGAGGCGCTCGTGAAGGGCCTCCTGCACGCGAAGGTGATGCCGCCCGAGGGCATCGTCGTGAGCGACGTGAAGACGGAGCGCCTCGCGCACTTCACGGACCTCCACGGAGTACGCACCACGCAGGACAACCACGAGCTCGTGCGGACGTCGGATGTGATCGTCCTGTCGGTGAAGCCACAGGTGATCGACAAGGTGCTCGCGCTCATCGGCGCGGACGTGAAGAGCACGCAGCTCGTCATCTCGGTCGCGGCCGGCGTTCCGGTATCGGCGATCGAGGCGCGACTCCCGGAGGGCACGCACGTCGTGCGCTCGATGCCGAACACGCCGGCGACGGTGCAAGCCGGGGCCACCGCCATCGCGCCCGGCACGCATGCCGGCGAAGAGGATCTCGAGGTGGCGCGCGCGCTGTTCGCGGCGGTCGGCCGCGTGGTCACGCTCGACGAGACGCTGCTCGACGCCGTCACCGGTCTCTCCGGCAGCGGCCCCGCCTACGTCATGCTGATGATCGAAGCGCTCGCCGACGGCGGCGTGAAGGTCGGTCTCCATCGCGACACCGCGCTCTTGCTCGCCGCGCAGACGGTGTACGGATCGGCGAAGCTTCTCCTCGACACGGGCGAGCATCCGGGTCGCCTCAAGGACATGGTCACGAGCCCCGGCGGCACGGCCATCGCCGGCCTCCACACGCTGGAGTCGGGCGGCCTCCGCCGCACGCTGATCGACGCCGTCGAAGCCGCGACGAATCGCTCGGCGCAGCTCGGCGAGATCATGGCCGCGAAGATGACGAAGAAGTGACCAGACCTCGATCTCAGTGGAACTCGAGTGAGCGCGCGATCGTGAACGCGTCCTCGCAGTCCTTCGCGGTCTTGCATCGCGCGTAGAGAACGAGACGTGGCTTGGTCGGCTTCGCCGCCGGCGTCTCCTCGAAATAGACGCCGGAGAGGATCGCTCCGCTCTCCAGCCGGAGCGTGCGCAGGTTGGCGCGCAGGCCGTCGATGGTCACGGCCTCGTCGTGCAGCCCCTTGTCGCCGCCTCCGGGGTCGGGAAGGAGGGTGTTCGAATAGTCGCCGTAGTCGTACTCGAGCTCGTAGCGAGGCCCGGTGAATGCGCCGACCTCGGAGTCTTCGCCGATGACTTTTTCACGCACGAGGTCCGGCGGCACGAAGAACGAGAAGCTCGGCCCGGTCCAACTGACGTGCTCCATGCGGCGCCATTCGCGAGGCACGGGTGGTGGCGGGAGCTCGGCGCACTTGCCGGCCGCGCACTGCGCGCGCCGCGGCACCGAGCACGTCATGAACCGCTGTGCGCATCCGCGATCGAGCCAGGCCTTCTCGAGCGGATCGACGACGTCGCCAAGAGGTGCGTCGGCACGACGAAACCTCGCGCAGCCGTCGAGCGCGGAGCGAACGCCGCCGCGCTGCTCGGCGATGCACTCCTCGTCGCGTGTGCAGGCTCGATGACGGGTGAGCTCGGCGACGTAGCGCGCGCGCACCGTCTCGCAGTTCGCCTCCGTGTCGACGACCGGCCCGCGCGGCTTCGGCGGCGCCGCTACCTGCCGCGACGCGTAACCGAGCGCCACGAGCAGGATCGCCGCCCCACCGAGCGCCAATGAGAGCGACAGGGCGTGGGCTCGAACGAGGTCGCGCGGGCGTCGCACGGGGTGATCGTACGGCGCCGCGACTACTTCGCGGCGGGCTTCGCTGTCTCTTCGGTGGTCGCGTGCTTCGGGATCACTTCGGTGTACGTGACGAACGCGATCAACGTCAGGAACATCAAGAGCCCGATCGCGTGCACCTTGGCCTCGATCTTCGCGTCGGCCTTGCGGCGCGACGCGGCCTCGAAGCCGAGGAACAGGAGCCGACCACCGTCGAGCGCCGGGAACGGCAGCAGGTTGAAACCACCGAGGTACGCGCTCAAGAGACCGAGCAGCATGAGGTACGTGTGCGGTCCGTCCTTCGCCGCGTTGCCGACCTCGCGAACGATGCCGACCGGACCCGAGAGCTCCGGCTTCTCCTTGCCGGCGATCATCCGCGCCAGGCCCTTCACGAGCTCGTAGACGACCTTCGGCGGCTTCTTCACGCTGAGGATCGCCGCCTGACCGACGCTCACCGGCTCGATCTTCAGCGGCTGGCCGACCAGGATCTTGCCCTTGTTCTCGCCGTCGCTCGCGATCGGCGTGGTCGGCAAGTGCAGCTTCTCGGTGGCGCCCGCGGCACCGCCCTTCACGTCTCGCTCGATCTCGATGTCGATCGTCTCGCCGGGGTGCGCGCCGATCTGCTTCTTGAGCTGATCCCAGTCGTGCACCGCCTCGCCGTTCACGCTGAGGATCTTGTCGCCGTCGACGATGCCCGCCTTCTCGGCAGGCCCATTGGGGCCGACGTGGACGCGCATGCTCGTCTCGTCGGAGACCGGATTGCCGCCGAGCAGGAACGCGAAGAAGATCAGGACCGACGCGAAGAAATAATTGGCGAGCGGGCCCGCCGAGATGGTGACGATACGCGCCCACAGAGAGGCGTTCGCATAGCTCTCGGGGTCCTTCGGATCGTTCTCCTCGTACGGGTTCATGCCCGCGATCTGCACGTACGCGAGGAACGGGATGATCGCGATCTGGAACGTGGTCGGGCTGTTCTTCGGGCGGTGCTTCCACAGCGTGGGGCCGAAACCGATCGAGAACTTCGTGACGCGCATGCCGAAACGGCGTGCCGCGAGGTAGTGCCCGCCTTCGTGGACCACCATCAGGACGGCGAGGCCCAGGATGGCGATCAGCGCGTACGCAAAGGACATGATGACAGCTTAGCGAGAAACCCTTGGCTCGCCCATGTAGGACGAAAACACCGTCTGGGCGGGCGAAAGCGCATGGTAAAGCCGGAGCGAATGCGGCGTCCGCGCGTCCTTGCACCGCTCGCTCCGCACGCTCCGCTCGCGGTGCTCGCTGTCGTGCTTGCGACCTCGACCGCACGTGCGGACGACACGGACGAGGTGGTCATTCGCGGTCGCAACGCAGGCGGGTTCGTCTCGCGCGCCACGATCGAGGACGCGCCGCGCGAGATCACCGATGCAGCGAGCCTCATCGAGCCGCTCCCCGGCGTTCACGTGCGGAGGCTCGGCGCCGACGACTCCTTCTCGACGATCTCGATCCGAGGCACCGGCTCGACGCAGGTCGCGATCTACCTCGCCGGCGTTCCGCTGACCGGCGGCGCGGACCCCACGCTCGACCTCGCCACGCTCCCGCTGTGGCCCGGCGTGCGTGCCCGCGTCTTCCGATCGTTCGCGCCGGCCGCGCTCGGGCGCAGCTCGCTGGGAGGCGCGCTCGTGCTCGACACGCCTTCGCCGCGCGCGCCCGCGAGCACGGAGGTATGGGCAGCGGCCGGCTCCTTCGGATCGCGCCGGCTGCGCATCGGCGACGTGCGCGGAGATCCGGACGGCGTGCGGATCTCGACGGGCTTCAGCGCCTCCCGCTCGGACGACGACTTCACGTATCTCGATCCGGCGGCGACCGTGAACAGCGGTCACGACGTCTTCGCGACGCGACGGAACGCGGGACACGCCGACGCGAACGCGCTCGCATCGATCGGGATCCCGGTTCGGCTCGCCGGGGAGCGCGGGAACGGCGCGCTCACCGTCACGACCCTTGCGCAGATCCGCCGGCAGGAGCTGCCCGGGAGCATCTCGTATCCGACGACCGACCAGCGCCTCGATTCGAACCGACTGCTCGCCGCGCTCGAGCTCACGCTGCCCGCGGGGCCGGGCGCGTTCGGCCTCCGCGGCTGGGGCCGTCGCGAAGGGCTCATGATCCGCGACTCGTTCGCCGATGCGCAGGCGACGTTCGGACCGATCGCGACCGACGACGCGATCCTCGCCACCGGCGGCAGCGTGGGATGGCGCGGACAGCCGACCGAGGGAACGACGCTCGAGGCGCGCATCGACGGCAGCGCCGAGCGCTTCGCACCGGGCACGTGGGTCGGCACGACCCAGCCGCCCGGCGCGCGCCGCACGAACGCCGGGATAGGTGTGGACGCGACGGCTCACGCTGCGCCTCCGCTCACGCTCGCGGCGAGCGGGCGCGCCGATGCGTGGTTCGACGGGACGGACGCGGCGCCGGAGACCCCTGGCGCTGCCGGCGCGACCAGCGAGCTCCGCCCGACCGGCAACCTCGGCGCCGAGCTCGAGCTCGGTCCGATGACGCTCGCGACGCACGGCGGCGTCCTCGCGCGACCGGCATCGTTCGTCGAGCGCTTCGGAAACCGTGGCTCGTTCATCGGCGACCCGCTCCTCAAGCCCGAGTCGGCGACCACCGTCGACGGCGGCGGCTCGTTCACGAAGAGGCTCGGACGCGTGAAGCTCCACGTCGAAGCGGCCACCTTCGCGACGTTCGCCGACGACCTCATCGTGTTCGTCCCGAAGGGCGCGTACGGCCGCGTCAAGGCGACGAACATCGGACGCGCTCGGATCCTCGGCATCGAAGCCGAGGCGCGCGCCTCCGCATATGGCTTCGAGCTCCGCCTCTCGCACACCGCGCTCGCGACCGCGAACGAGAGCGAGTGCAGCTTCGTCAACGGAGTGTGCGAGCGCCCTCCCCTGCCCGGCCGTCCCGCGAACGACTTCGTCGGCGACGTCTCGTACACGATCGGCCCGGTCCGCGTCCGTTACGGCATCGACGTGGTCACCGGGATCTACCGGGACGAGGTCGGCAACACGCCGGAGCCCGATCGGGTGCTCCACAGCACAGGCGCTCGGCTCGAGGTTCCCGGCGCACCCGGCCTCTCGCTCTCGCTCGACATCAAGAACCTCTTCGACCTCCGCGTCGCCGAGTATCCCGGCGTCGGCGGCGCCCTCGTCCGCGCGCCGATCGGCGATGCGCTCGACTATCCCATCCCCGGCCGCCGCATCCTTTTCAGCGCCCGCTGGGTCTTTCCCGAGCCAGGCGCCGGTGCTAGCGTCCGCGGCCTCCCATGAGCCAAACCGTCCCCGGTCCCACCCGTCCCGGCATCCCCGGCCAGCCCGCTCCTCAGACCTCCGGCGCAGGCGGCCCCGGTGAAGGAGGCATCGCCATCCAGGGCGGCGCCGCGATCCTCGCGCCGATTCAATCCTTCCCGAACGGCGTGCCCGCGAACGCCATGGTCCTCATCCCGCTCGGCCCGAACGGCGCGCCGGTGGAGAAGGACGTCGTCGACGGTCCCGTCGCGCTCACGATGGAGCAGGTGTGGAAGCTCCTCGGCTTCAACGGCCCCGCCGTGCAGGTGCAGGACGAGCAGGGTCGCCCGATCGCGATCGGCCTCGAGGATCTCCTCGCCGGTCTCGAGAAGCACTGGGTCGAGAGCCAGGACGACCTCGACCGCGGCCGCATCTTCGCGCAGGAGCTGATGAAGTATCAGCGCCACGAGAAGGCGGAGCAGGTCCTCGCGAAGGTCGTCGCACGCGGTGGTGACGGTCAAGACTGGCTCGCGCTCGGCGTCGCGCAGCTCGCGCAGGACAAGCTCGACAAGGCCGAGGGCACGCTCAAGGGCGCCCAGAACCTGATGAAGGAAAATCCCTATCCGAGCCTTCACCTCGCGAAGCTCGCGCACGGGAAGAAGGACCCGAAGGCGGAGCGCGAAGCCGTCGAGCGCGCCATCCAGATCCAGCCCGGCAACGTCGACGCGTGGGCGTACCTCTTCAACTTCATCAAGGAGTCGGAGAGCGAGGACAAGGCAATCGCGACGCTCGAGGAGCTCGCCAACGCGCCCGTCAACGCCAAGACCGCTGCTCCGTTCGTCGCGCTCCAGGGCTTCTACGCCGCCGACGAGAAGACGCGCGACAAGGCGATCGGCTTCGCGAAGAAGGGCGTCGACCGCTCGCCCGCGGATCCGATCCCGCTCATCGTGCTCTCCGCGCTCTACGGTCAGGCGGGCAAGATCGACGAGGTCGTAAAGCTCCTCGCCCCGCACGAGGCGCTGATGCAGCAGGACGTCCGCATCGCGCACAACTACTTCGAGGCGCTCTTCCAGTCGAAGGACATGGCGAAGATCACCGCGCTCCTGAACAAGCTCGCGACGGCGCCGAACAAGGAAGTGAAGCAGTTCGCGATCGAGCGCTCGCGTGCCATCGCGCAGATGCTCCAGCAGCAGCAGCAAGCCCTCGCGGCGGCGGGCGGCGCAGCGCAGAAGTAATCGGCGATACGTCGCCATTCTTCGTTCTGCTGTTTTCAGAGCGGCGCACATCCAACCTGGATGTGCGCCGTTCGCACGTTCACGATCATTTCCGGCCCCCTCGGCGATCGATCGCTACGATGAAAGGCCGTGGGCAACGCCGCCCAAAATGTTCGAGTAGTAGGGAGATACGCCCTCTACGGCGCCATCGCCGCGGGAGGAATGGCGACGGTCCATCTCGGACGTCTGCTCGGTCCCGTCGGCTTCTCGCGAACGGTCGCGATCAAGCGCCTCCATGCGCAGTTCGCCTCCGACCCCGAGTTCGTCTCGATGTTCCTCGACGAGGCACGCCTCGCCGCGCGCATCAGGCACCCCAACGTCGTGCCCACACTCGACGTCGTCGCGACCGGCGGTGAGCTCTTCCTCGTCATGGACTACGTGCCCGGCGAGTCGATCGCCCGGCTGTCACGTGTACTGAAAGAGCGGCACCAGACGCTGCCCACCCGCGTCTTGTCTGCGGTGATGGCCGGCGTTCTGCACGGCCTCCATGCTGCGCACGAGGCGAAGGACGAGCGCGGTCATCCCCTCGGCATCGTGCATCGAGACATGTCCCCGCAGAACGTGCTCATCGGGACAGACGGCGTGGCGCGCGTCCTGGACTTCGGCGTCGCCAAGGCCGCGGGACGCATGCAGACTACACGCGAAGGGCAGATCAAAGGAAAGCTGTCCTACATGCCACCGGAGCAGCTCCGCGGCGCGACCGTCAATCGCCAGTCCGACATCTACGCCGCCGGCGTCATGCTCTGGGAGCTCGTGACCGGGCAGCGCCTCTTCGCGGGAGACAACGAGGGAGCGATCGTCGCGAAGATCCTCGAGGGCAAGGTCGAGGCGCCGAGCAAGGTGCTCATGCGCGGGCTCAGCCCGCAGCAGACGCTCACCAACGACATGCTCCGCGGTCTCGAGAGCCTCGATTCGACGATCCTCCGCGCGGTCGCCTCGGATCCGACGGAGCGCTACGCGACGGCGCGCGAAATGGCGGTCGAGATCGAGCGCAAGCTCCAGCCGGCGACGGGGTCGGAGGTCGCGGACTGGGTCGAGGTCATCGCGAAAGAGGTCCTGCATTCGCGCGCGGCGATGGTTGCGGAGATCGAGAGCAGCACTTCGCATGTCGCCACCGAAGGACGCGACGGCCACGTGCAGAGCGTGCTCCAGGCCAAAGCCACGCTCTCGCCGTCGCAGTCGCACCTCATGGGGCGAGCGCGGGACTCCGCGGCGCCGCCGACCGTCCCGCACCCGCGTGACTCTCGCAACGCGTTCGACTCTCGTGATTCGTTCGACTCGCGTGACGCGCCGCCGCTCTCGCAGACCGTCACGATGACCGCCGGACCTCCGGTGGCGAGGATCTCGTATCACGGTCCCGTCGACGGACCGCCGGTCACGCAGCCGTCGTCGATCTCCGTCGCGAGCGGCACGTACGGACGCCCGCGCGACACCGATCGTCCGGATGGACGTCGCACCGCCGTCGCCGCGATCGCCGGCGTGCTGATCGGCGTCACGGTGCTCGGGAGCGCGCTCGTCTACCGGTACAAGCTGGCGAAGCCGAGAGCGCTCGCCGGCGCAGCAACGACCGCCACTTCGGGTGACGCGCTCGGCGCTCCGGGCGTCGCGACGTCCACGGCGTCGAGCGTCGTGACGCCGGCGCCGGTGGCGAACGCGGAGGCGGCCGACGCCGGCGCAGGCGCGACGACCTCGCCGTCTGGAGAAGGCGCAAGCAACGCCGCGGGTGGCGAGGCGAAGACCGGCGCGGGCACGGGCACGGGCGGCAAGGAGGGCAGCGTCGCGACGACGAAGTCTCCGGGCGGATCTCTCGGCGCGTCCCGAGCTCGCCCTATTCTTTGAACAAATAGCCCTT
>Ga0207683_10006447_pt1 | contig 10047 bp, 8 predicted proteins | sample KBSM73metaG_FD_184333 | JGI IMG/M metagenome (GOLD analysis project Ga0207683, IMG submission 184333) | Miscanthus rhizosphere microbial communities from Kellogg Biological Station, Michigan, USA - KBS M7-3 metaG (SPAdes) (version 2) | ecosystem: Host-associated > Plants > Roots > Rhizosphere >...
GCAAAGGCGCGCGATCGACCGGCCCGTGCGCCGCCCCAACCCTTTCTCAGCCGGTAGGTCTCGTCTCCCAAACGGAGGTTCTCGATGACACGTGTGCGCTTACGCAGACATCGAATCGTCAACAGGCGGCACGCCGTGGTCGCTGTACTCGCGCTCACCGCCAGCCTGCTGGTTGGCGGTCTCGCCGCGAGTAACGCGGGGAGCGCACCGGGTGGGCCGCCTGTCGAGGCGCGGGTGAACGCCCTTCTCGCGAAAATGACGCTCGACGAGAAGCTTGAGCAGATGCAGCTACTCGCCGACTTCCAGGCAACCCCGGCAGAAGCGCAGAAGGGTATCGGTGGCGTTTTCAGCCTCACTGACCCGGTGAAGATCAATCAGCTGCAGCATGTCGCGGTGGAACAGTCCAGGTTGCACATTCCGATCCTGTTCGCCTTCGACACGATCCACGGCTTCCGGACCGTGTTCCCGATTCCGCTCGGCGAGGCGAGCAGCTTCGACCCCGGAGTGGCAACCGCGGACGCGACCTTCGGGGCACGCGAGACGGCAGCGACCGGTATCAAGCAGATCTACAGCCCGATGGTCGACGTCTCGCATGACCCTCGGTGGGGACGCATTGCCGAAGCCTCGGGCGAGGACCCATATCTCGGATCGGTCATGGCGGCGGCCAAGGTGCACGGCGATCAGGGCGCTAGTTACAGCGCTGCCGACAAGGTGGTCGCGAGTGTCAAGCACCTCGCTGCGTACGGCCAGCCCGAAGGTGGCCGGGAGTACAACACGACCGACATGTCGACGCAGGTCCTGTACAACCTGTACCTGCCGCCGTACAAGGCCGCAGTGGACGCGGGCGTAGGCACCGCGATGTGCTCGTTCAACGCGATCAACGGCGTGCCTGGGTGCGCGAATCCCGAGACCGAAACCGACATCCTGAGAGATCAGTGGGGCTTCGACGGGTTCGTGGAAAGTGACTACACCGCGGTGGCCGAGCTGCGGGCCTGCCCACCGGTGAACCCGAATACCGGGCCGTGTGGTCATGGCGTGGCGGCGGACGGTCCGCAGGCTGCTCAGTTGGCGATCAGTGCCGGCACGAACATGGAGATGGTCAGCACCAACTTTGTCGACTTCGGCAAGCAGCTCCTCGCTCAGGGCAAGATCACTCTGCGAGACATCAACGATGCCGTGCGGGCCATCCTGCGCGTCAAGTTCCGCGCTGGGTTGTTCGAGCACCCGTACGTCGACCCTTCGAAGGCGGACGCGGCGCAGTTGCTGCCCGACGCCGTGGCGGCGGAGCGATCGGCGGCGAGCAAGTCGATGGTGTTGCTCAAGAACGACGCCAGCACGCTGCCACTCGATGCGACCAAGTCTGTCGCCGTGATCGGCCCGCTTGGCGACGACCAGCATGACATGCTCGGTCCATGGTGGGGCACCGGCCGGGATCAGGACGCGGTGAGCCTGTACACCGGCATCAAGGCGCAGGACCCGAACACGACGTTCGTGAAGGCTTGCGACCTGCCGAACACGGAACCACCGCAGTACAACCCCGCGGATGACTGCCCGGTAGGCCCCGGGTTCGACCAGGCTGTGGCTGCGGCCCAATCGGCCGACCAGATCGTGCTGGCGCTCGGCGAGACCCGAGAGATGAGTGGCGAGGCCACGTCGCGCAGCAACATCGACCTGCCCGGCCAGGAGCAGGAACTGATCAACCGGGTCGCGGCGCTTGGCAAGCCGTTCACCGTCGTGCTGTTCAACGGCCGCCCGCTGACTCTGACCAACGTCGCGGCCAAGTCGCCGGCCATCCTCGAGGCGTGGTTCCCGGGCGTACAGGCCGGCAACGCGACGGCCGACGTACTGTTCGGCAAGGTCAACCCCGGCGGCAAGCTGCCGGTGTCCTTCCCGGTCAACATCGGACAAGTGCCGATTTACTACAACCACGAGCCCACCGGTCGCCCGTGCGACATCACGTCCAAGTACAACTCGCGCTACCGCGACCTGACCACGTGCGACCCGCTGTACTCGTTCGGATATGGGCTGAGCTACACCACGTTCAGTTTCTCCAACCTGCAGCTCAGCTCCGCGACGATGTCGTCGAAGGGCAGCATTAAAGCCACCGTGAAGGTCACCAACACCGGGACTCGCGCGGGCGACGAGGTCGTGCAGCTCTACATCCACGATCCGGTGGCGAGCATCTCGCAGCCGGTACGCCGGTTGCGCGCGTTCGAGCGCGTGACTCTGACACCCGGTCAGACCAAGGCAGTGTCGTTCTCACTCAACCGGAACGATGTCGGCTTCTACGACAACATGGGTAAGTTCGTCGTCGAACCGGGTCAGATCGATGTCTACGTCGGAGACAGCTCCAAGGCGACCATGACGCAGTCGTTCACTGTCACCGCCAAGTAGCCGAGGAGGTAACCTAGCCGCTTCGTGATCTTGGGCTTGATGCCGAATAGCGCGTCAAGTCCAAGATCACGGGCCTGGTAGCTGAGGTAGTAGCGGTTTACGAACAGGGGTGTAGACCGAGCTGCACGAGCCTCATTCGTTGTCCTCGACGTACTTCTTCGGGTCTTTGTCGACGATCGGCACGCCGGTGAAGTGCTCGGCCTCGTAGGCGATGAACGCCACCGCGATCTTGTGCCGAGTCTCGAGGTCGACGTGGCGGCGAAAATCACGTAGCCCCTCGTGCTCCTCCTCCCCCATGTGCTCGTCATTGGCCTTGCGGGCTGCGATCACCCCCTGCCACCACCCGCTCGAACCGACGTCATGGAGGGACGCCGCGCGAATCCCGTCGCGGATCTCGTTATGGTCGCCGATGGCATCTATGGTTTCCTCGGCCTCGGTGCTGTCCTTGAGCCGCTCGCCGAGCTTGAGCAGGGCCGGATAGAAGTAGACCTCTTCCGCCTCGGCGTGCACCTCGAGCATGGCCGACAAGCGGTTCCACAGGACCTGCAGCGTTTGGGTATCGGACTGATCGACTTCGTCGATGCGAGCGAACAGTCGGCGCTGCTCTTCATGATCAGCAAGGATGATCTCCGTGATGTCCATGTCGTGTCACCTTCGCAAGATGGCCGAGTGGTTCGCACCGATCCTATGGTCACTCGGCGACGCGTCAGCGAACAGTCAGGACGTCCATCACGATGAGATCAATATCGCGGAAATACTGACCAAACGAAGGCGCCAGTCGTCTGGGGCACTGGTCGAGACAGTGACGATCGTCTGTGGCGGGCAGCTGCGCGGATCGCCGCTCGTCGTCACGAATTGCAACGCGCTGGTTGATGACTTTCGAGCCGCCGAAAGTCAGTCCGCTCCGAGGCGCGGCTAGAACCGTGGTTCGAACGGCGGCGCACCTGGGGGCGCACTCCCGGCCCGACGAGGGGCTGAATCAAGATCTCGCAGCCGGCGCTGTTGCCGTCGCGCAAACATCACTAGCGCAACAAGCAGGATCGCGGCGAGAACCCCGAAAGTGACCAGGTTGCTCAGCATCGAGCTCAACTCCATCAACTACCGGGGACACCCGGCTGTCCAGGGTCATGTCGATTTTACATCTTGCCCACGAAGTTGGACCGCCAAACCCGGGCTGGCGGCTCAGCCGAAGCGATGTCGGCTCAGCCGGAGCGAACGTCGGTCGGGATGCGCCAACCCGAGCTGCGATAGCAGGTGGCGTCCGCTGCAACGACCAGCGCTTCGTACCCGTCGACGTCGGCTATCCAGCGCACTCCAGCCGGACCCATGACGAGCACGGCCGTCGCGTATGCGTCAGCCTGGGTCAGCGACGGACCCGTGACGGTAGCGCTGATCGCGCGTGTCGCCGGGTGGCCCGTGAACGGGTCGACGATGTGGGCGCCACGCTCGGCCGTCCCCGACGTAGCAACGGCAAAATCTCGGCCGGACACAACCGTGAGAACTCGCCTGGATTCGCGTGGGTCGCCTATGCCGACGGTCCAAGGCCTTCCAGAAGCCGCCTCGCCGACGAGCTGCATGTCGCCCCCGCCGTTTACGGCCTGGTTGGCGGTACCGTGCGCGGTCAGCTGTCGGCTCGCGTGTTCAACGGCCCAGCCCTTAACGAGTCCGGTCGGATCGAGTCGACCGTTCGGCATGGCGGTGAAATAGCCGCCAGTGACCACTTGCGCGTCGGCACAGAGTTCGAGCACTTCGGCAACGTCTCGATGGGCAGCGTCCAACGTGATCTCACCGCGTTGCAGGCGGCAGATGTCGCTGTCGTACCGGTAGGTGCTGAACACCCGGTCGACCTCGTGCAGCCAGCTGACCACATCGCGGATGGCATCGTCCCAATTTCCCGGGTCACGGATGTCGATGGTGAAGACGGTGCCCATGCATTGCTCGACATGTACCGTGCGCTGCTGTTCGGTGTGCGGTCGCGCCGTCGAAGCTGTCATTTCAGGCCAGCCTGGTCGAGCGCACTCTGCAGGGACTGGACGTAACCCTGGCTGGTGTAAGTAGCCCCGGAGATCATGTCGATCTTCGCATTGCCCGCGGACAGCGCTTCTCGGTTAAGGGCTGGGATCGCGTAGGAGTTGATCTCCTGGTCACGGGGATTCTCGCTGGGGTACTCAACCGCCGTGACGTCGGAGAGCTTTCCGTTGGTCACGGTGATACGAACCTGGACGGGCCCCCATCGCGTGTCAGCGGCGTCTCCGGTAACCGTATTCGACGACGAGCCGGGAACGCTCGGGGCCGACGGTTCGCTCCCGGTGTTCGGCGCCCCGCCTGATGTGCTCGGACCAGTAGTGCTTATCGCCGCCGGCGGGTTTGCGACTGACGCCGAGTGCGTCTTGAACGACAGCAGACCGACCAGGCCGGCGATCGTGCCGACGATGGCGAATGCCACCCGACGCATGACGATGTCTCTCTTCTTCCAGCAGCTCAGAATTCGAACGACTCGTGGTGGATTTGCCGACGCGGCACCTCTGCTTCGCGAAGCGCAGCAACGACCGACTCCGCCATACGGTCCGGGCCGCAGACGTACACGTCGTGATTGCGAAGGTCGGGGATGTTGGCCGTGAGCGCCTCCTTCGACAACGGGTCGTAGCCCAGCTCGCTCCGATGTCCGGTGACGATGTGCAGCTGCGCCCCACGCTGGTGAGCGATCGCGACGAGTTCGTCGCGGAACACGGTGTCGGCGTTGTGCCCGGCACGGTAGATCAAGGTGATGTCGCGCTGGCCGCCAGGCAGCGTCTCGAACAGCGCTCTTAGCGGGGTTATGCCGATCCCGCCAGCGATGAGCAGCACCTTGCGTCGGCGCCGGCGGATCGCGGTCATCGCGCCGTAGGGGCCTTCGGCGAACACGCGGGTGCCCGGCCGCAGGCGAGCGAGCGCGGAGCTGTGCTCGCCGAAGTCCTTCACTGTGATTCGCAGCCAGTCCGGGCGGGGCGCCGCGGACAGCGAGTACGGGTTGGACGCCCACCACAGGTCACGGGCGAGGAACCGCCAGCGGAAGAACTGACCAGATTGCGCCTGCAGTTCGTCCAAGTGCTGGCCGCTGATCACGATGGACGTCACGCCGGGCGCCTCCGGGTACACGGCCACGACGCGCATCTGGTGACGGATGGCCTGCCACGCGGGCACGGCGAATCGGAACCAGACAATGGCGGCGGCAACCCCGATGTACATGGCGGACCACACGACGCGGGCCGGCCGATTGGTCAGGAAATCCGCACCGGTCGCGAATTGATGGCTGAAGGCGAGGGCCACGGCCAGGTACGTGTAGAGGTGCAAGTAGTACCAGGTCTCGTAGCGCATTCGGCGTCGGGCCACCCGGGCGGACACGACGCCGATGCCGACGAACAGTAGACCGGCTACGGACGCCATCAGCACGTCCGGATAGCTGGTCAACAACGTGGCGGTCTGGCTTACCACGTTGGTGTGGGCGGTGACCGCGTAGCCCCAGATGATCAGCAGTCCGTGCGCTACGACAAGGCTCACGATGTATCGGCCGCCGTGCGCGTGCCATCGCGCCAGCTGATCCGCGCCGATGCCGCGTTCCAGCGGTGGGATCCGGGCCATGAGCGCGAGAAGGACCACGACACCGTAACCGGCAAGCAGGCCGGTCACCCGACCGGCGTTGGTCAGCCAGTCACCGAATCCATGGATTGTCGTCGTGTCGTTCCACCACAAGGCGATCGTCGCCAGGGCGCCGGCCGCGATGACTGCCAGCACGATGGCTTGGCTCGCGGCCGGCTGCGTCGATGGCAGTGTGGAAGACGCCGCGGATGCGGCGGGGCGCGTGGGCCGACGATCTCGAGCAGCGACGGTCATAAGGCGAGACTCACCGTGGGTTGCCGCCGCATCCTCCCTTTATCCCTTATCGACATGAGATTCGTCTGCTCGAAACCTGCACGTTTGCTGAAAGCGCGGTCCAGATGTAGTCGCTCACCCGGGCGGACAAGGTGCCTTTAGTCCCGCGTTTGGTGGCAATAGGTCAACCACCGGTGCTGCCGGAAGGCGGCGCCGCGGGACGGTCCTTGGCCTCGTCGCCGGCATGAAGCTTGTCGATGATCGTGACGCTGTTGGCCGTTTCGGTGGTGAACCGGACAGCGTCGCCAACCTTGAGATCGCCGAGCTGTGCCTCACCGTTCTTGTCGATATCGCTGGCAGCAGTGACACCGTACGTAGTCGTTCCGCTGCTTGTCTTGATCGTCACGGAGTTGCTGCTAACCGCGGTGACGGTTCCACTGGTCCAGGGCATGTGATCACCGCGCCCAGGGCCGAAGTCTGGCGCAGCCGCGGAGGTGCTGCTCGCCGTCTGCCCATTACCCGTCGTCGACGATGCGGTCGCGCCTACCGCGGTCGCGATCACAGCTCCGGCCGCGGCGCCGGCGAGGATGCCCGCTCCGATCGCCAGGCCACGCCGCCGACCGGGCGGCTGCGAAGGGGCGGGAGGCGGCGGGTAAGGCGACATGCTCATGGGCATTCCTTCCAGTGGTCGATGGGACGTTTCCTTTCTCGTCGACCAACCTTGAGTTGGTCTGCCGAGAACCTGCGGATTCGCTGGCAATCCGGCCGCGCCGGCCGAGGAGCTGGCCCGGCGGTTAGCTGAGGGCGCTCGGCACCGCCCCAGCAGGGAGGGTGGCCAGTGGGATCTCGACCCGGAAGCAGCAACCGGATCCAGGACTGGTCTCGACGTCCACGCTCCCGCCGTGTCCGGCCACGAGGGCGGCGACGATCGCCAAACCCAGTCCGGTCCCTCCGTCGTGACTGCGGGACGGGTCGGCTCGGTAGAACCGTTCGAATACTCGCGCTGCTTCTTCTGGCGTCATGCCTGGGCCGTCGTCAGCGACCGCCAGGACCACGCCGCCCCGGCCGGTCTGGTGGTCAACCCGGCTGGCAACCTGGACCGTGACCGGCGTCCCAGCCGGCGTGTGCTGCAGCGCGTTTCCGACCAAGTTGGCGACGACCTGCCGCAGGCGGGGTTCGTCACCGATGACGATGGGCGGCGGATCGGTCTGGCCGACCTCCAGCGTGATCGAACGCGACGGATCGAGGACGCGTGCGTCACGCACTGCGTCGCCCGCAAGAGCGAGTACGTCAACCGGGGATTGCGCGAGTGGTCGCTCCTGGTCAAGGCGAGCCAGGAGCAGGAGATCTTCGACGAGTACCCCCATGCGTTGGGCTTCGTCCTCGATGCGACTCATCCACCTGCGAATGTCGGTGTCGTCGGTCGCCGCGCCCTGCCGGTATAGCTCGGCATATCCACGGATCGAGGTCAGTGGTGTGCGCAACTCGTGACTGGCGTCCGCAACGAACCGGCGCATTCGCTCCTCCGAGTGTCGCGCCGCGGCCTCGGATCGCCGCATCCGCTGCTCGGACCGGCGGGCGGCCTCCTCGGATTCGGCCCGCTGCGCAAACGCGGTCTCTATCTCGGCCAGCATCGCGTTCAATGCTCCGGAGAGCTGGCCAACCTCCGTGCGCGGATCGGCATCCGGCACTCGGTGTGACAGATCACCGGCCGCGATCTTCGCAGCTGTGCGCTCGACCTCGCGGAGAGGTCGGAGGCTGGCTCGGACGAGGAAGTAGCCGACGCCGGCGAGGACTACGACCGCCGCCCCTCCGATGATCACGAACAGGGTAATGAGCTGGCTGACCGTGTTCTGCACGTCGCCCAGGCTCTGCGCAACCAGTTGCGTGCCGCCTGATCCGTCGGTCAGCTCGATCGGCGTGGCTAGTACTCTCCAGCGCCCGTTGCCGGAGACTGCTCCTACGGTGAAGGTATGCGGACCCCTGGCCGCGGTTTGCCCGCCGGTCGGGTGCGGCAGCGCGGGCAGCGGTTCTTGCGCATCAACCAGGTTGCTCGTGGGCCCGGACACGATCGCTCCGGTGGCGTCGATTACCTCGACGACGTACGCACTTGGCAGCCGAGACGGGCCGGCACCATGGTCGTCCGGCTCGGGGCCGCCGTGGTGGTCGCCAAGCGGTTGCTGAGCGGCGGCCAGCTGTGCGTCGACCCGTCCGATCAAATAGCTGCGGAGTGTGGTGGCCGCGACCGCACCGGAGCCGGCGAGCGCAGCGGTTACCAGCAGGAGCATGGCCGCGATGAGTTTCACCCGCAGCGGGGTGCGCGAATAAATGCGGGTCCAGGCCGCGACTGCCCGTGGCGGGACAACCCGTTGTCTCGGCCGGTCAGGCATCGTCAGGGCCGCGGCAGGCGGAGGGTGTAGCCAACGCCGCGCAGCGTGTGCAGGAGCCGCGGCTCGGTCGTGTCAATCTTGCGGCGTAGATAGGAGACGTAGGACTCGACGACGTTCGCGTCTCCGCCGAAGTCGTAACTCCAGACGTGGTCGAGAATCTGAGCCTTGCTCAGCACCTTTCCCGTGTTCTGCATGAAATAGCGCAACAAATTGAACTCCGTCGGAGACAGTGCCACTTCGGCTCCGGCTTTCCATACCTGATGGGTGTCGTCGTCGAGCTCGATGTCGCCGAACGACATCCGGGCCGCCGGAACGGCCGGTCCTGTCGAGCTGCGGCGCAAAACGGCGCGGATACGTGCGATTACCTCGTCCAGGCTGAACGGCTTCGTGACGTAGTCGTCGCCGCCAACTGTCAGTCCGGTGATCTTGTCCGCGACCCCGTCCCGGGCCGTGAGGAACAGCACCGGGCAACGGTTTCCTTCGGAGCCCAAGCGTCGGACCACCTCGAAGCCGTCGATCCCGGGGAGCATCACGTCCAGCACGATGAGATCCGGCCGAAACTCGCGGGCGAGGCGCAACGCCTCCCGGCCGTCCCGGGCCCCGGTGACCTCGAAGCCGGCATAGCGCAGGCTCGCTGACAACAGCTCAACGATGTTGGCATCATCCTCGACGACCAGCAGCCGGGCCTCGACCGGGCGCTCGGATGCTCGTCGGCCATTGCTTACCATCGCGGTCTCACCCCGCCAGTCTTCACGTCTTACCTGGCTGTCGGCTGAATGAAAGCTGACAGTAGCCTGGGAGCAATCGACCAACCACAGCCGCAGGAGCCGATACCGGCGGACACGCATTCACAACCATTCGTGAGCCCACCGATACGGTGTCTGATATGAAGCCCGTCGCCATCGTGACCGGAGCCGGAACTGGCATCGGCCAGGCAACAGCACGCCTATTTCATGATCGGAACTACGCGATCGTCGCTGCGGACGTCAGCCCTGAGGCCTTGTCGTGGGCGGCGGACGTGCCTGATTGCCGGACGGTCGTTGCCGATGCGAGCGACGAAGAGGCCAACACTGCCATCGTCGACGCAGCCGTCAATGCGTTCGGACGTCTCGACGTCGCCGTGCTGAATGCCGGCATTGCCCGCCGGGTCGACTGGACGGACGATGACGCCGTTGCGCAGTACGACCGGATCATGGCCGTTAATGCACGCGGCGTCGTGCTCGGGATTCGCTGTGCCGCGCCCGTGATCGCCACACATGGTGGTGGATCCATTGTTGTCGTGGGCTCGACGTCCGGGATCAGGGCCGACCCGGATCGGTGGGCCTACAACGCATCCAAGGCAGCGGCGATCAATCTGGCCCGCGCCGCCGCCCTGGACTGGGCGCAGCGCGGGGTGCGGGTCAACGTCCTT
>Ga0207683_10006450_pt1 | contig 10041 bp, 8 predicted proteins | sample KBSM73metaG_FD_184333 | JGI IMG/M metagenome (GOLD analysis project Ga0207683, IMG submission 184333) | Miscanthus rhizosphere microbial communities from Kellogg Biological Station, Michigan, USA - KBS M7-3 metaG (SPAdes) (version 2) | ecosystem: Host-associated > Plants > Roots > Rhizosphere >...
AACCCCGCGGCCGGGGCGCGGGGTTCCAGGGGAATTCGGTGGGAACTGTGAGGCGCCGGGGTAATGACTCACAGTCCCCACGTCTGAGCGCGTCCGTCGCCCCCGGGAGGACAGGGCTCGAACGCGAGCGTGAAGTACACGGCTTTGCCCGCCGGGGTGCGGTAGATGCCCCAGGTGGCCGACAAGGTGGCGACCAGCATCAGGCCCCGTCCGGCCTCGGCGTCGGCTGGGGCGTCCACCAGCACCGGCAAGGTGCGCGAGGTGTCGTGGACATCGACACGCAGCTGGCCGAACGAGCAGGTGACGGCCAGCGTGATGCTCTCGCCCGCCTCGTGACCGATGGCGTTGGTCACCAGCTCGCTGGTGAGCAGGACCGCGATGTCCGGGTCGACCGGGATCTCCCAGGCGCGGATGGCCGCCCGGACCTGGCTCCGGGCTTCGCTGGCCGCGGCCGGGCTGGCGGTCAGCCGGACGCGGCAGACCTGCAGCTCGGTGGGGCGGGTCGGCGCCATCGCGTTCATCGGGATCCTTTTCGGTCGCGGGCCGGGCGTTGTGCTGAAATGCTCGGTACCAGTTGCAAGAAAATAGTGCTGCAACTTGCACTGCAAGACATCGGTCAGCTGACGGATTTTGGAAGCACGGCCCTACACGCTGGAGGTGAGTGACTGGAACTCGACGTGACACGAGCTATCGACTCGTATCAGGTGCCGATGTTGAGCCGGCCCGGTTGCCGGTCAGTCGCGCACGATGGTGATCACGGTCCACGCGCCCAGGTGAATACGGTCGCCGTGGCGCAGGGGCACGACCTGACCTGCCGGGACGTCCTTCCCGTTGACCACGATGCCGTTCCCCGAGCCGGCGTCAGCGACCGACCAGCTCTGGTCGGGGCCGGCGGTCAGCACCGCGTGCAGCCGCGAGACCCCGGTATCGGCGGGCGGGCCGGTCAGGTCGATCTCCGGATCGATGTGGCGGGACACGCTGCGCCGCCCGATGCGGACCTCGGCCCCGGAGAGCCGGAACCGCCGTTCGGGCACGAAGGCGGGAAATGCGATCGACGCGGCATCGGTGTCGCTGACCGCCTGCACGCTGTCGTAATAGGCGCGGTCCGCGGCCACCACCGCGGTCCAGGTTTCCGTCTCGGCCGGCCGGGACGGTGAGCCTGCCCCTGCCATCGAAGGGGGCGACGGCAGGCTCGCCATCGACGACGGCGAGGGCCAGGGCGAGGGTGAGGGTGACGGTGAGGGCGAGGCGGGCAACAGCTTGGTCGGGGGCGAGTCCGGCGGGATGGTCAGCGGCGCCGTCGCCGCATTCCGCGAGGGTGGCGTGGCGGATGTCCCGACGGGCCGGGAGGGGTCGTAGGGCTCCAGGCCGAGCGCTTCCCGCAGCGCGTCGGCGAAGGTCCCGCAGCTGTCGTACCGGTCGTCCGGCTCCTTCGCCAGGGCCTGGGCCAGCACCTGGTTCACGGCATCCGGCAGCTCCGGCCGGGCCGTGGTCAGCCGCGGCGGCGGCACGGACAGGTGGGCGTAGAGCACCGCCATGGGCACATCGCGCCGGAACAGGACCGTGCCGCTCAGCAGCGTGTACGCCACGCACGCCAGGGCGTACTGATCGGCGCGGCCGTCCACGTCCCGGCCGCTGATCTGCTCGGGCGCCGCGTAGTCAGGCGTGCCGAGGAACTGCCCGGCCCGGGTCAGCCCGCTCGATGACATCACGCCCCTGGCCACCCCGAAGTCCGACAGGTATACGTGCTCTGGCCGGCCGGGCCCCACGTCCACCAGCATGTTCGCGGGCTTGACGTCGCGGTGTACCAGCCCGGCGTCGTGCGCGGCATCCAGCGCCGACGCCACCGGGGAAATGAACGCCGCCGCGCGCCGCGGCCGCAACGCGCCCTCCCGGCTCACCACCACCCGCAGGTCATCTCCTGCGACGAAACGCATCGCGATGAACAGCACGCCCTCGGCCTCGCCGGCCTCGTAGACGGGGATGATGTGCGGGTGGTCCACCGCCGCGACCGCCCGCGCCTCACGCACGAACCGCTTGCGGACCACCTCGTCGCCGGCCAGCAGCTTCAGGGCCACCACCCGGCCCAGCCGCTCGTCACGCGCGCGGTACACCGCCGCCATCCCGCCCACGCCGACCAGCTTCTCCAGCCGGTACCCGGCCACCCGGGAACCGGCCGTCAGCCCGGCTAGCGGACCCCCCGGCTGCGCGGTGGATTCTCCGGCCACCACCCCTCCTCCCGAGCAGCCATCACGCCGATCCCAGTTTGACAGCAAACCTACTCCGGGCCGGCGGCGCAGACCCGGGCGGCAGGCGGCCGGAGTACCGAACGGTCGCGCCTGGCGGTCATCTTCAGGTTCTTGCGGGCGCAGGGCCAGGGCTAGCATTTGGTAGAACACGTTTCAGTTCTCGCCAGTGAGCGTCGTCAGCATAGGGAGCCGGATGGCCGTGAGCGTTCCCGCCTCGCTTCCGACGGTGACCGGGCTGCTGCTGGCCCGGGCGGGCAGCCCGGAGCCGGGGCTGCGGTTCGAGGACCGGCGGTGGAGCTGGCAGGAGCACGTCAGCGAGTGCGCGCGGTACGCCGCCGCGCTGCGCGCGCGGCGCACACCAGGCCGGCCGTTCCACGTCGGGGTGCTCGCCGACAACGTGCCCGAATTCTCCTTCCTGCTCGGCGGGTGCGCGTTCGCGGGCGCGGTGCTCGTCGCGCTCAACCCGGTCCGGCGAGGGGAAGCCCTGGCCAGGGACGTCATCCGGACCGACTGCCAGTACGTGCTGGCCGAGCCCGGTTACGCGGCGCTGCTGCCGGCGATGGACGTCCCCGTGCTGCCGCTGGACGGGCTCGAGCTGCCCGCGCCCGCTCCGCCCGAGGCTGAGCTCAAGCCGGTGCCGGCGACGCCGGACGACCTGCTCATGCTGATCTTCACGTCGGGAACGAGCGGCGAGCCCAAGGCGGTCAGGTGCACCCACGGGAAGATCGCCGTGCCGGGACGGATGCTCGCCGGGCGGTTCGGGCTGGGGACCGGCGACACGGCGTACGTGTCGATGCCGATGTTCCACTCCAACGCGATCATGGCGGGCTGGGCGGTGGGCCTGGCCGCGGGCGCGGCGATCGCGCTGCGCCGCAGGTTCTCCGCCTCCGGGTTCCTCCCGGACGTCCGGGCGTTCGGCGCGACCTACGCGAACTACGTGGGCAAGCCGCTCAGCTACGTCCTGGCCACCCCGGAGCGTGCCGACGACGCCGACAACCCGCTCCGCATCGCCTACGGCAACGAGGGAGCGCCGGGCGACCTGGCCAGGTTCGCCGAGCGGTTCGGCTGCACGGTGATCGACGGGTTCGGCTCGACCGAGGGCGGCGTGGCGATCAGCCGTACCCCCGGCACCCCGCCGGGTGCATTGGGCAAGCTGGCCGACGGGGTGGCCATCCTGCACCCGGAGACCGGCCACCCGTGCCCGCCGGCGAAGTTCGGTCCCGGCGGCGAACTGCTCAACCCCGGCGAAGCCGTCGGCGAGCTGGTGAACACGTCGGGTCCCGGTCTGTTCGCCGGGTACTACGACGACGCGGAGGCGGACGCGAGCCGGATTCGCGACGGCATGTACTGGAGCGGCGACCTGGGCTATGCGGACTCCGACGGGTTCTGCTGGTTCGCCGGGCGGGCGGGCCAGTGGCTGCGCGTCGACGGGGAGAACCTCGGCACCGCGCCGATCGAGCGGGCCTTGCTGCGCCACCCCGCCATCGCCGAGGCGGCGGTGTACGGGGTACCCGATCCGGTGGCTGGCGACCAGGTGATGGCGTGCATCGTGGTGCGCGCCGGGGCATCGCTGACGCCGGCCGAGCTCGGCGCCTTCCTGGCCGCGCAGGGCGACATCGGCGGCAAGCAGCATCCGCGTTTCGTCCGGATCGCGGGCGCGATGCCGCGTACGGCCACGTTCAAGGTGCTGACCCGGGTACTGGCCGCCGACCGGTGGAACACCAGCGATCCCGTGTGGTGGCGTCCCGGCGGCCGGTCCCGCGGGTACGTCACGCTAGACCGGGACGAGGCGGCCGCGCTCGACGCCGGGATCCGGGCTGGCCGGTGATTGGTGCGATGTCGCCGGACCGTTCGGCAGAAATCAGCCGGCCAGCACCTTCCACGGCAAGATGGGCAGGTCGCGCACCCGGATCCCGACGGCGTCGTGCACCGCGGCGGCGACGGCCGCGTCCACCCCGGTGGCGCCGAGCTCGCCGATCCCCCGCGCCCCGATCAGGCTCGCCGTCTCGTCGTACTCGTCGGTGAACGAGACGTCGATGTCGGCCGGGATATCGGCGTTGACCGGTACCGCCACGTTGGACAGGTTCTTGGCCAGCCACCGTCCGTGCACCGGCTCCTGATCGCTCTCCTCCATGGTGGCCTTGCCCCAGCCCCAGATGATGCCGCCGGTCATCTGCGCGCGGGCGGTGACCGGGTTGATGATCCGGCCAGCCGAATAGACGCCGACCGCGCGGCGCAGCCGCAGCAGCCCGAAGTCGGGGTCGACGCCGACCTCGGTGAAGATCACGCCCCAGGTCCTGATCGCGTACGGCGTGCCCGCGCCGTCCTGGTTGAACTGGCTGCCCCCGGGCAGCTCGAAGGTCCCCTCGCCGACCAGCTCGTCGATCCCGGCGCGGTCGAGCGCGTCCAGGGGGTCGCGGCCGCCCAGGCCGAGCTCGGCGAGCTGCTTGGACACGTCGCGGGCGGCGGCCGCGACCGCGCTGCCCGTCCCCATGGTCGTCGAGGAGCCATAGGTGGGCCCGGTCGCGGGCAGGTCGGTGTCCCCCCAGCGCGTCTCGACCCGGTCTAGGGAGATGCCGAGTTCCTCGGCGGCGATCTGGCTCAGCACGGTCTGCACGCCGGTCCCGATGTCGTGCACGTTGGCCTCGACCACGGCGCCGTCACGGCGCAGCCGGACCCGGCCAGCGCCGGGAAACCGGAAGCTGCCCATCGAGCAGGTGGCCATGCCGTGACCGATCACCCACGGGCCTTCCCGGCGTGGCCGCTGGTACCGCGTGCGCCACCCGTAACGGCGGGCCCCCTCCTCGTAGGCCTCGCGCAGGCCATTGCTCGACCAGGGCCGGCCGTCAGCGGGCGAGACCTCGGCGAAGTTGGCCAGCCGGACGTCGAGCGGGTCTAGGCCGGCCGCGTCGGCCAGCTCGTTCATGGCGCTCTCCAGGGCCCACAACCCGGGCCCCTCGACCGGCGCCCGCATCGGCGTGGGCACGTTCAGGCTGACCCGCTCGATCAGCTGCCGCAGCCGCAGGGCCGGCACGGCGTACAGCGACTTGCTGGCCTCGGTGGCCGGCTCGACGTGGGTGTCGGCCAGGGCCGTGTTGTTGACGACCTCGTGCTCGAGACCGAGCAGCACACCGTCGGCGGTCGCGCCGAGCCGGATCGTCTGCTCCATCCACGGCTGGTAGCCCACGTTGCTGAACTGGTCCGGGCGCCGCAGGTGCAGCTTGACCGGGCGGCCTGCCACCCGGGCCGCGGCGGCCGCGAGGATTTCGTGCGGCCAGATGTAGCCCTTGGCGCCGAACCCGCCGCCGGTGTGCGGCGCGACCACGCGCACGTCCGCGGCGTCGAGGCCGAACGCGGCGCTCACCACCGCGATGACGGTCGAGCTCGCCTGCACCGAGTCCCATAGGGTGAGCCGGCCGCCGTCCCACCGCGCGACCGTCCCCGACGTCTCCATCGTGTGGTGATGCCGCGGGGCCTGCAGGTAGGTCTGCTCGATGGTGATCGCCGCGGCGGCCAGCGCCGCGTCGACATCGCCCCGGACCTCATCGGAGCCCATCGCGGGCTCGCGGTGGCCGTGCCCGATCAGCACCGGCGTCTCGCGCTCGCAGTCGACGGCGACGACGGCCCGGCCTGCCTCGGCCGCCTCGACCGACTCGGCCAGGACGATGGCGACCGGCTGGCCCTCGTACCGGATCCGGTCGTCGGAGAACGGCATCACACGGACCGCGGACGGCGGCGGCAGCTCGGGGAAGCGGGGAAGGTCGGCGGCTGTCAGCACGGCCGTGACGCCCGGCAGGACCAGCGCTGCCGCCGTGTCCACGCCGCGCAGCCGCCCGGCCGCCACGGGCGCGCCGACGAGGACCGCGTGCAGTATCCCGTCGGGGCGGTGGTCGGCGGCGTAGCGGGCCGCCCCGGTCAGCTTCAGCGGCGCCTCGACCCGTGTCCGGCTCTCCGGGCCCGGGTCGGCGGACCGGGTGGCGGTCACGACGCACCGCCCGCCGTTAGCAGGGCCCGAACGGCCGCGTTTCTCGCCATCGTCACCTTGAACCCGTTCTGCGGCAGGGGCGCGGCGTCGGCCATCGCCCGCTCGATAATCGGTATCAGCGCCTCGCGGGTGAGCGGGGTGCCGGGCAGTTCGGCCTCCGCGAGGGTCAGCCGCCAGGGCCGCTGGGCGACCGAACCGAGCGCGACGCGCGCCGCCGCGATCCGCCCCGCGCCGCAGGCGCCAGGCAGCACCGGGTCGAGTCGCACGGCCGCCGCGGCGGACACGATCGCGTATTCGTAGGACGCCCGCTCCCGGACCTTGACGTAGGCCTGACCGTCGGCGCTGGCCGGCAGCCGGTAGCCGGTGATCAGCTCGCCGGGTTCAAGCCGGGTTTCGCGCATCGGCTGGCCGGCGTCGGCCGCTTCGCGCTGGGTCAGGTGGAACTCCCGCATCGGGATCGTCCGCGGCCCGGCCGGCCCCAATACGTCAGCCTGGGCGTCGAGCATGGCCAGGGCGACCGCCGGGTCGGAGGGCTGCACGGCCACGCAGTCCTGGGTCCAGCCGAAGATGGCCTGGCGCTCGTGCCGGCCGGCCAGCGAGGTGCAGCCGCTGCCCGGATCGCGCTTGTTGCACGGCCAGGGCAGCGGTTCCTCGGCGCGGAAATACGGACAGCGGGTGCGCTGCAGCACGTTTCCGCCGATCGTGGCCCGGTTCCGTATCTGGGCCGAGGCCGCCTGCAGGCACGCCGAGGCGAGCGCGCCGGCCGCCTGTGTGACGAGCGGGTGCTCGCCGATCTCGTTCAGCGTGGCAAGCGCGCCGATGCGCAGGTCGTCCCCGTCGCTGGCGATGCCGCGCAGCTCGTCAAGGCCGCCGATGTCGACCACGTTGTCCGCGGCGGCGATGCCCAGCCGGAACCAGTTGAGCAGCTCGGTGCCGCCCGCGATCACCGACGTGCCGGGGTCGGCCAGGGTGCGCACCGCCGATTCGGCCGTGCCCGCACGGGCGTAGGCGAAGTCCCTCACCGGCCCGGCTCCTCCCGCGCGGCGGCCAGCACGGCCGCGGTGATCTGCGGGTAGGCCGAGCACCGGCAGATGTTGCCGCTCATCCACTCGCGGACGCTGGCGTCGTCCGCGGCGTGTCCCTCGGCGATGCAGGCCACCGCCGACAGCAGCTGACCCGGGGTGCAGTAACCGCACTGGAACGCGTCGAACTCGGCGAAGGCCCGCTGCACCGGGTGCAGCTCCCCGCCCGCGCCGGCCAGGCCCTCCACGGTCGTGACGGACCGGCCCTCACACTGCACGACCAGGGTCAGGCACCCGTTCATCCGGCGCCCGTCCACGAGCACGGTGCAGGTGCCGCACGCGCCCTCGTTGCATCCCTTCTTGGCGCCGGTCAGGCCGATATCCTCGCGCAGCCAGTCGAGCAGGGTGGTCCGGGGCGAGACGACGGTGGTCAGGTCGTGGCCGTTGAGCCGCAGCGCGACCTCTACGCGGCGGGTGAAGTCGAGCGTCATGGATCCGTTTCTCCCGTTAGCCTGGCGGTACCGCCTTCTTACGGCAGCTTGTCACGCCGGTACCGGGGAAAAGAGGGTCCAAACTTGCGGTATACCGGGAGCTCGAGGATCCGGTGGCCGGGCATGGTGTCCGTATACGCCGTGCTGGGGCCGCAGGCCGGGGTGACCACGACGGGCGCGCACCAGGTCGGCATCGACTTCAGCGGCCACCTCGGTCTTGTCCGCGAGATCGACGGCCGGGCCGGGCGGCACGACGCGCCGCCGGGAGCGGTCTACGTGACCGGCCGCAGCCCGATCACCTGGCTCGAGGTCAGCGATCCGACCGAGGCGGTGGAGATCTACCCAGACCGCGACCTGGTGCGGCGGCTGGCCGGGGGTCTTCGGGACACGCGGCCCATTCCCGGCGAGGTGCGGCCGTCGTTCGCGGAACCCGACGGGGTGGTCTTCGCCGTCGCGTCCCGGCTGCGCCGGGCGCACCTAGACTCCGGAGCCGGGGCGCTCACTGACATCGAGGCCAGCACGCTCGCCCACCTGCTGGCCGGGCACCTGCTGCGCCGGTACGGCACCGGCCCGGCGCCACTGCGCGGACCGGCCGGGGAACTGCGCCCGGGCGCCGTCGACGTCGTCGCCGAGTACATCCGCGCGCACCTGGCCGACGTGATCACCCTGGATAACCTGGCCGGCGCGGTCAGCCTGAGCCCGTATCACTTCGCCCGGTCGTTCCGCGCGACCACCGGTATGACGCCGCACGCCTTCGTCACCGAGCACCGGCTGATGGTCGCGCGGGACCGGCTGCTGCGCGGCGACGCCAGCGTGACCGGGATCGCCTTGTCCGTCGGGTTCTCGAACATCAGCCACTTCCGCAGGCTGTTCCGGCGGCGCTATGGCGTCGCTCCCGCCGGCCTGCGCGCCGTGGCACGATAGGGGCGTGCCGCGCGGGCGTCAGAGCGCTGAGCCGCTGTGGCGGGCGATCGCGGTGTTCCGGTTCGCCGGCCTCGGCTACGCCGTGCTGCTCACCGCGGTCATCAATCGCGCCGAGTACGCCCGGCTGGGCTGGGCGTGGGTGGTCATCGCCGTGATGACGGCGTGGACCGTCGCCACCACCATGGCCTACGCCCGCCCGGAGCGGCGCACCAGGCTCCTGCTGAGCGCCGACCTCGTGGTCACGGCCGGCCTGCTGCTATCCACCGCGGCCCTGCAGTACCCGTCGGCCATGGAGCGCGGGGTGATGCCGGTGACCGGGATCTGGGTGGCCGGGCCGGTGCTGGCCTGGGCGGTGCAGTACGGCAGGCGAGCGGGCGCGATCGCCGCGCTGATCCTTTCCGGCTGCGACTTCCTGCTGCGCAGCGAGGCGATCACCGTGGTGCTCAACGGCGTCGTGCTCCTGCTCCTGGCCGGCGTGGTCGTCGGCCACCTGGCCAGGCTCGCCGCCGAGGTGGAGACCGAACGCCAGCACGCGGTCGAGGTCGAGGCGGCCAGCCGGGAACGCGAACGCCTGGCCCGCGACATCCACGACTCGGTGCTGCAGGTGCTGGCGATGGTGCAGCGGCGGGGGGCGGAGGCGGGCGGCGCGGCAGCCGAGCTCGGGCGCCTGGCGGGCCAGCAGGAAGCCGCGCTGCGTTCCCTGGTAGGGAGCGGCGGCGCCGCGGCCAGCCCCTCGGGAGACGTGGATCTGCGGGCGCTGGTCCTGCCCATCGCGTCGGATCAGGTGACGGTGTCGGCACCGGCCCAGTCCGTTCGGCTGGAAAAAGAGGCGGCCGGGGAGCTGACCGCGGCGATCCGTGCGGCGCTGGACAACGTACGGCGGCACTGCGGCGAACGGGCCCGGGCCTGGGTGCTGGTCGAGGACGAGCCGGGCCTGGTCACCGTGACGGTCAGGGACGACGGCCCCGGCATCGAAGAAGGCCGGCTGGCCGAGGCGGCGGCGGCCGGGCGGCTCGGGGTCAGCCATTCCATCTGCGGCCGGCTGCGCGACCTGGGCGGCGGCGCCACCATCAGGTCCGTGCCCGGCCAGGGCACCGAGGTGGAGCTGTACCTGCCGCGCCGACCAGCCGTGCCGGTGGCGCGGGCACCGGGGCCGGGCTAGGGTGCGGACGTGGGGCAGGACGTGCCGATCAGGGTCATGGTGGTGGATGACCACCCGATGTGGCGTGATGCGGTGGCGCGGGACCTGACCGAAGCCGGATACGACGTCGTCGCGACGGCCGCCGACGGCGCGCAGGCGCTGCGCGTAGCCGGCCCGGCCCGGCCGGACGTCGTCGTGCTCGACCTGCAGCTGCCGGACATGTCCGGGG
>Ga0207683_10006451_pt1 | contig 10041 bp, 9 predicted proteins | sample KBSM73metaG_FD_184333 | JGI IMG/M metagenome (GOLD analysis project Ga0207683, IMG submission 184333) | Miscanthus rhizosphere microbial communities from Kellogg Biological Station, Michigan, USA - KBS M7-3 metaG (SPAdes) (version 2) | ecosystem: Host-associated > Plants > Roots > Rhizosphere >...
GATCGCCTCGACGAAGTCTGGGACGCGGGCGCCGACTCGGCCGCGATGATCGGAGGGCTCCTGCAGGGCGGACGGATCGAGGAGAACGCCCGGCGTGCCCTCGACGCGGCGCGGCGGCGGAGCCTGCGCGGCCGCATCTACCTCGTGGGGTTCATGGCCACGGGCAAGACGACCGTCGGGCGGCGGGTCGCCGAGCGCCTGGGGCGCCCATTCGTCGACGTGGACTCGGAGATCGAACGAGCGTCGGGGAAGACGATTCGGGTGCTGTTCGAGGAGTCGGGGGAGGCCTCCTTCCGGGACCGGGAGTCCGCGTTTCTCGCGGGCACCGAGTCCCTTCCGGAGGCCGTCGTGGCGACGGGCGGAGGCACTTTCGCGCTCGAGGCCAACCGGAAGGCGATCTCACGGCTGGGTGTCGCCGTGCTCCTCGATGCCCCGGTCGACGTCGTCGTGGCGCGGCTCGCCGGCAAAACCGACCGTCCCCTCTTCACCGGACGGGAGCAGCTCGAGGCGCTCTACGCGGCGCGGGCGCCGTTCTATAGAATGGCCGCCGTTCGCGTGAATCTCACTGGCTCGGAGACCGTCGACGAGACGGCCGATCGAGTACTCGTCTCGCTCGAGAACCGGCTCGAGCTCGCCGGTTGAAAGGCCCATGCGCTACCTCATCCTCTCCGACATCCACTCGAACGACGAGGCGCTCGCCGCGGTGCTCGCTCGCGTGCGGCGGAAGCGGTTCGACAAGGTCGTGGTGCTCGGCGACTTCGTCGGCTACGGGGCCAACCCCAACCACGTGATCGACCGCATCCGCGCGATGCGCCGCGAAAAGATCATGATCCGCGGCAATCACGACAAGGTCGTCTGCGGCGTCGAGTCCGGCGATCTGTTCAACCCCGTGGCGCTCAAGGCGGCGCGGTGGACGACCGAGCGGCTCACGCCGCGAAACCGTAAGTTCCTCGAGGCCCTCCCGCTCGGTCCGGCGGAAGTCGACGGCTCGTTCCTGATCTGCCACGGCTCCCCGCGCGACGAGGACGCCTACATCTTCACCGACTACGACGCCTACCTCTCGTTCCGGGAGACGGACGCGCCCGTCTGCTTCTTCGGCCACAGCCACATTCCCTGCGTGTTCGCGCTCGAGCCGCACGGCATCCTGGTCGAGCTCGTCCGCGGTGACCGCGTCCGGTATCCGCTCAAGGACGGGTTGCGCTACCTCGTCAACCCCGGCTCGATCGGTCAGCCTCGCGACCGGAACCCGGCCGCGTCCTACGCGATCTACGACTCGACGGAGAAGGTCGTCTTCTTCGACCGTGTCGACTACTCCGCGGAAAAGGCGAGGGACAAGATCTACAAGGCCGGGTTGCCGCACATCCTCGGCGACCGGCTGCTCGTCGGGGCGTAGAGAGAGCTTCGAGCTCCGCGGATGTATTAGCTGCGGCTAATATGTCTCCTCCTCGAAACCGCTAGACTCCCGCCCATGCCCCTCGCTTCTTTGCGAGCTCACGGGATTCTGTGTGCCGCGATCCTGGCGGCCGGGTGCGCCTCGCGGACGCCAGTCCCCGCGACGACCGGCGCCGCGCCCGCGACGGCCGCGCCCTCGAAACCCTACGCGACGCTCGAGGAGGCGCGGCCGGCTCTCATGGCGCTGGAGGACCGCCGCGCCTTCGATGCGGCCGTGCTGCAGGCCGCGACACGCTCGCCGGACCCGGCGACGCGGGCTCGAGGCGCTCTCGCCGCCGGGAGGATCGGCGACCCGCGCGGCGCCGCTCTCGTCGCGCCGGTGCTCGCCGACGGCGACGCGTCCGTGCGAGGAATGGCCGCGTTCGCGGCGGGCATCCTCGGCAACGCCGAGGCGACGGCGGCGCTGGTTCCGCTTCTCTCCGACCCGGAGGTGGAGGTCGCCGCACGCGCCGCGTGGTCCCTCGCCCTTCTCGGGCAGGAGGCCGGCCGCCGCGCGATTCTCGAGGCGATCCCCTCCGCGGCGGCGCCCGAGCCGCGCGCCGCCTTTCTCCGGTCCCTCTGGCGCTTTACGACGCCGGATGCCGCGGACGCCGCTCTGCGCTTCACGTCCGACCCGGACGCGCGGGTGCGGTCGGCGGCGCTCTACGCGCTCGCGCGCAAGCCGCAGGCGGCGTCGCTGCCGGCGCTGACCGCCTGCCTCCGCGATCCCGATGCGGCGGCCGCGGCCTCGTGCGCCCGGGGCCTCGGCATCCTCGCGCGCCCCGACTCGATCCCGCCGCTCGCCGCGGCTCTGAGTGGTGCGCCGCTCGCGCTCTCCATCGCCTCGATGTCGGCGATGTCCGCGATCCTGGAGAAGAATCCCGGCGCGTCGATTCCGGCGCAGCAGCGCGAACGTCTGGTCGCGCTCTCCGCGGACGCGAACCCGAACCTCGCCGTTCCGGCTCTCGAGCTCCTGCGCGCCTTCACCGGCGAGCGCGATGCGTTTCGCCGCCTCTGGACCGTGGCCTCGGCCGGTCGTGGCCGCCGCCAGCAGGTCGCGCTCCAGTCGCTCATGGCCTCCGTCGCGCAGCAGGCGGAGCCCGTCGTCGACGCGGCCGTGAGCTCGCCGGACCCGTTCCTGCGGGGGGCGGCCGCCGAGTCCCTCTCCTTTCTCGCCCCGGAGTGGTCCGCCGCGACGCGAGAGAGGCTCGCCGCCGACCCCGACCCCTTCGTCCGAGGCAAGGTGCTGGACGGCCTGAAGACGCCCGACGCGGTCCGCGCCGCCCGGGCGATCGTGGATTCCGCCGTGTCCGACCGCGACGCGGGCGTGCGGGCATCCGCGCTCGACGCGCTCGCCCGCCTCGAGGACCCGTCGCTCTGGCCCGTGTTCCGGGACGCCGTCGTGCGCTCGGCCGGCGACGCGGCGCCGGACGTGCCCATCGAGGCACTCGCGGCGGCCGGCGCGCGCCCGGCGGATCCGGGAGCCCGCGAGGTCGTCGACGAAGCCTACCGGCATCCCTCGACGCTGGTCTCGCGCCTGGCGAGGCGTCAGCTGGTCGAGACGTTCCACGCGGACCCCTCGGCCTATCCCCTGCGCGAGTACCTCACTCGCCGGAGCCCGTCCGATTACGCCGCGATCGCGGCCCGCGCGGCGAGGCCCTGGACGGCGCGGGTCGAGACCGAGAGGGGCGTGTTCCGGATCCGTCTCGCCGGAGCGGACGCCCCGATGACGGTCGATAACTTCCTGACGCTCGCGGAGAAGAAGTACTTCGACGGCGCCCGGATCCACCGCGTCGTGCCCGGCTTCGTCGTGCAGGACGGCGATCCCACGGGCACGGGCAATGGCGGTCCGGGGTACGAGATCCGCGACGAGCTCGTGCCGACGACGTACCGGACGGGAACCGTCGGGATGGCGCTCTCGGGGCCGGACACGGGCGGGAGCCAGTGGTTCGCGACGCAGTCGCCGCAGCCGCACCTCGACGGGATCTACACGGTGTTCGGCCAGGTCGAGTCCGGGATGGAGGTCGTGTCGCGAGTCGAGCAGGGGGACAAGATCTTCCACGTGACGGTTGCGGACGAGCCGGAGAAGAGCAAGCCGTAGACGGTCAGCCTTCGTTTTCCCGTGGACCGCTTCCGGTCGCCGCCTCCTGGTTTCCGCTGACTCACTTTCCACCTTTCAACCTGATACCGTCTCTCTCTCCATGTACGCCCTCTCCCGGCTCGTCCAGTTCGCGGGTCTCGTCGTGGCGGGATCCGCGCTGTTCGTCGGGCTGATGCAGCGCGATGCGCGCCGCGAGTTGCTCATCCTCTCCGTCGGCGCCGGGATTTTCTTCGCGGGCTACGCCTTGCAGAGGGTGCGGCGATGAACGTTGGCGTCGGCCCGACGATAAACAGCGTCGGGGCGCTTCGCGCGGCCTTGCAGAGGGTGCGGCGATGACCGGCGTCGTCCTCTCGACGCGGGAGCTTCCCGAGCCGTTCGAGGCGCTGCGCGCGGATTTCGAGCTTCGGATCCTGGGCTACAGCCCGTCGGAGCGCGAGCTCGCGGCGGAGGTTCCCGGCGTCGACGCGCTGGTGTGTCTCGTCGACGATCGCGTCACCGCCGCCGTCATCCAGGCGGCCGACCGGCTGAAGATCGTCGCGAGCTACGCGGTCGGCGTCAACCAGATCGACCGGGCCGCGGCCGCCGCCCGCGGCATCTGGGTCACCCACACTCCCAACGTCCTGACGGACGCGACCGCCGACCTGACGATGGCGCTGCTGCTCGCCCTGTCGCGGCGGATCATCGAGGGAGACCGGCTCGTGCGGGCCGGGGGATTCGCCGGCTGGTCGCCCGACCTGCTCCTCGGCCGGGATCTCAAGGGCAAGGTCATGGGCATCTTCGGGCCCGGCCGGATCGGCAAGGCCGTCGCCCGGCGCGCGAAGGCGTTCGGGATGACGGTGATCGCCGCGGGCCGCAGCCCGCGCGACGACGACGACCCGGACGATCCGCCGCGCGTCTCCTTCGACGAGTTGCTCCGGCGCTCCGACGTCGTCTCGCTCCATGTCCCGCTGACCGACGAGACCCGCGGCGTGTTCAACGCGGCGTCCTTCGCCCGCATGAAGGCCGGCAGCGTGCTCCTCAACACGGCGCGCGGCGCGATCGTCGACGAGGCCGCTCTCGCACGGGCGCTCGAGAACGGGCCGATCGCCGGCGCCGGGCTCGACGTCTACGAGAACGAGCCGGCGATCACTCCCGCTCTGCTCGACGACGACCGCGTCGTCCTGATGCCCCACGCGGGGAGCGCCACGGTCGAGACGCGGCGCGAGATGGCGAGGATGGTCGCGGAGGACGTGCGGCGGGTGCTCTCCGGGGAGAAGCCCCTGAGACCCGTGGCGCCGGAGGGCGGCCGCCGGTGAAGACGCCGGAGAGGAACAAGCGCAGCTCGTTCACCAACCTCGACGCCGCCGCCGACGGGCTCCTGCGCCGTTTGGCGAAGGGCGACGTCGCCCTGACGTGGCTTCAGGCTCGATGGGGTCGCATCGTCGGCGAGCCGCTCGTCCGAAAGATCGCGCCGATCGCGCTCGACGGGCGCCGTCTCACGGTCTCGCTGCTCGATCCCGCCTGGCGCGTCCCGGTCCAGGCGACGCTCGCCGAGCTCGAGCGCAAGCTCGCCGTGGAGATGCCGGAGATACGGCCGAGGGTCTCTCTCAAGTAGAGAGATCGGCGGCCGCGAGCGGGAGGCGCGACTTTAGCCGATCCTTGCCGAGAAGCTGGAACGCATCGCGAGCGCGAGAGAGCCGTGAAGCATGGCTGACCCCGTCGATCTCATGCCTTTGCGGCGACCTGCACGGAGGTAATCATGTTGCCGACGGCCGCTTCCGCTTCCGCTTCCGAGAGGAGATTGTCCCGGGGCCTGCTCGATGTGTTGATCCGTGCCGGCCTGGTCGCCGTTCTGGTGATTGCGTGCTACCAGGTCTTCCATCCCTTCCTCGACCTGATTCTCTGGTCGCTGATCCTGGCGGTCACCCTCTACCCGTTGCAAGGCAGGCTCAAGGGCCTGATGGGTAACAAGGAGGGTCGCACCGCAACGCTGATCGTGGTGATTGCCATCGGCATCCTCATCGTGCCCATCTATCTGTTGGGTACCTCGATGGCAGCCTCGGCGGAGGATGCCGTGGCCACGGTCAAGAGCGGCGATTTCCATATTCCGCCTCCGGCCGATTCGGTCGCCGGCTGGCCGCTGGTGGGCAAACGTCTCCATGCCTTCTGGCTGCAAGCCGCGACCGACTTGACCGGCCTGATGCAGAAGTACAGACCGCAGATCAAGGATGTCAGTCTCGTTCTCCTGGGTAAGCTCGCCGGCATCGCGACCGGCTTGCTGATGTTCATCGTCGCCCTGGCAATCGCCGGTATCTTCATGGCCCATGGTCAGAGCGGCCACCGGAGGGCGGTGCAGGCCGCCTCGCGCATCTTCGGCGAGGGGAAGGGGCCGCAGGTTGCCAAACTGTGCACCGCCACCATTCGTGCGGTGGCTCAGGGTGTCGTGGGCATCGCCTTCATCCAGATGCTGCTCCTCGGCGTCGCCTTCGTGCTCATGGGCATCCCTGGCGCCGGTCTGCTCGCCCTGGCGGTGCTGCTGTTCGGCATCCTGCAGCTGCCGGTCAGCCTGATCACGCTCCCGGTGATCGCCTTCGTCTTCGTCACCAAGGGTGCCAGCGTGGCGACCATCGTCTTCGCCATCTACGTCTTCATAGCCGGCCTGGTCGACAACGTGCTGAAGCCTCTGCTGCTGGGACGTGGTGTCGATGTGCCGATGCCCGTGGTGTTGATCGGCGCCCTGGGCGGCATGATCACCAACGGCATCATCGGCCTGTTCATCGGTCCCGTGATTCTCGCGATCGGCTACCAGCTCTTCTGGCAATGGGTCGAGGAAGGGTCCGCCGGCGCAGGGGCTGGATCACCGGAAGCAGAAGGCCTGACGCCACCCGTGTCGGGCGCGCCTGACGGGTGATTTCCCCCAGCGAGAACCGCTGAGGGCTCTCACCAACGGTATCGCCTCTACGCGTACAGCCCGCGCACCATCGTGTCGTGCGCGACGCGGGAGATCCCGAGCATGTACGCCGCGATCCGGAAGCTGACGTCGTACTTCTCCGCCATCTGGGCCACGTCGCGGAACGACTGGACCATGATGTCCTCGAGCCGCTCGTTGACCTCGCTCTCGCGCCAGAAGAAGCCGGCTCGGTCCTGCACCCACTCGAAGTAGGAGACCGTCACGCCCCCGGCGTTGGCGAGGATGTCCGGCACGACGAGGACGCCGTTCGCGTTCAGGATCTCGTCCGCGCGCTGCGTCGTCGGACCGTTGGCGCCCTCGACGATGATCTTCGCCTTGATGTTGCCGGCGTTCTTCTGGCGGATCTGGTTCTCGTTCGCGGCCGGGATCAGGATGTCGCAGTCGAGCTCGAGAAGCTCCGTGTTGCCGACCTTCGACACGCCCGCGAATCCCTCGAAGCTGCGGTTCTTCTCGTAGTGGGCGACGAGCTTGGGGACGTCGATCCCGGCCGGGTTGTGGATTCCGCCCGAGATGTCCGACACGGCGAGCACCTTCGCGCCGGCCTCGTGGCACATGCGCGCGGCGATCGAGCCGACGTTACCGAAGCCCTGCACGACGATCCGGCTGCCGGGCAGCGTCATTCCCTTCAGCGGCGCCGCCTCGCGCGCGATGAGCATGAGCCCGCGGCCGGTCGCCTCGACGCGTCCCCGGGATCCACCGAGCGACAGCGGCTTGCCGGTCACGACCGAGGTGACCGTGTGGCGGGCGTGCATCGAGTAGGTGTCCATGATCCAGGCCATCGTCTGCGGGTTGGTGCCCATGTCCGGGGCCGGAACGTCCTTCTCCGGACCGAACTGGTCCATGAGCTCGGCGGTGTATCGGCGCGTGATGCGCTCGAGCTCGGCGCGCGAGAGGTTCTGCGGATCGCAGATGACGCCGCCCTTCGCTCCGCCGAACGGGATGTTGACGACCGCGCACTTCCAGGTCATCCAGGCCGCGAGAGCGCGGACCTCGTCGAGGCTGACGTTCTTGTCGAAGCGGATGCCGCCCTTTCCGGGGCCGCGCGCGATGTTGTGGAGGACCCGGTAGCCGACGAAGACCTCGATGCGCCCATCGTCCATCGCGATCGGGATCGACACCTTCGTCTCCCGGACGGGCTCCCGCAGCACCTTGTAGAGGCCCGGGTCGAGCCCGAGCTTCTGGGCCGCGAGGTCGAACCGCGACATCATCTCCTCGAAGGGATTCGCGGAGTCCGTGCCCTGGGGGTGGGATCCGATCGTCGGAAACTGCGGTTCGGCGACTGTGCTCACGGGATTCTCCCGAGGGCGGTCTTCGCCCTCCGATTCGAACCGGCGAGGAACGCCGAGGCGCGACGCGCGCGGTCCACTAAAATGCGGAGGAATTCTAGCAGGGTGGCCGGGATCCGCCCGGCGCTGGAGGGCGGCCGTCCGCCGCGAATGTCGGGCCGGCGAGGCCCGCGAATGTCGGGCCGGCGAGGCCCGCTAATGTCGGGCCGGCGAGGCCCGCTGATGTCGGGCCGGCGAGGCCCGCGAAGGAACCTTGGAGCAGAAAGCGGGTGAGATCGACGACGGCGAGATCGTGCGCCGGGTGCTCGGCGGAGAGGAGGGCCTCTTCGAGCTCCTCGTGAAGAGGTACCAGGTCCGGGTGGTCTCCCACGTGACCCGGATGATCGGCAGCCGGGACGACGCCCTCGACCTGTCCCAGGAGATCTTCCTCAAGGTGTTCCAGGCGCTTTCCCGGTTCAACCCGGACTACAAGTTCTCCACCTGGCTCTTCCGGATCGCCGGCAACGCCGCCATCGACCACCTCCGGAAGCGCCGTCCCCGCACCGTTCCCCTCGAGGCGCCCGACCCGGACTCCGGCGGGCCGGGGTACCCCCCCGAGCAGAAGGCGACGGGGCTCGACCCCTACGGGGAGCTGCGCAACACCGAGCGGGGAAAGGCCATCAGCCGGGCGATCCAGGAGCTGCCGCCCGACTTCCGCGAGCTGATCGCCCTCCGGCACTTCGCCGGGCTGTCCTACGAGGAGATCGCCGAGGTCAAGAAGATGCCCCTCGGAACGGTCAAGAACAAACTCTTTCGCGCCAGAGTCGTATTGAAGGAAAGATTGGCAGGAGAAGTGACACCGTGAAACCGTGCCCGAGACCGCTGGACCCGCTGGACGCCGAGGCGATCGCCTCCGGCGCCGAGCCGGTTTTCGCCTCGGACGCGGCCGTCCACGCCCGGGACTGCGTCCCCTGCCAGGCCTCGATCGACGCCGCCAGGGGAGTCTCCGGCGCCCTGGACGGGGCATTCCGGGGCGTCGAGTCGCCCGAGGAGCTGCGGGGCCTCGCGATGCCCGGCGGCCTTTGGGAGAGGGTCAACCGCCTGAGGAGCTTCTCCGCCCGGGAGCGCCGGACTTACGCCCTGTGGCAGGCGCCCGTCCTCCTGACCGCCGGTCTCGTCGCGTCGGGGTTCGGTCTCCTCGCCCTCCCGGTCCTGCGCGCCGCCGACCAGGTGTCGCTGTGGGCCGCCGCCTCGCTGCCCCTGTCCGGCCTGCTCCGGGGGGGAGCGCGCTGGGCGACGGACGTCGTCCGTCTCGCCCCGACGGGGCTGGACGCGCTCTCGGACGGGTTGCGGCAGGATCGGGTCCTGGGCCTGGCGGCTCTGGCGCTGTTGGTCCCGCTCTCGCTCGGCCTCCGGCGCGTCCTCGCGCGAGCCTCGGCCCGCCGATGAGCGGTCGCCGCGGCGAGCGGCGCCCGGCCGAAGCTATCCGACTCACCCGGCTCACCCGGGCCGCGCTCCTCTTCATCGTTTCGTCCCTTCTCGCCGGCGCCGCGTCCGCCCAGAGCGGCTCGATCACATCGGTGCGCCGCGACGTCGTCGTCTCCCAGGGAGTACCGGGCCGCGTGGTGGCGGTTCTCGCGGACGTTCGCATCGCGGCGCGGGTGTCGGGGGACGTGATCGTCTGGGGCGGGAACGTGTCGTTCGCGCCGGGCGGCTCCGTCGCCGGCGACGTGCTCGTGGTCGGCGGGAGCGTCGACGCCCCGGCGGGTGCGGTGCTGCCGGTGGAGGGCCGCGTCTCGACGCCGGGGTCGCTCCTGCGCATCTATCTCTCGGAGATGCGACGCGCTCCGTGGGAGCAGACGGGCCTGCAGGCGTCGGTCTTCTCGGGCCTGCACCTGCTCGCGCTCTCGGTCTGGCTGGCGGTCGCCCTCGCGCTGCTGTGGTTCTTCGCATCGCCCCTCGCGCGCGCGGCGATGTCGGCCGAGGAGGACTGGTCGGGATCGCTGCTCGCCGGCGCGCTCGGCGTCCTCTCGATCTTCCTCGCGGCGGGCGCGGCGCTCGCACTCCTCCCGTCGGCGATCGCGGTTCCGCTCGCGCTGTTCTTCGGCGCCGTCGCCGTCGTCGCGAAGGTGTTCGGAATGGCGGCTCTCTTCCTCCTCCTCGGCCAGAAGCTGCTGCGCAGCGTGGCGCCGGCTCGCCGGCCCGCCGCGCTCGCCGCTGGATTCGCGGTGCTGGCCGCCATCTCTCTGCTTCCGCTCGTCGGAGCGCTCGTGTGGTCGATCGCGTCGATCGTC
>Ga0207683_10006452_pt1 | contig 10041 bp, 5 predicted proteins | sample KBSM73metaG_FD_184333 | JGI IMG/M metagenome (GOLD analysis project Ga0207683, IMG submission 184333) | Miscanthus rhizosphere microbial communities from Kellogg Biological Station, Michigan, USA - KBS M7-3 metaG (SPAdes) (version 2) | ecosystem: Host-associated > Plants > Roots > Rhizosphere >...
TGCTATGAATCGAAATGCCGGTGTAAGCGCCGTAGATGCCAATGCCGGTGCCTGCTGGATAGATGCCAATGCCGGTGCCAGCTCCACCGATGCTAATGCCGGTGTATGCGGCACCAACCCCGCCGCCTGAGCTAAAGACAGGGCCTGCTTCTCCGATGCCCCCTGTACCATAATATCCTATAATTTGCAGACCGCTGAAGTCGTGGGTGTGGGTCGGATCATTTACGCCGTGAGTGTGCGACGGATCGTAAACGCTGTGCGCGTGCGTCGGGTCGCTGACGCCATGGGTATGCGTTGGATCGCCGATGCCGTGAGTGTGCCCAGGATCGGCGACGCCGTGCGCGTGCGGGTTCTGGCCGATGCCGATGCCGGTCCAGCTGTGCGAGGTCGGGCTATCGATGAGCGAGAAGGGCCCGCTGAACCCGCCCACCTGGGCGCCGCCGAGCACGCTCGTGTAGCTGTGGCTGTGGCCGGGGTCGACGATCCACAGATCGGAATAGGCGCCGTAGATCCCGATGCCGGTGCCGGCGCCGCCGGTCCAGATGCCGGTATAGGCGCCCTGGATCGTGACGCCGCTGTAGTTCGCGTAGATGCCGATGCCGGTGGGGGCGGCGCCGGTATAAACCCCGGTCGCTGCGGCAGCCAGATTGGCGACGGCGCCGGCGACAGTGATCCCTGTCGGGCTGCCGGCGATCGCGATGCCGGTCGCTGCCGTAGCGATCGTGATGCCGGTGCCGGCAGCCGTGAGGGTGTGCGTGTGCACCGGCAGCTGCGTCGCACTCATCACCGCGGTCGCCGCGCCGCCGTAGGCGCCTGGCGCGGTTTGAGCCCCGGTGATCGCGACGCCGGTGAGACGCCCCTGGTTCGCCTGGCCCATGCCGTCGAGGCCGACGAGCGCGCGGCCGCGCAAGTCAGGCAGCCGAATGACCTTGCCGAGCGAGTACCAGTCGTCGTCGGCGCTTATGCCCTTCGACGGCAGCACTTGCAGCATATTGTTGGGGGGCATCGCGTCCTGCCCCCACAGATGCTTGAAGAGCTTGTAGGTGTCGTCGTTCAGGCGCTCGATGTCAGGGAAGCCGGTGCCGGTGAACCCGCCGGGGCCGATCAGCCCGCCATTGGCGCGCACGCAGCCGGCGCGCGGCGTGCCGTTCTGGGTAAAGGCGATGATGTAGTCGCCGGTGAGCAGGATGTTGCCGAGCGCCGTCGAGCCTTCGCCTGTGCCGCCACCGCCGCCGCTGCCGCCCGAGCTGGTCGCCGCCGGCAAATAGTCGATGTCCTCGACCAGAGACCCGTACGAGTCGAAAACGCGAATGCGGTACGGCTCGGTGCCGACGTAGATCGGCGGCACGCGGCCAGAGCCGCCGGTGAGCACCGGCTGATCGTAGGGCACCCCCAGCGCCGGGTCGGTGTAGACCGTGACGCGGTCCTCGGTGCCAGGCTTGAAAAAGAACAGCCTGGCCGGCCGCACCAGCTTTCCCGACTGATAGAAAAACTGCGCCAGCGAGATCGGCGAGAGGGCAGAGACAACGGCCACTAGCGCCTCCTCGAGGGGTGAACGGTGATCTCGAGCGGCGCGCGATCCTCGTCGATCCCGGTGCTCCATCCCGCGATCGGGGCGGCGGCGAACGCCGGCGTGCGGCGATCGCCACCCTCATAAGCGCGGCGCAGCTGCTCGAGCATGCGGTTGCGCTCGTCCCCGCCTGGCATCGACAGGATGCGCCCCGCGTCGCGGTTGATCTGGCCCCGGCTCTCGTTGTTCAGAGCATTCACCGCAGGCTGGACCGTCCTGTCGTAGACCCACTGCGGGATGCGCGTCGGCCACTCGGTGACCGGCGGCCAGTGCGTCTTTTCGCCAGGCAGCGCGCTGGGAAACTCCTTCTGCGCCGCCAGCCGGCCAGCCGTCGCCGACTGTGTCGTCAGACGCTGATTGGTGCCGGCGAGTCGCGTCTCCTGGCCGAGCGTCCTGAGAAGATCCTCGGCTCCCTGCTGCCCGACCACCTGGATCAGCTTGGCCTGGTTCCACGGTACCTCGAAATGGCTGCGCACCGCCGCCGCGTCGTTGCGGGCGTTGCCCATCTTCATCTCGATCGCCTGGCGCGCGCCTTCCTGGAACGCATCGCGCTCGGCCTGGGTGCGCGCGAGCTGATCGCGCGCCAAGGTGCGAGGGTTCACGTCGCGATCGAACACCGACAGGCCCTCCTCGCGAGCCCGCAGGATGGCCGAGTCGCCGGCGTACTCCTCCCTGGCGCGGCGGTAGAGCGACACTGGCTGATTGTTGGGACCCATCACGGTCGTGCCGGCATCAATCTGGCGCACAAGCGCATCGCGCACCCCTCCGAGGCGAGTTGCCATCGCGCCGTCGTTCGCCTGCACAGCGGCTGCAATCCTGCCGTCGAGGTCCTCCTTGACGTTGTGCAGACTGCGCATGTCGCTGCGCCCCTGAAGGGTGCCGCGAACGTCTATGAGAGCCCGCTCGATTTGAGTTGGATTTGCCGTTGTCCCTGGCGGCAGCAGCCGGTTGATTTGCTGCACGACTGGCGTCGTGTCGATCGGCGCCGTGTGGCCCTCTGCATCGCCATAGAAGCGCGCCGCGCGTAAGCGGCGCTGGTTCATCATCTGCTGCGTCTCAAGCTCGTAGTCGGCTGGGTTGCCGATGACGCGATTGACGGCGCCGGTGATGCGGTCGCCGGCGGCGGCGTTGCGCTCGCGCACGACGCGCAGAAGTTCGGTCTTAGCCTGGCCCGGCATGGACACGAGCGCCTCGGCCTGGCCGGTCAGGTTCGGCCCGACATCCATCAGCCGGCCGTCAGGCCCGAGCTGCTGCAGCTCGGCCGCGGCCGCAGCGTGCCCGCCCTCGTCGGCGATGGCGCGATTGACCCGACTCGTCGCGCCCGCCGATACCCCCGGCGCCGCGGTCGTCGCGTTCGGCATTGGCATCTTGCCCATACCGAGCGAGGTGGCGATCGCCGCCGCCGGCGCGGCGTAGGGTTCAAACCGCGTGCCCTTGGCATAGTGCTCGGCGGTCTCGGCCGCAGCTGCGGGAGCTGCCGCCTGGTAGAGCGTGTCGATCGCCGCGCGCCCGACCCGCCCCGCCGTGCTGACGCCGCGCAGCCCGATCTGACCAGGCACGACCGCGCCAGGGATGAACTCGCCGAACGTCTGCGCGACCTCGCCGGCCTTCGTCTGCGGCTGGAAGTCGACGCCGGGGACCCCGACGCGCTTCGCCATGTCGAGAAGCTCTTGCGAGCCGGGGAGGTACGACCCGCCCTCGGCCGTCAGCGCCTCCATGCGCGCCCGGTGGTTCGGGTCCTGCGTGATCAGGCCCTTCTCGCCGTAGAGCTTGTCCTGCAGCCACAGCCAGCCCTGCTTCGTCAGCCGCGCGGCGTCGGTCGGCATGCCGAACGTGCTGATGGTGCCGCGCACGGCGCCCGAGCCGACACCCTTCGCGACATCAGCCGCCACGCTCGGCCGCGACTGCAGCTCGGCCGGCGGGCCGTACTGCTCGGCGACGCTCGGATCGGGAGGGCCGTACTGCTCGCCTTCTGGGAGCCCCTCGAGGAAACGAGCGCGCGGCGTGGCTGGCGCCGGTGGCACCACCTCTTGCTCGTCGAGGAGGCGAGCGCGGCCCATTATTCGATGATCCCGATCTTGCCGTTCGGCAGGCGAAAGTAGGTGCCGGCCGGCATGCGCTCAGCTGCCGCAATGTTCGGGACGTCGACCGGCGCAGCGCGCGTCGAGCCTGGCGTCGTCACCCGCGGCTGCGCCCCCGGCTGCGCTGACGGGGCATCTTCCTCGCCCTCTCTCCTGACGTCGGGGAAGTCGGCGGCCTTCGTTCTTTCGAACTTGAACGGCGAACGCGATCGAGCGGTCGGGATCGAGCCCGTAGGCCTTGGCGCGGTTGCGGTAAGCCTGGGCGTGCTGCTCGACCTGTAGGACGCGCCCCTGCTGCAGCCGCTGCGCCGTGTTGAAAATTTCGGCTCGCAGCGCCGGGCTGAATTGCCCGCCCTCGCCCCAGCCTTTGTTGAACAGAGCGCGCAGCGTTTCGGGCACGCCGGCGGCGTTCTTGACGCTCGCGCTTTCGGCGCCGGTCACCGTCGACCCTGGGTCGATGGTCTTGAACAGCTGGATGATCGCGATGAGATCGGCATTCGCGTTGCCGCTCGAGAATGCTGCCTTGAGGCCCTGCACACTCTGCTCAAGCTCGCGGTACTTTTTGATCGTCTCGGTCGACTCGAAATCGTTGAAGAGCTGCCGCTCGGCCTCACGCACCTCTTTGCTCGGCGGGCCGCTGGTCGGCTGCCCGTCTGCGCCGATCGGGATGTCGTAGCGCTGGTTCGCAGGGTTCCACTGGAAGCGGCGCTTGCCCTGCGGGGTTTCGATCTCGACCGTGTCGGCGCCCTTGGTCGACGCGGCCTTGCCCGACGCCGGCATCGGCGTCGCCTGCCCGGTCATGCGATCGAGCCGCACCCAGTTGCCGTTGCCGTCGTGGATGATCTGGAAGCGCTCGCCAGACGGCGCCGGCGGCTGCAGGCTCTGCAACAGCGCCGCACCGATGCGATTGACCTCCTCGGGGGTGCGGGCATTGCGCAGCAGCACCGCGGCCATGGCCGGGTCGATCTGACTGCGCGTCTGGCCGCTGACGGCCGGCGGCAAGCCTGCCGCCTGGGCGACCTGGATTGGGGCCGCGGCAGGAGCCACCGCCGGCGATGCTGGGGGAGGCGCCCCTGGGCCGGCGGTGGTCCCCGCAGGCGCACCGGCGCCGGCGTTCGGAACTGTTGCCCCTGGAGGAGGAAGCGACGCGACGCGCGGGTTGAAGATCTGCTCGATCTGACCCGGCTGCTGCTGCCCGGCGCCGCCGAGCCCGCCCGGCAGCTGCGGCGAGATGCCGATGCTCGGATCGAGCGACGCGACGCGCATGCGCTGGCCCTGCTGGCGCGTGTCGTCGAGTCGCTGAGACTGCTGCTCTGCAGCCTGGGCGACGTTGCCAATCACCTGTTGCTGCTGCGCGGTCTGCTGGTCCTGCTGCCCCTGCTCCAAGTTTCCCGCCGCCGGCTGCTGCGGCGCCTGCACTTGCGGCTGCGGCGCCTGCGGCTGCGGCGCCTGTGTTTGCCCAGGAGACGGCCACTGCCCGCCTTCAGCGCCGCCCCGGCGCGGCAACGGCATGTTTGCGGCCGGCGCCTGCGGCTGCGGCTGCGCAGCCTCTCGCGCCTGCTGCTCGACCATGTCCCGCTCTTGGGCAAGCTCGCGCGCCGTGGCGTGATCGTTGCGGTTCAGCGCCGCCGCAATCGCCTTTTGATAGTCCAGCATGTTGACGTTCGGCTGCGTGAACTTTGGGGCCTGCTGCTGTGGCTGTTGCGGGGCGCTCGGCGCCGTCACACCGCTCGCCGCGGCCGGGGTGGCAGCAGGAGCCACCTGAGGCGCGAAGCTCGCTGTCGGGGCTGCCTGGGGGGCAGGAGCTGCCGTCCCCATCCGATTGACGTAGGCGCGGGTCAGGTTCAGGCGCGCCTGAAATTCGCCGCCGCCGGGCTGGTTGTAGCCCACGAAGCGCCAGGCGTTCGCCATCAGCTTGTTCGCCTCTTCAGGCGAGCTGGCGTTGTTCAGCGCCGCGATGAGCCGGGGGTTCTCCTGGAGGAAAAACTGCGCCTGCGCCGCGACGGGGTCCTCGGAGCCGGCGACGAACGCCTGCATGTTGCGCAGCCGCGAGCCGTTCCAGGACAGCGCCCCACCCGACCGGTTCGGCCCGTCCTGCCAGGTGCGATTGATGTTGCCGCTCGACCAGCCGCTCTCGCGCTGCCCGTAAGCCGCGACCGCGGCGAGAGCATAGGGGTTCTCGAGCCCACCGCTTTTCACGGTATTCATAAAGGTGTCGCGCACCTGGGGATTTGTCGCGGCGAGCTTGGTGCCGCTGCCGCCCATCGTGCCGCCGCCGTCGCCGGCCGGGGAGCCTTCAGCGTTCGCCGCCCCCACGCCTGGCGCGGGCGACACCGGCGGGACCGCGTTCGCAGCTGCCTGCTGCTTCTCCCAGAGGGTCTTGTATGTCGTCAGATAATCGGCGGCGCTCTTCGCCGCGTCGGTCTTGGTCTGCGACTCCTTCATGGCGCTGACGATCGGGTCGGCGAGCGCCGAGAGCCCCGACTGAAACTGCTGGCTCATGTCGGGCGGCCCGAACTTGTCGGGCAGCTTCGCCGTCTGGTTCAGGTTGAATACGCCTGGATACCTGAAGTCGATCGGCTGGGGAGGGTTTATCCCGAAAGGTGGCATGTCACCCTCACTTGAACAGGCTGCCGATGAGCGAGCCGAAGCCGCCACCAGCCGAGCCACCGAGCAGCTTCGTCCCCGCGCCGAGCACGCCGAGCGCCGCGCCCCACGAGTTCGCCGACGCCTGCTGACCAGCCATCAAGGCGCCGGTGCCTGCCTGCGTGATGGTGTTGTTGGCGGCCTGAGCTGCCTGAGCGATGTTGCCGGCGGTCCCGGTGATGAGCCCGGCCATGCCCGACCCGTAGCCACCCGCGAGGCTCGCCAGCGCCGAGGAGTAGTCGCCGGCCGTCTTGGCGTACTGCTGCCCCTCTTCGACCGTTAAGCCGCTCAGCGCGGCGCCGGTCTTGGCCTCGAGGCCAGCGACGTCCTGCGCGTTGCCGCGGTAGTAATCGCCAATCTCCTTGCCCGAGGTCGACCACAGGTCAGAGAGCTGCTTGCCGGTCTGCCCGTACAGGTTCGCAGCGGCCTGGCCCGCCTGCCCGTAGAGGCTCCCGGCTGCGGTGCCGGCCTGGCCGTACAGGTTCGCCGCCCCCTGGCCGGCCTGACCGTACAGGCTCGCCTGCTGCTGGCCGGCCTGGGTGTAGATGTCGCCAGCCTTGCCGTAGATGTCGGTTAGCGCCTTAGCCTGGCCGGTGTTGAGGTTGGCGAGCGCCGAGCCCTGCTGGCCGTAGGTCTGCGAAAGCAGATCCTCTTGCTGGGCCTTGCCGCTCGTCGCCGCTAATGCCGCCTGCTGGTAGGGCTGCAAATTCTTGACCCAGTTGCCATACTCCTGGTTCGCCAAGTTGCTGCCGAGTCGCGTGACGGCGTCGGTGGTGTTGCCCCCATAGAGGCCGCCGATGCGGTTGCTGGCGCGCTGCGCCGCATCAGTCGCCTGCTCGACTTGCCATTGATACCCAGGCCCAGCCTGAAATGCCCCGCGCGCTGAAGCGTTGCCCTCGTCGCCGCCTAAGCCCAACGCATTGTTGAGCATGTCGTAGCCGGCGTTCGCCTTGCTGATCAGCGGGTCGTAGAGCCCCGACGCTCCCTTCAGCGAGTCGGCCGCCTGGCCGTAGTATTGGTTGACGTTGCCGATTGCGTCGGCGTAGCCGCCGCGCGTGATGTCGGCGGCGCCGCCCGGCCCCATCATGTTGTTGTAGGCAACGTCGCGCCCGCCGGTGATGGCGTTGATGCCTGCATCGCGGTTGCCGTAAAGGGCATCCACGCCGGCATCGCGCCCGCCGAAAATGGCGTTGACGCCGGCGTCTCGTCCCCCGGTGATAGCGTCGATGCCCGCGTCGCGGTTGCTGGTCAGATAGCCCGTGCCGGCGTCGCGACCGGCCGTGATGCCGCCGATCGCCGAGTCGCGGCCGGCGTTAAGCGCATTGATGCCGGCGTCCTTGCCGGCCGTGAGCTGGCCTGGCGCCGCGCCGTAGGCCGCCTGCAGCGACTCCATCATGTCGGCATAGCCGGTGCCGAGCACGTCGCGCCCGGTGCCGTAGCCTTGCGTGAGATAGCCGCCGGCGCGCTGTTCGGCGTCGGTCAGGATCCCCATCTGCTGACCCAAGCCCTGGCTGGCTTGGTTTGCAGCCCACATGCCGGCGAGGCGGCCGGCTTTCCCGCTAAAGGGTGATGCCACCAGCGCCTCCTACGGTACGCGCGCCCGCAGCCAATCTGCGAGCGTCAGCTTGGAGCGAGACCGAGTTTCGGCAGGCGGCGGCGGTGTCAGGTGGCCGAGGTAGTTGTCGAGCTTCGACAGCCAGCTCGCAAACTCGAGCGTGGCACGGCCTTCCTCATCGATGAGCCGCACACGCCCGCGAGGGAATGGTGGCGGCAGCGGCGGGAGGTCAACGGCCATTAGCCACCTCCCGGCAACACGACGTCGACCTGACGGGGGCGCGAGACCGACGAGCGCGGCGCCACAGCACTGTGGAACGCCACTGGCACCGGGTCGGCGCACTCCCAGCGTAGACGCATGCCCTGGTGCGAGCTGCGGCCGGTCGAGCGCAGTGTCACGAGCGTGCGGTATTCGCCGCGGCCGCCGAGCCGACGCTCGAGGGGGTTCGACCAGGTCGCGCCACCGTCGTGGCTCCAGCTCAGGAACACCGAAGGGTCGGGCGTGCCTGGCACCTGAAACGCGACCGTGAAATCAAGGTAGATCGCCGCCATGCGCACGTTCGCCGGCGTCTCTTTGACGGGCCCGCTCTCGCAGCGAACGATCAGCGGCGCCGGCAAATCGTACAGCTTGCCATCAACGGGACTGACGCGCGTCAGTGGCGGCTCGGCCAGCGCCTCTGATGTGATTTCGAGGTGGCCGCCATCGAGGCGATCCTGCCCTATCCACCAGTGGTCAAACTTGGCGGCAAAGTAGGACCGCCACGGCACCGGCTCGTCGGTGTGCTGCGCGCCTGGTTGATAGCTGCGCCGGCGATGCCAGCTGCCGGTGGACAGGTTGTGCTCCCAGGTCCAGGTCGGCGCGCTCAAAGACCAGATGGCATTGTCGCCGTGTGTGTAGACTTGCGCGTAAAGGTTTTCAGTAAGGCCAGCCTCGGCCGCAGCCTGGATATCGGAGACGACGTCCTCCGAGCTGATGATCACGGGATCATAGCCACGCATCTGTCGCACGGTCGCGTCGTGAGCCACGAATATGACCGGCCGATCCCAGGACCTGGCGCCGCCGGCGATCGCCCAGGTGCCGAGCAACCCGACCGGCACGACAGTGACGCGCTGCAGAGGGAACGGCGAGGAGCCGACGTCCTGATAGATCTCGATCGAGTCGGGGCCGCAGGCGAGCAGCACCGGCTGCGCCGCAAACACGCGCAAGAGGCCGTCAGGCGTCGCTTCGGCTTTTGTGTAGCTGAGCTGCTTCCACTGCATCGTTTGCAAATCACTCGCCACGATCTCGGCGTTCGGCCGCGAGAAAATGAAATACCCTGAAAAGTAGTCGACCGAGTTCACCGACCCGAGCGGGGAGCCGTTCTCGGCCGACATGGGATAGGGCTTGATGATGCCGTACGGCGCGCCGGCGAGGCCGGTGAGGTCGAGCCAATAAGCATTGCCGCCGGTCACTGCGACGACGTCTGGAGGCGTACGCATGTTGCGGGCGAACGTCACTGGCTCGTTGCCAGGCAGGGTGTTCGCCAGCTCTCCCGTCGTGCCGTTCGTCGTCGTGCGCGTGACCTTGTCGCCCCAAGCCGAAAGCAAATACTGGTCGACGACGATTTGACCGCGCGGCATGAACGTCGTGAACGACGGCCCGATGAGCGGCGGCGTAAAGCGCTGCGTGCCGGGCACGCGCTGCCAGCGCACCAGGTTACCCACCTTGCGGGCATAGCAGTTGATGAGGTCGCCCTGACCTTCACCTGGCCTTCGGCCAGGCAGCGCCGTGATGGGGAAAGGCAGCTGCACCGGCGGCATTAGAAATAGTCCACCTGGAGAACCTGGTAGGTCGGGCCCATCGCCCGCTGATAGCGCAGCGCCTGATCGGCGAGCCCGGCCCGCTGCTTGATGTCAACAAGCTCCTCGCCGGCGATCCCGAACACCTGGGCGTATTCGTTCGTCAGATACGCGGCCAGTTCAGTGAAGGCGGCGTCGTCGATGTTCATGCCGGGGCGGCGATCGACATTGCTCATGCCGGAGAGGAAGAACTGCTCGTCGGTGGAGGTCGGGCGGATGCCCAGGAGGGTGGAGCTGACGATGGAGGTGGGCTGGCCCTGCTGGTTGTTGGGTCCGGGCAGGATGAGCTGGTCGGCCTGCGGTCGATCGACGATGTTGCCGCTGGAGATGTCGCCGAGGCGCTGGTCGCCG
>Ga0207683_10006454_pt1 | contig 10038 bp, 12 predicted proteins | sample KBSM73metaG_FD_184333 | JGI IMG/M metagenome (GOLD analysis project Ga0207683, IMG submission 184333) | Miscanthus rhizosphere microbial communities from Kellogg Biological Station, Michigan, USA - KBS M7-3 metaG (SPAdes) (version 2) | ecosystem: Host-associated > Plants > Roots > Rhizosphere >...
TGGTATTCGGTGGCGCTTGTCGTTACGGCGCTGCCGGGCGCGTGGGCTGGCGGAAAGCTTCGGGTATTGCAGATACGGAAGAGAACAGAGCAATTGATGTTCGCAGAACAGGAGGACATCCGATGAAAACCAAAGAGAGTTTATTGACGAAGCCATCGGAGCCGGAAAAGGTGGATGCCTACATGAAGGCATTGAAGCATCCGCTGGCAGATGTTGTTGAGGCTCTTCGGAGAATTATCCTGGACACCGATTCCGACATCGGGGAAGAGATCAAGTGGAATGCGCCTTCGTTCTTCTACGCAGGAGAGATGGCTCCGTTCAATCCCAAGGAATACAAGCGATACATTGTTGTCTTCAATCTTTTCAAGAAGGACTGCATACGGCTCGTTTTCCCAAGCGGAGCCAAGGTTGGCGATTCGTCCGGATTGCTGGAGGGCGACTATGCCGACGGAAGGAGGCTGGCGCTGTTTTCAAGCATGGAGGATGTGCGAGGGAAGAAGACCAGAATGCAGCAAGTCATTCGAAAGTGGCTGGCAATGCTGGATAAGGGCTGAAATTGGAATCCACAAAGCGGGTGAGGCACCTAGCTTAACGAAGCGTTGAACTCTGATTTGAGGGATGTAGATCACCTGGCGTATTGATCCGTCTGTCGTGTTTGATCCACCGTTTGCGATTTCAAAGTCAAGAGCGTCCCGCGGGCACGCATATGGCGCACGGATGTGTAAGACCAATGGCAAACGGAAAGAGACACGAAATGCTGAAAACGCACCAAATTCTGAATACCCATGAAATTCTCAATCAACATCTGAAGTCCTTCTCTGAAAGGGACCTCAAGGGCGTGCTTGCCGACTACTCATCGGATGCCGTGATGTTCGTCCCGGGCGGCTCGTTGAAGGGTCCCGATGCGATCAAGCCTTTCTTCGAGGCGCTTATTTCGGAGTTTGCAAAGCCTGGTGCGTCGTTTTCGATGCGCGAACAAAACATCGAAGGCGATTTTGCATACATCCGATGGAGTGCTGAGACCGCAGAGAATTCATACGAAGCTGCTACCGACACCTTTGTTGTGCGCAACGGGAAGATCGTGGCGCAATCTTTTGCGGCCAAGATCACTCCCAAGAGTTGAAGATGGGTCAATGTTTTGGCGCAGTAGAGGCAGACGACGCGGGTTGGGTTGAATCGCCTTCTGCATCGGAGGCTTCTGCGGGCAGGATGCGAATCTCTGAGCGGAAGACGTGGTAGGAGTGGTAGACCGTGTCGTTGACGGAGATTTTCTGGGCGTGCGTGAGGTCGGCGGGTGTGCAGTCAAAGTCGGCGCAATGAACTTCTCTAACCTTCACGGTGTCCATGGCTCGGGAGATGGAAACGCTCTTGGTAGGGCAGATGTATTCCTGCCCGCCAATTCCAACAGAGCTGTATTCCACCAGGACGTCTGCCCGGGAGATGGGATGGCCGGGCGGAATCTCGGTTTGAATCGTGAGGCGAAGGATCGCTCCAGTGTCTGGATCGATGGCGATCTCGCCATGATAGGCAGGAAGAGCCTCATACATATGCCAGCTATTGGTGGTGGTGAAGCAGCAATACTTGATGTGGTAATGGGATCGATCCTGCGGAACCGCATAGCGGAAGACCGCGAGCGTGCCCATTCGGTTTTTCTCCCAATGCCCCCAGCCCATTTTGCCGGTGAAGATGTCGGTGACAACGATTTGTAGCAGCGGACCGAAGACGCCCCAGTTATAGAGACCGCGCTGGAGTTCGGGACGCTTCGCAGACTTAACCTGCACCTCTGCGCCATCACGGAAGGTGACTGTCTCTTTGATTGCATTGGTGAAGCGATAGGGCTGATCTTCGACCACGGCAACCGAACCGCCAACACTGTCAACTTTCAGGTTTTCAAAGCGAGCCGTGTTGCGGCTGACGATGAAGTTTGGCAGCCGGGGGAGGGTCTGGCGAATGTAGTCGGTGGTTTTGTTGAGGATCTTGCTTTGGGTGTCACGATCGGGCGGGGGTTGTTGGGGGATTTCCGCGGAGGAAAGATTGTGAAAGGCGGAAATGTCGGAGAGGACCAGCAGCGCTTGTCGTGACTTATCTCCCGGCAGGCGGGCCTGGAGCTTTTCAAACCGCAATGTGCTGAGCCGTTCGGTCAATTCCAATTTGCTCAACTGACGGGCGAGGTCTTTGTCCGATTTGCCATGCTCGGCGGTCAGCATCTGTTCCAACTGCGCAATTGTGGCTGGCTCATAGGCGAGGGCCGGAAGTGCAGGTGCGAAGAGAAACACCAGAAGCAGTCGAGCACATCGCATGGCATCGGTTCTCTTGAGGGGATTCATGGTTGCTGTTTCCGTGTTGCGTTTTGCGGTTGAGAAGGTGCTGGGGGACCGGAGGCGTCGGTGGGCAGGATTTACGTCTCAGAATGGAAGACGTGATAGGAGTGATAAATCGTATCGCTGACCACGGTGTCTTTGGGGTGGACGAAGTTGGCAGGCGTGCAGTGGAAGTCTGCGCAGTTGGCTTCATTGACTCGAACCGGGACTGGGGCACTGGAGACGGTAACGCTTTTGGTGGGGAGGAGGTACTGGTTTCCGCCAAGCTCGACCGGTCCGTATTCCACCAGGAGGTCTGCGCGGTCGATGGGTTCGTCGGGAGGGATATCGGTTTCAAGTGTCAGGCGAAGAATGGCTCCCGTCTCAGGATCGACGGCGAGCTCACCATGATAGGCAGGGAGAGTCTCGTAGACATTCCAGAGTTGTTTGGTGGAGTTTCGTTCGCTGGTAAAACAGCAATACTGGACGTCGTAGTTGGATTGATCCTGGGGAACGCTGTAGCGAAAAACGGCGAGGGTGCTCGTTCGGCCTTGCTCCCAATGTCCCCAACCCGTTGTGGCGCCGGAGACGTCGTTAACGACGACCTCAAGTAATGGGCCAAAGACACCCCAGTTGTTGAGGCCGGGAGGAGGGGGGTGGGGCAGGGCTTTAGGATTTTTCTTCGGCCCAGCGACCTCTTCCGCGCCATTACGGTAGGTGATGGTTTCGCTGGTTTTCTCGATGAGGTGATAGGGCTGATTTTCTACGACCGCCGAGGCCACCGACAACGTTATTCCCATTTGCGCATTCGCCAGCGCCTCCGTAACGGTCTTCTTGGGCCTGACTGCCGGAGGCACCGCCGAATCGGTGAAACTGACAATTTTCAGGTTGTCATATTGCGCGGTATTGCGGGCGACGACGATGTCAATGAGCCCGTGGATTTTCTCGCGAATGTAGTCTGCGGTCTTGCTGAGAATCTTTCTCTGGGTGTCGCTGTCGGGAGGGGCAAGCGGGGGAATCTCCTCTGCGGGAAGGTTGTGGAAGGCGGAAGTGTCGGAGAGAATCAACATTGCCTGGCGGGACTTTTCGCCGGGCAGGCGGGCCTGGAGTTTCTCCAAGCGCAAGGTGGAGAGCCGTTCGGTCAGTTCCAACTCGCCCAATTGTTTGGCTAGCGCGTTGTCGGACGTTCCGCGAGTAGTGGCCAGCATCTGTTCCAACTGCGTGATCGTGACCGGCTCATACGCAAGCGCAGACCGGGCGACGACACTCAGGACTATGACAACAGCGAAAGAGCGAGTGATCTTACGGGCCCGTCGCATCGAGTTATCTTGCCGGGTCGGCATTGGTCTGTTGTTGTAGCAACATTGGTGCTTCGGTTCAGTGACCCAAGGCACGTCTTTTGGGTTGTTCGGGGCTGGGTCATTGTGCAGGCGGCGATTGGAGATTGTGGAACGACTCTCTTGACAATCCATAACCGTGCAGTTATGGTTCTGTCCTATGAAGCCGGTCGATGCCAATCACGTGTTCCGGGCAATTGCCGATCCGACGCGGAGGGCCATTTTCGAGCAGCTGACACGGCAGGGCGAGCAGACCGTCCATGCATTGACTCGCTACGCGGGCGTATCTCAGCCGGCTGTCTCGAAACACCTCACGGTGTTGAAGCGGGCAAAGCTGGTGGGGCATCGCCGCGAAGGACGTGAAACTCACTATCGCGCACGGCCCGTTGCGCTGGGGCCGATGGTGGACTGGCTCAACGTCTACGGCACCTTCTGGCGCGACCGCTTTGACCAGCTTGAATCCCTTTTGGAAAGGATGGATTGATGAGCGATTTACAAAGCAATCCAGTGGAGAGTCCCAAAAGCCTTGTGATCGAGAGGGTGTTCCCACACCCGCAAGAGAAGCTGTGGCGAGCGCTGACGGAAGGCCGGCTGCTTGCGCAATGGATGATGAACAACGACTTCGAGCCGGTGGTTGGGCGGAAGTTCCAATTCCGGGCCGAGCCGATGCCGAACTGGAATGGTGTTGTCGATTGCGAGGTTCTGGTTGTCGATCCAATGCAACGCCTGTCCTACAACTGGGGTGTTGGAGGAGGCGACAGCGGTCTTCAGTGGGTCGTGACCTGGACATTGACTCCAGCGGAGGGCGGCACACACGTTCGGATGGAGCAGTCGGGCTTTGGTCCCGATCAGATGGGAGCTTATCAGGGCGCAAAGTATGGTTGGCAGAAATTCATCGGTAACCTGGAGCGTGTCATTGGGGAGGTGAACTGACCATGAGAGCAAAAACCATCGTCTATTGGACAATGACAATACTCGTCGCGTTTCCTATCGGAAGCGGAGGCGTCGCACAGATCGCGCAATATCTGGGCAATCCCCATGGCGTCGTGCCCCAGCTTGGCTACCCCATGTACTTTTTCGCCATCCTGGGATTTTGGAAAGTGCTTGGGGCCATTGCCATACTGGCACCGCGTTTTCCGCTACTCAAAGAATGGGCATACGCAGGCATCTTTTTCGACCTGACAGGCGCGGCCGCATCATGCGCTTTCTCCGGCGGGTATGGCGCCTACGGTTTTCACGTCATCGCCCCTCTCATCATCACTGGTTTTTGCGTGGCGTCGTGGGCGCTGCGACCCCCGAGCCGTAAGATCGGCGTCCTTTATCCAGCGACACACGACAGGGCGGCATAAGCATGAGAGCAGCGCTGGCCCAGGGCTCTCGTAATACTTCCGGCGCCGCCAGCAGGCACGCCGGCGAAGTGATTTATGCAATAAGGGGAATGCTATGGCTGAGAAGAAGGCTGCACGTATGGGCGCGAAGAAGTCTGCCAAGGGAACGGTGGCTGGCGAGACGTCCAAACTATTCACGGACGAGGAACGAGCCGCAATGCGGGAACTGGTGCAAGAGCGAAAGGCGGCGAGCGCAGGCAAGGCAGACGGGGAAAGCGACGTGCTTGCGAAGATCGCTGCGATGGCGGGTCCGGACCGCACTATAGGCAAGCGGCTCCACGCGCTCATCAAGACGAACGCGCCAGACCTCTCTCCGAAACTCTGGTACGGGATGCCCGCGTATGCCAACAAGAATGGCAACGTCGTGTGCTTCTTCCAAGATGCGCAGAAGTTCAAGTCGAGGTACGCGACGCTCGGATTCAGCGACAAGGCGCAGCTCGATGAAGGGAATATGTGGGCGACCGCTTTCGCGGTGAAGGAGTTGGGCGCCGCCGAAGAAGCAAAGATCAGCGCGCTTGTGAAGAAAGCGGTCGGGGGCTAACGCCACGGGCATTTCATTCAGGGGTTTTTCGGCACGACTGAAGTCGTGCCCTGACACAGAGCAGGGCGTGTTTCGAAGCAGGCGTGTTTCGAAGATGGATCAATGGTTAGTCGTGCATCAGGTTGCAGGGTGCGCTGTGCGCGGATAAATCAAGTGCGAGTTGGAGTTGTTCATGAAAAGAGCCGTCCCGGTGGACTCTGCCTCTGCGGCCATCAACGCGAAGATCAACAAACTTGGAGACTGGCGCGGGAAGACGCTCGCGCAGGTGCGCGAAATTGTGCTCGAGGCAGATCCTGAGATCGTCGAGGAATGGAAGTGGGCCAAGGCGACGTCGCCGGGGATTCCTGTATGGTCGCGGGGCGGCATCGTCTGCACGGGAGAGACGTACAAGAACGCCGTCAAGATGACATTTGCCAAGGGGGCTGCGTTGGAGGATCCCTCAGGTCTATTCAACTCGAGCCTTGAAGGGAATGTCAGGCGCGCCATTGACATCCACGAAGGCGACAAGATCGACAAGGTGGCCTTGACGGATCTCATCCGCGCTGCAGTGGCGCTTAATCTCAAGACCAAATCGAAGGCACGGCGGGCGAACAGCAAGCGAGCTGACTGAGGCGATTTCCGAGTTGCTGTGTCCTTTGTGATGCGCCGGCGTTAGGCTTCGCCGGGCTTCTTCGCCTGGGCCGGATCGCGGCGCGGCCGCGTGGCCTTCGGCTTTTTTTCGGTTACGGCTTTATCGAGCAAGCGGCCGATGGCGTCGAAAGTTGCATGGGGGCCGCTCCACTGTAAGCGGTCGACGTTGTCGAAGAGCGGGATGTCGCTCTTGAGAGTCGCGAGGGTGCGGAAGAGGAGCGCGAGTTTTCGCTCACGCACGAGGGTGGCGGCCAGCGTATCCGAGTTGAGCACATTCGCGTGCCAGTCCCGAGCCGACGCGGGGATGGATTCGATGTGGCGGAACTTGGCCAGCACGGCCGCTGTGGATTTGGCTCCCCAGCCAGGGAGGCCGGGATATCCATCGGCGGAATCGCCGACAAGGGCGAGGTAGTCCGGGATAGATTCCGGAGAGACGCCGAACTTGGCGATGACGCCTGCTTCATCGATGGTGACTCCCGTACGCCGAATTAACTGCACGACGCGAGAAGCCTGAACGCATTGGGAGAGGTCTTTGTCTGGAGTGCAGATGACAACCTGCTCAACCCGGGGATCTTTGAGAGCAAGGGCGGCGGCGGAGGCGAGGGCGTCGTCGGCTTCAAACTCCACCATTGGCCAGACAACGATACCGGCTGCGGAGAGTACTTCTTCGAGGATAGGAAACTGCGAAAGCAGGTCGGGCTCAACGCCTTCGCCGGTCTTGTAACCCGCCCAGAGGTTGTTGCGAAACGATTCGATGACGTGGTCGGTGGCTACGCCGATGTGCGTGACGCCAGAGTGCATCATGGCGAGCACAGATGCGAGGACACCGCGGACCGCGCCCACTTCGCGGCCTTCCGCGTCGCGAGCTTTCGGCACGGCAAAGTAGTGGCGAAACAACTCGTAGGTGCCGTCAACCAGATAGATTTTCAAGGCAAGGCTCCGCAATCACCTTAGCCGACGGATGGAAACGGAGGCAATGGAGCGCTGAAATGCGCAACGCCACGAAGGATGGAAGTGCGTAAGCGGGACGTCTTGGGATTGTTCGCATGGCACCGCTATACTGCGTCCCATGCAAGTTATGGGGTTGGCGCGGGTTCTGGTTTTTACTTCGTTCACAGCAACATTGGTTTCGGCGCAGGCAACTTCGCCGTGGGTGATGCAGGAATCGGGAACGACGGCGGGATTGCGCGGGATCGATACGGTCGATGGAACTGTGGCGTGGGCCAGCGGGACGGGCGGGACAGTGCTGAGGACAGTGGATGGCGGCGCGCACTGGCTGAAGTGCACGGTTCCTGACGCGTCGACGGACGGCGCGACGCTGGATTTTCGGGGGGTACAGGCGTGGGACGCGCAGACGGCGATTGTGATGTCGAGCGGGCCGGGGGATAAGAGCAGGCTCTACAAGACGAGCGATGGATGCAAGACGTGGACGCTGCTGTTCAAGAATCCTGACAGCCCGGAGGGGTTCTTTGACAGCTTCTGGCTGAACGGCTCCAGCGGGATGCTGCTCGGCGATCCGGTACGTGGGGAGTTGGTGGTTTTCAAGACAGAGAACGGAGGCAAGTCGTGGAAAAGCGACGAGCATGACGGGCTCGTTCTGAAGGGGCACTCGGTGGCCGCGTTTGCTGCGAGCAACAGCTGCATTGCGAGAGGGAATCGACTCTTTGCGCAGGGTATTGTGACGGGCGGGAAAGATGGCGCCATGCTCTTTACCCGGCTTAACTATCCGGACTTCGACAAGAGCCACGGTGTTGTCGGCAAGTGGAAATGGAAAGAGCATGGTTGGAAGACGGTTCCGATTCCTATAGCCGCAGGAACGGAGAGCGCGGGTGCGTTTGCGATTAGCTATCGGTATCCGATTACAAGCGGAATTTGCAAGGATTGCGGGTTCGGGGAGAATTCACGCTTGCTTGCGGTTGGTGGCGACTACACGAAGGCGAATGAGTCTACGGGCACGGCGGCGTGGTCGGCCGATGGCGGCGACCAGTGGACCGCATCCGCGAGGCCGCCTCATGGTTTTCGTTCGTCTGTGCAATGGAGCGAGGAGTTGAGGGTGTGGATCACAGTGGGCACGAACGGCTCGGATGTGAGCCGCGACGACGGGAAGACGTGGCAGCCGATAGACGATGGCGATTGGAACGCGCTGTCATTGCCTTTTGTGGTGGGACCAAAGGGTCGTGTCGCACGGTTGCAAACGGGTTACTTTCATGCGAAATGACTTACCGGTCTCCATGCGATTCTTATGAGCCTTCGCGCTAGAATAGCGGGAACAGATGATCGAAACCACACCAGCGGCTGCCAGCCAGGCAACCCGCTCAACGCGGGAGTCGGAGTTGCGGGTCGCGGATGGGTCACCGGTCATTCTCGTCAACAATCTTGAGAAAACCTACCGCACTGCGCGGGGAGCGCTCACCCTCTTCAAGGGGCTGGACTTAGAGGTTCAGGCGGGCGAGCTTGTAGCGATTGTCGGGCAATCGGGCGCAGGAAAGAGCACACTTTTGCACATTCTGGGGGCCCTTGATGCTCCCACAGCGGGAACGGTACACTGCGCAACAACCAATGTGACAGCTCTTTCGCAGCGGGAAGCTTCAGCCTTTCGCAATCGCGAGATCGGTTATGTGTGGCAGTTTCACTATCTTCTGCCGGAGTTTTCGGCGCTTGAAAACGTTGCGATGCCGCTGCTTGCTCGCGGGACCGCAAAACGGGAAGCACTGGCACTCGCAACGAACTGGCTCCGGGAGGTTGATCTGGGAGATCGAAGCGATCATCGGCCCGGCGAACTCTCGGGCGGGGAACAGCAACGGGTTGCATTGGCCCGGGCGCTGGTGGGTAACCCAAGGTTGCTTTTAGCCGATGAACCAACCGGAGATCTGGACGAGACGACAGCCGGCCGTGTTTTTGACTTGTTGGAAAGATTGCACGTAACCCACGGGCTTACCTCGATTCTGGTGACCCATAACCTTGATCTGGCCGCGCGGTGTACGCGGACTCTGCGCCTGGAGGGCGGGCGCCTTCACGTTCTCGGAAAAGCTCCCGAAGCGGGATTTCAAACCGGAAATGCATGAGATAAAGCAGCTTTCCGGGTCGTTTTTGAGTCTGATTGTAGTAAGGAGCCTGGGGAACCAAGGATATGAGTCTTCCCAGGCTGGCAAGCAGAGGGTGGAGATTTCCGGGGGCTAGATTCCGGGAGGTCAGGGAGATAGGAATTCCCCTCCATCCCCAAGGGCTGTTCGGGGCAGTATAGAAATTTCCAGGGGCCTCCGGCGGCGAAGTCAGAAGAAGGGCGCGTGAAGGTTGGGTTGAGGCCGGTATCGAAACCGGACAGCTACTCCTAACGACAGCCTGCTGCAAGGGAGAACATCATGTTCGAACGCTATACGGAGAAGGCACGGCGCGTGATCTTTTTCGCGAGGTATGAGGCCAGCCAATTTGGGTCGCCTTATATCGAGACCGAGCACCTTTTGCTGGGTCTTTTACGCGAAGACAAGGCGTTAACCAACCGCTTCCTGCGTTCGCACGCCTCTGTGGAGTCGATTCGCAAGCAGATTGAGGCGCACACCACGATTCGCGAGAAGGTTTCGACCAGTGTGGATTTGCCGCTTTCTAACGAGTGCAAGCGGGTGCTGGCATACGCGGCGGAAGAGGCAGAGCGACTTGGACACAAGCACATCGGCACGGAGCATCTGCTGCTGGGACTGCTACGCGAAGAGAAATGCTTTGCGTCAGAGATCCTGCAGGAGCGCGGCTTTAATATGGTGTGGGCCGCGACCCGGGGCGTTGGTGAGCAACTGGCCTCGCCCGGAGCTCGCCACCCTGGCCACGATGGATGGGCGATAGCGCGC
>Ga0207683_10006455_pt1 | contig 10037 bp, 9 predicted proteins | sample KBSM73metaG_FD_184333 | JGI IMG/M metagenome (GOLD analysis project Ga0207683, IMG submission 184333) | Miscanthus rhizosphere microbial communities from Kellogg Biological Station, Michigan, USA - KBS M7-3 metaG (SPAdes) (version 2) | ecosystem: Host-associated > Plants > Roots > Rhizosphere >...
GCACCGATCCGGGCGTCGGAAGCCCATCTTCTCGCCGCCCTGGGCCCCCCCGACGTTGTCGAGTGGAACCTGCGCTTCAGTCGCGGGGACGAATGCTTCGGCGCATGGGTCGACGGCCAGCTCGCGCACTACTCGTGGGTCCAGCTCACTGGAGAGCATCCGATTTCGGCCGCAGGCGTCGAAGTGAAAGTCCAGGATACCGAGTTCTGGATCTACAACTGTCGTACAAGCGATGCGCACCGAGGGAAACGAATCTATCCTCGAACGCTCCAGCATATTGCACTCGAATACTTCCGCGCCGGAAAGCGTGCAGGTTGGATCTATACGACGTTCGACAACGTCGCATCGCAACACGGAATCGAGCGCGCGGGATTCTTCAAGCTCCGCACACTTCACGCGCTGCGACTGGGACGGCATTACCGCCGACTCGGAAACGACGTCACAAGCGATTACGCTCCTTAGTGCGCGCTTGCGAGTCACAACGAGCACGGTCCGCACGCCCACAAGCACACTGGCAATCGGCCCGCTCTACATAATCGCGAGATCTTCGATACGTAGAATCCCGCACCTCCTGGCAGCTTGCTTGCAGATGTAGCGCCCCATGACCGACGAGCTCCTGGACGGCGCCACGCCGCCAGCGGGACTCCTCGCGTCGATGGAGGTCGCATGAGCAAACGCCTATTCCTCGCATCCGTGCTCGACAAGATCGGTGCGACCAGCGCCCTCCTCGGCCTCAGGCGCGCCGCCGGCTGCCCATGGTTGCCCGTCGTGACCTTCCATCGCGTTCTCGATCCGACCCGACAAGGTCCGTATCTCCTCGACGATGGCGTCGTCGACGCGTCGCCGGACGAGTTCGAGCGTCATGTCCGGACCATCGGTCGCTACTTCACGCCGATCGGTACGGATGACGTGGTGGCATCTGCCGCCGGCGTTCCCCTGCCCAAGAACCCGATCCTCGTGAGCTTTGACGATGGCTACAAGGACAACGTCGAGGTTGCGCTGCCGATCCTCAAGCGGCACGGCGTGAAGGCGACCTTCTTCATCGCAACTGACTATCTGTCTCGCCGGCGCGTGTTCTGGTGGGATCGGATCAATTACATCCTGAAGCGCTCCACTGCCGCCAGGATCACGCTCGCGTATCCATCCGATATCGAGCTATCGCTTGCCACACCGGACGATCGCGCGGCCGCCATCAACCGCGCGTTGCGCGTCGTGAAGACGCATGTCGGCCTCGATCTCGAGCGCTTTCTCGATGAGCTCGCGATCGCTGCGGATGTGCGCTGGGCCCCCGTGGTCGAGCGGGATCTGGCGGAAGCGAACTTGATGACCTGGGATCAGGTACGCGAGCTTCGCGCTGCGGGAATGGATATCCAGTCGCACACGCGCACCCACCGCGTGCTCCAGACCCTCGACGCAAAGCAGCTGCGCGAGGAGCTCCGCGGATCGCGAGATGACCTCGAACAAGAGCTCGGCGCTCCGATCTCTGCGATCTCGTATCCCGTCGGACATCGCCTTCAGCAACGCGACGACCTCCGTCAAGCGCTGAAGGACGCCGGCTACAAGCTCGGCTTCACGAATGCGACGGGAACACATCGCATTCGCCCGGATGGCGACCCGTACGACGTCAGCCGGATCGGGCTCGACTTCGGAATGCCAGACACGCTATTCCGCGCGATGCTGGCGGCGCCGCCCCTCTTTGGTTAGAGGTGGCCTTCCTTGAGCGCATCGACAGATGCGGTGAGCGCCGTCGTCGTGCCGTCGATCGTGATCGAGCCACCGGCGCTGTCGCGGTTGAACAGCACCGTAGCGGTGCCGCCGCCCGCGAGGTTGACGGTGACGCCCGGTTGCGACGCGGTCCCCGTGGTCACGGCCGAGCTCACCGCGCCGTCGAGGGACAGCACGTGCAGATACCGGTTGTTGCCGCCCGCGTGCTTCTCGTCGAGGCGGAAGCCGTTCGAGTAGTCCGCGTCGCTGGTGTAGCTGTAGACCGACGAGGTCGTCGAGGTCGGCGAGAGCCGCATGACCTTGAGCGTGTGGCCGGCATTGGTGAACGTCGCGTTCGACGACGAGATCGACGGCTTCACCGGCGACGCGAGCTGCCACGTCTGCGTGGTCGATGACGACGTGTTGACGCGGTCGTACACGATCACGACGTTCGGCAGGAGGTACAGCACGTCGCGCTGCACCATCTGGATGGAGCCGTTGCCGTTGTACGCGGGCGTCAGGTCGGTCGAGGCGTAGACGTACTGCTTGGTCTCGTGAAGGGCGGTGACCTTCGAGATCGAGTTCGCATACTGCGGGATCGGAGTGCTGCCGTTATCAATGCGCACGAGGCTGTGGGCAGTCGTCGCCTGCGTGAGCCCGGAGTGCGAGTCGATGACTGCGTCGTACGCGAGCCAGCCGCCCTTGTAGATCATGATCGAGCCCTGATCCTGGTGCGCGTGCGCTTCGGTGTACGGACCCGCGATCAGGTTGACCCACGTCGCCTTGGTCCCCCAGTCCGAGCGCATGTAGAGCTCTCCGATGCCCTTGGCGTAGTACGCCGTATTGAGGGCGGACACCGACATCGACGTGATCGTCGAGGGATCGTTGATGAAGTCTTCCCCCGCCATGAACTGCAAGCTCATCGACTTGACGCTCGAGGCGGCGAGCAGGCTCTTGGCGCGGCCGGAGAGCGTGTCCGTCGCGAAGATGTGCATCAGCTGGAGCAGGTAATCGCGGTGGTAATCGAACAGCGACGCCGTCGAGTCGCGCGACTGGTCGCCTGTCGGCGCCACCTTGTCGAACGTCGGCACGATCTGGTGAAGCATCGCCAGCATCGAGCTGCGCGAGTGCTTCGTGTACGTGGCGATCGACTCTCCGGTCGTGTCCTTCCAGAACGTGTAGAGCTCGAACAGGCGGCGCATCGCCACGCCGTAGCCGGTACCCTCACGCGAGGCTCCCCCGACGAGGTCCGAGCTGAACGTCGGATCGAGCTCGTCGAGGATCTTCGTCTGGCGGAAGGTGTCGAGCCAGGTCTGCGCTTGCGAGCTCTCACCATTGGTGGCGAGGCCGAGCAGCATCGTGGCCTTCAAGAACGAGTAGTAGTAGTTGTCCGAGGGGTCGTCGATCGCCCAGCCGCTCCACGGGAGGGTCTTGGTCCCCCACTTTGCAGACTTGTAGTTCCACACATTCCAGACCGCCTGGTTCGCGTACGCGATCCAGTGCGTCTTCTGCGTGGACGTCAACGACGGGTAACACCAGTCGTAGGTCAGCGCGAGGTCGCCGATCATGTCGCCGATGTCGAGGTAGGAGTCAGCGGCCACCAGCGGCGCCGAGCCCGCAGCGATCGCCGTCTCCGCATCCGCAACCTGCTTCTGGACCACGGCAACGGCCTTCGTGCAGTACTTGCTGCTGCCGGTCAGCTGCCCCATCAGAGCCGCGTTCCAGGCGTTGAATCCCCAGATGTCGCTGCCCGCGACCCAGCTATCGACGATCGACTTGAAGCGCGCGGCGGTGGGCGTATTCGCGTCGAGTGCGGCCTTGAGCCGGGTGCGGTTTGGCGTGAGGTAGATGCGCGGATGCCCGGTCGGGAAGACGGGCGTCGTGATGTCCGCGGAGTCGGTGCTCTGCGAGGGGTCGGCCGACGATTCGTCGACCGCGCCCGTGCTGTCGAGACAGCCTGCGACCGTTGCCGTGAGGGCCACCGCGAACAAGAACTTCGTTCCGTTTACTCGTGCCATGGACGCACGATGTAGCTACGACGCGCAAAAACGTCGATGTAGGCAATGCGGCGCGCCGACACGGATTTTTGTCCCGCCGAATTTTCGGAGAGCGCATTTGTCGACGGAAAACGGCTCTCTTTGCGCGCGGTCTGCGAGCATGCTCACGCATTGTGCGGGTGGCATACGAAAACAAAGCTGGCACGCGCGCGAGATCCTCGTCGGAGGATTTTCCGTGCGCTCAGCTGTCCGCTTGCGAGGACTTCTTCGCCGCACGCGCTGCTCGCGCAGCCTCGCGCTCTTCTTGCCGCTTCTGCTGGAGGTCGAACTGGTTCTTGGCGGCGCGCGTTCCGAAGATGAAGCCGAAGAACATCCCGATCAGCAGCATGCCGGGGATGAAGATGATGTGCTCGGAGGTCATGTCGGGTCCTTGCCGGCAGCCGCCAGGTCGGCGCGCAGCTGCGCGATTTCCGAGCGCAGGCCCTGCTGGCGGCGCCACAGGAACACGAGAAAGGCTGCCGCGATCACCCACAGCGCCGCATAGGCGTAGACCACGTGCTTCTCGTTCTTCTGGACGTGATGGAACGCATCGTTGTGCGTGTCGACGATGCGCTGGTCGAGCGTCTTGTCGATCGTGTGCTTGATCGAGTCCGCGAACGCCGGATCCTTGTTCAGCAGGTCGTAGCAGGCCTGTTCTTGCTGCTTCTGCGCCGGCTCATCGGCGTAGGCGACGCCCGCAAAGGCCACGATCAGGATGAGGATGAGCTTCTTCATTGCAGCACTCCCAGATCGAGCCCCTGCTCGCGTAACTCGCGCACCTCGCGCTCGTCCCGGGTGCTCTGGACCCGCGCGATGACCAGGGCAGCGAACCACAGAAAGAACGTGACCATCGATGCGAGGAACGGCGGGACCAGCCGCGCGCCGAGCGTGAACACGGTCCCGTTCATGCCCGAGTTGGGGTGCGAGTCCGCGCCGACCATCGTGTAGATGAACGGGACGCCGACCATGCCGAAGATCGCCATGCCGGCGGCCACGCGGTCCGCGCTCGGGCCGGCGAACCGGCGCACCAGCACGTAGCCTACGAGGATCAGCCAGAGCAGCAGCGACATCGTCAACCGCGGCTCCCAGTTCCACCACACGTCCCAGGCGGCCTTCGCCCAGATCGAGCCGGTGACCAGTGTGGCCGCGCCGAACGCCACCGCGACGTCTGTCGAGGCGCTGGCGATGTCGTCGGCCTTCGGGCTGCGCTTCCACAAGAACAGGATCGACGCGATGCCCGAGACGAACACCGCGGTGAACAGCACGATCGAGTTCGCGACGTGGAAGTAGAAGATCTTCTGGTTGAAGAACAGGCTCGAGCCGGCGAGCCGGTCGGCGCGGGTGTCCCAGCCCCACTCCAGCGGCGTGGTCATGAAGATCAGATAGATCGACACGACGAAGCCGATCGCGCCGAGCGCAGCGAGAACGGGGACCGCGTGCTTCTTCATTCAATCACCAGGGACTCGAAGACCCACATGGAAAGTACCAGGAATGCGGCGTCGTAGATTCCGAGGAAGCGGATCCAGTACCAGGCAGTTTCGAGGTCTACGGGGACCTTGAGGAGCGCGGAGGTGGTCTCGGTGCCTGCGACAAAGAGCGGCACCAGCAGCGGATAGAGGATCACGGGCAGGAGCACGTCGCGCGAGCGCACTTTCAGCAGCGTGGCCGCAAAGATCGACCCGACGATCGCCATGCCGACCGCACCGAGCACGATGATCAGCGCGAGCTCACCGCCGTGGTCGAACAGCGGCGCGTCGAGGAACAGCGCCAAGAGTGGTGTGACGATGACCGCGACCGCGAGGATGAGCACCGCCATCGCGACGGCCTTGCCAAGGAACACCGCGAGTCGCGGGACCGGCGACAGCAAGAGCGCGCGCATCGTGTCGTTCTCGCGCTCGCGATCGAACGCGCGGCCGAGCGCGATCGTGCCGGCGAACGCGATCGAGACCCACAGCATGCCTGGGACCGACCAGCGCATCACCTTGTCATTGTGGTTCGGGAACACGAACGAGTAGATGACGACCAGCAGCGCGCCGAAGAACATCATCGTGGTGATGATCTCCTTGCTGCGCAGCTCGACGCGCAGATCCTTCCAGGCGATGCGGGCGGCTTGTCGGACCAGGGCCATCAGTTCGCGTGCCGATGATAGACGTCCTTGAGCGCCTCGTACGAGTACGCGTCGCCGCGCTCCTCGAACACGAGCGATCCCCGGCGCAGGATCGCGACGTGGTCGGCGCGGCCCGCGATCGCCTCGAGGTCGTGGGTGACAACGACGACGATCGTGCCCTGCCCCTTGATCTCGCCGAGCTGCTGGCCGAGCGCGAGCGCGCCGTCGCGGTCGAGGCCGGTGAACGGCTCGTCGAGGAGCAGCAGCGAAGGCCGCGTGAGCAGCGCGCGGGCGAGCGCGAGCCGCTGGACCATGCCGCGCGAGTACGTGCGGGCCTCGCGGGTGCGCGCGCGCTTGTCGAGCCCGACCTTGTCGAGCAGCGCAGGGATGTCGACCTGTATCTCGTAGAGGCCTGCGAACAGCTCGAGGTTCTCGATCGCCGACAGCTCACCGTAGCAGAGGGACGCGTGGGCGAGCATGCCGATCTGGCGGCGCACGGCATCGCCGCTGAGGTCCTTGCCGGCCGCGCGATAGGCGATCGCGCCGCTGCTCGGGCGCACGAGCGTCGACAGCACGCCGAGCAGCGTGGTCTTGCCGGCGCCGTTGTGGCCGAGCAGCGCGGTCATCGACCCGCCGCGCAGCTCGAGCGTCACGCCTGCCAGCGCGCGCTCGCTACCGTATCGCTTGGCGACCTTCTTGATCTCGACGAGGTCGAGAGCAGGCGTCACGCAGCGTCGCCCCAGAGATTCTCGAGCTCGGCGAGGATCGCCTCGCGCCGCTTCTTGTCCTTGTTCGTGCGCTCGAGCTCGACCAGCTCGTCGAGGAGCTGCTGGCGCCGCTGCGCGCGGCTGTGGTCGATGCGCCGGCGGCGGAACAGCGCGAAATAGATCCCGCCGCCCATGATGGCCACGACGAGGATGCCGATGATGCGCGGCACCCACAGCCGCCACGCCGGCTCCGACGGCAGGCCGGTGATCGACATCACCATCCGCTGCTTCGGCAGGATCGAGATCTGCGGCAGCACGAAGAACTCGGTGCCGTTCTCCGCCTTCATCAGCTGGCCGTTCACACCCGGCGGCGTCTGCACGGTCATCCCGGGCACCTGCATCAGCTGGATCCCGCTCTGGTACACGCCGTACGGCAGGTCCATGTCCCAGTCGACGGTGCCGTTCTTCACGGGCAGCGCGAACTGCGCGTGGAACGTCTTGCCGCCCGGCGGAATCGCCGTGACGACCCGGAAGCCCTGCCCTTCGGCGAGCCCGACGTCCTGCTGATCATCCTCGTTGATCTGCGTCGAGCCGAAGCCCTTCGGCATCGGCAGCACGATGCCGTCCTTGCCGGCGACGTAGGGCGCCCACGAGTTGTTCTGCACGTCGAAGCGGCCGCCGACGACGAGGTACTGATCGTCGAGCTGCGAGGTCAGGCTGAACTGGAACAGCACGCGCGGGTAGATGAACAGCGAGACGTGCGTGCCGCGGCCCGCGATCGTCTGGAACGGCTCGGAGTGATAGATCGTCTTGTCGCCGCGGATGCTGATCGTCGTCTCGGCGTAGTAGACGGTCTTGCCGTCGGCGGGCGCGTCGAACGTCGCCTCGAGCTTGCCGGTGCCGCTCCAGTGCACCTCGACGTCGAGCAGGCCACCGGTCTTCGACAGATCGAACGGCTTGGTCGACAGCTCCTTGCCGTTGACCATGACCATGGCGACCAGTGGCTCGGTCGCCTGCATGGCGACGCGCACGGTGCCGGTGTCGGCGGTCTTCGATTCGACCGCGCCCGCGAAGTCGCCCTTCGCCGCGGCGGACGCCTTGACGACCCGCACCGCCACGCCGCCCATGCCCTCGTCGGTCTGGTTGACGCCGCCGTGGACCTGGATGTCGAGCGTGCCGGCCGGTACGTCGGCCTTGCCCTCGAAGTGCTGGTTGCCCTCGACGTCGCCCGGATCGGGCGCGCCCGGTGCCGGCTTCGCGTGGCCGACGACGACGGCCTTGCCGTTCTCGCCGATCGCGTAGAGCCGGATCTCGTCATCCGTTGGCAGACCTTCGATCGAGACCCGGACCTTGCCGTCCGGCAGCACGGGCTCTTGCTTGTCGATCCGCCCCAGCTCGTCGACCGCGGGCTCCGTCGAGGTGCGCTTCTGGCTCGACAGGATGAGCCGCATGCCGGCGCGGTTGTCGAGGATCGTCGGCAGCGACTCGAGCCGGTCGACGAGGCTGCCGCGCGAGAGCTGCGCGAGCGCGAAGTACGCGGTCGCGCCGCTGCGATCGAGGTTCGTGAACTGCGCGCGGCCGTCCTTGTCGGAGACCGCCCGCTGCACGCGGATCGAGTCGTCGGCCGCGTAGCCGACCAGCGCGACCGGCACGCCGACGGGCGGTGCGTCCTTGAAGTCGTCGTAGGTGAGCCGCACCGTGAACGTGCCGGCGGCGTCGTTCTGCTCGCTGCGCGGCTGGCCGCTCATGTTGATCGGATCGGGCATCGCGCCCGCGCCGCCACCGGCGGGCATCCCGGCGCCCGGGTTCCACGGCTTCGTGGTGAGCATGAGCCGCACGCCGCTATCGCCGGGCAGCGGGAAGCTCTCCGACGCGGTCTCCTTCTTGTCGTCGTCGACGGCCTTCGCCTGCACGGTCGCGCCAGCGGGCAGATCCTTGAAGATCGCGCGGCCGGCCGAGTCGGTCCGCGCGACGCGCGGCGTGCCGTTGACGACGAGCGTGACGTCGGTGCCCTCGACAGGCTTGCTCGGGCTGCCGGCGACGACGCGGACGCTCACGGTGCCAGCCGGCAGATCCGGTGACGGCAGCGGGCGACCGATCGCGGCGGCGATCTGCGCGGAGGCGGGCGCCGCGGCGAGGCCTGTGATGCCAACGCCGAGGCACATGGCGAGCAGCAGCTTCCTCATGTCGTCGCCTCGACTTCTTCCTTGACCGGCTCCTCTGCCTTGGCCGCTTCCTCGGCCTTGGCGGTCTCCGCGTCGCCGCGCTGCGCGGTTTTTTTCTTCTTCGTATTCGTCGCCAGCGAGAGCCGCGCCTTGACCTCGCGCGCGATCTGGTCGCGCACGCTGTCCTTCGCGAGCGGGCGGCCCGCCGGGTCGACGTTCTTCATGTCGAGCTCCTCGAACCGCTCGAGCTCCTTGATCACCGCGATCGCGCGCGCGCGATACGTCGCGATCAGCATGTCGGCGTCTGCCTTCGACAGCTTGCCCATCTGCAGGTCGAACTCCGATTCCTTGATCGCCTTGAGCAGCGTCTTCTTTTCCTTCTCGAGCTCGCCGCGCTCGCCGATCGGGCGCGACCACGCTTCCTCACCCTCGTGCTCGGGCGACATCGCCGCGGCGCCGGTGCGCCACAGGTTGACGACCGTCAGCACGACCGCGAGGTAGCCGAGGCACACGAATGCGACCGGCGCGGTGACGTGGAACTTGTTCTGCCACGCGATGAACACCCACCCGATGACGATCAGCGCGGTGATCGCCCCGCGCCGCACCCAGCGCACAGGATCATCCGACATCAGTCGTCCGTTTCCGCGAGCTCGTCGTCGAGCTTGTCGGCGTACTTGTCGTCGGTCGTAGCGGTGCCCGCTGCCGGCGTGGCCATCGCGTGGGCCTGGCCGCTGCGGAGCCAGCGCCGTCCGAACACCGCGAGCGCGCCGAGACCGGCGACCACGACGACGATCGGCGCCAGCCACGAGGCCTTGCTGCGCGGCGTCGCGAGCACGTCCTCGCCGTAGTCCGCTGTGAACGCGGCGAGCACCTGGTCGTACGCGTGCTCGCGGTCCGCGGGCGTGTCGAGCTTCGCGTCGGCCATGACCGCCTGGACCTTCGCGCGCAGCTTCGCCGCGGTCGCGCAGTCGCAAATCAGGATGCTCTGGCGCGCGCACCCGCACGGGCACAACAGCTCGTCCATCGCCTTCGATTCGGTGTCGTTCTTCGGCCGGTTCTGCGCGGCGTAGCCACCGCCCGCAGCACCCATGCCCATGCCCGCGGGCACGTGCTCGCCGCTGCTGGCTGCCGGCGGCGTATCGGCGCGCGCCTGCGATGCGATCCCGAGCGTCACGCCGGCGATGATCGCGAGCATGAGGCCGGCATCGGCCGCGCGGCCGATCCGTGTCTTCGGCTTCCATTGCAGCTTGTCGACGACGAACTGCGGGATGAGACAGACGAGCGTGCCGAACGCGAGGATGAGGAAGCCGATCCACAC
>Ga0207683_10006456_pt1 | contig 10037 bp, 8 predicted proteins | sample KBSM73metaG_FD_184333 | JGI IMG/M metagenome (GOLD analysis project Ga0207683, IMG submission 184333) | Miscanthus rhizosphere microbial communities from Kellogg Biological Station, Michigan, USA - KBS M7-3 metaG (SPAdes) (version 2) | ecosystem: Host-associated > Plants > Roots > Rhizosphere >...
TACACCCCACTCAACTGTCTTTCTAAACACGTTCTTATCATCATCGTCCAGTCCAAATACAAAACTTCCGTTGATCATTACTCCAAGGGAGTGTAATCGTTGAATGGCCTCCTCGTAATTCTTTCCCAGGTTTTGCTTCTTGTTGCTTTGTGACAAATTCGATGAACTCAGTGTTTCAAATCCGACGAAGACGCTTCGTAAACCCGCATCGGCAGCCCTTTCAATTAAGTCTCCCCTGAGAACCGCATCGATGGTAGAGGCGCCCTGGAATACCCTGTTCATTCCTTTCATGCCTTCAAAAAGTGCAGAAGCAAATTTGTAGTTACCCAATAAGTGGTCATCCAAAAAATAGAGGTGTTTTCCCGGCAAGCGATCGATTTCTTTTAACGCAGCATCGACTCTTTGTGTGTAAAAGGACTTGCCACCTTCAAAAAAGGCATCCTTGTAACAGAAGTCACAATGATGTGGACAACCTCTTGAAACGACGATCGAGTTTGGAACCAGGTAAAGATGTCGTTTGATCAGATCTCTTCTGATAGGAGGTATGTTTTCAATTTCCCGTTTTGAGTTGATATATATTTTCTTTGGATTTTTTTTCCTGAAGTCCCCGAGGAATTGGGGGAGTACATCTTCACCGGGGCCTATAAAAATACTATCAGCATGAGGTATTGCTTCTTCAGGCAGCGAGCTTACATGAAGTCCACCCAGGCACACATAAGCGCCCTTTTTTCTATAGTGATCTGCTAAAGCATAAGCACGGTAAGCATTAGTGATGTACACCTGGATGATCACCAATTCAGGGTTATCATCAATATTTATTTCTTCAACATGTTCATCCTGCAAGTCAATATCATCACCAGGCGCACAGTAGGCGGCCAGTGTTGCAAGACCAAGTGGAGGAAACAAAGAATATTTTATCGGTCTCCAATAAGGGCTTTTGGCCTCTGTCAATGCTGGTAAGATCATTTTAATTGTCATGATACTCCTCATTTTTTGGTTCCAAAAGCATATCGTCTTCAGGAATCCTATTTACTGAATAAATAAGTTTGTGAAATTGTTTCAACCGGATAACCGATGCGATCCAAATAGATAGTATGCCAGGAATAGCGGCCAATAAGAATTCAAGTTGAAGACCACCGTCAAAAAATAGAATAACTATCCAGAGGGTTAAGATAACCAGGAGGGCAGTGGTTGCCAGCCAAATAAAAAATTTTGCAGTGATCGTGTAATTAGAATAGGCAATTAAACCCATACACAACCATCCTGCTAAAAGGCCTGGAAGAGATACAAGTATTGAGATCAGAAGAAAAAAGAAAATGTACTCTACATTAATGAAAAACCGTCCATCCAGTAGCCATAATGAAACAATAAATAAGATGGGATGAAGGACCTGGGCGATCAGCCACGAGTAAAAAACATTTAAAAACATAGTCGTTGGTTAAATTGAATAGATCAATTGTTCCTCTGTCTTCTGTAATTTTTCCAGCTCCGTTATTTTGTTATAACAAATGCCTAAAGGGATCAAACCAAGGATTCCAAATGAACAATCAATAAGTCTCCACCAAAAAGGAATTCCCCTGGAATAACCAATAACGAGAGCAAAAGGAATAATGAGAAAACAGGCGATAGTCCCAAATTCGATCACCCATTTATTCTTTACCGGGTCTTTGTATGGTCCGATAAATGCAATGGCTATGATAATATGAGCAAAACCCAGCCAGTCATAACCATAGAATAAGTAAGGATACTTTTTACCGGTTTCCTTTACCGCCAAATAGATCTCATTCAGCCAGCTGCCAATAGCCGAATTATCATCAAAAAATCTAACGGCAATTGATAATTCCCATTCAGCGGGCATGGCTGTGATGCCACTTAATGCAAGCATGATCATAAAGAAGGTCAGCCAGCGCTTTATGATCTTTTGGTTTCTTTCTATTTTAAAAGTACTTTGCATTTCAAAGTGTTTAGTCAAAAAAAATTATTTTACTCCTTTGATCATGTTTTCCAATGCAGCAATATGATCGGAAAAAGCTTTTTCTCCTGTCTTGGTAACTGCATAAGTGGTATTTGTTTTTCTGCCGATAAATCCTTTGTGAACTTTGATGTATCCATTATCTTCAAGGTTCACTAAATGCGTAGCAAGATTCCCGTCTGTTACTTCAAGCATCTGTTTCAGGTCATTAAAGTTCACTTCCTCATTCACCATCAGCACACTCATGACGCCAAGGCGGATGCGATTATCAAAAACTTTATTTAAACCATTTATCGGATTCTTCATACACCGATTCATGCCCCCATCCCCTGAAGGGGTGTTTATCAACACTCCTTAGCTGGCAGGGTATTTTTTTTATTCGATATTAAAGATTCAAAAAGCCAATCCACTTTGGCATCGACATAGCCTCTGCTCATCATTGCCCGGAATATGAACGGAGCGTCGCAACCGACGATGCCATGAAACGCAAAAGCTCAAAAAACAATTATTCAACTATCAGCTACAAGAATTTTCACCCTGCAAAGTTTCTTTGACCGAAGTCACCCCTTCAGGGGGGCAGGGGATTTCTCATATTTCCACCACATCAGCACACCGTAAATAATATGCAATATTCCAAAACCAGCGGCCCAGAAATACAAGCCATAGCCCGTAAACTGGGTATTTAACAAGCCAAGCACAATTTCCAGGTAACCCAGGTACCGGATATCAGTCAGAGTATACTTGCTTCCATTCACCAAAGCAAGACCATAGAAAATTAAACAGGCAGGAGCCACAAACCGCCACTCACTATACTGCAGCATTGCAAGTATAAAAAGCCCGCCAGAGATCAAAGGGATCAAAATATTCCACATTAATTTTCTTGCCGTGAGATCCCAAATAGGTAAATGGTTTTGTTTTGCTCTTCTCCAGGTAAAAACAAAAGAGAGGGTCAATGCGACAGCCAGCACCACCCCAGCTAATGCAAGCAGTTTGATCTTTAGCGATTCAAAGTTTTTATCAGTATAGCCACCGCCATGGTTGTATTCAAAATAGTAATCATGAAGTACCGTGTTTGCAAAATAAGCACCCGCCAGGGCGCAAAGACCCGCTGCAATACCGCTCAGGCCACTGAGGGAAATAAACCGGGAAGATCGCTCCATGATACGTTTTATATCACTGATCTCCTGCAAGGTTTCGAGTTGCCCGCCCGGATGACCGGGTCGGACGGGATTTTGTCTGCTCATAAAAAGCACTTTGTATTACAAAGTAATCATCAAATTTTTATACTTCAAAATTTTTTTCCGTTTATTTGACAGGGGGTTAGGCAAAATAAATGCCTCCACTCTCCGTTCTTTACCTTTGTACTTGTGTATGAGAAGATTGGAAGTATTTTTTATCCTGGCTTTTACGATCCTGGCATTTGGTACTCATGCTCAGAAAAAGATCATTTTCGGCAGGGTCAAAGACTTTCACAGCGATGAAACGATTCCTTTTGCATCAGTTTATTTTAAAGGAACGACAACCGGGATGCTTTCTGATTCTTCCGGTGCTTTTCTTTTTTCATTTAGCCAATGGCCTTCCGACACTCTGGAGATAACCTGCGTAGGTTACCAGCCTTATAAACTTTATTTAGATCCGGCAAAAGATTCCATTACTACCGTTATCTGGATGGAACGAGGCACGTTTAATGAAGGAGTAAAAGTAAGGGTGAGAGTAAATAAGGGATTGCTGGTATGGCGAAGGATCGTAAAAAATAAAGACAAGAATGATCGGTACCGGTTTGATAATTTTTCCTATGAGTTGTACAACAAGCTTGAGGTAGATCTGAAAAATTTCAATTTCAAAGGGCTGGCAAAACTCAGGCCACTGCGTCCGGTCACTAATCTTATTAATAGTAATATTGATTCAACGGAAATGCCACCGATACTTCCAACTTATCTCACGGAAGCTATTTCTGATTATTATTATCAAAAAAGACCTTTGCGAAGAAGAGAGGTCATTAAGGCCGCCAATACGAATGGAGTGAAGAATGAAAGCATTTTAAAATTTTTGGGCGGCATGGATCAAAACATAAACATCTATGACAATTTCATTCCAGTATTTGACCGGCAATTTGTAAGTCCTGCCAGTGACAACGGGGATGCTTATTATAATTACCGGGTGACAGACACACAATTTATTGCCCGCCATAAATTTTATCATCTTGTATTCACTCCAAAACATCACGGGGAAAATACTTTTGAGGGTGATTGCTGGGTGAATGATACAACATTTGCTATCCAGAAAATGAATTTGCGTTTGGGCAAAGATGCCAATGTGAATTTTTTAGAGAAATTAAGCCTTATCCAGGAATACAAATTGATCGATGATAGTACATGGTTCTTATCAAAAGATAAGTTTGTGGCTGACCTGGCACCCTTTGGAAAAGAATCGGCTTCCTTCGTGGGCCGAAAGACAACCACTTATCGCAACGTTGTGGTGAATGATACTTCTGTGTCCAATGAATTGTCAAAAAATAAATCACTTGAAGAAATTATTATGACTCCTGGCGCTAATGCAAAGGACACGTCTTTCTGGTCTGCTTCAAGGCATGATACACTTACCAAAAATGAAAAGGCTATTATCAGAACTATCGATACGCTGATGCGGGCACCGGAGTTCAAGCGATTGACCAATACGGCGTACTTTATCGGCGCCGGTTACAAGAACGTTGGCAACTTTGAAATAGGCCCCTGGTACAACTGGGTCACTTCAAATGGATGGGAAGGATTCAGAATGAGGTTTGACCTGGGTACCAACAAGCATTTCAACCGGAAGATCTGGCTTCATACTTACCTGGCTTATGGTTTTGGTGATAAGAAGCTAAAAGGATTAGGAGAGATATTTTATTTACCCAAAAAAACATATCCGCGGTCTTATATCAACGCCTCTTTTCTCAACGACCTCGATCATGGACAAAACTATTACGGCGAGGTAACTTCTGATAACATATTTGCGCCGGCAATAAGAAAAAATTATGTGCCTATTAAGTATATCAAAAACAAGGAATTTAAGCTTGCTTTTTTTAAAGAAGTCACACCCTGGATGTCCAACACGGTTACGTTCGCACATAAGACTTCTCTCCCGTTACAAAATCTTCCGCCCAGGGATTCTTTTCCGACATATGGGCAGGGGGATCCGCTCACAAATTTTGAAATAGCCCTACGCGTCAGGATCGCTTACCTGGAAAAATTTGTAGATGGAAATTTTTTTCGCGCCAGCCTGGGAAGCCCATACCCGATAGGTGAGATAACTATTGCCAAAGGATTTTCTGGTTTAGCAGGAAGTGCCTACGACTATGTAAAACTTTCCGGCAGCATTTCTGATTACGTCAAAGTCCCACCATATGGCAATTTGTTCTGGTTTTTGTTTGCAGGAAGGACATTTGGCACACTTCCATATACTCAGCTGAATATTGCACCGGGCAATGAATTATACTATTATAATAAGTACTCGTTTAATATGATGAACAGGTACGAATTTCTTACAGACAGGTACCTTGGTTTAAGTGCGGAGCATAATATTGGCAATGGAATATTCCGCTTAATACCAAAGCTCAGATGGCGGCAATTATGGACTGCCAAAGTATTGTGGGGAAGTTTGAGTGACGCTAATTATGAGCTCAACTTTAAACAAGGGAATAGCTTTCAAACGCTGAATGGACGCACCTATATGGAGTTGGGGACCGGGATTGATAATATTCTTCACGTTCTTAGAGTTGATTTTGTGTGGCGGGTATTACCGGCTACACTTGATAAAAAAGGCGATCATCCTTTTGGCGTTTTTGGAAGTTTCAGGTTGAGCTTTTAATATCTATTTGCGAGATGATCATTTCAACGATCTTATCGGGGCTGTTTGAAATATCGATCGTTATGCAATTCTCGGGGACTTGCAAAGCGTCAAATTGAGAAGACAACAAGTTAGCGGGCATAAAATGGTCTTTTCTTTCTTCCATTCTTTTTTTGATCAGCTCAAAACTTCCCTGCAGAAATACCCAATACAAGGGGATCGTAATGCCGGATGATAAAATGGCCCTGTATGTTTCTTTCAACGCCGAGCAGGCAATAACAGCTCCAGCCAGGTTTGCCTGGTCCATTGCAGCGTTATTCATTTGTATCAACCAGTCTTTCCTGTCTTCATCAGTTAATGGAATGCCCCGGTTCATTTTTTCTTTATTTGATGGAGAATGAAAATCATCTCCGTCAAAAAATGGTAATCCAATTCTTGCTGCCAATTTTTTTCCGATCGTCGTTTTTCCTGAACCGGAAACTCCCATGATATAAATGATACAGTTTTGCATAGATGTTTTCACGCAAAGGCGCAAAGGTATCGCAAAGGCGCCAAGAATTTCTTTGCGTCTTTGGTAGTTTCTCATTGCGTCTTGGCGTGAAATAAAAGCTGAACAACGAACCAAACGTACAAGTGTGCGACGCAATCCCGCCTGAGGCGGGACTTAATAGCATTGTTGCCGCTAAGTACATAAATCATATCCATAAATTATTTACCTTTCTTACAACGATGGAACTTTGAACTTTTGGAACTTTTAAACTTGTAATGCATGCCTTCACATTATATTATGGCACTGGACCAGGGTACTACCAGCAGTCGCAGCATGATATTCGACAAGCGGGGAAATATCATCAGTGTGGCACAAAAAGAATTCAGACAAATTTTTCCGCAACCCGGCTGGGTAGAGCATGACGCCGATGAGATCTGGAGCACACAAATTGGTACAATGGCCGAAGCTGTTGCCAAGGCTGATATCAATATGAAACAAATTGCAGCTATTGGTATCACGAATCAACGCGAGACAACGGTTGTGTGGGAACGCAGTACGGGCAAACCCGTTAGCAATGCCATTGTATGGCAGGACAGGAGAACCGCCGCATTTTGCGATGAACTGAAAGCGGCCAAACTTGGGGGGCTTATCAACCAAAAAACAGGCCTGGTGATCGACGCTTATTTCTCTGCCAGCAAATTAAAATGGATACTTGATCATGTTCCCGGTGCAAGACAGAAAGCAGAGAATGGCGAACTCGCATTTGGAACCATTGACTCATGGCTGGTATGGAAATTAACTAACGGAGAAGTTCATGCTACCGATGTGTCCAACGCATCACGTACCATGCTGTTGAATATTCACACTGCCGAATGGGATGACGAGTTGCTAAAGATCTTTTCTGTTCCGAGGTCAATACTTCCGGAGGTCAAAGCATCCAGTAAAATCTATGGAGTTACCGGCAACATCATTCCTGATTCACATATACCTATTGCCGGCATTGCAGGTGATCAGCAGGCAGCATTGTTCGGTCAAATGTGCACACAACCCGGTATGGTAAAGAATACTTATGGCACCGGGTGTTTTATGCTGATGAATACGGGAACAAAAGCCATCGCCTCAAAAAATAATTTGCTTACTACCATTGCCTGGAAAATTGACGATAAGGTTGAATATGCACTGGAAGGATCCGTGTTCATAGCCGGCGCCGTGGTGCAATGGCTTCGCGACGGTTTAAAAATCATCCGCACATCAAACGAGGTAGAAGAATTATCAGCAAGTGCAGGCGATTCAGGCGGCGTATATCTTGTTCCGGCTTTTGCAGGTTTGGGTGCACCACATTGGAACCAGCATGCACGCGGTACTTTATTTGGATTGACGAGAGGCAGCAGTAATGCGCACATTGCAAAAGCCGCTCTCGATAGCATCGCTTATCAAACTTACGATGTGCTGAAAGCCATGGAGGCCGATGCCGGCATCAATATTACGGAACTGCGTGTGGATGGTGGGGCAACGGTAAATAATGCCCTGATGCAATTTCAATCTGATATTCTTCATTGCAAAGTTGTGCGGCCACGTATCACCGAAACAACAGCGCTTGGCGCCGCCTATCTTGCCGGTCTTGCCGTTGGTTACTGGAAAAATATTGAAGAGATACAACAGCAATGGCAAGTGGATAAAACATTTTCTCCGCAATTGGAAACTGCAAAAGCAAATGAGTTGCTCAATGGATGGCAACGTGCGATAAAGGCTTCTATTGCCTGGGCGAAACAATGACACCAATGATGAAGATGATTGGGTAACCAACTCTGGTAATTCTATTTGTCTTCTGTTGCGTCGCACACTTGTGCATCCGGTTCCGTGATCTCCTTTATTGCAAATGCATTATTCTCTCAAACTTATTTTTTAACCCCAAAGTAACTACCATCATTATTCCAAAAAGTGCCAAGTCAAAAATCGGAAGGAAAACAAGTGTTGCAACTCTGGGACCTTCAATAAAAGAATGACCGGTTAGGGCAAAGAAAAAAAGAGCGATTATAAAATAAAAAGCTATCACAAGTATCAAACTTGGCCTCAGGACAGTTTCAATTCTTGTACGATTATTTTCTTCTATAAGCTTTATCTTTAAATAGGCAGGCATATCCCAAGAGCCATAAATATAAATGAGGGTCCATTTGCGATAGAAAATATATTCTCCGTCACGGATCATTCGACCAGAAATATTCTCAGAGAAATCATACCACTTCTTTGTTATTATTGATTGGATATTTTCTCTCACATCTTCAAAAGGAAGATTTACTCTATAGTATGTCTTCGATTAAAGAAAATATCCATTTTATTCAATTGGTGCCTGATTATACGCCGTCGATGCTTTCGGCTTCGCGGAATTGATCAGGTCCAATAGGTTCAAAAATTGTTTTAAACTGTTTTCATCTTTATTGACAAGAGTTAATTCCATCGTGCCTGGTGTGTAATTATCAATATGCTGCCCGGAATAGATTATTAATTTGTCAAACATGCCCAGTACTTCCATAGACTGCTTCGCTTCTTCCGGTGATTTCCTTTTTAGCACCAGTTGGCCCGCCAGCCCAAAAATAGTTCGCAGATCAAAGATCGCTGCGCCGGGATAGTCTTTATACGGCTGAAATAATTTTTCCATTTCCGAATTATTTCCCGGGGAACTCAAAAATTTTTGTGCAGCCATTTGTGAAATGGATGCAACAAAGATCGAATCGTTTGAAAGAATGAAAGGTTTAGGTATTTTTCTTACCGGGTTATCATTTCCTGAGTCTTTTTTAGTTTGCAGCAGCTCCGTTAAGTTTTTGAACTTTTCTTTGTCATTGATACTCCCGGCTACAAACACTTGCATGCCGTTCAATTTACTGGTCACTGAATCATCTTCGGGAAAATCAGTAGCTTTTATTACCGCCAGCAGCGCATCTCCTTTCAGAGCAGCAAGAATATCTTCTTTTTTTATATTGCTCTTATTCAGGCTGTCAAGAAGATTGTCGGCGCCTGACTTTTTAAATATTTCATTTATCATAGCTGGTGAAAAGCGAAATGAGTAAAGAAAGACGGGATGACCGGATGGTAGCTTTTTTAATAGTTCCACATTGATATTCCCTAATGGATACTTGTCATAAATTGAATCAAGAGAAGCCGGTATATAGCGCTTCATTTGCATACTGACCTTCCCGCTTTCGAATTTTATGATACCCGAAGTATAATTTGCACTCCGCATCAGGTTTTTATTAAGCATTCCAAGAACTTGAGGACCCTTGCCTTTTTTTGGCTCCTGTGGCTGGATCGTGTTGTTTGTCCACAAATAAAGATCTCCGTCTTCTTTTAAAAGGCTGGTAAAATATTCATTACGGAACGCAGCCTGGCGTTTCTTTAGAAGTGTCTTGCACTTTTCTGTCAATTGTTTTGTTTTAGTGAGCTCAGCCGCTGCCTTCGCCTTTGCAGTTTGATTGGGAGGTTCTTCCTTCGTGCCGGTTCCTGTTATTATAAAAATTTCATGGTTCCAGGCGAAAGCAGTGTTTTTATCAACCATTAATTTTCCATTACCGGTTTTTACGGGTTTCTTTCCGGGAGCGAATTTTCTTACCATAGCCGCAAATTGAGCTGTGTCTTTTGGAATACCGTAAATAATTGGTTCTGCCTTTTTATTGTTTGCGTTTGCGGGCATAATTAAAAACAGTCCCTGGCTTAGATCAATACCGGTATGTGCCGGGTTTGTTATAAAAT
>Ga0207683_10006462_pt1 | contig 10033 bp, 7 predicted proteins | sample KBSM73metaG_FD_184333 | JGI IMG/M metagenome (GOLD analysis project Ga0207683, IMG submission 184333) | Miscanthus rhizosphere microbial communities from Kellogg Biological Station, Michigan, USA - KBS M7-3 metaG (SPAdes) (version 2) | ecosystem: Host-associated > Plants > Roots > Rhizosphere >...
GCGATCTCGCAGCCCTCGGACTTGCCGATCCAGTTGGCCTGCATGGTCTTCACGCGCTCGGGCCAATCGGGCAGCTTCTCGAGGTCGCCTAACAACTCGTCGGCATACTTGGTGATGCCGAGGTAGTACATGGGGATCTCGCGCTTCTCGACGATCGCGCCGGTGCGCCAGCCGCGGCCGTCGATGACCTGCTCGTTGGCGAGCACGGTCTGATCCACGGGATCCCAGTTCACGACGCCGGTCTTGCGGTAGGCGATGCCCTTCTCGAGCATGCGCAGGAACAGCCACTGGTTCCAGCGGTAGTAAGACGGATCGCAGGTCGCGATCTCGCGCGACCAGTCGAGGGCGAACCCGAGCGACTTCAACTGCGCTTTCATATAGGCGATGTTGTCGCGCGTCCACTTCGCCGGCGGCACGCCGTTCTTGATGGCCGCGTTCTCGGCTGGCAGACCGAAGGCGTCCCAGCCCATCGGCTGCAACACGCTCTTGCCCTGCATCTTCGCGAAGCGCGCGAGTACGTCGCCAATCGTGTAGTTGCGCACGTGACCCATGTGCAGGCGGCCGGACGGATACGGGAACATCGACAGGCAGTAGAACTTGCCCGCCTCGTCTGCGGCGTTTTCTCGCGCTTCAAATACGCGCTGTTGATCCCAAAAAGTCTGCGCAGCACGCTCGACGGCGGCCGCTTCGTATCGTTCTTGCATCGGGAAAGTCTTGGATTTCAGGGCTTTGCGAAGGCCGGCAAGAATACACGAGGCGGGCTGCACAAGCGAAAAAGGCGTTGAATCTGTTGCGCATCATCGGACAAGGTTGAGCGCGCCCTCAATCGCGTCCGGGAGAACCATGCCTTATTCGATGTTTCGCAATGCCAGCGCCGCGATCCCGCTGGGCATGTCGGCCGGCGCGTTCATCACCGTACTGTTTCACATCATCAGCATGGGTCCCGGCCCTACTGCCGACGAGGGCACCGCGGCGCACCTGTTTCAGATCCTGCTCGCGGGGCAAGCGCCCTTCGTCGCGTTCTTCGCGTTGAAGTGGCTGCCGCGCAGGCCATCGGAAGCGATGCTCGTGATCGCGATACAGGCCGCGGCGGCGCTCGTCGCGCTGGCACCGGTCGTGCTGCTCGACCTGTAGCTGGAACAGCAACAAGCGTCAGGCGGACCTGCCCGCGCACGGTTACAGTTTGGCCATGGGTGAATGCGAACGACTTCCGACCTTCGACCGTTACCAGGAGCGCTTCGCGCGGGTGCTGGCGCGTATCGAGGCCAACTCCGAGACGCCGCTATCGATCGATGATCTGAGCGATATCGCGGCGTTCTCGCGGCACCACTTTCACCGGCAGTTCTCCGGCTTCCTCGGCATGAGCGCGTATCGCTATGTCCAGTTCATCCGCATGCGCCGCGCGACCTGGCGGCTGGCCTTCCGGCCCGACATGTCGGTGAACGACATCGCGCTCGCCACGGGTTATGAAGGGCCCGAAGCCTTTGCGCGCGCTTTCCGCCAGTACTCCGGCCAGTCGCCGAGCGATTTCCGCGCGCAGCCAGATTGGGCGGAGTGGCATTCGCGTTTCCGTCCATTCATACAACTGAGGCAGACCACGATGAGCACTATCGCCACCCCGGGCCCCGTGCGCGTGACCACATTTCCCGCGACCCGCGTGGCGAAGCTCGAGCATCACGGCAGCGTCCTGCGTCTCGGCGACAGCATTCGCAGGTTCATCGATTGGCGCAAGGCTAACAAGCTGCCGCCGAGCCTCAGCGGCACGTTCAACATCGTCCACAACGATCCGGATGAGACACCGCCCGAGGAATTCCGCTTCGACCTGTGCGCGGCCACCGATCGCCCGATCGCGCCGAATGAAGCCGGCGTGGTCGAGTTCCTGATTCCCGCGGGCCGCTGCGCCCTGCTGCGCCATCGCGGCTCGGATGATCAGCTCGGCCGTTCGATCATGCACCTGTATGCCAGCTGGTTGCCCACGAGCGGCGAGGAACTGCGCGACTTCCCGCTGTTCATGCGTCGACTGAAGTTCTTTCCCGACGTGCCGGACAGCGAGGCGGAGACGGACATCTACCTGCCGCTGAAATGAAAAGGGCCAAGCCCTCCGGGCTCGGCCCCATATGCGGTGTCATCTTGGGGGGCTGCCCCCGTTTCTTCAGCTAATGCGGATGGCCACGTACTGCGGCTGACCTTCGCGCTCGATGAGGATGGCGACGTTCTTCGAGGCACCGGCCGTGGCGTTCTTGAGCTCGGCAACCGATTTCACCGGCTTGCCGTTGACCCCGAGAATCACGTCCCCGGGACGCACACCGGCCTTGGCGGCCGCACCCGTGACGTCTTCGACCAGTAGATAGCCCTCGGTCTCGGCGCCCTTGCGCTCTTCGGCGCCGAGCGGGCGCACCGACAGGCCGAGCTTGTCGGCCTTGGCCGGCTCTTCGACATCGCGGTTCGCGACCTTTTGCGTTTCTTCCTGGAATTCCTCGACCTTGACGGCGACCGTCTTGGTCTTGCCGTCACGCCAGAGTTCCACGTTGGCAGAGTCTCCCGGCTTGATGGCCGAAATGACGCCGGGCAATTGCACCGAGCGCTCCACGCCCTTGCCGTTGACGCTCAGGATCACGTCGCCGGTTTTGACGCCTGCCTTTTCCGCCGGGCCGCCTTCGATGACGTCGCCGACCAGCGCGCCGCGCGGACGATCGAGCGAGAAGGCATCGGCCATCTGCGCGTCCACTTCCTGGATCTGCACGCCGATGCGGCCGCGCGTGACCTTGCCGTTGGTGACGAGTTGCTGGCGCACGTTGTTAGCCACGTCGATCGGGATGGCGAACGACAGGCCCATGTAACCGCCACTGCGGCTGTAGATCTGCGAGTTGATGCCCACGACTTCGCCATTCAGGTTGAACAGCGGGCCACCGGAATTGCCCGGATTGACCGCGACATCTGTCTGGATGAAAGGCACCAGGTCTTCGCCCGGCATGGCGCGGCCCGTCGCGCTGACGATGCCCGCGGTGACGCTGTTCTCGAAGGTGAACGGTGAGCCGATGGCCAGCACCCACTCACCGGGTCGCAGCTTCGAGGGATCGCCCAGCTTCACGACCGGAAGTTGTTTGCCCTCGATCTTGAGCACGGCGACGTCGGTGCGACGATCGAGGCCAATGACTTTCGCCGGATACTCGCGGCGGTCGGTGGTGCGCACCGTGACTTCGTCGGCGTCGGCAACCACGTGCGCGTTGGTGAGAATGTAACCGTCGGCGCTCACGATGAAGCCCGACCCTTCACCCTGTCGCGGCTGATAGTCGCCGCGGCCCTGCGGCGAATTGGGATTCGGCATGCCGAAACGACGGAAGAATTCCTGCACCGGATCTTCCGAATCGTCGGCACCGGACTGGCGGCTGCGGCGCTGCATCTTTTCCGTGACCGAGACGTTGACGACGGCAGGGCCAACCTGCTCGACCAGCGTTGCGAAGTCCGGAAGTACGCGGCCGTTCAACGTGCCTACGGGTTGCGGCGACGACGGCGGTTGTGAAGGAATGGCCACGGGCGCGGGTTGCGAGTCCTGCCCCTGGCTTTGCGCCGCAGCGACGGAAGATTGGGGAGAACAGGCGCCGGCGGCGATGACGACGACTGCAATTAACCCTAAGCGCTTCGCAACGAATAGCGACATATCAGCGAACCCTCAAGTCAGGGATAAAGGGGAAAGACGATGCCGGAATAGACCGGCGGAATTTCTCGAAGTTCAGCACATGAAAAACCATGGACCTGGCTCCCGGCAATTCAGGCCTTGCTGGCCCGCCGCTTCAAATAGGCGCCAACAAGGCAGAAAACAAGGGCCAAACACACGACAGGCCAGTTCCCGCTGCGTGCATAGGGCGTCAAACCTATACGCGGTTGCAGTTCGGCGCGCATTACATTCGCTTCATATTCCGGCGCACGGGCAATAATTTCGCCGCGATGCCCGATGGCCGCCGATACGCCATCGTTGGCGGCCCGCACCATCGGGCGCCCAGCCTCCATGGCGCGCATGCGAGAAATCTGCAGGTGCTGATAACGGGCGGGCGAACGGCCGAACCAGGCGTCGTTGGTGACATTCACGAGCATCGTCGCAGTGCGCAATGCCGGCAATTGCGTGGAGCCGTAGGCATCCTCGTAGCAGACGCTGGCCGCGATGCGCTGGCCAGCCGCCTCGAGCGGTGGCGGATTCGCCGGGCCGCGATTGAAATCGGAATACGGCAGGGTCATGAGCCGCAGCCACTGGCGCACGAAACCGGGCACCGGCACGAACTCGGTGAAAGGCACCAGGTGATACTTGTCGTGCCAGCCCACACCCGGCGTCGAACGGTCCATCGCCAGCACGGAGTTGAAGTACTCCTCCTCACCGGTTTTCGCGTTTTCTTCGGCGCGCAGCGTGCCCATCATCAGCGACGAGCCTTTGGCGCTCGCCTCCGCGTACACGTCGCGGTAGTACTCGATATGGTTGTTAGCCAGGTCCGGGATTGCGGACTCCGGCCAGACGATGAGCGCGGCGCCGTGTGCTTCGCGCGTGCGTGTCTTGTAGATCTCGAGAATCGAGTCGAGATTGTCGTCAATCCACTTCTCGTCCTGCGGAATTGCGCCCTGCACCACGGCCACCGTGATGGGCCGGCCATAGGTTTCGGTCCATTCGATGCCGCGCAGCCCGAACGCCGCGCCCCACACCGCGAGATACATCGCGCCACTGGCGATCCGCGTGCGCCGGTCGCCGAGCACCGCTGCAACCAGCGCCCCGGCCAGCAGCAACGTGATCAGCCCGAGTCCGTATTGTCCGATGACCGGCGAGAGAGCGCCTAACCAGTTGTCGGTGTGTGCGTAACCCAACGCGAGCCAGCCAAAGCCCGAGAGGAACCAGCTCCGCCACCATTCGACGAGCAACCAGGCGCCCGGAATCCCGACCAGCCAGCGCAAGGTGCCACGCTGCGGCAGGAACCTGGCGATGGCCCAACCAAGCAGTGCGTGATAGGCGCCCATGATGGCCACGAGACCCAGCATGAGAAACAGCGCGAGCACGAGCGGCGCGTGCCCGATCTGCTTGATGGCGATGTACAGCCAGTACGTACCCACGGAGAACGTGCCGGCGTTGAACCAGAATCCGAGTACGGCCGCACGGCGCGGGTTCGCGCCGTCCCAGAGCCAGATGAGTACGGCCGGCATGAGGATGGCCATGGGCCACCAGCCGAACGGCGCGAACGACAGCGAGAGCAGCATGCCGGCCACGAGCGCAGCCACGCTGCCGACGAAACGGCGCCCGACGATTTCGCGGGGATTCACTCTTTCTCGAGCGGCCGGTCTTCCGGCGGTACGATGTCGCGCGGCGCGGTGAGCCGCAGGGAATCGATACGCCGGCGATCGAAGCGCATGACCTTGAGCTCGCAATCCGCAAGCTGCAGTGTCTCGCCGCGGCGCGGCAGCCGGCCGAGCTGCTTCATGACCAGGCCCGCCACCGTGTCGAACTCGTCGTCCGACAGTTCGGTCTGGAAGTATTCGTTGAATTCGTCGATGGGCGTCTGGCCCCGCACGATGTATTGGCGATCGCCGTCCTTGCGAATGTTCACGTCCTCATCGACGTCGTGCTCGTCATCGATGTCGCCGACGATCTGCTCGATCACGTCTTCGATGGTCACGAGGCCCGCGATGCCGCCGTATTCATCGGCGACCACGGCCATGTGCACGCGCGAGCGGCGGAATTCACGCAGCAGCACGTTCAGCCGCTTGGACTCGGGCACGAACACCACGGCGCGCATGAATTCCTTGATGTCGAATTCAGTGCCGTCATCCTGTGCGGCGAGGCGCAGCAGGTCCTTGGCCAGCAGGATGCCGACTATCTTCTCGCGGTCTTCGTCCATCACGGGGAAGCGGGAGTGGCCGCTTTCGATCACCGTCTTGAGCAGCACCCCGGATTCGTCATCGCGATTGAGCACCGTCATCTGTGCGCGCGGCACCATGATGTCGCGCACCTGGATGTCGGCGACGCCGAGCACGCCTTCGAGCATCGCGAGCGCGTCACCTTCGATGACGCCGCGCAGCGTGGCATCGCGCAGGTACTCGACGACCTCGGCACGATCCTGGACTTCGCCACCGATCTTGCGCGACAGCTTGCGCAACCACCGCCCGCTGGCGCCGGTGTCGCGCTCCTTGTCCTTGTCCTTTTCTTTCTCTTTGTTCCTGGTGTTCACAGATAGGGATTCCCGATTCCGAATCGTTTCAGCACGGAAATCTCGCGGCGTTCCATGCGCAGCCGTTCGCGGCGTCCCGCTTCGTGATCGTATCCCGCCAGGTGCAGCGACCCATGCACGACCATGTGCGCCCAATGCGCTTCCACCGGCTTGCCGTCGCGCACTGCTTCCTGCCTCACAACCTGCGGGCAGATCACCAGGTCACCGAGGGGCAATGCCATGTCCTTCGGCTTGCCACGTTTCGATTGCTCTGGAGCGGGAAACGACAGCACATTGGTCGGCTTGTCCTTGCCACGCCACATCTTGTTGAGTGCGCGGCTCTCGCGAGCCGCCACGATGCGGACTGCGATCTCGCGGCCATCGCCCTGCTTTCCCAGCGCCGCGGCTGCCCAGCTGTTCATGCGCGAGCGCGGTGGCGCCCAGGCGCGGGTGCCGCGAGCGAGATCCAGTTTCAACGCCCGCGCCACACTCATGTCGGTTCGGGCGGCGTATGGGCTTCATACGCCTTCACGATGCGCTGAACGAGCGGATGCCGCACCACGTCGGCCGCTTCGAAAAACGTAAAGGCCACGCCGTCCGTGTTGCGCAGGATATTGATGACGTGCCTGAGGCCCGACATCTTGCCCTGCGGCAGGTCCGTCTGGGTGACGTCGCCGGTGACCACGGCGCGCGAACCAAAGCCGATGCGCGTGAGGAACATCTTCATCTGCTCGGGCGTGGTGTTCTGCGCTTCGTCGAGGATGATGTAGGAGTCGTTGAGCGAACGGCCGCGCATGAAGGCCAGCGGCGCGACTTCGATGACATTGCGCTCGATGAACTTCGCCACGCGGTCGAAGCCGAGCATCTCGTACAACGCGTCGTACATCGGGCGCAGGTACGGGTCCACTTTCTGCGTGAGGTCGCCCGGCAGGAATCCCAGACGTTCGCCCGCCTCCACCGCAGGTCTCACGAGGATGATGCGGCGGATCTTGTCCGCCACCAGCGCCTCGACGGCACAAGCGACCGCCAGGTAGGTCTTGCCCGTGCCCGCAGGACCAATGCCGAAGGTGAGGTCCTTCGTGTGGATGTTGGCGAGATAGTCCTTCTGGTTGCGTCCGCGTGCGCGGATGGTGCCGCGCGCGACGCGCACCGAACTGCCATCCAGTGGCTCATCGACGCCCAACGCGCCGGGCATGTCGCGCGAATCGCGCAACGCCAGGTGCACGCGCTCGAGAGAGACGTCTTCGTGCCGGGTCGCTTCGAACAGGTCGCGCACCACGTCTTCGGCGGCGTGTGCACGCGCTCCGGCGATCCTGAAATTCGCGCCACGCCGTTTCACGGACACCGTCATGCGGTCTTCGATGAGGCGCAGGTTTTCATCGAGCGGGCCGCACAGATTCGCGAGCCGCGAATTGTCGGGAGGCAGAAGATCGAATTCGCGCACTGGTTCGACGGGTGCTGGAGCAGACATCAGTTCAGCCGATCGTCAGCAGTGGGCCGCGGCACGAGGCTCGTGCGCGGGACTCGCATGGATCAGCCGACCACGCAGGGATTGCGGGCGGGCTTCGACAATGACCACGTCGACGAAATGACCGATGAGGCTCGAGGGTCCGGCGAAATTTACCCAGCGGCCGTTCTCCGTGCGGCCTGCAAGCTCCGCAGCGTCCTTCTTCGAGGGACGCGCGACCAGCACGCGCTGCGTGCCGCCGACCATCTGTTCACTGATGGCACGCGCCTGGCCATTCAACTGTTCCTGCAATCGCGCCAGGCGCTGCTGCTTCACTTCGTGGGTGACGTCGTCCGGCAGCGAGGCCGCGGGAGTTCCGGGCCGCTGGCTGTAGATGAATGAGAATGACTGGTCGAAATTGGCGTCGCGCACGAGCTTCAGTGTGGCCTCGAAGTCGCGCTCCGTCTCGCCGGGAAAACCGACAATGATGTCAGTCGAAACCGCGATATCGGGCCGCACCGCGCGCAGGCGGCGCAGTTTCTCTTTGAACTCGAGCGTCGTGTAGCCGCGCTTCATCGCAGCAAGAATGCGGTCCGAACCCGATTGCACTGCAAGATGCAGCTGATTCGCGAGCTTGGGAACGGTCGCGTAGGCCTCGATGAGGGAATCTCCGAACTCCACCGGGTGCGACGTGGTGAATCGAATGCGTTCCACACCGTGCACCGCGGCCACGTAGTGAATGAGCGTGGCGAGATCCACCACGGTGCCGTCGTCCATCGCGCCGGCGTAGGCGTTCACGTTCTGGCCCAGCAAGGTGATTTCGCCTACACCTTGTGAGGCGAGCGACCGGACTTCTTCCATTACCGAGTCAAATGGCCGCGATACCTCGTCGCCGCGCGTGTACGGCACCACGCAGAACGTGCAGTACTTGCTGCAGCCTTCCATGATGGAGACGTAAGCGCTCGCGCCTTCCGCGCGCGGCGCCGGAAGGTTGTCGAACTTTTCGATTTCGGGAAAGGACACATCGACGACGGCGCGGCCGGTGCGCTGCTGCTGGCCGATCATGTCCGGCAGCCGATGCAGGGTTTGCGGCCCGAACACCAGATCCACGTAGGGCGCGCGTTTGGTGATGCCCTCGCCTTCCTGGCTCGCGACGCAGCCGCCCACGCCGATGAGCACGTGCGGCTTGAGCTTCTTGAGCGCGCGCCATTCCCCGAGCAACGAGTACACCTTGTCCTCGGCCTTCTCACGGACCGAGCAGGTGTTCATGAGCAACACGTCGGCCTCGGCCGGGTCGTCGGTGGGTGTGAGGCTGGCGCCAGCTTCGAGGACGTCGCCCATGCGGGTCGAGTCGTACTCATTCATCTGGCAGCCGAAAGTTTTGATGTAGTAGCGGCCGGGCATCGAAGGGTCGAGGAGGAAAGCGGGCGCTAGGGTATCGCACTTCCCCGGTCAGGCATATTTCCCTGAATAAACAGTCGCTTAGGTCCCCAGATTCGCGGCATACTCGGCCGATGAAAACCAAATTCCTGCGAACTTCGTGCGCCGCTTCACTGGCGGGTCTTGCCCTGGCGTCGGCTGCCGCGCTCGGCGAGCCCCGGTTGGCGCTGCTACCCGAGTCCCCTCACGGCACCAAGCCACTGCCTGCGCACATCACGGGACGAATCACCGCACAGGGAGAGTATCAATGGCCGGGCCTGTACTTCGAGGCGAAGTTCAAAGGAAGCAACGTCTACTTCGAAACAGGACGAGGCGATGTGATTCTTCATGTGCTCGTCGATGGTGAGTCCGTGGGTACGCTTACGAAGCCGGCACCGGGCAGCTATCTGCTCGACGGACTGACGAATGCGACGCACACGGTGCGCGTCGATGCCGTCACCGAGAGCCAGTCCGCGCGGAATACCTTTGGTGGCTTTGCACTTCCCGCGCACGAAAAACCGTTGTCGGTGGCGCCGCGCCGGCTGCAGATCGAATTCATCGGTGACTCGCACACGGTGGGGTACGGCAACACGTCTCCGTCGCGTGACTGCAGCCAGGACGAAGTCTGGGCGACCACCGACAACTCGCGCGCATTCGGTCCGAAGATCGCGCGCCGGTACGACGCTGACTACCAGGTCAACGCCATCTCCGGTCGCGGCATCGTGCGCAACTACGATGGCAGTGCGGGCGACCCGCTTCCGGTCGCCTATCCATTCGAGCTGCTGGATCACTCCGCTCGCTATGACGACTCGGCGTGGCGGCCGCGGATCATCATCATCGCCCTCGGCACGAACGATTTCTCGACCCCGCTGAAGAATGGGGAAAAGTGGAAGACGCGCGAGGAACTGCACGCGGACTACGAAGCGAGCTACGTGAAGTTCGTCGAGACCCTGCGCGCCCGGAATGCACAGGCGTTCATCAT
>Ga0207683_10006465_pt1 | contig 10031 bp, 10 predicted proteins | sample KBSM73metaG_FD_184333 | JGI IMG/M metagenome (GOLD analysis project Ga0207683, IMG submission 184333) | Miscanthus rhizosphere microbial communities from Kellogg Biological Station, Michigan, USA - KBS M7-3 metaG (SPAdes) (version 2) | ecosystem: Host-associated > Plants > Roots > Rhizosphere >...
CGGACTGGCCGTCGACGTCCACGGCGCCCAGGGCGTCGGCGTACACGGGCTTGAGCGTCTCCGCCAGCCGGCGCACGCACGCGCAGACTTCAGCGCGGATCTCCGGCGGCGGCGCGACGGCATCGTCCAGCTCGCGCGCGAGCGCCGCCAGCGCGCGATCCTGGCTGCCGCGACGCCGGTGGTGATCCACGGCCGCGTTGCGCAGGACGCGGTAGAACCATGGAATCAGCGCCTCGTCCGGTACCGACGGGAGACGGCCGGCGGTCCGGGCGAACGCGTCCTGCAGGACGTCCTCGGCCAGATCCCGGCTGCCGAGGCGCCGCTCGAGGAAGCGCAGGAAGGCACGATGGTTCTCGACGAGCACCTCGAGCGCCGCTCGCCCTTCGCCCGCGGTCGCGTGTTCGTCACTGGAGGCACGGCCCATCTACGCAGTATAGGCACGGCGGTCCAGCGCGCCGGTATACTCGGATCGTGGGGCTCTGGCACACCCGGTTCGGCGCGCTCGTCGCCGCGATCGCCCTCGTGGCGGCGCCGGCGGCTCGTGCCGCCTGCGCCGTCCGATGTGCCACGGCTTCGGTGTCGGCTCCGGCGGCGCGGCAAGGGTCGATAGCGGTTGGCCAGCCGCACGCGCACCACCACGGATCGCGCGCGCACGCCACGCCGGAGCCGGGTCCCGCCATCCGTGACACGCGATGCGGTCCGGCCGGCGGCGGCTGTCTCGTGCTGCGCGACACGCCGGCCACGCCCGCGAGCCGGCTGCTGCATGATGCGGTCTCGCTGGCACACGCCACGAGCGTCGAGCCGGTCGTGCCACTGGCGTCGACCTGGCCGGCGCATCGACCGCCGCCGATCCGGCCGCCCGGTCCCACGGCGGCATTCCTGCCTCTCCGCATCTGATCCCGATCCGCCCACGCGCGGCGGCGCCTGTAATGCGCCGCGGTGTCCGACGTGTTTCAGACGGGGGATCGATGCCGACGAGAAGAACGTTCGTCAAGGGCCTGGCGCTGAGCGGGACCGCCGCCAGCCTCGGCCTGCTGCCGTTACGCGCCGAGGCCGGGCCGAGCGCACGGGTCGACGCCGGTGTGCTCGAGGGTACCGAGTTCGACCTGCGCATCGGCGAGACGCGCGTCGACCTCACCGGGCGCGCGCGCACCGCGCTGACCATCAACGGCTCGCTGCCGGGCCCCCTGCTCCGCTGGCGCGAAGGCGACGCCGTGACGCTCCGCGTGTCGAACGCGCTGGACGAGGACACGGCGATCCACTGGCACGGCATCCTGCTGCCGGCCAACATGGATGGCGTGCCCGGCCTGAGCTTCAACGGCATCGGCCCCGGCGAGACCTACCACTACCACTTCGACCTCAAGCAATCCGGCACCTACTGGTATCACAGCCATTCGCTGTTCCAGGAACAGGCGGGGCTGTACGGCGCGCTGATCATCGACCCGGCCGAACCGGCGCCGTACCGGCATGACCGCGAGCACGTGATCATGCTGTCCGACTGGACCGACATGGATCCCGGCGCGTTGTTCCGGCGCATGAAGAAGCTCGCCGAGCACGACAACTACTACAAGCGCACCCTGCCCGACTTCCTGCGCGACGCCCGTCGCGATGGCTGGTCGGCCGCGCTGTCCGACCGCGGCATGTGGGGCCGGATGCGGATGACGCCCAGCGACATCTCCGACATCAACGCGCACACCTATACCTACCTGATGAACGGGACCGCGCCGGCTGGCAACTGGACCGGGCTGTTCCGCAGTGGCGAAAAGGTGCTGCTGCGTTTCATCAACGGTGCGTCGATGACCTACTTCGACGTGCGCATTCCCGGCCTGAAGATGACCGTGGTCGCCGCCGACGGCCAGTACATCCATCCGGTCAGCATCGACGAGTTCCGCATCGCCCCGGCCGAAACCTACGACGTACTGGTGGAACCCAGCGGCCAGGATGCCTTCACCATCTTCTGCCAGGACATGGGCCGCACGGGTTATGCCGCCGGCACCCTCGCCGTGCGGCATGGGCTGCAGGCACCGATTCCCGCGCGCGATCCGCGCCCGTTGCTGACGATGGGCGACATGGGCCATGACATGGCCCATGTCACAGGAATGTCGGGTCACGACATGGGCGGCGGTGGCCACGGCGGACACGACATGGCAGCAATGAAGGGCATGGAAGGCGGCTGCGGTGCCAGCATGGGCCACGGCGCACATGGCGGCGGCGAGACCGCCAGCAAAGCGCCAAAGCATCCGGCCAGCGAGCGCAACAATCCGCTGGTGGACATGCAGAGTTCGGCCACCGAGCCCAAGCTGGACGACCCCGGCATCGGCCTGCGCGACAACGGCCGCCAGGTGCTGACCTATGGTGCGATGCGCAGCCTGTTCGAAGACCCAGATGGCCGCGAACCCGGCCGCGAGATCGAGCTGCACCTGACCGGCCACATGGAAAAGTTCTCCTGGTCGTTCGACGGCATTCCCTTCGCCGGTGCCGAACCGCTGCGCCTGAACTACGGCGAGCGCATGCGCATCGTGCTGGTCAACGACACCATGATGCAGCATCCGATCCACCTGCATGGCGTGTGGAGCGACCTGGAAAACGCGCAGGGTGAATTCCAGGTGCGCAAGCACACCATCGACATGCCGCCCGGTACACGCCGCACCTATCGCGTACGCGCCGATGCCCTCGGCCGCTGGGCCTACCACTGCCACCTGCTGTACCACATGGAAGCAGGCATGATGCGCGAAGTGAGGATCGAAGAATGAGCCGTTCCCTGCTTGCCCCAAGCCTGCTGACCCTCGGCCTGTTGGCCGCGCTGCCCACGTTCGCGCAGTCTCATGCCGGCCATGACATGACCGCACACGCGCCTCCTGCCGACGCCACGCCAGCGGCCGACGTGGATCATTCGAAGATGGACCATTCGAAGATGGATCACGGTGCGATGGACCATTCAACGATGGACCATGGCGCGATGGATCACTCGAAAATGGGCCACGGCACGCCCGCGCCGACGCAGCCGCGCGAACCGATACCTGCCCCCACCGATGCTGATCGTGCGGCCGCGTTTCCACCTATCGCGCATGGTGCGATGGAGCACCCACCGGAAATCCACAGCCTGCTGCTGATCGATCGCCTGGAACACTGGGATGGAAAGAACGGCAACGGCCAGGCCTGGGAGGCCAGCGGCTGGATCGGCGGCAACATCAACCGCCTGTGGCTGCGCACCGATGGCGAACGCAGCGAAGGCCGCACGGAATCATCAGGCGTGGAAGCGCTGTACGGGCGTGCAATTTCGCCGTGGTGGGACGTGCTGGTCGGTGTACGCCAGGACTTCCGCCCCGCCGATTCACGCACCTGGGCGGCGATCGGCATCCAGGGCTTGGCGCCGTACAAGTTCGAAAGCTCGGCCACGCTGTATGCCGGTTCCGGTGGTCAGCTGATGGCCAGGGCCGAGATCGAATACGACGTGCTGTTGACCAACCGGTTGATCCTGCAGCCCCTGCTGGAAGCTACCGTGGCCAGCAAGGACGAACCGGAGCACGGCATCGGCCGCGGCCTCAACAAGGTCGAAGCCGGACTGCGCCTGCGCTACGAGTTCAATCGCCGCTTCGCGCCGTACATCGGCATCAGCCACGAACGGGCTTTCGGTGATACCGCCGACTATGCCGGCGACCATGCACGCGACACACGCTGGGTCGCCGGCATCCGCATGTGGTTCTGAGCAGCGGATCATGAGCAGCAGCCAGCCCCGGCAACCGCCGGGGCCGGCTACACTGCCGCACGTTCCATTGCAGGCTGCACCATGTCGTTGCATATCCGCCGCGCCACCCTGGCCGACGTCGACGCGTTGTCGGCGATCGCCATCGCCACCTATATCGAAACCTGGGGCGATTCCTATCCGCCGCAGGACCTGCGCACCTTCCTGCAGGATCACTACGGCGCCGAGCCGCAGCGAGCGGAACTGTCCGACCCGCGCAGCGCGGTGTGGCTGCTGCTGGAGGGTGAGACGGTGGTGGGCTATCTGGCCGCCGGCGCCAACACCCTGCCGCATGCCGAAGCACGTGAAGGCGACATCGAACTGAAGCGGCTGTACATCCTGGCCAGCCACCAGAACGGCGGCCACGGCGCGCGCCTGATGGATGCCTTCATGACCTGGCTGGACCAGCCGCAGCGCCGCACTCTGTGGGTGGGCGTGTGGGAAGAGAACTTCGGCGCGCAGCGCTTCTACGCGCGCTACGGCTGCAGCAAGGCCGGCGAGTATGACTTCATCGTCGGTGACAGCCGCGACCGCGAGTTCATCCTGCGCCGGCCCTGAGCCGCGTCCCTGTAGAGTCGAGCCAGGCTCGACGCCTGTTCTGGTAGATGCCGACCTTGGTCGGCGCGGCCCCAAAGAGCAAAGCCGAGCAAGGCTCGACGCTGCTACCTAGAAGTCGAACAACTCCGAAAGGAAGCTTTCCTTCTTCTTTTTCTTGTAGCCCTGGCTGTACTGGCCACGGTTGTCATCGTGGCGCTGGCCGAGATGACGGGTATCGCGATGCATCACCGGCGGCGGAGCGGCCTGCGGTTGCACCGGCGCGGGCCCTGGCGGCGGCATGGCGGCACCTGCACCGTCAGTGGCGCGCTCGATGATCTTGTCGAGTTCGCCACGATCCAGCCATACGCCACGGCAGCTCGGGCAGTAGTCGATCTCGATGCCATGGCGCTCGGCCATCTGCAGGGTCTGGGTCTTGCACACGGGGCACAGCATTCGCATTGCTCCTGTCGGTCTGGCCTCGACTGTACCTGTGTGCGGATGACTGTGCGGCAACGCATGACCGATGGCACAGGGACTTCCGGCGCGTGCCGCCACGTCCGCCGCCCTGCAGACTGCCTCGCGACCTCGCTGCAAGGAATGCATGTGACTGCCCGTGACTCGACTCCCACCGGCATGCGCCTGTTGCTGGTGCTGCTTGGCGTTGGCCTCGGCCTGAACGTGCGCGACATCAGTGCCACGCTGGGCGCGCCGATTCCCGCCCTGCCCATGCCCTACGGTGGCAGCCTGCTGGACAACGCGCTGGCGGTGCTGGTCGCACTGCTGCTGGCCACGCTGCTGCGCCCCCGCGGAGTAGGCCTGCTGGCCAGCCTCGGCCTGCGCGGAAACGGCATGCGTGGCCCGTTGTGGGTGCTGCTGGCCAGCCTGCCGTGCTGGCTGGGGCTGGCCCTGCTGGGGACGCCCAACACGGCGCTGACGACGCTGGACGCCACGATGCTGGCCGTGCTGTTCCCGCTGGCCGAAGAAGTGCTGTTCCGCGGCCTCGGCTTCGTGCTGCTGGCGAAGATCGTGCGCGGCCCCTGGCCGTTGCTCGCACTGCCCCAGGCCCTGCTGTTCGGCGTGGTGCACTGGCTGGGCTTCGGCGGCTTCGACGGCGGCGGCATGGCCCTGTTCGTCGGCGTAGTGATCGCCTTCGGCGGTTTCATCTTCGCCTGGCTCGACCACCTCGACGGCAACACCCTGTGGTGCGGTCTGGCCCTGCACGTGTCGATGAACCTGGCCTGGAATGTGTTCAGCCTCGACGACGCCGTTGCGCTGGGCTGGCAGGCCACCAGCCTGCGCATCGGCACTACGCTGCTGGCAGTGGCAGCGCTGGCCTGGCATGTGTGGACCCAGCGCAACCGCGCGCTGTAACGCCGGCTTAGCCGATCCTGCACGCGGGGCTCACTGGGGGCTTGCGCATACTTGCGCGCCTTTCATGCCCTGCCGTCCGGAGTTGTTGCGTCATGCTGCTGTCCAAGCGCCACGTTGAACCACGCGTCCTGCTGATCGAAGACGCCGAGGAAACCCGTGAACTGAGCCGGATGGCGCTGGAGAGCCAGGCCTGCCACGTCGCAGGCGTCAGCAGCGCCGAAGCCGCGCTGGGCCTGCTGGCCGCCGGAGAGCGCTTCGACCTGATGTTCACCGACGTCAATCTCGGCCTGGTCAGTGGCATCGAGGCCGCCAACCGCGTTCGCAGCCTGTATCCGCAGCTGCCGATCCTGGTTACCTCCGGCATGGACCAGCATGCCGTGCTGCCGCAACTGCACGACGGCATTCATTTCCTGCCCAAGCCCTACAACATGAGCGAGCTGCTGGATGCGATCCGGCTGTGCTTCCGCCATGCCGCCGATGCCGCGCTGATGCCGGCGCCGCAGGCAAGCGCGGCCTGAGGCTGGCATCCACGCGTTGCGTGGATCTACTGCTCCATCCACGCGTTGCGTGGGTCTACTGGTGCATCCACGCATGGCGTGGATCTACGGGTGCATCCACGCATGGCGTGGATCTACTGCTCCATCCACGCGTTGCGTGGGTCTACTGGTGCATCCACACATGGCGTGGCTCTACTGGTGCATCCACGCATGGCATGGATCTACGGGTGCATCCACGCATGGCGTGGATCTACTGGTCCATCCACGCATGGCGTGGCTCTACGGGTGCATCCACGCATGGCGTGGCTCTACGGGTGCATCCACGCAAGGCGTGGATCTACGGGTCCATCCACGCATGGTGTGGATCTACTGCTCCATCCACGCATGGTGTGGATCTACTGCTCCATCCACGCATGGCGTGGATCTACGGGTGCATCCACGGATGGCGTGGATCTACTGGTGCATCCACGCATGGCGTGGCTCTACTGGTGCATCCACGCATGGCGTGGCTCTACTGGTGCAGCCACGCATTGGCGTGGCTCTACTGGTGCAGCCACGCATTGGCGTGGCTCTACTGGTGCAGCCACGCATTGGCGTGGCTCTACTGGTGCATCCACGCATGGCGTGGATCTACGGCGATGCGCACCGTTGCGCGAACGGAAAATGCTGCCAGTAGATCCACGCCATGCGTGGATGGAGCCGGCCGTCAGCCGCCGGTATACGGTCCTTCGCCCGGAAGTACCTGCAGCAGCGCACCGGTGATCACGCGTGGATACACGGTGAGATGGTCTTCGCCATCAATCACGATGTTTTCCACCTGCAGCTTGCGACCGCTGCGCTGCAGCTGGCCGGCGAAGTCGGCGGTCTGCCGCAGCATGTCGTTGCCCGTTGAATAACGTGGGCCCGGCTTGACCGTCTCGTAGCCGCCCACCGACAGCAGCACGCGGATGGGCTGTGACGGCATCACGGCGGCATCCTGCATGCGCGGCAGCAGGCCCTGGTCGAACCACAGCGACGGACTGGACAGGATATAGGTGCCGAACATGTCGGGCTGGGTCGTCAGCACGTAAGCACCCAACAGCGCGCCATAGGAATGGCCGGCAAACACACGCCGGGCCGGATCGGTACGGTAGCGCGCATCGATCAGCGGCAGCGCGTGGTCAGCCAGGAAGTCGCGGTAATGGGCCGCGCCGCCATAGGTCACGTCATCGCTGTAGTAGCCGGCAGGGGTGCGCACAGGATCACTGGGGGTGTAGTCGCGCGAGCGGCTCTGTTTGGAGGTCAGGCCTTCCTGCGGCGGCAAACCGACCAGGATGAAATCCTCGATGTTGACGCCCTGCTGCCCCACCAGGTTGCGTACGCTGCGCACCAGCGGAAAGCTGTACAGCGCATCGGTCACGTACACCACCGGATAACGCTTCTGCGGATGCGCCGCGTAGCCGGCAGGCAACGCCACCCACAGGGCATAGTCGCGCCCGATCGGGTCATGCACGCGCAGTGACTCGGTATCGGGCAGCACAACGCCTGGCACGGCCGTCGCGCTTTCCCTGGCTTCCTTCTGCGTTGCCGGCGGCGCCACCGACATCGCGCACCCTGCCAAGGCCAGGCAGGCCAGCACACTCCATCCACGCACACGCTGCATCCGCGCTCTCCTGTTGCGGGCGGCGCACCCAGGTGGCGCCGCTGATGCATCCTCACACACCGCGTTGTTGCGCGCCAAACCCCTCTCAGGGCGACGCCGGCGGCTGTGCCGGGAACAACGTACGCAGGCCCTGCAGGGCGGCCGGGTGGTAGATCGTGGCATGGGTCTCTTCCGGCAGCGGCTGGTACTTCACCAGCGTTGCCGGCGATGCCTGCTGCAGCAGCGCCGCCAAGCGTGCGCTCGACGCAGCCAGTTCCGGCTGGCCACTGCTGGCCAGGAACAGCCGCGCACCGCTGCGCGCGACCGACGGCACCTGTTTGCCTGCGCCAGACAGCAAGGCGCCGTGGTTCCACCACAGGCTGGGGTCCAGCGCGATGTAGCTGTTGAACAGGGTGGGTTCCTGCAGCAGCGTCTCGATCACGAACAACCCGGCCAGCGATTCCCCGATCAGTGCCCGCTCGTCGGTGGTCGCATAGCGCTGGCGCACCTGCGGCATCAGTTCATCGCGCAGGAAATCACGGTACGCCGCCGAGCCACCGATGCGCGGCGCGATCTTCTGATCCTCAGGATCACGGCTCGGGCCGGTCATGTCGCGGCGGCGCTCGGTGTTCTCGATTCCAACCAGCAAGAACGGGCGCATGCTGCCATTGCCGGTCAGCACCTGCACCAACCCGGCCACGTGCAGGAAGTCCTCGCCGATGCCGCCGTCGGGCATGTACAGCACCGGCAGTGGCGTCTTCGGGTCCAGGCCCCACGGCTGCGGGCGGTAAACGTTGATGCGGCGGGTTTCGCCCAGCGCCTTGGACTGGAGGGTGAAGGTCTCGCCGATGACCAACGGTTCGGCGACCGCCGGCTGAGGCGCCGGTTCGGCGGCCATCAGCGGCGCGGCGGAGACACAGGACAACAACAGCGACAGCACGATCAAACGCAAGGGGCAGCCCATCCTGGGAAAGACGCTGAGCATAACGCCACACTGATCGCACGGCAGACTTCATCTTGCCCCCTATTGCGAAGATCCGCTGGTGAACGCTCGTCATGGGTTGCCGAAGGTCTGACCCCACCGCGACCCGCACGCCTTCAACGCCGGTCCAACGCGATCACCGCCTGGCAGCTCCTGAGCTGGTCGTCGGCGTCGCGTCCGATTCGAACAAGCGCTGCCGCAACCTCTGCTCGTAGTTGGGCGCCCGCATCACGTTCGCGGGCGCTGGCGGTGGCGTCGGACAAGCGACCGGTATGACAGGCGGCGAGGTCGTTGCGCAACCGGAGACTGCCAGCACGCAGGCCAGCAACCACCTCTGTTTCCACTTCGGCCGCACGCTCTCGATCTTGTTCATGCTGTTCTCCCAGCGAGGCCATCGCCCCGGTCTGTACCGCCTGCCGTTCGCGCGCTGCGCGCTCGGCCTGCATTGCCTCGGCATGCTGCAGCGACGCAACCTCTGCCTTTGCGGCATCGCTGCGATCGCCACGCCAGCCCCAGCCTGCCGCGAACATCACCGACGACCACAGCACCAGCAGCGCAATCGCGATCAATGTGCGTGGCATCCCTCACTGCTCCGCCAGGCAGCGGGCATGACGCTGTTGCTGCCGTTGCCATACGCCCCAACACACCGTATTGGGCTGTCCGTTGACCCGGGTCGAGCAGTCGTAACCCCCTGCCCGCTTCCACAGCAGCAGCGCATCGCACGCTTGGCGGTACTCACCTCGCAGGAGATGCCGGCGCGTGGATGATCCATTCCAGTTGCCGATCCCATACTGGTAAAGGAAGTCGACATAGATGTCGTACTCACCCTGTGTCAGCGCGACGCCCGGCAACGATGCGCGGAACTGCGATTCCTCGCGCGCCAGGTGCGCTTCCACGGTGCGCAGCGCACGGACGGGCGTAGTCCGGTCTCCGAGCCGGACCGGCGTGCCATCCTCGCGCCGGGTCGAGCCAAAACCATAGGTAGGCCGATCATTGCGGGTCGGCACCACCGCCGCGTCGGTATAGCCCTCATGCTCGACAATGGCGATCAGGCCTGCGGCACTGAGGACCAGCGCGGCAACCAGGTGGCGCAGCGGCAACGCTGTGGGCGGCGTACTCATTCGCGTCCCTTCCGCCGCCACTCGCGCAGCCAGCGCCAGCACAGGTAAGCGATCTGTGCGGCGAGATAGATGATGGTCAGGACCACCACCAGGCGGTCCAGGGTGATGCCGGCGGCAAGTGCACCGGCAACGGTTACCGGCGGAGCCGATTTGGCCG
>Ga0207683_10006469_pt1 | contig 10028 bp, 6 predicted proteins | sample KBSM73metaG_FD_184333 | JGI IMG/M metagenome (GOLD analysis project Ga0207683, IMG submission 184333) | Miscanthus rhizosphere microbial communities from Kellogg Biological Station, Michigan, USA - KBS M7-3 metaG (SPAdes) (version 2) | ecosystem: Host-associated > Plants > Roots > Rhizosphere >...
CTTTTGCTACTGTCAACGAGTGAAACGCGGGCTCCTCGCTCTGTTGTTGCTGCTGGCAGCCTGTCCCCACGGTCACCGCCACACGCTCGTCCCCGACGTACCGACGAACGGCAACGCGACGGCGCGCTCGCGGTTCGAGGATGCTCGGGCGAAGTTCCTGCGTGACGGCAGCGAGGGTCCCGAGTTCGCGCAGATCGTCCACGACTTCCCGCAGGACCCGATCGTGCCGTGGGCGGAGCTCTACGCGGGCATGGCGTCGCTCAAGGCGCGCGACTTCGTCACCGCGGACAAGCAGCTCGCACCCGTGACCGACAGCGCCGACGCCGGCCTCGCCCTGCGCGCTCGCATGTTCCTCGGCATCACGAAGAACTACGAGGGCGACGCCGCCAGCGCGCGTCACCTGCTTGCGGGCACCGACAAGGCGATCGAGAACGATGACGAGCGCACCGAGTGGCTGGCCGCGGTCGCCTATGCCACCGCCGCGGGCGACAAGCCGCTCACCGCGTTGCCGGTCTTCGATCAGCTGTGGGACCGCGTGACGCCGGCCGAGCGCGCCGTGATCCTCGCGCGCGTCGAGGACCTGGTCTCCGCCGCCGATCCGAACACGCTCGCGCGCGTGTACGACGAGCTCGCCGACCGCAAGGGCCCGAGCATCGCGATCGTGGGCTCGCGCCTCATCCTCGTCAGCGAGGCCGCGGGAGACACCGCGCGCGGCGCCAAGCTCCGCATCGACATCGCCCCGGTGCGCGCCGCCGTCGGCCTGCCCGCGACGATCAGCGCCGCGCAGGTCGGAGGTGCCTCGTCGACGAACGGCAACCCCGGCCTCCTCGGCGCCGTGGTCCCGATCGGCAGCAAGAAGGAAGCGCGCGTCGCGGAGGCCGCCATCGCCGGCCTGGGACTCGCGGCGGGCGCGCCCACGGGCAAGGGCGTCGCGGCGATCGAGACCCGCAAGGCGGTCGATCAATCCGAAGCCGCAGCCGCGGTCGACGACCTCGCGTCGAAGAACGTCGTCGCGATCATCGGCCCGATCGAGGGTGCGTCGGTCGACGCCGCCGCTGCACGCGCGGCCGATCACCAGCTGCCGCTGATCTCGCTCGCGACCGCGCCCGAGCAGCGCGCCACCGGCCCGTTCGTGTTCCACATCCGCCACGCCGCCGAGGCCCGCGCCCGCACGCTCGCGCAGCGCGCGCTCGCCAAGGGCATCACGAAGTTCGCGGTGCTCGCCCCGGAGAACGGCTACGGCAAGGCGGTCTCCGCCGCGTTCGCGGCCGCGATCACCAAGGGCGGCGGCACGATCGTCACCACGGTCACCTACCCCAAGTCCACCAAGTCGTTCGCGGCCCAGGCCGCGTCGCTCGGTACCTCGTGGCAAGCCGTCTTCGTTCCCGATCAGGCGGACGTGCTCGGCCTCATCGCGCCCGCGCTCGCCGCCACCGGCAACCTCTCGCGTCCCCTCCCGTTCCCGAAGAAGGTCATCGGAGGCCGCCCGATCCTGCTGCTCTCGACGGCCGAGGACCTCAACGATCAGTACCTCGTCAACGCCGGCCGCCACTCCGAGGGCGCGATGCTCGCCCCGGGCTTCTATCCCGACGACGGCGATCCGAAGGAAAAACCGTTCGTCGACGCCTACCGCGCCGCCTACGGCCACGCACCCGCCGCGACCGATGCCTACGCCTACGACGCCGCGCAGCTCGTGGCAGCCGGCGCCGCGGGCGGCCGCAGTGGCCTCGTGCAGACGCTCGCGACCGGCCAGCTGACCGGCGTCACGGGCGCGATCGCGTTCGACAAGGATCACCGCCGCTCCGATCCGGGCGTGATCTACACGGTCGTCCAGGAGACGGGCGGCGTCTACGCGATCCGGGTGGCTCCGTAGCCTGCATCTCCGCGCGCGGAACGTGATACCAACGGCGCGATGGCGTTCTCCGTCGGAAACCGACTGATCGCGGCGCTCGACACGCCATCCCGCAGCGACGCCGATGGCTTCGTGGAGCGCCTCGGCGGCGTGCCTTCCTGGGTCAAGCTCGGCCTCGAGCTGTTCTGCGCGGAAGGCCCGAGCATCGTGCGCGACTACACGTCGCGCGGCCTCCACGTGATGCTCGACCTCAAGCTGCACGACATCCCGGAGACCGTCGCGCGAGCAACCGCCCGCGTCGCCTCACTCGGCGCCGGCCTGCTCACCGTCCACGCGGGCGGCGGCCCCGCGATGCTGGAGGCGGCCGTGAAGGCCGCAGGCGACATGCGCATCCTCGCGGTCACGGTGCTCACGTCGATGGACGAGGCGGACCTCGCCGCGATCGGCGCCCAGGGCCCAGTCGAGGACCTCGTGCGCCGGCGTGCCGACCTGGCCGTCTCGGCAGGCTGCCACGGCGTGGTCGCATCGCCGAAGGAAGCCGCCGCGGTGCGCGCGCGCGTGCCCGAGGGCTTCCTGATCGTGACGCCGGGCGTCCGGCCCGCAGGCGCGGCCGCGGGCGATCAGAAGCGCGTGATGACGCCGGCGCAGGCACGCACGGCGGGCGCGGACATGGTGGTCGTGGGGCGCCCGCTGCGCGACGCGCAGGACCCGGCCGCGGCAGCGAAGGCGATCGTTGCGGAGCTGATGTGACGGGCCCACGCCGCGGAGGTGGTGGAGGCGGCGGCGGCGGCCCGCGTGGTGGCGGTGGTGGCAGCGGTGGCCCGCGCGGTGGCGGTGGCGGCCCGCGCGGTGGCGGCGGCCCGGGCGGCGGTGGATTTCGCGATGACCGCAACGTTCGCGGTGGCGGCCAGGACGCCCGCGGTCCGTGGCGCGAACGGCCAGAGAGCCGGCGTGACGTGCGGGTTCCGGACGATCAGCGACGCGCGGAGCACGTACCCGAGGCCGGCAGCGGGGAGCGAGAAGGCGGTCATGGCCGCGGCGAACGCGCCGGCCTTGCACCGATTCGGGGCCCCGGCGAGCGTGCCGTCTACGGCGTCGGGCCCGTGCGCGAGATCGTCGTGCGGCGCGCCGGCACCGTCAAGGCAGTCTGGGTCGACCCGCGGCGTGCCGAGAAGAGCGCAGACGACCCGGTCGCGCAGATCGTGACCGCCGCGCGCGCGGCCGGCATTCGCGTCGAGGATCGCGAGCGCGAGATCCTCGACCGCGCGGTCGGCGAGGACGCACGCCACCAGGGCATCGTCGTGTGGCTCGGCGCGCTCGAGTACGTCGACGTCGAGACGCTCGTTCGCGGCGCAGAGCCTGAAGCTGCTCACGAGCCGGCGTTGATCGTCGCGCTCGACGGCATCGAGGATCCCCGCAACCTCGGCGCCATCCTGCGGTCCGCGTACCTGCTCGGCGCGAGCGGCGTCATCATCCCCGAGCATCGCGCAGCGCAGGTCACCGCCACCGCCGCCAAGACGTCGGCCGGCGCCTCCGAGCTGTTGCCGATCGCGCAGGTCGGCAACCTCGTGCGCGCCCTCGAGGAGCTGCGCGAGCTCGGCGTGTGGCGCGTGGCCGTGCACGCGACCGACCAGGCGCGGCCGATCGCGCAGATCGACGGCACCATGCCCCTGGTGCTCGTCCTCGGCGCCGAGGGCCACGGCGTGCGGCCGCTCGTCGCGAAGAACTGCGACTTCCACGCGATCATCCCGATGGCGCGCACCGCGGTCGGCTCGTTCAACGTCTCCGTCGCCGCCGCGCTCGCGCTCTACGAGATCCGCCGCCAGCGGGGATCAGGAGTCGGCCAGTGAGCTACGTGTGGTGGGCGGTCCGCGGGGCCCGTCTCGATGCCATGTGCGAGGTGCTCGAGCGCGCGCAGCTCGTCGCCGATCCGCGGTGGGCGGATAGCGTCGACGACGCCACGTACGCGTGCTTCACGGCCGGGCCGTGGACCTTCGTGCTGGTGCGCGACGGCACGCTGCGGCTAGATGAACAGCTCGCGTTTTCCGAGGTCGTTCGGCTCGAGCTCGACGAGCAGAACGAGTGGTCCGAGCTCTCCGTGCGCGGCGGGCGTCCGTGGTCGGTGTATGGCGCGAGCGATGACGACCACCCGCGCGCGGACGGCCAGCTGCCCTCCGAGCTCGCCGGTCTCCTCGACGACGATGAGGTCGGCACGATCCCCGTGCGCATCGCGGAGCGGCTGACCGGCGTCGATCTAGAAGGCGAACCGAAGCTCGATCGCGTCGTGCGGTTCTCGACGCAGCGCGCGCCGATCGAGCTCGAATCCGACGAAGAGCCACCCGAGATCACGGTCGGCGCTGCCGAATCGAATGCGTGGGGCACGGTCGCCTCGATCGAGGTCCACGGCATCATCGACGCCGTCGCGTGCCGGCCCGAGGCGCTGCTCGTCGAGGTCGGCCATCACGTCATGCGCATCGATCGAGAGCGGTTTCCGCCGGTGTTCGCGCCCGTGGCGCCGACCCCGTGCCACGCCGCGGCGCCGACGCCGTGGGGCACCGAGCTCGTCGCGCTCGAGGACAGTGACATCAACTCCGTCCTGCGCGAGGGAGACGGCTGGATCCCGCTTCCGTTCTCGCGAGTCGGAGCGCTGCGCACCGTGCAGGATGGCGTCGTCGTGCTGCCGGCTGGCTGGTCCGACGGCGATGCGGTGCCGCACGTGATCCGCGCAAGCGCTGGCAAGCGCGTGGTCGAGCGCATCGATGTGCCGCGCATGCAGGAAGACGACGAAGATCCCGCGGTGGCGGGCTTCGGCGATGGGTCGTTTCTGCTGAGCTGGCAGGGCGCGACCTACCACGTGCGCGACGGTGTGCCGCACCGCACGGACCTATCACCGCTGCGCTACGACGCCGATGCCGCGACGCTCGCCAGCGACGGCACGCTGATCGTGGCGACCGACTACGTGGTCTGGCGCGCGTGGTCCGACGGTCGCACGCAGCCGGTCGAAGGGTTCACGGAGCCGTACAAGGTCGTCCGGGGACCGGATGACCTGCTCGTCATTGTCACGAGCGACAAGGAGACCGCGTTCGCGCTGTGGCGCATGGGGGACGATCGCGTCGCACGCGTCACGTACGACGAGCTCGAGATCGAGGATCCGAGCGTGATCTACCCGCGCGGCGATCGGCTCGTGGTGATCGCGAGCTCGGTGTACGAGTTTCGCCTCGACGCGCTGCCCCTGCGCTGGCTGCCACGCGCGTAGTCGACCGTCGCGGCTAGAGCTCGAACACCGCGAGCGTGAACTTGTTCGACGTCTGGTCGAGCACGAGGAACGTGTCGCGGGCGCGTTGCGTCGGCAGCGCCGCACGGATGCGCGACATCTTGCCCGGATCGGTGATCACGAAGTACCGGCGGCCCAGCGGCGCTAGCCCGCGGTCGTTGAGGTACTTCACCATCTTGGTGTCCTCGGCGAACGGGAACGAGGTCCTGAGCTCCGGCAGCGCGCCCCAGATCTCGCCGCCACTCCAGAACTGCTCGCCGCGCCAGTAGAGGTCCCACGCGATCAGGCGATCCGAATCGATCGCGTGGCGCGGGGCGGCGCCGTGCGCCGGCGAGGCGCGGCCGCGTGCGATCACGGAAGCGAGCTTGGCTCGCTCCACCGGCGGCACCTCGACCTCGATCGAATGCGCGCCGATGTGTGCCGCCGTGCCGACGAGCGTGAGCGTCTGCTCGGTGATGCGGTCGTCGTCGGGCTTGTTGACCTGGAGCGTCAGCGTCATCGGCTGGCCGACCTGCAGGCCGTCCGGGATGAACGTCTCGATCGTCCACGAGGTGCGCGTTGCCCAGTCGTCGGCGAGCTCGCGCGCGCCGTAGTAGACGACGTGCTCGCCGTAGATCGTCCGCTGCTCGTAGTAGCGGCGCATCGCCTCGCGCATGCCCCAGTGCTGGCCCGCGATCGGCATGTAGATCTGGAGTGCCCAGGTGCAGATCGCCAGGGCGGCCGCGCCGAGCGCCACCACACCGGCTCGCCGCCACACGCACGCGATCGCCAGCGCCGCCGCGGCGAGGAGGCCGAGCGCCAGGAACCCATCGGATGGATCGACTGCCCACGGTTCCGACGATGGCCATGGGCGATCGTAGCGGAACGTGAACATCTCGACCCAGCGGTCGGGCTCCCAGCTGAGGTCGCGCGCGATGAGGAGCACGATGCCGATGCCGAGCACGGCGAAGATCGGATGCAGGCGCTCGCGATGCGCGAGCAGGTCGTCGAGGAAGAACGCGACCAGGATCGCGAGAGCGGGCACCGCCGGCAGGATGTAGTGGTGGAACTTCGTGGTGACGAGGCAGAAGACCGCGACCGCGGCGATCGCCCACAGCGCGATCAGGAAGCGGACGCGGCCCTCGCGCGTGGCCGTGCGTGCACGCAGGAACGCGGCGGTCAGGGCCGGCGGCACCAGCGCGGCCCACAGCCACAGGCCGGGCCCGAGCTGCGAGGTGTAGTACTCGAACGTGCCGAGCGACTTGTCGGGATCGCCGGTCGCACGGTCGAGGATGTGCATGAAGATGTACTCCGAGATGAAGCGGAGGCCGTCCTTCAGCCACATCGCGAGGTGCCAGGGCAGGAACACGATCAGCATGACGAGGAGCCCGCGCTTGAGCTCGAAGGCGCCCTCGTAGAGCTCGCGCCAGCGGCCGAGCAGCACGACGTGGAACGCCGCGACCGCGACGACGACCACGACGCCCGGCGGTCCCTTCGCCAGCACGCTCACGCCGAGCAGCGCGTAGCACCAGAGCAAGTACACCTGGCGCATGGTCGTGATCGGCGCCATGGCGAGGAGCCGGTTGACGACGCGCACGTTGCGCACCGGCCGCCCGATGAAGCGCCACACCGGCGCAGCGAGCAGCGCGACCATCGCCGCGATGAGCGCCGGCAGGAACACCGCCGGGTTCGGGAACACCCGGATCGCGATCCAGGGCGAGCGGACGAAGTACAGGACCGCGTACGCCGCCTGCACGAACGCGAAGCCTCCGATCGCGGCGAGCAGCACGTGGCGCGCATCGATCGCGAGACCGCGCACCGACCAGACCGTGTCGATCGGCCGGTCGCCGTCCTCGAGCGCCATGATCAGCAGCGAGACGGCGCCCATCACGGTCATGCACAGCGGCATGTCGGGGATGCCCTGGCGCGCGATCAGGCAGTAGAACGGCGTCGAGCCGATGACCAGCACCGCGAGCCACGCCACGCGCCGCGAGACGAGCCGCGCGAGCATCCACCACACGAGCATCAGGCCGATCACGCCGCACACGATGAACGGCACGCGGATCGCGACCATCGTTCGCGCGTCGGTGACGAGCTCGCCCGAGTAGCCGCCGTCGGCCGCGAGCCCGACCGCGCGCATCCCCGCGGCCATCAGCCAGAACGTCAGGACCGGCTTGCTGCGGAAGCCCTCGTCGACCTCGCCCTGCAAGTTTGTCCCCGGCCAGTCGAGGTGGACGAGGTCGTGGTTCGCTCGCATCACGCGCGCGACCTCGCCGTAGTGCGTCTCCCACGGGTCGACCAGCGAGTAGCGCGTGATGCCGGGGAGGTAGACCGCGAGCGCGATCAGCGCGACGAGCACGAGCTCGAGGCCGAGCGGGCGCCTACCCTCCACCATGGGCCGACTCTAACCTGGTGTGGCCGCGATCACTTGCTACGTGCCCAGAGCGCCAGCGAGATCAGCCCGCCCACCAGCTCGAACACCGACTCGGCGGTGTTCATGTTGAGCCGCGAGTACAGAAAGCCCTGGGTTGCCGGCAGGAAGCCGAGCGCCGCAACGACGAGCATCCCGATCCCGACCAGCAGCACGAACAGGCGCTCGGCCGAGAACCGCGCGAACCCGAAGCCCACCAGGCCGACGCCCAGGTTCAGGCCGAGGGCGTGCAGCCGGTTCGTCGGCAGCGGGCCGATCTTCTCGGTGAACAGGCCGACGATCCCGACCAGGAGCAGGAAGCCCGAAACGGCCCAGCACCACCATGCGACCTGGCGTTGAGCGAGGGTAGGGGCGGCCACCCGCCCAGCATGCCACTAGGCGCTGATCTTTTCGAGGAAGCTCGCCTTGAGGAGCTTTTCGCCGTGGACCGGGAAAAACGTGTAGATGCTGTCCCCGACCACGCGCACGACCTCGCCCTCGCCCCAGCGCGCGTGGCGCACGAGGTCGCCCTTCTCGAGCGGGCCGAAGACGGGGCGTTTCACCCTCTCGATCTTGAGCGCGCGGCCGCGGCCACCGGTGTGGCGGCGCCGCATCGCCTCCTCGAGGAGCTCCTTGCGGGTCATCTGATCGCCGCCGCGGCGGGCGGTCTGCTCGGCCGCGCGGGTCTCGGCGTCGCGCACCGGGATCGGCTGCGCCTTCGCAGCGCGCTGGCAGTTATCGCAGGTGCCGCACGCCGGCGCGTCGGTGTAGCCGAAGTACGTGACGAGCAGGCGGGTCCGGCACAGGTGCGACTGCGAGTAGCGCAGCATCGCCGCGAGCCGCGCCCGGTCCTGCGCGCGCTTCTGCTCGTAGCGGCTGGCCGCACGCGCGAGCTCCTCGATCGTCGGCGGCTCGGTGTGCAGCGGAGCGAACCGCGCGCCCGGCGCCTCGGTCGCGAAGCCGACCTCCTTGAGGAACGACAGCACGACGCGCGCCTTCTTCGCAGGTGCCTCGGCGCGCTCCGCGATGTCCTTCACCGCGACGAACACCGGATCGTGATCATCGGTCGCCTCGGTCGCGACGTTCCCACCGGTGACGTGGATCAGCGCCTCGGCGACGTTGCGCGTCTGCTCGGGCGTCGGATAGCGGCCGCCGAGGAAGAAGCTCTGGATGCGCTTGTCCTCGGGCTGGTAGAGCAGCACGCAGTCCGCCGGCTGACCATCGCGGCCCGCGCGGCCGGCTTCCTGGTAGTAGCTCTCGAGCGAGCCCGGGAAGTTGTAGTGGATGACGAAGCGGAGGTCCTGCTTGTCGACGCCGAGGCCGAACGCGTTCGTCGCGACCATCAGGCGCGGCTCGGAGTTCTCCATGAACGCCGTCTGCACGCGCTCGCGGTCCTTGGCGCGCATGCGGCCGTGATAGCGACCGCACTCGACGCCCTGCGACCACAGGAAGTCGGCGAGCGAGTCGACCGTCTTCACGGTCGCCGCATAGATGATGCCGCAGCCGGCCTGCTTCTCGATCAGGCGCAGCAGCAGCGCCTGCTTCTTGCGCTCCGACGACGCCTTGATGACGTGGTAGCGCAGGTTCGGCCGATCGAGGCCGATGTCGATCACCGAGGCTTCGGGGATCTGGAGCTGCGCGAGGATGTCGTCCTTGACCTTCGGCGGCGCGGTCGCGGTCAGCGCGAGCACCGGCGGCATGTTCAGCGCGCGCACCGCCTCGCCGAGGCCGAGGTACGCGGGCCGGAAGTCATGCCCCCACTGCGAGATGCAGTGCGCCTCGTCCACGACGAACAGCGCGACGCGCACGCTCGCGAGACGCTCGCGGAACCGCGGCTCGCCGAGACGCTCGGGCGTGACGTAGGCGATGCACGGACGGTTCTCGCTCAGCCGCGAGAGCGCGGCTTGCTCGTCACGCGGCGACAGCGTCGAGTCGAGGCGCAGTACTTCGATGTCGAGCTCGGCGAGCTTGTCGTGCTGATCCTTCATCAGCGCGATCAGCGGCGAGACGACGAGCGTCACGCCATCGAGCTCGAGCGCGGGCAGCTGGTAGCAGAGCGACTTGCCGGCGCCGGTCGGCATGATCGCGAGCGTGTCGATGCCGGCGAGCACGTTGCGGATCGCGAGCGCCTGGCCGGGACGGAACTGCGAGATGCCGAAGCGGCGCTTGGCGAGCGCGAGCATGTGCTCGTCGATCGACGCGTCATCGCCCGACAGATCGACGTGCTCGTGGTCGCCATCGAGGATCGTCTCCTCGTGCTCGTGCTCGTCGGTATCGTCGGCAGTCAGCGGCGCCATCTCGTTCCGCGTCCCCTTGGCGAGGTGCGGTACCGACTCGACCGTCTGATCTTCCGGCGCGGGGCGCTTTGCGATGCGCCTCTCACCAACGAGACTCTTGGACATCAAAAGCTACCGTCGCCCACCACGAGCGACCTGGCAAGGCAAAACCGGCAAGGTTCTCGTGAGATAGCGGTGTGCGCTGGCGCTCGGCCGCACACGATCTCCCCGCTCTGT
>Ga0207683_10006470_pt1 | contig 10027 bp, 9 predicted proteins | sample KBSM73metaG_FD_184333 | JGI IMG/M metagenome (GOLD analysis project Ga0207683, IMG submission 184333) | Miscanthus rhizosphere microbial communities from Kellogg Biological Station, Michigan, USA - KBS M7-3 metaG (SPAdes) (version 2) | ecosystem: Host-associated > Plants > Roots > Rhizosphere >...
CTGCGCCGCGCTCGTGCCGCCGCGCCCGCTGCTGCTCCTGCCGCTGCTCCACCCACAAGTCTCACCCTTCGTTTTGTATATTGTATACCATCAACGTCGTCGCCCTTGATGGCGGATGTTGGGCGGACGACCGCGGCGTTTCAAGACACGCGCGGGCTTGCTGCCCGGCGGTGGCGCGTAGCGGCCTTCGGGCAGTTCGAAGCGTAGAGCACCGGACACCGGATTGGCTTCCGCCAGCCGCAATTGCAGCACCTGGCCGATCGCATATTCGTCGCCCGACGCCTCGCCGACCAGTTTCTTCGCCGCCTCGTCGAAGCGGAAATATTCGCCGCCCAGGTCGCGCACCGGCAGCAAGCCATCGCCGCCGATCCCCGCGACGGTCGCGAAGATGCCGAAATTCTGCACGCCGGTGATCCGGGTCTCGACGATCTCGCCCACCTTTTCGGCCAGGAACGCCGCGACATAGCGGTCGATCGTGTCGCGCTCGGCTTCCATTGCGCGGCGCTCGAGCCGGCTGATCGATTCACCGATCCGCTCCATTCCTGCCGCTTCGTCGTCGGTCAGCCCGCCCGGGCCGAGGCTATAAGCGGCGGCCAGCGAGCGGTGGACGATCAGATCGGCATAGCGGCGGATCGGCGAGGTGAAATGCGCGTAGCTACCGAGCGCGAGGCCGAAATGGCCGTGATTGTCCGGCGCGTAATAGGCCTGGGTTTGCGTGCGCAGCACCTGTTCCATCACTTGCGGGCGAAAATCCACGTCGCCGATCTTGGTGAGGATGTGGTTGAAGGTCGCCGGCTGGATCACCTGGCCCAGCGCGAACTTGACGCCCCAGGTTTCGAGATAATCCTTGAGCGCGACCAGCTTCTCGCGCGCCGGCGGTTCGTGGACGCGGTACATGACCGGCGCCTTCTTCGCCTCGAGCGCCTTGGCCGCCGCCACGTTGGCCGCGATCATGTAATCCTCGATCAGCCGGTGCGCATCGAGCCGCTCGCGCGGCGCGACCGACAGGATGCGGCCCAACTCGTCGAGCATCACACGGCGTTCGGGGAGGTCGAGGTCAAGCGGCTCGCGCTTGTCGCGGGCAGCCGCCAGCGCGCGCCAGCAGGCCCAGAGGGGGACCAGCGCGTCGTCAACTAGATCGTCATCCCAGCGAAAGCTGGGATCTCGTGCCGCAGTGGCTGGAGCCTCCTGAGACCCCAGCTTTCGCTGGGGTGACGACCGTGCGTCGATCGCCGCCTGCGCGTCCTCGTACGCGATATTCGCCGCGATCCGCACCACCGCGCGGGTGAAGCGCCACGACTTGAGCGTGCCGTCCTTGGCGATCTGGAGATGACAGGCGAGCGCGGCGCGGTCCTCGCCGGTCTTGAGCGAGCACACTTCCGCCGACAGGATCTCGGGCAGCATCGGCACGACGCGATCGGGGAAATAGACCGAATTGCCGCGCCGCCGCGCCTCGCGATCGAGCGCCGAACCGGGGCGGACGTAGAAGGACACGTCGGCGATCGCGACCAGGGCTTTCCAACCGCCGGGATTCTTGGGATCGTCGTCAGGTGCCGCCCAGACTGCATCGTCATGGTCGCGCGCGTCTGCCGGGTCGATCGCGACGATCGACAGGTCGGTCAGGTCCTCGCGGCCCTCGCCCAGCGGCTGCTTCGCGACGCGCTCCGCTTCCTCCAGCGCCTCGTCGGCGAAGCGGTCGGGAATGTCGTGCTCGTGGATCGCGATCAGCGAGAAGCTGCGCGGCGCGAAGGGGTCGCCCAACCGCTGCGTCACGCGCGCGGTGATGCGCGGCGGCCGCCCGGCTTTCTCGGCCAGCACCAGGTCGCCCGGTTCGGCATCGCCCGCATCGGAGACCTGATAATGCCGCCGCTCGCGCTTCTCGACACCTTCGAGCCACAGCCTGTCGCCTTCGCGCCTGAGCACGCCGAGGATCAGCTCCTCGCCCTTGGCAAGGTGCTTCATCGGGTGCGCGATCCAGCCCTTGCCCGCTTCTTCGGTACGCGCGAGGATACGGTCGCCGACACCGAGCGCGGATCGCTTGCTCCGTTCGCGCACGCGCAGCCGCGGCACCGGAACGCCTTCGGCTTCCCAGCGTTCAGGCACGGCCCACACGTTGCCGCCATCGTCGACATCGGAGATGCGGAGCACGGTCACCTTGGGCAGCCCGCCCATTTTGTGGAACGCGCGGCCCGGAGCGCTGTCGATCAGGCCTTCATCGGCCATGTCCTTGAGCAGCGCCTTGAGCGCTATCTTTTCCTGCGCAGTCAGGCCGAAGGCGCGCGCGATTTCGCGCTTGCCTGCCGGCGTATCGGACGAGGCGATGAAATCGAGGATCTGCTGTCGCGTGGGAAGGCCGGGTTTATGCTTTGGTTTTGCCATGTCCGCCCAAGATAGGCCTAACCGGCCTTCCCGTCACCCCGGGGCCGCCAGGGTGCTACCGCGAGAGCAAATCGATGATGTCGCGCACGAGCCGCGTCTGCGGATCGACGACATAGACGTAATCGTCGCGATAGACGTATCGATAGCGCGCATTGTACGGCACCCGCATCCGATAGGCGCGGGGAATGGCGTCGTATCGCGTCCAGCCGCGATAGCCGGCCGGCACGCGTGCGCCGCGGTCCCAATAATATTTGCGCGCCTGACCCGGCGGCATGCAACCATTGCCCTTCTTGGCGAGACCCGGCGGGCACCCGCCCCAGCGCCCCTGGCCCGGATCGGCGTTCGCCGGGCCGGCGAGCATGGCGGCGGCAGCAACCGTGCTGGCCGCGATGAGGAACTTTCGCATCAGGCAGCATACTCTTATTGACGACGACGGCAAGAACCGGCGAGAGCAGCGACTGTTCCGCCCCCGTGCCGAGACCAGGATAGAGCCGCTGACCTACGACCTACTTATCGCCGGTGGCGGGATCAACGGATGCGCGATCGCGCGCGAAGCCTCGCTACTGGGGCTGAAGGTGTTGCTGGTCGAACGCGACGACCTTGCCAGCCACACCTCGTCGGCCTCGACCAAGCTGATCCATGGCGGCTTGCGCTACCTGGAATATTACGACTTCCGGCTGGTCGCCGAGGCATTGCGCGAGCGCGAATTGCTGGTCCACGCCGCGCCGCACATCATCCGCCCGTTGCGCTTCGTCCTGCCGCAAGAGAATGCCGTGCGGCCATGGTGGATGGTCCGGATCGGGCTCTACCTCTATGACATGCTGGGCGGGAAAATGACCCTGCCCCGCTCACGCGGACTTCGCTCATCGGACAAGGACTATATCTCGCCGCTCAAGGGCGGGGAGCGGGGGTTCGTCTACTCCGATGCCCAGGTCGACGATTCTCGACTCACGCTTCTCAATGCGGTCGACGCGCACGCCAATGGCGCCGAAATCTGCACGCGCGTCTCGCTCGACAGTGCGCGGCGCGAGGGCGATCGCTGGACGGCAACCCTGTCCGATGGCCGCACGGTCGAGGCGCGCGCGCTGGTCAATGCGGCAGGCCCCTGGGTCCATCTGATGCTCAAGCGCCTGGGGCTGAACGGCAAGGCCAATGTCCGGTTGGTCAAGGGCAGTCATATCGTCGTGCCCAAACTCTACGAGGGCGGCCACGCTTATATCCTCCAGCTGCCCGACCGCCGCATCATCTTCGCCATTCCGTGGCAAGGCGGGACCGAGATCGGCACGACCGACATCCCGGTCGATGCACCGGAGGATGCGAAGATCAGCGACGACGAGATCGCCTATCTGTGCCAGGGCGCGAACCATCATTTCGTCAAGCAGATCACGCCCGCGGACGTGACCTATAAATGGTCCGGCGTGCGCCCGCTCTACGACGACGGGGCGAGCGAGGCGAAGGCGGTGACGCGCGATTACGTGCTCGAACTCGATACCGACGGGCCGCCGCTGTTGAGCGTATTCGGCGGCAAGATCACCACCGGGCGCCATCTGGCCGAGGACGCGATGGGCAAGCTCGGCCCGGAACTGGGGCTGAAGCGCCGTCCGGTGTCGCGCGCGCGCGTCTTTCCCGGTGGCGCGATCGCCGACTTCGACCAGTTCCTCGCCCAGGCCCGCGCGACCTGGCCGTTCCTCGGCGAGGATCGGTCGCTGCGCATGGCGCATGCTTACGGCACGATGCTCGGCGACATGCTCGGCGGCGTGACCGACGAAGCCGGCATGGGCGCCGATTTGGGCGGCGGACTGACCGAGACCGAGGCGCGGTGGATGCGCGACCACGAATGGGCACGGACCGCCGAGGACGCGCTGATGCGGCGGAGCAAGGTCGGCCTGCATCTCAGCGACGAGCAACGCGCTGCATTCGAAAGGGCGTGGGACGCGCTGACGTGATCCGTGTCGCCGCTTTGTATCAGTTCGTTCGCTTCCCCGATCCCGACGCGATCCGGGGGCAGCTGCTGGCCTTGTGCGAAGCAGAAGGGATCAAGGGCACCTTGCTGCTAGCCCATGAGGGGATCAATGGCACGATTGCCGGGCCGCCCGAAGGGATCGACGCGGTGATCGCCCATATCCGCGCGCTGCCCGATTGCGCCGCGCTACAGGTCAAGACAGCGACCGCCGAGACGATGCCGTTCCATCGGCTGAAAGTCCGGCTGAAGCGCGAGATCGTGACGATGGGGATGCCCGACATCGACCCGCTAACGGGAGTCGGCCATTACGTCTCACCAGCCGACTGGAACGCGCTGATCGAGCAACCCGGCACGATGATCATCGACACGCGCAACGATTACGAGGTCAAGGTCGGCACCTTCGCCGGTGCGATCGATCCGGAGACCGAAAGTTTCCGCGACTTTCCCGCCTGGGTCGCCGCGCATCGCGACGAGATTGCGGCCGCGCCGCGCGTCGCGATGTTCTGCACCGGGGGCATACGCTGCGAGAAGGCGACCGCGCTGCTCAAGGCCGAGGGGATCGATCAGGTCTACCACCTGGAGGGCGGGATCCTGAAATATCTGGAAGAGGTGCCGCCAGCCGAAAGCCGCTGGCAGGGCGAATGCTTCGTGTTCGACGAGCGCGTCGCGGTCGGGCACGGGCTCGCGCCCGGCACGCACGGCTTGTGCCGTGCCTGCCGCATGCCGGTCAGCACCGAGGATCGCCGATCGCCGCTCTATGAGGAAGGGGTGAGCTGTCCCGCCTGTCATGGCGCTCGCGATGCCGCCCAGCGTGCAGGCTATGCCGAACGCCACCGGCAGGCTCGGCTGGCCGAAGCGCGCGGCGAGGCGCATGTCGGCGCGCGGCTACCGGTCAAGCCCCCGAAAAATCCAATTTAGCCAGTCATTAACCGACCTCGTTGCATAGCCGTTTCAAGGGCAGACGGGGGCCGGACGATGGCTACGACATTTTCGCATTTTCGCCGCCGGGCGACCGACGCCAAATATGATCGGGAACCGGTCCTGTCGGTCGCGCATGCCAGCGTGAAACGCCAGCGAAAGGCCGCGCTCCATCAGCTGTCGATCTATGGTTGCCGCCTCGCCAGCCGTATCGAGGCCGAGCAGGGCGAATCGCTGACGCTCCGTTTCGATCGCAGCGCGCCGATCGCCGCGACGGTGATCTGGTGTGCCGACGGCCTGATCGGCGCACGCTTCGACCAACCGATCGAGCGCGAGATGATGCGCTCGCTGACTCTCCGCATCGGCTGAGCCGCATTCCGTCTCAGCGGTGATGCGCGGCGAAGAAGTCCCACATCAGCGCCGTGCCGTCGATCTTGCCGGTATTGCGCGTCATGCCCGGGCGGCCGAGACCGCGGCCCGGCCAACCATGCTCGGCACCTTTCATGATGTAGAAGTCGACGTCCGCGCCGCTCGCGCAACCGGCCCATAGCTCGCGGACATAATCGGCGGTTTCGGTCTTCGCCGGCCCCCTGGTGCAGCGGTTTGCCGCCGCCCAGAATGTCGCGGCGTAGCGTGACGGTTTGTATGGCATGCCCTGCGAGCGGCGGACGATTCCCGTCGTGCTGGTCCCACCGGCGACCGGCACCTGTTCGTCCTTCTCGGCATTGACGATCAGCATCGGCACCGCCGCGACCGGCTTGGGCTCGTTGCCGAACAGTGCGCCGACGAACACCGCGCCACCGGCGATGCGATCGCCAAGCTCGATCGCCACGCGCTCCGCCATCATCCCACCGTTCGACATGCCGACGACATAGACGCGGCTGGGGTCGACCGGCTGGGTCCGCTCCAACTCATCGATCATCGATCGGATGAAGCCGATATCGTCGATCTTCTCGCGCATCGCATAGGCGCAGCAACCACCGGCATTCCAGGTTTCGAGCTTGCCGAAACGCGACGATCCTTCGGGCAAGGCGAGGATGAAGCCTTCCTTGGCCGCCTTGTCGATCAGTCCGGCCGATTTGGCGACCTGCGCGCCATTGCCGCCGCCGCCGTGGAGCGCGATGACCAGCGGACGCCGGCCCCCGCCGGGCGGGACGAACAATTGATAGGTGCGCTTGCCGATCCGATGCGGCGCGAGCGGCCCATCCGCCGCAGGCGCGCTCGTCGGCAGCTGCAGCGCGATGCCGACGATCCCCATCAAGACCAATATCCAACGCATGGTGGCCCTCCTTGCCCTCATGCGACGTTCAACGCGCGAGGGAGCGCCGCCCTTCGCGTCAGGCGATCGCGATCACCGCCAAGGTAATGCGCGACAGGCAGATCAGCTTGCCGGCGTCGTCAGTGATGCGGATCGTCCAGATCTGCGTTGTCCGGCCCAGCGACTCCGCCTTGGCGGTCGCTGTGACATGGCCCGACATCGCCGGACGAATGTGGTTGGCGTTGATCTCCATGCCGACCGTGACCTGCTTCGACGGGTCGAGCGTCATCGCGCCGCCCATCGACGCCACCGTCTCCGCCAGCGCGACCGAGGCGCCACCGTGCAGCCGCCCGAACGGCTGGTGCGTGCGATGATCGACCGGCATCCGAGCGGACACCCAATCGTCTCCCGCCTCCAGGAATTCGATCCCGAGCAGACCGGGCATCGACTTCCCACCCATCGCGGTCATCGCCGCGAGATCGGGCTTTTGTCCGCCGAACCAGATCATTCCGCCGGCGCTCCTGTGAAAGCACAAGCACGCTGAAGATAAGACCCGTTCATGCTCAATATGCCCGGGCGATCAGCACGCGCTCGACCGCGGGCGCACCGGTGAAGATGCACGGACCGTCGGCGGGCACGGCATCGCGCGGCGTGTTGCGCAAGGTCAGCTTGAGTGCCTTCAATTGCTCCTCGACCTTGTCGAGCGCCGCGCCGGTCGGCTTCGACCATTGCGCGAGCACCCAGCCGGGCTTTTCAACGCTGTCGGCGAAGAAGGCCTTGAGCCCGTCCATATCGGTCACGTCGGTCGCGATATTACCGTCGAGCCGCAATTTGGCCTGCGTGTAGAGACCGTGCTGGATCTCCGTCAGCAACGCCGCCGCCTGCGCCACGCAATCGCTCTTCGACACTATTGCGCTGTCGAGCTTGCCGTCCTCCCGATACAGAGCGTCGCGGCGGATCAGCGAAACGTTGCCGCCGGCCATATCGCGCCCGCCGACCTCGATCACGATCGGTGCGCCCTTCTTGATCCAGCTCCAACGCTTGGTGGTCGACTTGGTCGACTTGAGATCGAGCAGGACGCGCAGCGGCTCGCCGAACGCGCTCTGCTTGACGAGTTCGTCGCGGATGCCCTGACAATAATCGATCAGCGCGGCATCCTCGTCATTGTCGCGCAGCATCGGCACGATCACGATCTGCCACGGCGCGACCTGCGGCGGCACGCGCAGGCCGTCGTCATCGCCATGCGTCATGATCAGCCCGCCGACCATGCGCGTCGACATGCCCCAGCTGATCGTGTTGGCCGGCTCGAACTGCCCCTCGGTATTCTGGAAGCGGATGTTCTGCGCTTCGGCGAAATGGGTGCCGAGGAAGTGGCTGGTGCCCGCCTGGAGCGCCTTGCCGTCCTGCATCATCGCCTCGATCGACCAGGTCTCGACCGCGCCGGGGAAGCGCTCATTCTCGGGCTTCTCGCCGGCGATCACCGGCATCGCGACGCAATCCTCGGCGAACGAACGGTAGAGCTCCAGCGCCTTGGCGGTTTCCGCCTTAGCCTGCTCGGCCGAGGCATAAGCGGCATGCCCTTCCTGCCACAGAAATTCTGCGGTGCGCAGGAACATGCGGGTGCGCATTTCCCAGCGGACGATGTTCGCCCATTGGTTGATCTGCACCGGCAAGTCGCGCCACGACTGGATCCAGCGCGCGAAGCCCGCGCCGATCACCGTTTCGGAGGTCGGCCGAACGATCAGCGGTTCTTCCAGCTTGGCGGCGGGATCGGGCATCAGCCCGCCCTTGCCGTCGGGAATCAGGCGGTGGTGCGTGACGACCGCCATTTCCTTGGCGAAGCCTTCGACATGCTCCGCTTCCTTCTCAAAATAGGAAAGCGGGATGAACAAAGGAAAATAGGTGTTGTCATAGCCCAGCGCGCGGATGCGATCGTCGAGCAGGCGCTGGATGCGTTCCCAAATGCCATAGCCCCATGGCAGCATCACCATGCATCCGCGAACCCCGCTCTCCTCGGCCATATCGGCCTCGGCGATGACGGTCTGGTACCATTCCGCGAAGTTCTGAGCGCGGGTGACGGATAAAGCGTGCTTGATCATGACGCGGGCGGATAGCGCCCGCGCGCCGCCGCGTCACCCCGCCTTGTGCTGCGCTACGGCGCGGAGCATGGCGAATTCATGGGGGATACCGCGCCTGGGAATGACGATCGTGTGATGCTCGGCATCGCGATGCGGTTGCTCGCGGTGTTGCTGTTGTCCAGCCTGTCGGCGCTGATCAAGGTCGCCGAGACGCGCGGCGCCAATCTCGCGGAAATCATGTTCTTTCGTCAGGGCTGCGCCGTGCCGGTGGTGCTGGCCTATATGATGGTCGCCGGTCCGGGACTGAGCGCCGTTCGGTCGCGCGCGGTGCGCGGCCAGGTGATCCGCGCCGCGGTCGGGCTGACCGGGATGGCGTTCAACTTCGGCGCGGTCCTGCTGCTGCCGCTGGCCGAAGCGACCACCCTCGCCTTCACCGTACCGATCTTCGCGACCATATTGGGGGCGCTGGTGCTCAAGGAGCCGACCGGCTGGCATCGCTGGGGGGCGGTCGCGGCCGGGTTTGCGGGCGTGCTGATCGTCACCCAGCCCGGCAGCGGGCATTTCCCGATCGGCGGCGCACTGGTCGGGCTCACTTCATCGGTGTTCGTCGCGCTGGTCGCGATCCAGCTGCGTCAGATCGGCAAGGTCGACGCGCCGGTGACGACGGTCTTCTGGTTCTCGTCGCTGTCGATGGTCCCGATGACGCTGATCTATCCGTTCTTTGCACACGCCCACGACGCCACGACCTTCGCGGTGTTGATCGCGATGGGACTGGTCGGCGGGCTGGGGCAGATCGCCTTCACCGCCGCGTTCAAATACGCGCCGGTCTCGGCCGTGATGCCGATGGACTATTCGAGCCTGATCTGGGCGACGCTCTACGGCTGGGTGCTGTTCGACATGCTGCCGACGCCCTGGACCTGGGTGGGGGCGCCGGTGATCGTCGCCAGTGGCCTCTACATCGTCTGGCGCGAGCACCGCGTCTCGCGCCATCCGCAGGTCAGCGAGGCGATTGCGGATTAGGCGCGCGCGCCTCGCACCTCATCGAGCATCTGGCGGGCGCGAAGGAACATCTCCAGCCGTGTGGTCGCGAACAGCCCCAATGCCAGGGCGATCAACACGTCGGTGACCAGCATCGCGCTGATATGAAAGCCGGTCCCCACCCCGCTCGCGAGGATAGTCTTGGCGCTCATCCGCACCGCGATCAGGACGACGATGAAGATCATCGCGGCAGGTGACGCCTTCTGGTTGAGCACATGCGTTTCGGGATCGACGTGGATCTGCATCATCTTGCCGCGCTGCCAGCCGATCGCCGCGCCGGCCAGCAAGGCGGCTGCGCTGATCGCCCAGCCGATCGCCGTCGGCGGAAACTGATAGAACATCACCCCGGCGAAGATCAGATAGATCGCCGGAACGATCCAGAGCGTCTCCAGC
>Ga0207683_10006471_pt1 | contig 10025 bp, 7 predicted proteins | sample KBSM73metaG_FD_184333 | JGI IMG/M metagenome (GOLD analysis project Ga0207683, IMG submission 184333) | Miscanthus rhizosphere microbial communities from Kellogg Biological Station, Michigan, USA - KBS M7-3 metaG (SPAdes) (version 2) | ecosystem: Host-associated > Plants > Roots > Rhizosphere >...
TGGGACGCCATTGTGATCTTCCAACTCAAGAACGGAAAAATCGCCGAAGAATGAATGAATCGCGATGAGTTGGGAGTGCTGTTGAGCGCGGGTATTCTCAAGCGGAACTAAGCGTTGAGTCTCTCAGAGGTCAGCAGGAGTAAACATGAAAGATTCCGTGAAAGTTACCCGCCGAACTCTGCTGCGAAACGGCGCGCTGGGGACGATCGCGCTTGCATCTGGCGCAGACCACATATTTGGTCAAGGTGCCTCTCAACCGCCGAACATCCTCTTCATTCTGGCGGATGATCTTGGTTATGCCGACGTGTCGTGCTACGGGCGTCCTGATATGCGCACCCCAAACATCGACAGCCTGGCATCGCGAGGCGTCAGGTTCCTGCAGGGATACGCCAACTCAGCGGTATGTTCTGCTACGCGTACCGCGCTCATCACAGGTCGCTATCAATATCGACTGCCGCTGGGCCTGGAGGAACCGCTGGCCGGCCGCCCGGTCGGGCTGCCTCCGGACCATCCGACGCTGCCATCGTTGTTGAAGAAAGCCGGCTACAGCACAGCGCTCATTGGAAAGTGGCACCTGGGAATGCTGCCGAAATACGGTCCGCTACAAAGCGGCTACGACCATTTCTACGGATTTCGCAGCGGCGCGGTGGACTACTATACCCACGCAAACCAGAAGGACGATCTGTGGGATGACGACGTGCAGGTACACCAGGTGGGCTACCTGACGGACATGCTCGGCGGCCGTGCCGTGGATGTAATTAATGGTTATGCGAAATCAGCCCGCCCGTTTTTCATAAGTCTGCATTTCAACGCGCCGCACTGGCCTTGGGAGGCACCCGGAGACGAAGCGGAATCGAAGCGCCTCAAGTCAACTGGCGGAAACTTATTTGATTTCGACGGGGGCACGCAGAAGACCTATCAACGGATGATCCAGGAGATGGATCTTCAGATAGGACGCGTGATCGAAGCGTTGCGGAAGAATGGCCAGCTTGAGAATACGATCGTCATCTTCACCAGTGACAACGGCGGCGAACGATTTGCGGATACGTGGCCTTTCACCGGCCGGAAGACCGAACTGCTGGAGGGTGGACTACGAGTACCCGCAATTATCTCCTGGCCAGCGCGCGTTCCGCAGGGCCAAACAAGCGATCAGGTTGCAATCTCGATGGACTGGATGCCGACGCTGCTGGCTGCGTGTGGCGCAGCATCCGATCCCGACTTCCCGCCTGACGGCATTAATCTACTGCCCATGCTGACGCAGAAAGCTGCACCCGTCGAGCGCAAACTCTTCTGGCGTTACAAAGCGAATGCGCAGCGAGCGGCGAGAGACGGTGACTTCAAATATCTAAAAATTCGCGAAAACACGTTTCTCTTCAATGTCGCTGAGGACCCGATGGAGCGGGCCAACCTGAAGGTGCGCCATAAGGATGTTTACGATCGACTCGCGGCGGAGTGGCAGGATTGGGATGCAACGATGCTGCCGGAAATTGATGAGAGCACCACCGGAAACTTCACCGGCGATGAGCTTGCGGATCACATCGGTGCGCCGGAAGCGAGCGGCAAGGCCGACAGGACTGTCCAGCCGAGTGCGAGGCCTGAAAAGCCTCAGTGATATCAATGTGTGTTGCTCGCCGTTGTGCCATTCATTGTGGCTGACCGGGAGCAGATACAACTGCAGATCTTTCGACTTCGCTTCGCTGCGCTCAAGATGACAATGCGCTTGCGGGTAGAGGGATGACTTGATTTGCGGGGGCTAGTAACGGGCGATGGTTGGATCGACTTCAGCGGACCATGCGTCGATGCCGCCGCGAAGGGATTGGGTGTTTTCGAATCCCTGATTGCGGAGCCAGGCGGTGACGTTGAGAGAACGCTGTCCGTGGTGGCAGAGGACGACGAGGTGCTCGTCGGGATCGAGTTCCTGATGGGCGCGCGCGGGGACGTCACCCATGGGCATGAGCAGGCTGCCGGCGATGCTGGCTGCTTCAAATTCCCATGGTTCGCGGACATCGATGAAGCGAGTCTTGTTTTCGCGGAGAAGAGCTGCCGCATCGGATGCCGAGATTTCGTAGTCGAGCATGGCTACAGTTTAGAACGGCGGGAGATGATTCTCCTGGCGGCAGTTAGTGTCGGGGTCGCACTTTGCGGGCGGCATCGGTAAGCTTAGGAGAGATGCCGCCAATTCTCAACGCGCAATCCGTCACTAAACAATTCGGTGCAAGGCCACTGTTTCGCGATATTTCGATCACGGTCGAGGATGGGGCACGCATTGGCCTGATCGGGCCGAATGGGGCGGGCAAGTCGACGCTGCTGGCTGTACTGGCGGGGCAAATCGAGCCTGATTCGGGCGAACTGGCTGTTCGCAAGCGGGCACGCGCCGCGTATGTGCCGCAGGACTCGCGCTTCCCTGCCGCGGTTTCGATCCGCAAAGTGCTGGAGGCGGCCTTGAGTGGCGCGCACGTGAATGAGGCGGAGCGCGAAGGGCGGCTGCGCGAGTTGGCGGGACGGGCGGGATTTGACGATCTCAACGCCGAGGCTGCAGGGCTTTCGGGCGGCTGGCGCAAACGACTCGCCATTATCGAAGCGCTTGTCAGCGATCCTGAAGTGATGTTGCTGGATGAGCCGACCAATCACCTCGACCTCGCAGGAATTGAATGGCTTGAGGAGCTACTGACTTCGTCTTCGTTTGCTGCCGTAACGGTGAGCCACGACCGGTACTTTCTCGAGTCGACATCGAGCGAGATTATCGAGCTGAATCGCGTGTATGCCGACGGGCTGCTGCGGGTAAAGGGGAACTTCAGCCGCTTTCTTGAGGAGCGCGAGGCTTATCTTGAAACGCAGGGGCGACAGCAGGAAAGTCTGCGCAACCAGGTTCGCACCGAGATTGAATGGCTGCGGAGGGGTCCGAAGGCACGCACCACGAAATCGAAGGCACGTATTGATACGGCCAATACGATGATTGGGCAGCTCGCGGCCATGGACAGCCGGACGTCGGTGAGCACGGCGGGAATCGACTTCGCGGCCAGCCAAAGGAAGACCAAACGGCTGGCGGAATTCCAGGATGTTGCCTGCGACGTTCCGGGTGACGAAGACGGGGTTGGACGGCGGCTGTTTACAGGTCTCAACTTTATTCTGACTGCGGGGATGAAGGTCGGGCTGGTGGGCCCGAATGGAAGCGGCAAAACTACGCTGTTGCGGCTGCTGCGCGGCGAAATTGAACCGGCGGAGGGCAGCATTCGGCGGGCTGAGGCTCTGCGCATGGTCTATTTCAGCCAGATGCGGGAGTTGGATGAGAGCCTTACGCTGCGGCGGGCCCTGGCGCCTGAGGGCGATGGGGTTATCTACCAGGGCCGCACCGTGCACGTGGCGAGCTGGGCGGCGAGATTTCTTTTTACCGGAGAACAACTGAACCAACCGGTGCGCAACCTGAGCGGCGGAGAGCGAGCGCGCGTTCTGATTGCGAAGTTGATGTTGGAACCAGCCGACGTTCTGCTGCTGGATGAGCCAACCAACGATCTTGACATTCCGACGCTCGAGATCCTCGAGGAAAATCTGCTGGAGTTTCCGGGGGCACTGGTTCTGGTGACTCACGACCGCTACCTGCTGAACCGCGTTGCGTCGACGGTGCTGGGACTGGACGGGCTGGGGCACACGGGTCAGTTTGCGGATTATGGTCAGTGGGAGACGTGGCTGGAGGAGCAGGCCGAGCTCCTACAAAGCCGAGCCGATGACTCCGCTTCGGCCAAGCGCAGTGGCACGAGAACCGAATCGGGTGGGGGCAAGAAGAAGCTCTCCTACCTGGAAGCGCGGGAGTTTGCCACGATCGAGGAACGCGTCGAAAAGTCGGACGCGAGGCTCGCGGCGGCGCACGAACGCGTTGAAGATCCGGCGATTGCGAGCGATGCGGCAGCGCTCGAAGAGGCGTTGCGAGAGTTGGCCAATGCGCAACAGGAGAGTCACGACCTGTATGCACGCTGGGCTGAACTCAGCGAGAAAGCAGGCTAGACTGTATTTGTCCGACGCAAAATGAAGTGGTAAGTTACCCAGAAAACGATTGCAGGCCGGTCGAGAGGCACGGTTCCGAAAGCTTGCATCGAAAGAAGATATGCAAAACGCGGTGAAGGTCCTGATTGTCGAAGATGAACCCCATGCGCTCATGGGACTTGCAGAGTTGATCTCCGGCTGGGGATACCGCACCGAGACTGCGCGGGACGGGATTGAAGGCTGGGAGAAGGCCCTGGCTTGGGATCCGGCCATCGTCGTGACCGACCTGAAGATGCCGCGGATGGACGGAATCGGCTTGCTGACGAAGCTGGCCGAGAGTGCGCAATCCAACGTAGCCGTTGTGCTGCTTACGGCGCAGGGGTCAATCCAGGTAGCTGTGGATGCGATGAAACTGGGGGCGTACGACTTTTTGCAAAAGCCGGTCGACGCCACGCGGCTGCGCACGATCCTGGCCAATGCGACGAGACAGCGGGCGACGGAGATTGAACTGGAAGTTACCCGGAGGCGGTTGCGGGAGACCGGCATCCTGGGTTCGATGGTGGGCAGTTCCCGCGCCATGAAGGACATTTTTGGCCTGATCGAGCAGATAGCGCCGTCGAATGTGTCGGTGCTGATTACCGGGGAGAGCGGAACAGGCAAGGAGATGGTGGCGCGCACACTGCACGATTTGAGCCCGCGTAAAGGGCGCCCGTTCGTGGCGGTGAATTGTGCGGCGATTCCCGAGACGCTGATCGAGAGCGAACTGTTCGGGCATGAGAAGGGGTCGTTTACGGGAGCGGTGGAGCGGCGCGCAGGATGCTTCGAGCTGGCATCGGGAGGAACGTTGCTGCTTGATGAAATCGGCGAGATGCCGATCGGCACGCAGGCAAAGCTGCTGCGAGTGCTGGAAGAGCGGAAGCTTCGCCGTCTGGGAGCGCGAACCGAGCAGGACGTTGATGTGCGTGTACTTGCGGCGACGAATCGCGATCCCAGCGAAGCCGTCACTCATGGGCATTTGCGACCCGACCTTTTTTATCGGCTGAACGTATTCCACATCCACATGCCTCCGCTGAGGGAACACCTCGAAGACCTGGCCGTGATGGCGGAAGCGATGGTGCGCGAGATGAATCAGAAGCATGCGCGGCACGTGGCCGGTTTAGCTGAGTCGATTCTTGATCGCATGATGGCCTACGACTGGCCGGGGAATGCGCGTGAACTGCGCAACACGATAGAGCGCGCTGTGATCTTGTGCCCGGACGGGGCCCCGCTCGATGCGGGCCATCTGCCCAGGACGTTTGGGACGGCACAAATTCCCATGGCTCAGCCGAATGACGCAAGCATTGTTCCCATCCGCGTAGGCACGACGGTGGATGAGGCGGAGCGAATGCTGATCGTGCGTACCCTGGAGTCCACGGGCCAGAACAAGACACGAGCGGCTGAGATTCTGGGAGTGAGCCTGAAGACTCTCCACAACAAGCTGAAGGAGTATAGCCAGTCTCGTGAAGATCAGCCGGCCTGAGGTTTCCAGAGGTGACCAGGTAAGGTGATAGTGCTGAGTTGCCTGCACGCGGAGAAGTGCTGCTGAGCCATGCGACTGAAGACCAAACTCGTTCTGGCGATCACCAGCCTGGTGTTTCTGATCGCGGGCCTGCTCTCTCTTGTCTACGTGAGCCAGTTGCTTCGCGCGGCGGTGGAGCAGTCCTATGACACCAATAAGATGGTGGCGAACCAGGTTCGCTTTGCGTTGCAGAACGCTCTGGAAAAGGGATTGAAGGACCAGGTTGTCGATCCAAACGATCCTGCGGAACTGCGCGAACTTGCGGCGCAGGCGATTCGCGACAACGATGGGCTGAAGGCCGTGATCGACTCGGCCAATCGCTATTCGCTGACGGTCTACGACATCAACATCGGAGACTATCAATCCCGTACCCTGATCAGCACCAATCCAGCAAACCAGGATAAGCCTCTTCCGACGAGAGCCAACTACAACCAGTTGCTGGATGCTGACGCCCTGTCGCTGATGAAGCTGGTGTATGGGCCGCCACGGGTGTTCGATGTGGTGGTGCCACAGGATCGCAATGGCCAGCCCTTCGCGAGTGTTCACGTAGGCGTGAGAACGACGCTGCTGCGAGCTGTGTACGCACCGTGGGTGGCTGAAGCAGTCACGTTGATGGGCTTTGCCGCGGGCACTGCACTGTTCGCCGCATTCTTTCTGAGCAACTTTGCATTGCGGCCGATGGAAGAGATCAGCATGCAGCTCGACTACTGGACTCCTCCGTCGGAGGGAACAGCCGAGGGCACGGAGGCGCCGCAGCTTGATACGGCGGAACGCGTTTCGACAAAGATCGAAAAGATCGGGCAGCGCATGCGCAATGTCGAGGAAGTCTTCTCTGCATTAAAGGAGAACCTGGATCAGATTCTCGGCAACCTGCAGGACGGAATTCTGCTCTTCACCGGAGACGGGCGCGCGGTGCTGGTCTCGGAATCCGCAAGTCGATTTCTTCAGATCGAGCGGGACAATATTCTGGGCTTGCAGGCGCGGGAGATTTTCGACAGCTCTACAGTGCTGGGCCGGACGTTGCGCGACTCGTTCGATGCGGGGATCACACTGGTGCAGGAAGAGGTTCGAACGGAAACGGGCCGGCGTATTCAGGCTTCGGTTGACTTTATTTACGACGATCACACGCGCATGGGACTTGGTGCCCTGGTGACGCTTCACGATCTCGAGTCGGTCGAAGAGATTGAATCGGAACTTGAACTTTCGCGCCGAATGGCTGCAATCGGAAGACTCACGGCAGGAGTAGGCCACGAAGTTAAGAATCCGATCAATGCGATTGTGGTGCATCTGGAGCTGCTTAAGAACAAGCTGAGTGGCGATCATCAGCCCGCGACCCGGCATCTCGAGGTTATCGATGCAGAAATTCACAGGCTGGATCGGGTCGTTCAGACACTGGTGGACTTCTCGAGGCCGGTGGAACTGCAATTACACGAACAAGATCTACGATCTGTGTTCGGAGATGTGCTGGCGTTGGCGGCAGAGGAGCTTTCAACCCGCAATGTGACACTTGAGAGCCATCTACCATCTAATCCTTTAGTGGCCAATGTGGATGCCGACCTGCTGAAACAGGCGGCGTTGAATGTGATTCAGAATGGGGCCCAGGCCATGCCCGAGGGGGGCACACTTAGAGTGGTTTTGGAAGACGATAGAAAGATGGCAGTGCTACGAATCGCCGATGAAGGAACGGGCATACCAGCGGAGATACGCGAGAAGATTTTCGATCTTTATTTCACGACGAAGGCCGGAGGCAGTGGCATTGGATTAGCAATGACTTACCGCATTTTGCAGTTGCACCATGGAAGCGTGGACGTACAATCAAATAAAGATCGTGGCACAGAATTCTCATTGCGCATTCCACTCGCAGCCACGGAATGGGGTCGCCGGCATCTGCAACCGGTGAATGTGGAAGGTACAAAGGGGTTCGACACATGAGGTTTCCTGCCAGAAGCGCCGCCGCGTGGCTGCTGCCGCTGTTACTGTCAGGGTGTATCCATAAGAAACCACAGATGTCGCAGGCTGTCCTGGCACCGCCAATTGAGGAACCACCGCCGGCAATCCCTATTCCACCGCCCAGCGATCTTCCGCCGCCAGAGGTTGCCAGCTCCGTTCAAAACCCTACGCCTGTGGTTACCCCAGCACCTCCTCCACCGAGGAAGGCGCCAAAGCATAAGAAGTCGGCAAACACGAATACTCAGCAAGCCGCAATCGAGAGTGCTGCTCCTGTCTCCGCGATCGGTCAGCTTTCCTCGGGCGATCCGGCGGACATGCGGCAACAGACGGATGCCTTGATTTTGGCGACGGAGCGGCAATTGAACGGGATCAACCGACAGCTTTCGGATCAGGAAGCCAAGACGGCCGCTCAGATCCGGGAGTTTCTGAAGCAGGCTCGCGAGGCGTTGACGTCAGGAGATGTCGACGGCGCCCACACCCTGGCGGTCAAGGCCAAGGTGCTGCTGGAAGAACTCCACCCGTAGCGGAAATTCTCTGTAATTGGGACAGCGATTCTCGCTATCGTCGCCGCAAATGGATTCCAGAGATAGCCATGCACCGACTGACGGCAGGCAACAGACTTCGCGCTGCACCGCTGAAAAAATAAATCGTTGCGGTTTGCAGATAATTAACCCCGAATGGCGCACGATAAATGGAGGAGATCTCCCAGGCCGGAAGGCCCCGGAGCATTCGATCAATTGAAAACAGAAACTACCACCCCCGGTTGAAAATAAATATTTCTGTGGAAATTTGCAGATAATTACGCGGTTCTGTGAAACACCCTATCGCCTGATCGCGGCCTCTCGGAATAGAGACTCATTTGATTTTGAGCGGAGTGAAAAGGAGTCGAAATCTGCGGCGGTTCTATTACCGCTCGCCCCAGCTGAGCTTGCTTCGAAGTGCGTCAAAGAAGCCACTTTCACTGAGACGAACCAGCTTTACCGTGTAACTGGAACGGCGGCATCGCACCTCGTCGTCGATGCGCAGCTCGAATCCTGTCTGGCCGTCGACGGTGAGAAGGCATTGGGTTGGAACACCTTCAACACGGACGGTAAGATTGGAATCGCCGCGCAAGACTATTGGACGCAGGGTCAGCAAGTGAGGACAGATCGGCGTAACGACCAGGGCGTCCACGTCAGGCGTGAGGATAGGACCGTTGGCCGCGAGCGTATAGGCTGTGGATCCCGTCGGGGTGGAGACGATAACGCCATCCGCGCGGAATCGGGCAACGTGCCTGCCGTCAAGCTCTACGACGAATTCGCCCATGCGGGCGATGTCGCCTTTTGAGACCACAACCTCATTCAGCGCCTCGTAGGACGTGAGGAAAGCGCCCTCGCGCCACACCTCCGAATGGAGCATGGCGCGGGTTTCGAGAGTGTGACAGTCTGCGCACCAGCTTTCGAGAGTGGCGTAGAGGTCGCCGAGTCGCACCTCGGTGAGAAAGCCGAGCGATCCGAGATTGACACTCAGAATCGGCGTACCTGTGGCAGCAAAGATTCGAGCCACGGAAAGCAGCGTTCCGTCACCGCCGAGCACAACCACGAGTCCCGGAGTGTGGGCCGGCATTTCGGCACGGTCTACGACGCGAGCGGCCTGACTATAGGTGCCTCCCTCGCGATCGAGCAGAGGCTCGTATCCATGCTGGCGCAGCCATTCGATCAACTCCGGCAGAAGCTGAACCAGTTCTTCTTTCCGCGGTTTACAGACAATCGCTACGCGAGTCATGCGGTCCCAGTGTACCGGATGGGAGCCGGGGGACCCTCGTTGAGGAGCGCCGATAATGCTGCTTCGCAAAAGACGCTTCAAAAAGCCGGGTTTGTTTCATGCGCACACATTATTACGGGAACGCTTTAGAACGTCAGGCCGGCATTGACTTGGACCAACGGGGTATGGAATCGGGGGATGGTCTAGGCCCGGCGCGCGCAGAGGAGAAATTCGCGATTGCCCTCGGCGCCGGTGATTGGCGACGGGATCGTCTCCACGGTGCGCCATCCGAGAGAGGCAACGCATTCCGAGACTTTTTCGACGGCAAACTTGTGCATCTCGGGATCGCGAACGATTCCGCCTTTGCCAACGTTTCCCCTCCCCGCCTCGAATTGCGGTTTGACGAGAATAAGGGCCTCGGCGAGCGAAGGTGCCGCGGCAAAAACGGGACCGAGCAAGAGTGTCGCCGAGATGAAGGAGACGTCCATGGCGAGAAGGGTCAGCGCGGGATCTCCGGTGCCGGCAAGCGCGCCGGGCGCGAGAAAGCGTGCGTTGGTGCGCTCGACGAGACGGACGCGCGGATCATTGCGAAGCTTCATGGCAATTTGGCCGAAGCCCGTGTCGACGGCCGTGACATGAGCAGCGCCGTGCTGCAGAAGGCAATCGGTGAATCCGCCGGTCGAAGCACCGACATCGAGACAGTATCTTTCTGCGACGTCGATCTTCCAGTGGGCCAGGGCTGCTTCAAGTTTCAGGCCTCCGCGGCTCACGTAGCGCAGATCTTCTCCGAGGA
>Ga0207683_10006474_pt1 | contig 10021 bp, 7 predicted proteins | sample KBSM73metaG_FD_184333 | JGI IMG/M metagenome (GOLD analysis project Ga0207683, IMG submission 184333) | Miscanthus rhizosphere microbial communities from Kellogg Biological Station, Michigan, USA - KBS M7-3 metaG (SPAdes) (version 2) | ecosystem: Host-associated > Plants > Roots > Rhizosphere >...
CAGAACCCGGCGGTCGGCTCGGCGCACGGGCGGCTGCAGCGCCTCGGCATGGCCAACCTCGACTGGGTGGTCGTGCGCGACCTCGTCGAGATCGAGAGCGCGACGTTCTGGAAGGACAGCCCGGAGATCGAGACGGGAGAGATCGCACCGGAGACCTGCCGCACGGAGGTGTTCCTGTTCCCGGCCGCCTCGCATGTGGAGAAGGCGGGCACGTTCACGCAGACGCAGCGGATGTTGCAGTGGCGCGAGCAGGCCGTCGAGCCGCCGGGCGACGCACGCTCGGAGCTGTGGTTCTTCTACCACCTGGGTCGCATCCTGCGGGAGAAGCTGGCGGGCTCGACCGACGAGCGGGACCGGCCGCTGCTCGACCTGTCGTGGGACTACGCGATGGACGGCGACGAACCGTTGGGCGAGGACGTGCTGCGGCGCATCAACGGCGTCGACCTGACGACGGGACGGGCGGTCGACAACTACATGTCGCTGAGGGCCGACGGCAGCACGATGTGCGGCTGCTGGATCTACAGCGGCGTCTACGCCGATGAGGTCAATCAGGCGGCGAGGCGCAAACCGCGCGAACAGGGGTCGCCCGACGCCTCCGCTGATTCCCTGTGGGGCTGGACGTGGCCAATGAACCGGCGAGTGCTCTACAACCGGGCGTCGGCAGACCCGCAGGGCCGGCCGTGGAGCGAGCGCAAGAAGCTCGTCTGGTGGGACCCCGACAAGGGTGAGTGGACGGGCCACGACGTCCCGGACTTCGAGAAGACCAAGCCGCCGAACTACCGGCCGCCCGAGGGCGCAGTGGGCGTGGAGGCGCTCCGCGGCGACGACCCGTTCATTATGCAAGCCGACGGCAAGGGCTGGCTGTTCGCGCCGAACGGTGTGCTCGACGGTCCGCTGCCGACGCACTACGAGCCGCACGAGTCGCCGGTACGCAATGCACTCTATGCGCAGCAGGGCAACCCGGCGCGCAAAGTGTATGGGCGAGTGGATAATCCGTCGAATCCGTCGCCGCCCGAGCTGCATGGCGAGGTGTTCCCGTTCGTGTTCACCGCGGCGCGGCTGACCGAGCACCACACGGCGGGCGGGATGAGCCGGCAGCTGCCCTATCTGTCCGAATTGCAGCCCGGGTTGTTCGTGGAAGTGTCGCCGGCGCTGGCGGCCGAACGCGGACTGACGCATATGGAGTGGGCGCATGTGATCACCAGCCGCACGGCGGTGGACGCCCGGGTGTTCGTGACCGATCGAATGCGGCCGCTGCGGATCGAAGACCATGTGGTGCATCAGATTTGGATGCCGTATCACTGGGGCGGCAACGGCCTGGTCGACGGTGACGTGGTGAACGACCTGCTCGGCGTGGTCGCCGATCCGAACGTGTTCATCCAGGAGAGCAAGGTCGCGACGTGCGACATTCAGCCGGGTCGACGGCCGCGCGGACCGGCGCTGCTGGAGTACATCGCCTCGTACCGACAACGCGCGGGCATCACGGTGGAAACGGGAACGCACTTGGACACAACCGGACCGTCCACTGCGCACACGGAGGAGAAGCCATGAGCGAGAAGCGCAGCGAATCGCGCACCGGGCCCGGCGACAACAGCTTCTACGGGCCGTTGGAGGATCCGGCGGGTGACGCGGGTTATGCGGAGCATCCGCCGCGGGTCGGGTTCTTCACTGACACGTCGGTGTGCATCGGGTGCAAGGCGTGTGAGGTGGCGTGCAAGGAATGGAACATGGTGCCCGACGATGGGTTCAACCTGCTCGGGATGTCGTTCGACAACACGGGTGCGTTGGGCGCGAGCACGTGGCGGCATGTGGCGTTCATCGAGCAACCGGAACGGGAGCCGGTCGAGTTGGGGATGCCGGGGTTCTCGCGGCCGGGCGACACGTCGGGCGCCGAGGCGCGCACGGACTTCCGGTGGCTGATGAGCTCGGATGTGTGCAAGCACTGCACGCACGCGGGCTGCCTGGACGTGTGCCCGACCGGCGCGTTGTTCCGCACGGAATTCGGCACAGTGGTTGTCCAGCAAGATATTTGCAACGGTTGCGGTTATTGCGTGTCGGGGTGTCCGTACGGGGTGATCGAGCGGCGCGAGGGCGACGGCCGGGCGTGGAAGTGCACGCTGTGCTACGACCGGCTGCACGACGGGTTGGAGCCGGCGTGCGCCAAGGCGTGCCCGACGGACTCGATCCAATTCGGGGTGCTGGACGAGCTGCGCGAGCGGGCGGCCCTTCGTGTCGAGGAGTTGCACTCGCGGGGTGTGACCGAGGCGCGGCTGTACGGCCACGATCCGAACGACGGCGTGGGCGGTGACGGCGCATTCTTCCTGCTGCTCGACGAGCCGGAGGTGTACGGCTTGCCGCCGGATCCGGTGGTGCCGACGCGTGATGCCGGCGCGATGTGGCGGTTCGCGGGGATGGCGGCGTCGGCGTTCGTCGGTATCGCGTTGTCGGCGTTCATGGGACGCAGGCGATGACGCGCGAAGTGCTGGCGGTGCCGCGGGCGGAGTTCCGGTCGTATTACGGCCGGCAGGTGCTCAAGTCGCCGGCGTGGAATTGGATGATCGCGGCGTACCTGTTCTCGGGCGGTCTGTCGGCAGGATCGGCGATGCTGGCGGCTGGGGCGGACCTGACAGGTCGCCCGGGGCTGCGGCGGGTGTCGCGGGTCGGTTCGTTGGTGAGCATTCTGGCGAGCTTGTACTTCTTGGTAGCGGACTTGGGTCGGCCGGAGCGCTTCCATCACATGTTGCGGGTGGCGAAGCCGAGTTCGCCGATGAGCATGGGGACGTGGATCTTGTCGGCGTATGGCCCGGGCGCGGGGTTGGCTGGGGTTGCGGAGTTGCTGCCGTCTCCATTGCGGCGGACATGGCTCGGCCGGCTGATGGGATGGTTGGCGAGACCGGCCGGACTATGGGCGGCTGGGACGGCACCGGGGGTCGCATCATATACCGCAGTTCTGTTGTCGCAGACCGCGGTTCCGGCGTGGCATGAGGCGCACCCGTATCTGCCGTTTGTGTTTACTGGCTCGGCGGCGGCGAGCGGTGGAGGCTGGGGCATGGTTTTTGCGCCGCTCGGTGAGGCCGCCCCGGCGCGGCGGATGGCCGTGGCTGGCGCGGGTCTGGAGGTGGCGGCGTCGCGGATCATGGAGCAGCGGCTGGGTTTGTCGGCGGAGGCATACACGACGGGGAAGGCGCACCGACTGAGGAAATGGTCGGAGTACTTGACGGTCGGTGGGGCGCTTGGCGCGGTGGTGGGCCGTAGTCGGGCGGTGGTGGCGGTGTCAGGGCTGGCGTTGTTGGCGGGCAGTGCGTTGCAGAGGTTGGGGGTGTTCGAGGCAGGAGTGGAGTCGACGCGGGACCCGAAGTATGTGGTGGTGCCGCAGCGCGAACGGCTCGACGCAAATCAAGCGGCGCGCTCCGAATCACAAGCGCCTTCCCGAAAGTGACATCGGATGCGATCGTCTTCGAGCCCGGCGACCAACAGCGCGATGCGGGACTGAGCGAGCTCGTCACCAGCGTCGCCAGCGCTCCGCTCACCTTCGCGTGGCTGCTCGTCCTGCTCGTCACCACTCGGATTCAGCGGTCGGCTGGGCGACAAGGGTCGCGGCGGATCCAGCGGACCCACTCCACCAATCTGCGCCGTCTGCGCACCGAGCCGTCGCGGGTCCTGACGACGAGCCTGTTCTGGCTCGACGACCGCAAGTGGTGGCCGTACGTCCCGGCGTTCGTCGCAGTGGTTGCGCCGGCTGAACGACGGTTGCGTTGGTGGCGTTGGCTTCTCGTCGGTATCGCAGCGCATGTGATTGCGACTTATGCGGGCCAGACTTATCTGCGGCAGTCGATAAGGACGGGTAGAGCACCGCGGCGCTTCGTCAATGCCCGCGACGTAGGGGTCAGTTACTTCTTTCTCGGAGCGGCAGGCACGTTGTCGGGATACGTTCAGCGGCCGTGGCGATCCCGGTGCCAGGTGGCCGCGGTGGCCGGGTTGACCGCCAATGCCGCGCTCAGGCCGACCTTCACGGAGGTGGGGCACTTGACGGCACTGGTCGTCGGGTTGGCAGCCGTTCCATTGGCGCCCGATCGCGAACAATTCACCTACCCGAGTGCCGCCACCACCGCGCGCCTGTTGCGTCTCAGAGAAGACGCGGGGCATGTCCGGCGTCGTTGAGGTGGTGCAGGCGTCGAATCCAGGTGCTCGTCAGTCCTCCAGAGCGCGTCCGACTACCTGCGGATCGGGCTCACGGACAACGTCGTCGTCCTTGTCGTCATAGTCGAACTTCGAGAGCAGGTAGCGCATAGCGTTGATGCGTCCACGCTTCTTGTCGTTGCTCTTCACAACGATCCACGGGGCGTGGTCGGTATCCGTGTTGCGAAACATTTCCTCCTTCGCCGTCGTGTAGTCGTCCCACCGACGTACCGATTCCAAGTCCATGTCAGAGAACTTCCAGTGCCGAAACGGGTCGACCAGCCGGATCGCGAACCGGGTGCGTTGCCCGGCCGGCGACACCGAGAACCAGAACTTGGTGAGATGAATCCCTTCGTTGACAAGCATTTCTTCGAATGCCGGTGCCTGTCTCATGAATTCGGCGTACTGCTCGGGTGTGCAGAATCCCATCACCGTCTCCACGCCCGCACGGTTGTACCAGGACCGGTCGAACAACACCATCTCGCCTGCGGTGGGAAGGTGTGTCACATAGCGCTGGAAATACCACTGCGATTTCTCGCTCTCGGTGGGCTTCTCCAAGGCCACCACCCGTGCGCCGCGGGGGTTGAGATGCTCCATGAATCGCTGAATGGTGCCGCCCTTGCCGGCGGCGTCGCGTCCTTCGAAGACGATGACGTGCCGGGCGCCCGTGCGTTTGCTCCATCTCTACAGCTTGAGCAGCTCGATTTGCAGGCGTCGCTTCACCCGCTCGTAATCAGCGCGCGGCATCCGCTCGTCGTAGGGGTATCGCTCGCGCCACGTGTCGACGGGATTGCCATCACGGTCAAGGAGAACGCGATCATCGTCGTCTTCGTCGTCGACCGTGTAGCCATGTTCGCTGGTCGAAAGTGATTCCAAATCGATCTCGGTCACGGGCCAACGCTATCCCCGCGGATGACCGCTACCTGTCGAAGACGATGGGGGAGGTTTGTCGATCCGCCGAGCGTGACCAGTGGTTTCCATTGCGCCGGGCCGGTGCGTCGGACGTGCCTGGACTGCGACGTTGAGGCCGGGTGAGATAAACAAGCGGCTGCCGCGAGGCACGGATCGGACGAGATCGTATGAAAGCACCTCAGGCGCAAAGGGTCCCAGCACCATCGGAGCCAGGGCCCGGCTGTTCGGCCGCATCCTGGTCATCGCGAATCCGTGGCAGGATTTCGCCGCCGGTGACCTGCGCTTGATGCTTCAATCGACATACCAGGGCAGGGAGACGACATGACCGCATCGACCGCACAATTGCCGCCACCGTCCGGCAGCGCCGCGACCCGCCGGGCGATCTGGAACACCATTCGCGGATCGTTAGGCAACCTCGTCGAGTGGTACGACGTCTACATCTACACCGTCTTCGCCTCATATTTCGAGAAGCAATTCTTCGACGAGGCCGACGAGAACTCGACGGTCTACATCTACGCGATCTTCGCCATCACGTTCGTGATGCGACCGATCGGATCGTGGTTCTTCGGCCGCTTCGCCGACCGCCGCGGTCGCCGGGCCGCACTGACGTTCAGTGTGTCGCTGATGGCGGCCTGTTCGATGGTCGTCGCGCTGGTGCCTGCCCGTTCGAGCATCGGTATCGCCGCGCCGATCGTCCTCATCCTCGCCCGGCTGGTCCAGGGGTTCGCGACCGGTGGCGAATACGGCACGTCGGCGACATACATGTCGGAGGCGGCGACGCGCGAGCGGCGCGGCTTCTTCTCCTCGTTCCAGTACGTCACGCTGGTGGGCGGTCACGTGCTAGCCCAGTTCACGTTGCTGATCGTCTTGACGGCCTTCAACGACGACCAGGTTCACGAGTTCGGCTGGCGAATTGGCTTCGCCGTCGGTGGTGTTGCTGCTGTCGTGGTGTTCTGGCTGCGCCGCACGATGGACGAATCGCTCAGCGAGGAAACGCTGGAAGCCGTTAAGGCGGGTAAGGATCGCGGGGCCGGCTCCATGCGTGAGCTGCTGACTCGCTATTGGCGGCCACTGCTGTTGTGTTTCCTGATCACGCTGGGCGGCACGGTCGCGTTCTACACCTACAGCGTCAACGCACCCGCGATCGTCAAGACCGCCTACAAGTCGGAGGCGATGACCGCCACTTGGATCAACCTGCTCGGCCTGATCTTCTTGATGCTGCTGCAGCCCGTCGGCGGAATCATCAGCGACAAGGTCGGACGCAAGCCGCTTCTGGTGTGGTTCGGTGTCGGTGGGCTCTTCTACACCTACGTCCTCATCACCTATCTGCCCGAAACGCGCTCGCCGATAATGTCGTTACTTCTGGTCGCCGTCGGCTACGTGATTCTGACCGGATATACGTCGATCAATGCGCTGGTCAAGTCCGAGCTGTTCCCCGCGCATATACGGGCGCTCGGCGTCGGGGTCGGCTACTCGCTGGCGAACTCGATGTTCGGCGGCACCGCGCCGCTGATTTACCAGGCGTTGAAGGCCCGCGACCAGGTGCCGTTGTTCATCGCGTACGTGACCGTCTGCATCGCGGTGTCGCTGGTCGTCTACATCTTCTTCATCAAGAACAAGTCCGAGACGTACCTCGACCGCGAGCAGGGAGCGGCATTCCGCTGACTCTGCAGTTCGGCCGTGCGCAACGGAGAGCCGACGAAATGCCGACGGCGCACCGAACAGGGAACAAGACCCCGGTCCGGGTTTCCCGGGCCGGAAGCAGGGCGCTGTTGCTTTGCCCGCCGACGGCGATAACTTGCGAGACCGACCGACTACCCGTCAGTCAATGAATAGCTCGACCTGAGAAGCCAGGTCAGCTGGGATCGTCGAGCACGTGATACCCGGCGTTTTATCCGGGATGAACGTGATTCCGGGGCGCGTGCTCGGGCCGCGCACCACTGCACTGAGATGGACGACGACGGACCGCGTCGCCTCTATGGTGAGTCAATGGCGGCAGCGGGATCGTGCCGGGCCTGCGGTGTTGAACTGCGGGAGGGCGCCCGGTTCTGCGACAGATGTGGTGCGCCGGCGGGCGTGGAATCCAGGCCCGCCGAGTACAAGCAGGTGACGATCCTGTTCGCCGACGTTGTGCGGTCGATGGACATCGCCGCCCGAGTGGGCCCGGAGCGGCTACGGGAAATCATGGCCGACTTGGTCAACACATCGGCGGCTGTTATCGAGCGCAGCGGCGGAACGCTGAACAGCTATACGGGTGACGGCCTGATGGCGCTGTTCGGTGCGCCGGCCGCGTTGGAGGACCACGCATTTCGGGCCTGCCTGGCGGCGCTCGATATCCAGCACGCAGCTGAAGCGCTTGCTGCGGAGGTGATGCGACGCGACGGAGTGACACTCCGGCTGCGCATTGGTATCAATTCCGGCCAGGTTATCGCGGGCGAGATCAGGTCCAGCCCGGGCAGTTACACGGCGGTCGGTGACCAGGTCGGCATGGCACAGCGGATGGAATCCGTCGCTCCGGCAGGCGGCGTGATCCTGAGTGAAGCCAGCGCACGGTTGGTGGAGGGCCGCGCGGAACTGGGCGATCCGGAGCTGGTGCGCATCAAGGGCGCCGGCGATCCTGCGCCGTCCCGTCGTCTTCTCGGCGTTGCGCCGGGCGGGCGCACAGGCCGCCACGAGGCGGCGATGATCGGGCGCGAGCGGGAAATGGACTGGCTCACAAGGATGTTCAACCAGACGCTTCGCGGTGCCGGACGCGCGGTTTGTGTGGTCGGGCCGCCGGGCATCGGTAAGAGCCGGCTGATCGGGGAGATCGCGACGATCGCCGTCACCCGCGGCACGAAGGTGTTCTCCACGTTCTGTCAGTCCCATACCGGGAACATCCCGTTCTACGCGGTGTCGGGGCTGCTGCGGGCCGTCTTCGAGGTCGACGAGCTTGACGCAGCCTCCGCACGTGAACGGGTTCGAGCACGGCTGCCCGGTGCCGACGCAGAGGATCTCGTACTGCTGGACGATCTGCTCGGCATCCGGGATGGCGCCGACGAGTTGCCTGTGGCCGATCCGGAGGCACGGCGCAGGCGGCTGGCGCGGTTGGTCGATTCCGCCGTCGGGTCGCTCAGCAGGCCCGCGGTGTACGTGGTCGAGGATGTGCACTGGGTCGACGATGTCAGCGAATTTATGTTCGTCGAGTTGATGTCCGCGCTCGCCGCGACGTCTGCGCTTGTGCTGATCACCTACCGCCCGGAGTACCGAGGTGCGCTCAGCCGCGTCGCGGAATCCGAGGTGATTGTGCTTGCCCCGCTTGATGGTTCCCAAGGTTGCGCGTTGACGGCAGCACTGCTGGGTACCGACCCCTCGACCGCAGGGTTGGCGATGCAGATCGCCGAACGTGCCGCCAGGAATCCGTTCTTCGCCGAGGAGATCGTGCGCGACCTCGTCGAGCGCAACATACTCGAGGGCCGGCGCGGCGAGTATGTGTGCCGCCGCGACACCGCCGAAGTGACGGTGCCCGCGACCGTGCAGGCCACCATCGCGACACGCATCGACCGGCTTGGTCCGGGCGCGAAGCGAACACTGAATATTGCCGCGGTGATCGGATCGCGGTTCAACGCCGAGCTGCTCGCCGATGTGCGCAGCGATCCGGCGTTGGCCGACCTGGTGGATGCCGAGCTGATCGAGGGGTTGGACCCGGTGGGCACGGAGTACGCGTTCCGGCATCCGCTGATCCGCGCTGTGGCCTACGAATCCCAACTGAAATCGGAACGGGCGCAACTACATCGGCAGTTGGCAGCGGCGATCGAGGCGAGCCCACGATGGCCGAGGAGAACGCCGCGTTCATCGCGACGCATGTGAGTTACGCAGGAGATTTCCGTGCCGCGTTCGGCTGGCACATGCGCGCGGCGCGATGGTTGACCGACCGCGACCTCGGCGCTGCGCGCGCGAGTTGGCAGCGTGCTCGGCAGGTCGCCGACAGGCTACCCGCTAACGAGCCCGACCGGTTAGCGATGCAGTCGCGCCTCTCACCTGGCTGTGCGGCAGCATGTGGATGGCTGGTGGTGAGGTCGCCGACACCGGCTTCGACGAACTGCGCAAGCTATGCGAGGCCAGGGGCGACAAGGTATCACTCGCGATCGGCATGGCCGGGCTGGTCATGGCGCTGGCCGGGCATCGACGTCTTCGCGAGGCGTCTCAGTTGGCCTCTGAGTTGACCACGCTGGTCGAGGTGCTCGGCGATCCCGCACTAACCGTCAACCTGCTCACCGCCGCTGTCTACGCCAAGTCCGAGGTCGGCGAGATGACCGAAGCCCTGCACTTGGCGCAACGTGTCATCGACCTGTCCAACGGCGACCTCACGATGGGCGACAAGCTCTTTGGATCACCGCTGGCGCTGGCGACCCGGATGCGTTGCCTCATTCGACTGTGCCTGGGTATCGACGGCTGGCGATCCGATGCCGACGCTGCCATAACGATGGCCGCCGCGCTGGCTCCGAAGAATCTCGTCGCCGCGATCTTCTACAAGTACATCGTCGCCATACCCGTCGGCGTGTTGGCCCCTGATGCAGCCGCGCTACGCGAGACCGCCGGTGCCCTGCAGATGGCCGAGAAAGCCGGCGACGAGTACACCCTGGCAGCGGCCCGGCTCACCAGGGGGCTGGTCCTCGTCCGCCAGGACGACGGACGAAAGGACGGTTTCAAGCTGCTCACCCAAGCTCGAGACGCAGCGCTGAAAAAAGGGTTCACGATGAACGCACTGGCGGTTGTCGACCCCGAGATCGCCAGGGAGAAGGCGCGAAAGGGTGATCTCGACGGTGCCATCGAGCTGGCCCGAACGGCCCTGGACGAGATGTTCGAGCGGGGCGCGATGTTCTTGCGCGGGGTTGCCACCACGATCCTGGTGGAATCACTGCTTGCGCGCGGCGCCGACGGTGACCTG
>Ga0207683_10006476_pt1 | contig 10021 bp, 11 predicted proteins | sample KBSM73metaG_FD_184333 | JGI IMG/M metagenome (GOLD analysis project Ga0207683, IMG submission 184333) | Miscanthus rhizosphere microbial communities from Kellogg Biological Station, Michigan, USA - KBS M7-3 metaG (SPAdes) (version 2) | ecosystem: Host-associated > Plants > Roots > Rhizosphere >...
GGGCGTCGGCTGTATCCGTGTTCGTCATCGACTGAACGACGATGGGATGTGCCGAGCCAACGGGTACGCCGCCTACGAGAGCGGTAACGGTGCTTCTACGGGCTATAGTGGGCAAAAGTATGCTTGCGTGTGGCGAGATCGAAAGCTAATTCCGTGGCGCGAGCGGTGCACTGAGATGCCGCGCGTGGTTCCCTTTCTCGATCTTCTCGGAGCTTAGATGGCTGATAATCCAGACAACATAGAAACAGCGCCACCAGCTGCTCCGGCTCCTGTCAAAAAGAAAAAGCGCAGCAAGCTCGGCATCCTGCTGGTAACGATCTTAATCCTTCCGATTGTGATTTTCGCGCTGTGGACGTGGGTCGCGCTCGGTTACACCTACTCGCAGGGGAATCGCGCCGGGTACGTTCAAAAAATCTCCAAGAAAGGTTGGGTCTGTAAAACGTGGGAGGGAGAACTGGCGATGGCCAATCTTCCCGGATCCATGCCGCAGATCTTCGCATTCACGGTCAGGAGTGACTCGATCGCTCACGTATTGGAGCAGAATGCCGGGAAACAAGTGTCGCTCACGTACGACGAGCATAGGGGAATTCCTTCATCGTGCTTCGGCGAGACCCCGTATTTCGTGACGAAAGTAAACCGGATCGCTCCCTAAATCTCTCTATTGTCTGCTCAGCCGGTCCTTGCTATTTTTTCCGCCAGTCGAGCCAGGGTATGGGATGCACCCGTGCGTTTGGCTTTTTCTCGCGCGAGGTGGTAGAGACTCGCGTAACAGATTGTCGAGGGTCGGGCGTTCTCGCTCCCCAAGACACAATTTTTTCAGGAGTTGGGAATGCGTACGACCGGCAAAGTGAAGTGGTTCAACGACGCGAAGGGCTTTGGATTCATTACACCTGACAACGGGCAGAAAGACTGCTTCGTTCACTACAGCGCGATCTCCGGCTCGGGATTCAAGTCCCTCGCCGAGGGCGATGCTGTTGAGTTCGACATCGTTGAAGGTCAGAAGGGTCCTGCTGCCGAGAACGTGACGAAGACTGCATAAAGTCACGTCAGCTTCACTGGCACAATCTGGCGGGGCGTCTCAATCGAGGCGCCCCGTTGTGTTTTTGGGTGGTCGACCACGACGCGGCAGCGGAGCTACTTCAACGGCTTCCTCGAGGCGAGCGAGCAGGGTCATCCTGAGTGTGTCGAGGTCGAGCTGGATCGAGAGGCCGGTTGCGGACTTGAACACCCCTGGTGCACGCGCCAACTCTTCCGCAATTCGGATCGCCGGCATCAAGGTGGTGCCGAGCTCGCCGGTCAACAGGAGTGCGATGGCTAAAACCAAAAGCACCTCGATGCTCAGGCGGCGGGGCACACCTTGTCTGCCCTGGGTTAGGTCGGCGACGGTATGGTGGGATAACGCGTTATCGATCCACTTTGGGGATGTCCCCAGCGCAAGTGCAGCAGTAGCAACAGTATATGCTCTTGGCATATAATAATCCTAATAATCAAGGATAATTAATGCCAGAGCTGGTATACGGATGAGCCATGGTGCTTTCATCCAGGGCGAGCCCGTCAATCGTCTCGCGATCGGTTATATTGGCGGCGCCAGAGACACACGACCCAATCGGCCATGAAAAAACTCCTGCTCACGCTCGCAGTACTCTCCCTCCCTGCTCAGGCCTTGGCGCCATCCAAGGCACTCAGCCAGAAAAGTTACGCGATCGGCTTGGGCGGCGGCGCGGCAATCCCGGTCGGGAAGCTCGGCGATCGCCAGGCAACCGGGTACAATGCGCTCGTTTCGTTGGCGATGGGTCTTTCAGATCTGCCGTTCGGTTTTCGCTTTGACGGCATCTACAACAACCTTGCGCATACGAACTCGCCACCGAGTGGTGTGACGAGCACCAAGCTCCGCGTTACCGGATTGCTGGCCAATCTCGTCTATGCATTCCCGGGAACGACGGCGAAGGCCTATATCATTGCCGGCGGTGGACTCTACAAGTCGAAAGCTGACGTCGACGGCGCCAAGTCAAAGAACGATTGGGGTTTTAATGCCGGGCTGGGCGCGACCTTCGGCTTCGGACCGATCGCCACGTTCATCGAGTCCAGGTACCATACTGTTTCGCGTAAAGAAGCCGATGGCGGAGTCTATCAGTTTGTGCCGATCACGCTGGGCTTCATGTTCTGATCGAGCGGCGAAAAGAAAAAAGGGGCGCAATCGCGCCCCTTTTTTCTTTTTTTCGCTCCCCTACACCGCTCTGAGAACGAGCTCGTTTCCGCGAGCTACCTCAGTTGCCGGCCACAACGCCTGACGCGCAGCCCGCAGCTGCGCACTCACGGCAGTTGGTCCAGTACCGCCGGGTACATCTCTTCGGGCAACGGATCGTCCGGGCTCCAGCCAATCCAGGACATCGTCTCCGAACAGTGGGTGGGCTTTCTTGAAAGATGCGAGTGGTAGTCCGTCCAGCTCGCAGCCATCGCGCTCACTCTCGCGGATCAGCGACCCGATCGCACCATGTGCCTCGCGGAAACTGGCTCCCTTCTCCACCAGATAATCCGCGAGATCGGTTGCCATCATGCTGCTCGAGAGCGCCGCGCGCATGCGCTTGTCGTTGAAACGGATTTCCTGGAGAGCGCCGGTGACCGCGGGCAGCACGAGCAGGATGGTGTCGACCGCATCGAACAGCACGCGCTTGTCGTCCTGCAAGTCCTTGTTGTAGCCGCTGGGCAATCCTTTGAGTGTAGCGAGAAGTGTGGAGAGATCTCCGATCGCGCGTGCACCTGTTCCGCGGGCCAGCTCCAGCGCATCGGGATTTCGCTTCTGCGGCATCATGCTAGAGCCAGTGGTGAACGCGTCACCAAACTGCACGAATCCGAATTCGCTCGACCCGTAGATGATCAGGTCTTCGGCGAGTCGGGAGATGTGCGCTGCCATCATTGCGACGGCGAAGAGAAGCTCGGCGACGAAATCCCGGTCGCCCACGGCATCGATGCTGTTCTGCGAGAGGGAAGTGAAGCCGAGGCTTCCCTGGAGGAGCACTCGAGAAATCGGGAATGCACAGCCGGCAATCGCGCCTGAGCCGAGCGGCAACACGGCAGCAGCGCGGGAGGCGGACGCGATACGTGCTCGATCCCGATCCAGCGGCCAGAAGTGCGAGAGCATCCAGTGCGCCGCCGAGACCGGCTGGGCGCGCTGCAGATGGGTGTACGCGGGCATGAGGACTTCTTCGAGCCCGGAGGCGTGATCGACCATCACTTGCTGGAGACTACGCGCTGCCGCATCGAGCTTCAAACAGGCGTCCATCGACCAGAGGCGCGTCGCGGTAGCAACCTGATCGTTGCGACTGCGACCGGTGTGAAGCTTGGAGGCGATGTCTCCGACTTCATCGTGCAGCATCCGATCGATCATCGTGTGAACGTCTTCATCGGATTCCACCGGTTGGGCACCAGCGGCAAGCTTCTGCCCGACCACGCCGAGTCCACGTTCGATCTTCTTGCTTTCCTCGAGGGTCAGAACACCAGCCCCCCAAAGAGCCACCGCCCAGGCCTGAGATAGACTGATATCGAACGGCCAGAGGCGATAATCGATTCCGATGGATCGATTGAGCGCGTCAAGGGCGGCGGCGGTCGGTGTCGAAAACCGGCCGCCCCAAAGCTTGTGCGAAGTATGGTCGGACATTTCTGCCCCCCGGTCAGGCAATAGCCAACGACGCCGGTTCCTTCTTGGCGGCAGCCGCTTTTTCCTGCTCGATTCGGGCCGCGGCCAATTCCTGATCACGGATCGCCCGAACGCGTGCCGAGAGTCCGTAGAGACGGATGAAGCCGGCTGCATCACTTTGCTGGTAGACGTCATCTTCGCCGAAGGTGACGAACCGCTCGTCGTACAATGCGTATTCGCTCTCGCGGCCGATGACCGAGGCGTTGCCCTTGAACAGCTTGAGGGTAACCGAACCGGTGACGCGCTCCTGCGTGACGTTCACGAAAGCGTCGTAGGCGTCGCGCTCGGTGGTCCACCACCGGCCCTCGTAAACGAGGTCGGCGTAGCGGGGCGAGATGAGATCCTTGGCGGCGAGGGTGCGCCGATCGAGTACGAGCTGCTCGAGCTCGCTGTGGGCGGAGTAGAGAAGGGTACCGCCCGGAGTCTCGTAGACGCCGCGTGACTTCATGCCGACGAGGCGATCCTCGACGAGATCGATCCGGCCGATGCCGTGACGTCCGCCGATCTTGTTCAGAGCACCAAGCAGGTCGACTGCATCGAGCTCCGCGCCATTTACCGAGACCGGAGTTCCGTTGGCGAAGCCGATAGTAACTTCTTCGGGCTCGTCGGGGGAGGCCTCGGGAGCGGTGGTCAACATGAAGAGGTCAGCCGGTGGAGCGGCCGACGGCTGCTCGAGGATGCCTCCCTCGTGGGAGATGTGCCAGATATTCCGATCGCGCGAATAGATCTTTTCTCTGGTCGCGGTTATCGGGATGCCATGTGATTCCGCATAAGCGATCGCGTCCTCGCGGCTCCGGATGTCCCATTCACGCCAGGGCGCAATGATCGGCAGGTCTGGCGCGAACGCGGCATAGGTGAGCTCGAAGCGAACCTGATCGTTGCCCTTGCCGGTGCAGCCGTGGGCGAGAGCATCGGCACCTACCTGCCGGGCGATCTCGACCTGGCGGCGGGCGATGAGTGGGCGACCCATCGAGGTACCGAGAAGGTATTTACGACCGTAGATAGCGCCAGCGCGGAGGGTGGGCCACACGAACTTTTCCACGAATTCCTGACGCAGATCTTCGACGTAGCACTCATCGGCCCCCGATGCGATCGCTTTAGCACGTACGCCCTCGAGCTCTTCTCCCTGGCCGATGTCAGCGGCGACGCAGATGATGCGGGCGTCGTAGCGCTCCTTGAGCCAGGGGACGATGATTGAAGTATCGAGCCCACCGGAGTAGGCAAGAGCAATTGTACGGATCACGGTTGCCTCAATAAGTATTCAGAATTACTGAATATTTAATCGGTTTGGGCCGGTCCGTCAATGCTTCAGGAGGGCTCCCCGGCCATACTCCGAAGCCGTCTCATGGTGCGCTCCCGGGCGGCGAGCGAGCGGCAGATGATCAGGATGGTGTCGTCGCCGCCGACGGTACCCAGAATGTCGGACCAACCCTCGCCATCGAGCGCGGCGGCAATCGGTTGCGCGCCCCCGGGCACGGTGCGGAGAACGATCATCTCACTGACCCCGTCGATCCTCAGAAAGAGCTGGGGGAGCAGGGTGTCGAGAGCGGCGCGGCTCTCCTCTATGCTCCCGTCGGTGATAGCGTATCTCGCTCCCTCGGGGGTCGGCACCCGGGCCAGGCGGAGCTCGCGCAGATCACGGGAAAGTGTTGCCTGGGTTACGTCCCAGCCGCGCTGGAGGAGGAGCTTGCGCAGATCTTCCTGGCTGCTCACCACCCGGGCGTTGATGATCTCGAGGATGGTGTCGTGTCGTTCGCGCTTGTTGGCCACGGGCGGAGTTTAGCACGACAATGCTAATTGCGCGAGACAGCGCGGTCCGGATCATTGACTGGACGAGAGTGTAATGTTATGCATTCTCTATGCATAAAGTTCCGGTAGGTGTACTCGGCGCCAGCGGTTACGCCGGTCGGGAGCTGTGCGGACTCATCGCCCAGCATCCCGGGCTCGAGCTCGCCTTCGCGTCTGCCAATGAGCAGCGGGGGCAGCGCGCGCGCGTCGGCGGCACCGAGGTCACCTATGTCGCGACGGAAGACGCACCGCTCGCCAAGGCGGAGATCGTATTCACCGCGCTGCCGCATGGCGCGGCCGCGACCTGGGTCGGGAACGCCAGGGCGACCGGCGCACGCGTGGTCGATCTGTCATCCGATTTCCGGCCCGGAGTCGATACGAGCGTAAACCGGCCACGGGCTCCTTATGGACTCACGGAACTGATGCGGGCCAGCATTCCAGGCGCCGGAATCGTTGCCAACCCCGGCTGCTATCCGACCGCCGTGCTCATCGCGATCGCGCCGCTCGTCAGCGAGGGGTGGATCCAGCCGGGCGCAACCATTAACGTGAGCGCCGCCAGCGGAGTCACCGGGGCAGGGTACTCGCCACGTCCAGATCTCCTTTTTGCGGAAGTAGCAGAAGATTTTCGGGCGTACTCGGTCGGCAACGAGCATCGCCATCTGGCGGAAATGCGTGCGGTCACCGCGGAGCTGGGCGGACGCGACAACGACATCATCTTTACGCCCCATTTGCTGCCGGTAGCTCGTGGAATACTGGCGACGATCACGGTTCCGGTGAAGGAATACGCGGAAGACCCCGCGGCGCTGTGGCGCGAGTGCTATCAGGGTGAGCCCTTCATCGAGATCGCGGATCAGCCTCCTTCATTGAAGGACGTCGTCCGCCGCAATGTCGTCCGGCTCAGCGTGGCCAAGGCCGCCAACACACGTCAGCCTACTTTGATCATCATCTCGGCGATCGACAATCTCGTCAAAGGCGCGGCCGGACAGGCGCTTCAGAACGCCAATGTCCTGCTTGGATTGAACGAGCAGGCAGGTCTTCCAGCGTAATGCGAGTCGTGAAGATCGGTGGACGGCCGCAGGCCAACCCACAGCTCCCGACCATCATCAGTGACGCCTGGCAGGACGCGCCCGGCGGATTGTGCATCGTGCACGGTGGTGGCGATGAGATGTCCGCCATGCAACGCGCGCTGGGCAAACAGCCCGCATTCGTGGGGGGACGGCGTGTGACATCCGAGGGCGACATCGAGCTGCTACGGATGGTTCTCTCCGGAGTGGTCAACAAGCGACTGGTGAACAGTCTGGTGAGTGCGGGGCTCCCGGCCATTGGAATCTCCGGTGAGGACGGTGGCTTGATCGCCGCGGAAACCATCGATAAGCCAAAGCTTGGTTTTGCCGGCCGGCCGGTGAAGGTCAACGCCGATCTGCTTCGTTCGTTGCTGAACGCCGGATACCTGCCGGTGATCTCCCCTGTTGCCTACAACGCAAGCAGTGTCAACGGTGGCGCGCTCAACGTAAACGGCGATGATGCCGCGGCAGCGATCGCGGCAGCGCTCGGCGCGGAGGAGCTTCTCCTCGTTTCTGACGTAGAAGGAGTGCGCGATGCGGATGGTGTAACCTTCCAGAGTCTGAGCGGCGATTCCGCGCGGGAGCTGATCACAACCGGTATTGCCGCGGGTGGAATGGCGGCCAAAATAGAATCTGCCCGCGAGGCTCTGGCGGGCGGAGTGGGATCCGTTCGGATCTGCGATCTCAACGGGCTTGTCGATGATCAGGTCGGAACTTTTATAACCTTATCACAGAGCGTTGCCATATGACCGCCGCCATTCTTCCGGTCGAAGAAATCATGTCTGCGTCCCAATCCTCTCCTTTGCTCTCGACATACAAACGCGCTCCGATGGAGTTTGTGCGCGGAGAAGGCGTCGAGCTGATCGATTCCGAAGGGAAACGGTATCTCGACTTCGCCAGCGGAATTGCCGTCAACTCACTCGGCTATGGAGATGTGGGCGTTGCCAGCGCGATAAGCGATGCGTTGACGAGCGGTCTGATCCACACGTCGAATCTCTATCGGACGGCCGCCGGAGAACAACTCGCCGCCAAGCTCGTCGAGCGTTCATTCGCATCGAAGGTCTTTTTCTGCAATTCAGGCGCTGAGGCCAACGAAGGAGCTTTCAAGTTTGCCCGTCGCTGGGCGCGTCAGACGGGAACTGATGCGAAGGTGGAGATCATCGCCTTGCGGGGAAGCTTCCACGGAAGGCTTTTCGCTTCGCTGGCCGCGACTGATCGCCCGTCGTACCGCGCTCCTTTCCGCCCGCTTGCCGGCGCGGTCTCGATCTGTGAGCGCGATCTGAACGAGCTCGATACCGCGCTGGATGAAGAGAGAGTCGCAGCTGTAATCGTCGAGCCGATTCAGGGAGAGGGCGGGGTGAGAGTTCTCGAACCCGATTTCCTGCATCGACTCCGCGAGATGACGGCGAAGCGCGAGATCGCGCTGATTTTCGACGAGATCCAATGCGGGCTCGGCAGAACCGGCTATTTCTTTGCTTACGAAGGCATCGGTGTGACGCCCGACATGCTGACGCTGGCGAAGCCGTTGGCGGGAGGCCTGCCAATGGGCGCGGTTCTGGTCTCCGAGGAAATAGCCTCGGCGATTCAGCCGGGAGATCACGGTACAACTTTCGGTGGCGGTCCTTTTGTGGCTGCCGTGGCTGGCCACGTCGTCGATAGACTGTCGGATGCGTCCTTGCTCAAGTCGGTCCGGGAAAACGGAGTCTGGCTCGGAGAGCAGCTCGGCTCGATTGCGCGTCGCTCGGGCAAGGTTCGCGCGATTCGCGGGACCGGCTTCATCTGGGGTCTGGACGTGGTGGACTCGGCGAATGAAATCGTCAAGCGCGGCTGGGAGGAGGGACTTCTGATCCTCACTGCCGGAGAACATACCCTTCGTATCCTCCCGCCATTGGTGATGGACAGAGCCGATCTGTCGAGGGGCGTTTCCATTCTCGAGAAGATTCTCGCGTAGAGACAACCGGAGTCGCCAAGCGCAACGACTCCGGTTAACATTGCGGAGACATTTTTCTTCCGGGATGTAATGGCAACGACGAGGATCGCGTTTGCTCGCGTCATCATGATCGTCGCAGCGACTGCTTGTGCCCCACTTCCTCCAGGCGCGGGATCTACAACGGCGTCAGCCGCGACAGATACCGTCGAGGCACGGCGACTGTTCGAGGAGAACATTGACGCGATACATAAGCGTGACCGCGCGCGCTATCTGGCTACGTACCTTCACAACAGCTCGCTGGGACGCAACGGGCCAGCCGGACTCGAGCTCGGGTACGAGGGCTGGAGTGCGCGGCGGGATTCAACGTGGCCGGACACACTCGTCGCCAGAAATCTGCGCGTGCTTCCGATCTCACCCGGTGTGGTGTATGGCACCTACTGCTATACGGTTACGCAAAAGGACACTACGTCCAGCGGAGTGTCCGAGCGGATATTCGTTAAAACACCGGACGGCTGGCGCATCGCGGTCACGACTGCGTTCGGTCTTCCTGCCGGGGCGCCGGCGCAGTGCAAGTAACTCCAACTCGCCTCGGTCGAGGGTCTAAATGAACCGTAGTTTCAGGAACATCGCTGTTTCCGCTGCTCTCGCCTTCCCGGCAGTCCCCGCCTGCGCACAAGTGTCCGACACTACGACGCCAAAGCTCGTGGTTTTCATCACCATCGATCAGATGCGGCCGGACTATTTCACTCGATTCGAGTCGCAGCTCACCGGTGGCCTCGGCAGGCTCTATCACGGTGGTGCGTTCTTCACCAACGCGTTTCAGGATCACGCCATAACGGAAACGGCGCCAGGACATTCAGAGACCATGTCGGGCCGGTTTCCAGTTCACAATGGAATTCAGTCCAACAGTGCGGGAGTGAACGACACAACGGTCAGGCTGATAAACGCAACTGGGCTGGGGGCATCGCCATTTCGGTTTCGCGGCACGACGCTGACCGACTGGCTGACTGCAAAGGATCCGCGAACCAAGGCGCTATCGGTATCGAGAAAGGATCGCGGTGCAATTCTGCCCATCGGCAGGTCGAAGCAGCCTGTTTTCTGGTACGCATACAACGGGATCTTCACGACCAGCACCTACTACGGATCGACACTTCCGGATTGGGTCACGGCGTTCAACGCGCGGCGACTTCCCGCAAGCTACGCTGGACAATCGTGGACTCTCCTGCTGCCGGAGAGCGCCTACCCCGAACCGGACAGCGTCGCGATCGAATCAGCGGGCGTGGGATTTCGGTTCCCGTACCGGGCACCCAGCACGGGCGACTCCGCTGCGGCAGCGCTGCCCGGGTTTCCCTGGATGGACGACGTCACGCTTCAATTCGCGCTCGCCGGGGTCAACGCGCTGAACCTCGGTGCAGGACCTGAGACCGACGTTCTGGCAGTCTCTCTCTCGACAACCGACGCAATCGGCCACCGCTTTGGGCCCGACTCGCGCGAGATGCACGATCATATACTTCGCCTCGACCGCTACATCGGCGCTTTCCT
>Ga0207683_10006478_pt1 | contig 10018 bp, 7 predicted proteins | sample KBSM73metaG_FD_184333 | JGI IMG/M metagenome (GOLD analysis project Ga0207683, IMG submission 184333) | Miscanthus rhizosphere microbial communities from Kellogg Biological Station, Michigan, USA - KBS M7-3 metaG (SPAdes) (version 2) | ecosystem: Host-associated > Plants > Roots > Rhizosphere >...
CGATCGTTTCGATGAAGAAGATGCAGAGGGTGCAGCCGAAGGTCGAGGCGATCAAGCAGAAATACAAGAAGGCGCGTACCGATCCGGAGCAGCGCCAGAAGATGAACGTCGAGATGATGAAGCTGTACCAGCAGGAGGGCATCAACCCGATGGGTGGATGTCTCCCGATCGTGCTGCAGTTGCCGATTCTCTGGGGCTTCTATGGTCTGTTGTCGCGCGCCATCGAGCTGCGCGGTGCGCCGTGGATTTTGTGGATCCAGGATCTCTCGGCGAAGGACCCTTACTACATCACGCCGATCCTGATGACGATTACGATGTTCATCCAGCAGGCGATCACGCCGTCGACGGCCGATCCGACGCAGAAGAGAATGTTTCTCATCATGCCTCTCGTGTTCGGCTGGATCTTCAAGGAGTTTCCGAGCGGTCTCGTTTTGTACTGGCTCGTCCAGAACGTCTTGACGATCGCGCAGCAGTTGATCATGAATAAGTACTGGAAAGATCATCCGGCCGAGTTGCAGACTGCGTAGGCATTCACATGAGCCAACGGTTCGAAGGTAAGAACGTCGAAGAAGCACTCACGAGCGCCGCGGAGGCATTCGGGGTGGAGCGATTTCAACTGACGTATCACGTGCTTCTGGAGAAGCGCGGATTCCTGGGCGGCGTCAAGCGCGTGGTGATCGAAGCGGACATCAACACGTCCGCCGATGCGCCTGTTGCGGAAGCGAAGCCGGCGGAGTCGCCGCGCACGACGGAGTCGCGTCCGATGCGCAGCGAAGCTCGCGGCGATCGCGGCGATCGCGGCGGCCGTGGGCGGGGCGGGCGTGGAGGGCGGCGCGAAGGCGCGGGTGGTGGACAGGGCGGGCAGGCCGGGCAGGGTGGTGGACGCGGAGGCCGCGGGCGTGGTGGGCGGGGCAACCGTGATCGCGACGATCGTCCGGCGCCGAAACGGCGCGAGGCGACGGCGATCGTCGAAGCGCCACCGCAGGACGCTGAGTCGGAGCACGCCACACTCGTTCGCGCGTGGTGCGACGAGGTCATTCGCCTCGGCCACTTCGATCTCGAGATCCGCACGGCCGAGAACGAGGAGCAGATCAACGTCACGTTTTACGGCGGCGATATCGACCTTCTCACCGATCGCCACGGTGAGCTTCTCGACGCGTTTCAGGTTCTCGCCAACAAGGCGCTCACCGGACGCAAGCTGGAGAAGGACATCGAAATGGACTGCGAGCAGTTCAAGGCGCGCCGCGTCGAGGATCTCGAACAGCGCGCCCGTGAGACTGCGGATCGCGTCCGTCGCGATCGCCGCGAACAGCTGATGCCGGCGATGAGCCCGATCGAACGCCGCATCGTGCACCTCGCGTTGCAGGACGATCGGGAAGTGACCACCGAGTCGCGCGGCGACGGCTTCTTCAAACGCGTCGCGATCATTCTTCGACCGGAGCCGGTCGAGGGCCAGCAGCCGCAACCCACGTCTTCGGAGTCGTGAGCTCGGAGCTCGAGACGATCGTTGCGCCGGCCACTCCGGTCGGGCGCAGCGCGCTCGCGATCGTTCGCATCGACGGCCCGCGCAGTGCCGAGATCCTCTCCCGACTGGCCCGGAGAGCGTTGCCGGAAGCACGGACTGCCACACTGACGCATATCTATAATGATGCAAGTGAGGAGATCGACGAGTGCGTGGCCATCCGTTACGCCGCGCCGTTCTCCTTCACCGGCAACGACCTCGTCGAGTTGATGCTCCATGGCAACCCGGTGATCGTTACGCGCACGATCGAAGCAGTCGTGCGCCTCGGCGCGCGCATGGCCGAAGCAGGCGAGTTCACCGAGCGTGCGGTGTTGAACGGCAAGCTCGATCTCGTGCAGGCGGAGTCGATCGCCGATCTCATCGCGGCTCGCACGTCGATCCAGGCGAAGCTGTCATTGCAACAACTGGAAGGCTCGCTGAGTCGCAAAACAGCCGCGATCGCATAAACGACTATTAGTTTTGTCATTGCTATTGTTATGTGGTACCGTCATTCTAAAACTATGATTGAATTGCAATCGGTAAAATTTTTACAGACAAATTTACGCCGTTGTTGGTGTTCGAAACTGAGGTTGAAATTATCCAAAGTCTCTACACCAACAACCGAACATAGCTAGTCTCGATAATGAATCAGAAATCCCCAGTTATCTATTCCTGTCTTATAAAACAGGGCCGATGAATATTTATATTCTTCGGGAAACCTGCATTGTCCGGCTTTTACCGGGTTTTCATGAAGATACTTTAGTTTCTGTTTTAAAACTTTTTCGGACCAAATTTCAACGGTTAACGGATTTCTTTTCCAGAACTGGTATTGTCTGTCTTTAGCGTTCACAAAGAAATGATCCAACAACCGCGGATGATTCTTCTGTAAATCCCGTTGAATTTTTTGCGCTGTAAATTTTAGAAAGTCTCTTTGCAAACAAGATCTCTTTACTCCTGCATTCATTTGCCAAATTACATGGATGTGGTTTATCATGATGACAAAGCCATAGATGATCACCCGTTGATGGGTCGCCAGGAACTGCATACTTTCGATGAGAATATCTTTATACTTATCTGGTTTCAGCAGCTTTTTCCATCCAAGAATTGTTGCTGTAAAAAAATGAGGATATTCAGTTATTATTTTAGACACAACTGCAAAACTCAGCAATCAATCCTTTGAACTAGAGAGTAAAAAGCTACAGTCATTTGGTATAAACCTCACCATGGTGTATTTTTTCAGATGTTTCTAAGTTTGTTGTGTACTCATTAAATCCGGCTTTTGGTGAATATTTTTTAAGTGTTCTAAGCTTGTGGTACACTCATTAAATCCGGTTGTTGGTGTAGTGGCTGACAGAGGAAAATTCTTTTAACCCGAACACCAACAACGGCGTAAATGGCGTAAAATTAGTATTAAATTCTTTTGCAAATATTGATTTCCGGAAACCTCACGCACCAATTTTGTTTGTTGGTGGCGGTAGCGATCATATTTTCCCGGCCAAGCTTACACAAACAATAGCCGGCAGGTATAAGGACCCGGAGAGATGTTAAAATATTTGAAGGCAAAAGTCATTTCATTTGCGGGGAACCAGGTTGGGAAAAAGTAGCAGATTATATTTTAGACTGGTATGAATCTCTAAGGCTGGCAAATCGAGCAATTTTATCCAGCGATGAAGTATTCAAGTAAATTATCGAGATATTATGCCGAAGGCATGCACCATTCTAATCAGCAAAAAATTAAATTTTATATTTACTAATATCAGCGGCATTCACTACAGCAGTCGCTGTAAACAATTGATCGTCGTCCCAAGTATTAATATATTTTTCCCATTGATAAAAAAGATTGGCGCTTTGTTTATTCCACTTCTAAGGACCCTCATAGTTTTTAAAAGAAAGGCTCTCTAAATAGAAGCCTTTTTTGTGTAGCGGGATCGGGAGTTGAACCCGAGACCTTTGGGTTATGAATCCAACGCTCTAACCGCCTGAGCTATCCCGCCTGTTATCCGCCGAAGCTTGCGCCACCGCTGTAGCTTTAGGGCACGCGGTTAGCGAAGTCGGAAGGGGTGCAAAAATAAAGATATTGAGCTAAAGATTGAAATGATTTTCCCGGGTTATAAAAAAATAAAAGACCCCGACATGTCGGGGTCTCTATTTTGCATTACCCTCATTATTATTTTCTTCCTCCGCCCACCTTAGCAATAATAAAAATGATCAGCGCAATAAAACCAACCACCAATAAAATGCCCCACACCATTCCAGCTTTGAAAATACCTTCCACTACAGAACAACTGCCTAAACTAAAGGCCAAAAAGCAAGCGAGTAGAAAAATAATTAGTCTCATACCATTCTTTTTATTCAATCTTCTTACACTAACCAAATCGCATACCTTTTTTTCTGTCTCATAAAAACCTACAAATAATGAAAGTTTTGAGAACAATTGGGGAATGCATTCTACAATCTGATCAAACATTTACTATTTCTTCTCAATTCCCGCAAAGTACTTGTCAGGGAACCAAAAGAATTGTGCCATTTCATTTCACCAAAGGCGCAAAGACACTTCGCGACTCTTTGTATTTGTCCTCGCGTTCTTGCGTGAAAACAACAATTAAAATGAAAAGATTTTTTTTATTCGTGCGGTAACTTTTTCTGCATTGGGCAGCATTGTTCTTTCCAGCCCGATATTCAATGGTACGGCAGGAAGATCCAATGCACCCAACACATCAACAGGAGCATCAAGCCACTTAAAACATTGCTTTGAAATACGGCCAGCCAGGGCTTCTGCAAAGGAGTTCGTTTGTTGTTCCTCAGTTAATACAAGACATCTTCCATGTTTTTTCGCAGTTTGAAAAATCAGGTCTTCATCAAGAGGAAATAAAGTTCGCAGGTCAACAATTTCAATTTGGCCAGGGAAATTTTTTGCAGCCGCTTTTGCCCAATATACACCCATTCCATAGGTGACAATACAACACGTTTCTCCATTTGCAATTTTATTCTCATCGGCCTGCAGAACGACATTCCCCTTTCCAAAGGGAAGAATGTAATCTCTTGCGGGTTCAACTGTCTTTGCTCCTTCTGTGCCTGGAACTTTACTCCAGTACAAAGCTTTGTGCTCAAGCATTACAACAGGATTTGGATCAAAATAAGCAGCCTTCATCAAACCTTTTATATCCGCCGCATTGGATGGATAAGCTATCTTAATTCCCTTAACAGACAACAACATTGTTTCCACACAGCCGCTGTGATAAGGCCCGCCGCCACCATAAGCTCCTACCGGCACCCTTATAATCGTACTAACAGAAAACTGTCCATTAGTTAAATAACAGGATTTTGAAATTTCACTCACCAACTGGTTAATGCCGGGGTGAATATAATCGGCAAACTGCACTTCGACTATGGGCTTCACTCCTACTGCGCTCATGCCAACCGTTGAGCCAATAATGTATGCCTCCTGGATAGCCGTATTAAAAACACGATGATCACCAAATTGTTCCGCCAATGTTGCCGCCTCGCGAAAAACTCCTCCCAATCTCCTTCCAACATCCTGCCCATAAAAAACAATTTCAGGATGCTCCTCCATTAATTCACGAATAGCGTACAATGCCGCATCGACCATGATCACTTTTTCTTTTCTCCCGGGATCTCTTTCTCCTTTTTCCTCTCTGACCGGTGTTGGTAAGAAAATATGATCACTGATCTTTTTCGGGTCAGGTTCGTCAGCATTTACTGCTTTTGAAAAAGCATTTGCAATTTCTTCATCGATCGTTGACTCAATGCTCTTCAAGGTATTTTCGTCAACATTGTTTTGCAGTAAACCATTTCTCAGTTTCGGCAAAGGATCGTTTTCAAAATGCTTTGCAAGGTCTTCTTTGGTTCTGTAAAATTCTTTTCTCACCCCGCTTGTATGGTGATTAAGCAGTGAAACTTTTGCATGAACCAGCCACGGTCTTCTTGCTTTTCTTACATCGTCAATTACTCCGCTCATCACATCGTAACTTTTAATAAGATCGGTTCCATCCACGCGAATTCTATTCATGCCTTTGAAACCTTCCGCAAATTCATAAGCATCCATAGCCCTTGATTCTTCAGCTGTAACACTGATGCCCCAATGATTATCCTGCACCAAATAGATAATGGGAAGCTGTTTTAATACCGCAAACTGGAACGCTTCGCTCACCTCTCCTTCTGTTATTGATGCATCTCCAAGGGAACAAATAACGACAGGCTTTTCACCATTAACCATTGACGATTGACCTTTGACATTTTCCCAAAACTGAATTCCCTGCGCGATACCAGTTGTTGGTATCACCTGCATGCCCGTAGCACTGCTTTGATGAATAATGATTGGCTTCCCCGGTTCTTTATTTGCGGGATGAGAATAATAAGATCGGCCACCACTAAAAGGATCGTCCGCTTTTGTCAATAATTGAAGCATCAATTCGTAAGGTGAATATCCAAGGCCTAACAGTAAACTTTCATCCCGGTAGTATGGGCTGACATAATCGGTGGACCTTAATTGAAAAGCAGTGGCTAACTGTATGGCCTCATGGCCTCTCGATGTGGAATGAACATACTTACATATTTGCCGGTTAGCTTCATAGGTGTCGGCCATCACTTTTGCTGAATACATTAACCGGTAGGCTCTCAATAAAATTTCAGGATCCATAAAGTTGCGCAAGCAATAAAAAACAAATGTAGGGATTTGATTGTTGGTTTTATAGTTGATTGAAATTAAAAAACCTCTTCAGGCTGCAAGGTTTAAGTTACAGTATGGCGTCATATCCGGGATCATTCATTTATTTTTACCGGGCAAAAAACTATTCACATGCGAAAACTATTCCTTGCACTTTTATTTGTGCCATTTGTGTCAATTGCACAAAAGAAGCAGATCACCCTTGAAGATATTTACAAGAACAAAACCTTCCAGGCAGATGTTGTCCCCGGTTTTTCAGAACAGCCACTGGACAGCATTATTAGCCCGGTGGATGTAAAAGATGAGAATGGGAAACAACTTCCCACAAAAGATTACAAGTTGAGTGAAGACAAGAAAAGGATCATTTTTTTTACGGGGCGTGAGCCCATTTATCGCCGCTCCTCGAAGGCAAATGCTTATTTGTTTGACGTGGCTTCGAAAAAAACGACCAGGCTAAATGAAGAAAAGATCATGCATGCCAGCTTTTCTCCTGACGGCAGCAAAATTGCATTTGTAAAAGACAATAATCTTTACGTCTACGATATTTCAGCGGCGCAAACAAAAGCGATAACTACCGATGGGAAATGGAACTACATTATCAACGGTAATTGCGACTGGGTTTATGAAGAGGAATTTGGATTTACACAAGCCTACCAATGGAGTCCGAAAGGAAATTATATTGCTTACTATCGTTTTGACGAGAGCAATGTAAAAGAATATGAGTTTACAGTATTTGATAGTTCTTATAACAAGCAGTATAGTTATAAATATCCAAAACCCGGTGAGGCTAATTCAATTGTTGATATACATATTTACAATGTGGCTGCGGAAAAAGATATAAAGGCACAATACGAACATGGCGATATTTATGTTCCCAGGATAAAATGGACACAGGATGATAACTCATTGGTGATCTATTGGCTGAACCGTCACCAGGACGACCTGAAATTATTACTCACCAATGCGCAAACAGGGGCCAACAATCTTTTATACGAAGAAAAAAATAAATCTTATATAGACATTAATGACAACTGGTGGTTTCTAAAAGACGGTCAACACTTTCTTTTTACAAGCGAAATGAACGGTCACGATCAGCTCTATTTATATAGCATCGATGGAAAAGAAAAATTACAGGTAACCAAGAGCAATCAGGAGGTAACCGAAGTAAATGGTGTCGATGAAAAGAATAAAATGATCTATTATACTGCAGCGTGGCCAACACCCATGGACAGAACCGTATTTGCTACCGATTTCTCTGGCCAAAAAAGTTATCAACTGACTCAAACGCAGGGCTGGCACCGTGCAGTATTCAACAAGGATCTCACCGGGTATTACGACTACTATTCAACCCTCAATACACCGCAGGTGGTTAGTCTTTATGATGTTTCATGGGATAAAAAGAAAAGGCTCACGCAAAAGATGATCAAAGTAGTAAATGATAATTCGAAGCTTACAACAACAATGGATCAATACGATCTCAGCACGGCTGAATTTATTCGTGTACCCAATAGTAAGGGCGATACCCTAAATGGGTGGATGCTTAAACCGGTAAACTTTGATCCAAATAAAAGATATCCATTACTGTTTTGCAATTATGGTGGTCCGGGCTCGCAACAAGTTGCTAATCGTTTTGGCGCTGTTAGTTTCTGGCACCAGATGCTTGCCGAAAGAGGTTATATCATTGTAAGCATTGACAATACCGGAACGGGGTTTCGCGGTGAGGAATTTAAAAAGAAAACATACCTGCAACTAGGAAAATATGAGATCGAAGACCAAATCGATGCTGCTAAATATTTTTCAAACATGCCTTTCGTTGATAAAAATAATATTGGTCACTGGGGCTGGAGCTTTGGAGGTTTCATGAGTTCGCTTGCAATTTCAAAAGGTGCTGATGTATTTACTGCCGCTATCGCTGTTGCACCAGTCACATCATGGAGATTTTATGATGATATTTATACGGAACGTTACATGAGAACGCCGCAGGAAAATGCGAAAGGGTATGATGATAATTCACCATTAAATTTTACGGACAGGATAAAAGGAAAGTTTCTTATTATTCATGGTACAGCTGATGATAATGTCCATTTTCAAAACAGCGTGGAGATGATCACCGCCATGATCAGGAATAATGTGGATTTTCAAAGTGCCTATTATCCCAATAAAAAGCATGGTATTTCGGGAGAGACCGACAACACCAGTTTTCATTTATGGGGCAAAATGACCAATTGGTTGTATCAAAACCTTAGCAATGAAAACGTAAAAACCGGGAAAATGCCGGCAAAGGCCTTTTAAATGTAATCGATTGTAAAAAAGAACCCCGACCAAAAGTCGGGGGCCCTAATCAAAAACCATTAACCATTAAACCTTATCCTATGAAAATTCACGACTAATATCGTTAATAATTTTTTAACCCACCAAATAATATTAAAAATATTTTTGCAGCAAAAGAATCTGAGTTTTTTCTGAAGTTGTGAAATGATTGACTGGCCTGTGTTTTCGGTAAACAGAATTAATTTGCAATCGTTTGCGTAATTTTCATTTCTTTACAAAACATGAAGAAGATTGTAATTGCTATAACGGGTGCCAGCGGCTCAATTTATTCAAAATTGCTGCTTGACAAACTCGAAAAATTACGAGATCAGTGGTACGAGGTCTCTGTAGTTATCACTGAAAATGCAAAACAGGTTTGGAAAACGGAACTTGGAGATGACGGATATCAAAAAAAATCTTTTAAGAACTTCAATGTATCTGATTTTACAGCGCCATTTGCTTCGGGATCAGGCCAGTATGGCACGATGATCATTATCCCTTGCTCAATGGGTACGCTTGGCAGAATAGCCAGCGGCATTTCAAATGACCTGATCTCCCGAGCCGCGGATGTAATATTAAAGGAAAGAAGGAAACTGATCTGCGTGATCCGCGATACTCCTTACAATCTTATTCATATTCGCAACATGGAAACAGTAACACTGGCGGGAGGAATTATTTGTCCTGCCTCTCCCTCTTTTTACAGCAAACCTTCAACCATCGAACAGGCGGCCGCAACCGTCGTCGACAGGGTGCTTGATCTTGCTGGCTTTGATCTGAAAACATTCAGATGGGGCGATGAATAGTTATTTCCGGAAGGGATTAACACCAACCGTGAACAACACTCCCCCGCTGTTGAGATGAACCTTACCTGCTCCAATTCCTGTCAACGGAACTTCCAAATAAGGCTCAGCGGAAATCGAAATTGTATTGCTCAAGTGGTAAGAATATCCGGCAGATAAATTTAAAACCGAGAAATAATGCTTATTCTCATTTTTCGTTTCGTATGAATGATAATAAGAGTTACTTGTATTTGTTTTAAACTCGTACAAATAATCTTCACGCTTCATGAGGTAGGATGAAAGACCCGCCCCTGCAAACCAATTGCTTCTGTTTTTAACTGCGAAATCGTAACTAAGCTTTACCGGGATCTCAATGACCCTGCAATTTGCATCAGCCCCCGCAAATTTCAAACTGGACGGAGGTGTGTAAGAGAGTTTATAGTCATCTGGTCCCGCCCGATAAATTTTGTTTGCGCTAAATACCCCGGCTTTAAGGGTAAGCCTGTTCCGTGTGTAGGCGACACCCAATCCCCAGGACATAGTAACTTTTCCAACTTTACTGTTTTGTGCTTTACTGACATCAGGACCAGTAGATACAAAAAAGCCAAACCCGTTCCTTTTGCCTGGTCTGCCATTTTTTTGAGCTGTTTTCATTGTAGAAGACCCTTGTACCGGTTGGGTATTATTTGCAACATCGCTTTCTTTGGTGAGAGAGCCATTTACAGGGGTTTCATTTTTGCT
>Ga0207683_10006479_pt1 | contig 10017 bp, 11 predicted proteins | sample KBSM73metaG_FD_184333 | JGI IMG/M metagenome (GOLD analysis project Ga0207683, IMG submission 184333) | Miscanthus rhizosphere microbial communities from Kellogg Biological Station, Michigan, USA - KBS M7-3 metaG (SPAdes) (version 2) | ecosystem: Host-associated > Plants > Roots > Rhizosphere >...
GAACACGGCTCCGCGCTCCGACTAGGAATAACGCTCGAGGGCGCAAAATCTCATTTGGCTCCAACCGCCTCCCGGTCACCGAGTGCAAACTTCTCATTGCAGACCGGGCATCCATGCGTGTGTGTGTCCGTCGTGCTGATCATCCTCGTTCCGCACGAAGGGCATTTGCCCATGTGTTCCCCCATTCCAAACACTGGACCTGCAAGGGGTGCCAACACACCAGCAATGATCATCGGAATCCCCAGAATCACTCCCAGGCCTGTTAAGCACAGCATGGTTCCAACGATTACCAGGATCGGCGTTGCAATCAGACCGAAGTACAGACCACTGAACGCACCTTTTGCTGGTACCGGTTCGTGCAATTGTGGCGCTGGCTTCTCATGAGCGATTGCGATGCCGCATTGGGGACAGAAGCTCCAAGGCGACGAGAGTTGCATTCCACATTTCAGGCATTGAGCGTCCATACGACACCGCTCCTCGACGGTCAAATGCACACGTCTGACAACGGCGCGCAGCGGGAAAGCTTGGCGCTCAGGCACTCTTTCTTCAGAGTGCAAGGCCGAAGCCTCGCAAAGCTATCCCCCGGGAAACCGCCCAGGATCGTCTGCAGTCCGAAAGTCTAGGCCCAAGAAACTGCATTGCCCGTGATCCCCATCACGTCTACGACACTCCCAGTTCCCTGCCATCCGATCGTTGTGGTACGTTTTGTGTCCTCCCCCAGGAGGATACAAATGAAAGCACGCTATTCACCGTTGGCATCCGTTCTGCTGGCGGCTATTCTCACCGGTTGCGCACCGGCTCCCGCGCCGCCCGCCGCACCCCCGGACACCCACGATGCCGACGTCAAGGCGATCAAGGATCTCGAGGCCACCTGGGTGCAAAACTTCGCCTCCAAGGACCCCGACAAGATCGCTACGGTCTATGCAGACGATGCATCCGTAATGATCACAGACATGCCGGTAATCAACGGAATTCCCGCAGCCAAAACAGCACTGAAATCGATGGTTGCCGACAAGAATTTCTCTATCACCTTTGCTTCGGACAAAGTCGACGTCGCCAAGTCGGGCGATATTGCATACAGTCAGGGCACCTACACCATGACTTCGACCAACCCCAAAACCAAGAAGCCCGCAACAGACAAAGGTAAATACGTCACGGTATTCAAGAAACAGGCAGACGGCAGTTGGAAGGTGGTTGCCGACATCTTCAACTCCGATGGCCCGGCAGCACCCGCGAAAGCGTAGTCCCCTATACCTCCAAATCACTGACTCGGTGCCTCAATGGTTCTCTGAACAAGGAAAACGATTGAGGCACCCGATCCTCGTTTCAAAAGCTGAAACGGTAATCGACGCGGAACTGCGTCCCTGTCCATTCAACCGGCGCCGGGCCAACGCAGAGTGGCGTGCTACTCTCACATCACTGCATGCGCCAGACCGTCCCTGCGCCAACCCAAACTGCCCCCGCCGACTTGCCGCGCGTTCTCGGTGCCAGTCAAGCCACGGCGATCGTCGTAGGCACCATCATCGGCAGCGGCATCTTCCTGGTTCCCAGCGAAATGATGAAAGACACTGGCTCCTCCACGCTGGTTTATCTCGCGTGGATTGTCGGAGGCCTGCTGTCACTCTTCGGAGCCATGACATACGCCGAGTTGGGCGCCATGCTTCCCTATGCCGGCGGCGAGTATGTCTACCTTCGCGGCGCCTACGGTGATACAACCGCTTTTCTGTACATGTGGACCTGGTTCGCAGTGGCCAAGCCCGCTTCCATCGCCGCGGTAACCAGCGGGCTCGCGCGAACCCTCGGTGTCTTTCCCACCTTTCATTTCCTCTCCACGCCCGTCGACGGCCTGCCCGTGCTCTGGTCGCAGATCTTCGCGATCGGCGTCACATGGTTCATGACAGGCTTGAATTACCTCGGCATCAAAAAGGCCGGAGACTTTCAACTCGTCTTCACCGTTCTCAAAGCGATACTCATCTTGATCGTCGCTGCCCTCTGCTTTGCATCTGCATCCGGCTCGTGGTCCAACTTCGCAACCTCACTTCCGCATGCCACCGGCGGCTTTGGCGGATTCATGCTGGCGCTCATCGCCACTCTCTGGGCCTACGACGGATGGAACGACCTCACCATGGTCGCCGGTGAAGTACGCCGCCCCGAGCGCAGCCTCCCCTTCGCCCTCATTGGCGGACTCTTCATCGTCGGCTTTCTCTTCATGGCCACCAATGCCGCCATCCAATACATCCTGCCCGCCGCGCAAATTGCCGCGAGCGAACGTCCGGCCGTCGCCGCGCTCGCCATCGTGGCTGGTCCCCGTGGAGCGGGCTTTGTGGCGGCCGCCATGGCCCTCAGCATCTTCGTTACGCTCAACGGAACCGTCATGTCGGGTGCTCGCATCCCTTTTGCCGCAGCCCGTGACCGCCTTTTCTTCCGTCAGTTCGCCCATATTCATCCGCGCTTCCAGTCCCCATCCACTTCGCTCATCGTCCAGGGATCGCTCTCAACCGTTCTCCTGCTTTTTCTCAGTCAGTTCCAGCAGCACTTTGAACTTGCCGTTTTCTCCGAATGGCTGTTCTACATGCTCACCGCCACCACCGTCTTCGTCTATCGACGCCGCCATCCCGAATTCGCCCGTCCCTACCGCGTCTGGGGATATCCACTGCTTCCCGCTATCTTCGTCGTCTCTGCTGCGGCGGTTCTCGTCTGGAGCTACGCCGGCAACATCAGGGGTTCTCTCCTGGGCACCGCCCTGATCCTCCTCGGCCTGCCAGTCCTCTACCTCGTTCGAAAAACCTATCGCCAGAGTGACCAACCCAGCGCAACGTCAATCTAGTGCCGGTAGCTTCTTTTCGCACTCTGCCGCCCGAATCAGTACAATCCAGAAATGTTCAGCGCTTATTGAGAGCAGGACGAGCCCCATCGGCGCGAAGAATTGTAAAGGAACAGCGAGCCCCATTCCCTCAGCGGCTCAGCACCCAAGGTACGCGGGAGGTAGACGATGTCACCCACACGAACCCAGATCTGGCAGAGCCCGACGTTCACCATCGAACGGATAGAAGACAAAGCGCCGCGCACTCTGATCTACCAGATCACCGGGCCATTCGTCGCCAATGACATGTACCGCTCCCTCAAGCCGGCCCTCGTCCTCAACATCTTCGAGTTCACCGTTGCGCCCGACAAAGAGCCGCCCGCTCTTGTCATTTTCGATCTCACTGATGTTCCTTCCATGGACTCCTCCGGGCTAGGGTTGATCGTCGCCCACTATATCAGTTGCCGGAACAGGGGCATCCGGGTGATCGCGGTCGGGGTGAACCCCAACGTCCTTAAACTATTCGCATTCACAAGGATCGATTCACTTATCCCGATGGCCGCCACTGTCGAACAAGCAATCCTCTCGTAATTCTGTTCATCTTTCTCTGGCACACAATCAGTCGTTCCTCTCAGCTGCAAAATTGAATCTTCACCACATTCGCCGAACAGATAGTCGACGAAGTGCTGGCGTTTTTTCCAACACAGGCATGAGAATGAGACATTCCCCGCCAGGGCGGTCGGGCCCGGGGATCGAGTCACCTTTCAACGGGTGCTAAAGTTCTTTGTCAAGGAGCCAATATGAACATCAGCTTCTCCGGCAAGGTCGCACTGGTGGCAGGCGGCACTGGCGGCTTGGGCGGTGCGGTCAGCCTCGCATTCCTTGAAGAAGGCGCGAAGGTGGTGGCCACTTATCGTAAAGAGCAGGAGTTCGCCGCCCTGAAAAGTGCCGCAGGTGCAAACGCATCAGCCCTTGAAGGGCAGCTCGTCGACATCACCGACGAACTCGCCACGGCAAAATTCGTAGCCAACGTAGTCTCCAGGCATGGAAGGCTGGACGCCGTCGTGAATGCGATCGGCGGCTACGCTGGCGGGATAAAGCTCTGGGATTTGGATACCAAGACCGTTGACGCGATGTTTTCGCTCAATCTCCGTTCGGGATACTCCTTGGCACGGGCAGTCTTGCCGCCAATGCTCAAGCAACGGTATGGATCCATCGTCAATGTCGCCGCAAAGGCAGCTGTCGACCACGGAGCGGGTGCGGCCGCGTATGCCGCATCGAAAGCCGCCGCGGTCGCGCTGATTGATTCTCTGGCTGCGGACACCAAAGGAACTGGGATCAGAGTCAACTCCATTCAGCCCAGCATTATCGATACGCCAATAAACAGGCAGGCAATGCCTGGTGCCGATTTTGCTTCATGGCCGAAGCCGCAGGACATTGCCCAGGTAATCCTTTTTCTGTGCAGCGACGCCGCAAAGACAATTCACGGCGCCGCAATTCCCGTCTACGGCAACAACTGATTTCTCTTTGCTTGAGATTGCTTTCTCTCGTTTCCGCAGTCCCGGTCCAAAACGATCATGGAGGTTTTTTCAACTCCAAGCGGTATCTCCGCTGGGTCCCTGTAATTCCCCCATTCATTCAGGGAGGAAACATGCACATTAGCCGCAATCCAGGAAGAGTCGCCGGATTATGGTACCTGCTTCTTTGCATCCTCGGCCCACTGCGCCTCATGTACATTCCCAGCAAATTGTTTGTGCATGGGAATGCGTCCGCGACCGTCAACAATATTGCGACTCACCAGTGGCTCTTCCGATTCGGAATTGTCGCGGACCTGGCTTGTGCAGTAATCCTGATCTTCCTTGGGATGGCCTTCTACCGCTTATTCAGTGGCGTAGACAAGAACCTCGCAGTGCTGGTGATCGTATTCGGCGGTGTAATGCCGTCCCTTATCGACTTTGTTGGAGTGGTAAGCGACTACGGAGCGCTCACTCTTGCTTTTGGCTCTGATTCCTTGTCAGCCTTCGACAAACCTCAGCGCGACGCCCTCGCCATGCTATTCCTTACGCTGCGGGACCATCAAAACACTGCCGCCGAGATCCTCTGGGGTGCGTGGCTCTTCCCTTTGGCCGCTCTCGTCTACAAGTCGCGTTTCCTGCCCCGATTCCTCGGCGTCTGGCTCGCAATAAACGGCTTGGCCTATGTAACCCTCAGCTTGACGGGCATATTGTTCCCTCATCACCAGAACAAAGTTTTTCTCTATTCCCAGCCTGCACTCTTCGGAGAGTTGGCTCTCATGCTCTGGCTCGTAATCAAGGGCACAAAATCGCCACTCGACGCGACAGCCTCATCGAATGCCGCCATTTAGAGGCCAAACTGCCGCTTCCGAAGCGTCCGATATCAGAACTCTTTCTCCACCAAAAGAAGAAATCTCTGGCGCGGGTGAAATCAATTCTGTTCCCCCCCGCAGTTACGGCCTCATGTCTGCATCTAACCCTAATAGAGAATCAACGCGCCTCGCCGATCGAATCTGCCGCGCAAGAGACGCACTGACATATCAATGGAGGTTTCATGAAAGCTGCAACAATCGTGGGCATTTTGCTAATTGTGGTAGGTTTTGTCGGGTTCGCTCTCGGTGGCTTCAGTTTCACTCACGAGAAAAAAGACGTCGACTTGGGGCCTGTTCAGGTCTCTCACAAAGAGAAGAGCACATTGCCGATTTCGCCTATCCTCAGCACCCTATCTTTGATCGCGGGCGTTGGACTGGTTGTAGCGGGTGTCCGCGGAAAATAGTGAGGTCGCTAGTACAGCAATGTGACGCAAATCGCCGGCTACATGCCTGCTCTCAACGTCCAAGCTGGCTAATGGTGTCGCGAATGGGTGCCGAAGATATCCTGAGGATTCCGGTGAAGGGCGAATACATCTCCAAAATAATCAAGATTGCGCCCGAGACCGCGAGTGCGCCCACCAGCAGGGTCACAATCACAGTGGGATTGGGTGGGGCGAAAAGGCCAAAGCTCATGAAGATTGCAACAAGCCATGAGACCAGAACGACTAATAGGGGCATCGAGAGCGAGTTACTTTCCGATTGAACGAAGAGCAACCAGCCCGATTCCCTCAATTCACCTAGGGTGACAATCGCCTCACGCTTGGCCGACACCTGAATCTCATTCTTTGGCTCGAGGGTTCTCAATTCCCCTTCAACCTTGTCCAGGACATAACTCGGTTCGAGGTCGACATCTGCAAACGCTTCTTGAGGCCAGAAACGATGGAAGGTAGCTTGAACTGAATCACGTAAGATCGAACGACCCTTTTTGGTCTCGGGGCCATACGCTGCAAGGGAGCGATCCAGCAGCAGTATCTTCATCGACACCTGTGACACGAGAGTTTTCTGCGCATCGTAGGAGCCCTTGGCTGAGGACACCAGCATCCCGAGCACCAGTCCCGTCATCGTGACGACAAACCCGGTTGAAAGTCTGATCACGACTTTCGCATCAGCGCTGAAATGTTCATCAGGCAGCACGCGACGTAGATAGATGCCAAGAAGGGCACCTGCGAAGATAAGCGCAAAAGCAATTAAGCTTACATTGATCGAGTACATTGCCGTCTCCTTGTCGCTCGCCTTCCTGCGCTGAAACCTCTACGGATAGCCAGAAATTGGCCACTTCGTCTCGGATTTCACCGGGCGGATGCCTCGCAAAAGTGACGTATCAACTGCAGCTGCACGATTAGGCCCGAAGCTGCGACTCGAAATGCCAAGATCTGTGTGCCTTTTACCGTCGCTCAACGTACCAGCCCCTACACAGCGCCGCCACTGGCAAACCTGACAGCATCGCGAAGGCTCAGGCTTGTAACACGTGGAAAGCAGAATGCGCAGGTTTGTGCGAATAAATGGCGAGGTCGACCTGACGGCCCTCTATCCCGCCCTCCGTCGAGCTACTTCCTGGTACACCTCGACATACTCGCGGGACGGCTGTTCCCAACTAAAATTCTTTGCCATGCCATTCAACATGAGCCGTCGCCACGCCGACTTGTCCTGGAAAGTCACAGCGGCTCGGTCTATCGCATCGAGCAACGCCTGCGCATCATAACCGTGAAACTTGAAACCCGTACCTGTCTTCTTCTTTGGATTCCACTCTTCGATCGAGTCATCGAGCCCGCCGGTCGCGCGCACCACCGGCACAGTGCCATACTTGAGCGAATAAATCTGGTTCAACCCGCCCGGCTCATATCGCGACGGCATCAGAAAGATATCCGCCCCAGCTTCGACTTTGTGCGCCATCGCCTCGTCGTACTTCACCTGCACGGCAACGAGTGACTGATTTTCATATGCCCAATCGCGAAAGAATCTCTCATAGAATGGCTCGCCTGTTCCCAGCGCAACCACGGCCAGCTGCCGCTCCGAAAGCTTCGCGGAGATCTGCTCCAGCAGGTCAAAACCCTTCTGCGTGGCAAAGCGTGACACGAGTCCAATCACCGGCGTAGTCTCCGCCACGTTTTGCAACCCAAAAGCATGCAGCAAATCATCGCGGCATTCGAGCTTCCCACTCAAATCTTCCGGGGTGTAATGTGCAGCAAGATTTCCGTCCGTTGCCGGATCCCAGTCCGAGTAATCCACGCCGTTCAAGATCCCTCGCAAGTCCGCTGAACGACGCCTCAACGCCCCGTCCAGTTGGTTCCCGAACTCCGGAGTCTGAATCTCCTCAGCGTACTTGCGGCTGACAGTGGTCAGCATATCGGAGTAAACCACGCCCCCCTTGAGAAAGTTGAAAGTGTCATAATGCTCCAACTTGTCGTAGGTGAAAACCTCCCATGGCAGCATCAACATCTCCGTCGTCGATGGCGGGAACCACCCCTGATAGCCCGCGTTGTGAATAGTCAACACAACTCCCACATTCATTAGCATCGGATCGGAACTATAGACCGTGCGAAGAAATACCGGAATCAGCGACGCCTGCCAGTCGTGAACATGAAAAATGTCCGGAACCCCAAGCAGCTTGCTCGCCTCAAGAACTGCGCGGCAAAACAGGCCAAAGCGCTCGGCATTGTCACCGTATTCACCGCTTTTCGTTCCGTAAATTCCCTGCCGGTCAAACAACTCTGGGCAATCCACGAAATAGAACTTCACTCCATTCAATTCGCCGCCATCTACAATTCCTGCAAACCGGCTGTAATTCTGGAACGGAATGGTAATCGACTCGGCAGCGAATTTGATCTCTCGACTAATTTGCTCCCGCACGATCGAGTAGAACGGCAGATACACGGTCATTTCATGACCGAGCTTCACTAACTCCGGCGCCAGCGCGCCCACCGCGTCCGCCAGCCCACCAGTCTTTGCAAATGGAACACACTCTGACGCGGCAAAAACAATTCGCATTATGTCTTCTCTCCGGGGCGTGAACTCATCTCTTCCAGGCAGCAATATCAAAGGCCAAGTCTACACGCTGACACTTTGATTCATTTGAGGCCCGTCGCGTCGGAATTTCGCATCGGAATGACCCCGTGCCTCATCTGAAACTCATGCCGGGACCAAACACCTACGATGGTCTGCAGTACTCGCGACAGTCCATCGCTGATGGCAAATCGGGTATCGCCCACTCCTTCGATGACATGGGTCTCCTCGACAACCCGATCCTGAATTCACTCGAGACGGACCACGCAAAATGGGCGATGGTTGAAGGCGCCGCGCGACGCTATCCTGCTGAAGTCGGTCCGCTCAGCGGCATGCCAGACCAGTCTCTGGCCCACTATGATGCCCTGCGCATGCTCGCAGGTTCCGGCGGAATTCTGGGCTTGTTCTTTCAAGCTCCCCCGGCGCCCCCACAAGGCTGGAGCCTGGTTCGTGGCGGTCTGTTGACCCAGATGGTTGCAACATCGCCAGAGATCGAGCAAGTCGCACCGCCACCTTTTAACACCGTCTTCAGGCCCCTCACCGTCGCAGATGTACCGGCGATGCTGGAGTTGACCGAACTTACCGAGCCCGGCCCATTTCGCAAACGCACCTTTGAGCTTGGCAAATTCTATGGCGCTTTCGAGTCCGATCGCCTGGTCTCAATGGCGGGTCAGCGCATGAGTCTCCCAGGATTCATCGAGGTCAGCGCGGTGTGCACTCATCCCGACGCTCGTGGTCGCGGCTACGCTCGCATTCTCATGTCGACTGTCATGCATGACATCCTGCAGCACGGCAGACGCCCATTCCTTCATGCGTTCGCCGACAACCCCGCTATTCGCCTTTATAAAAGCCTTGGCTTCGTCCAACGGCGAACCTTCCATCTCGCAGTCCTGAAAAACGAAGCCTGACGAACCGCATTCCCCAGTTCCGTTTGCCGTCATTCGACTACCATCAGAACAAGCATGCCCATCAAGCCAAAGCTAGGCCAAAACTTCTTACAAGATGAACAGGCCATTCAGCGGATCGCTGCATCCATTGGAGACTGCACGGGCCGCACGGTGGTCGAGATCGGTCCCGGCAAAGGCGCAATCACCGGCGCATTATCCGCGCGCGCCCGCCGAGTCTTGGCTATCGAACTGGACACCGAATTAGCCGCTCGAATTCGCGATGAATTCTCTTCTGACCGAGTCACGGTCATGAATCAGGACGTGCTCGACTTCGACTTCACCGCCCTGTCTGCCGAGTTAGGTGACCGCCTGCTCGTCGTCGGCAATCTTCCGTATCTCATCACGTCGCCGATTCTTCTCAAGCTGGCAGCCAACAGTGCTGCCATCGATCGTGCCGTCCTCATGGTGCAACGCGAAGTCGCCGACCGCGTGGCCGCAAGCCCGGGCTCGCGCGACTACGGACTCCTGTCCGTAACGGTCCAGATGTACGGGCCAGTTGAGAAATTGTTCACCATTCCACCGGGCGCCTTTTCACCGCCGCCGAAAGTGCATTCCACGGTATTCCGCTGGCGATTTGAGCCTCGGTTCGCTGAGCTGAATGTTGACCCTTTATTGTTCCTCGGTTTCGTGCGGAAAGCGTTTGCGCAAAAGCGTAAAACTCTCGCCAACAATCTCCGTGCTGCGGGAATCGAGCCGCAAACAATCGATGCCGCACTCTCCATGGCTGGCATCGACCCACTGGCACGAACCGAGTCGTTAGCCATCGAGACTTTGGCAACTCTGTGGCGGTCATTGCAAAAAGAAGGGGCCACTCCGATTGCCGAAGTGGCCCCTCCCGTTACAGATTCAGATCACTAGTGGCGCGGGCCTGCCGACGG
>Ga0207683_10006480_pt1 | contig 10017 bp, 6 predicted proteins | sample KBSM73metaG_FD_184333 | JGI IMG/M metagenome (GOLD analysis project Ga0207683, IMG submission 184333) | Miscanthus rhizosphere microbial communities from Kellogg Biological Station, Michigan, USA - KBS M7-3 metaG (SPAdes) (version 2) | ecosystem: Host-associated > Plants > Roots > Rhizosphere >...
GGGAGCCGGACCCGGGCTGGGAGCCGGACCCGGGCTGGGAGCCGGACCCGGGCTGGGAGCCGGACCCGGGCTGGGAGCCGGACCCGGGCTGGGAGCCGGGCCCGGGCTGGGAGCCGGACCCGGGCTGGGAGCCGGGGAGGGACAGCAGGGCGGTGAGGATGCGGGGGTCGGGGAGGCCGAGGCGTTGGCGGGCGGCCTCGAGCGGCAGGCCGTGCTCCAACGGGTGCGCGGCCGCGTGCTCGGCGACGGCGCGGACCAGCGCCGCCCGCCAGCGCACCGCCTGATCGGGGTCGACCAGCCAGTCCCCGGCCTGGACCGCGGTCGGCGGCGCGGGCACGCCCATGGCCCGCAGTCGGGACGCCTGCACCGCCCCGCGCCGGGCCAGCTCGCCCGCCCCGTCCGGCGTCCCGTCGAGACCGGCCAGCGCCTTCGCCCGGTCGGCGGCGGCCCCGCGCCGGCGCAGCGCCGGCGGGTCGACGTCGAGCACCCGCACGCCGGCGACCACGGCGTGCCGGCCGGGATCGCGCAGCAGCATCCGGTCCCCGACGTGCAGCGGCAACGGCCGCCGCAGGGTCAGCCGGGCCGCGGCGTCACCCAGCTGCCGGACCCGCACCGGCACCGCGGCCGACCCCGCGTGCAGGGTCAGCTCGGTCGCCAGGTCGCCCGCGCTGACCGCCACGTCCAGCACCGACGCCGACGTCCAGGCGCCCGGCGTGACCAGTGCCGCACCCCGACCGACGGCCGAGACCGCGATCCCGCGCAGGTTCACCGCGACCCGGGCGGTGCCGACGACCGAGGACACCGGGCGCTCCAGCGACTGCAGGCCCCGTACCGACACCGGCGTCCCGTCCAGCGACAGCTCGTCGCCGACCCGCAGCGTCCCGGCGGCCAGCGTGCCGGTCACCACGGTCCCGCTACCGCGGATCGTGAACGCCCGGTCCACCCACAGCCGCACCGGCTCGTCCGCCGCCGGCACCGGCAGCGCCGCGAGCATCGCGTCCAGCGCCGCCCGCAGCTCGTCGAGGCCGGCGCCGGTCGCGGCGCTGACCGCGACCGCCCGCACCCCGCCGCCGAGCGAGGTCCGGGCCAGCCGCTCGCGCGCCGCCGCCAGCGCCGGACCGGGGTCGGCCAGATCGGACCGGGTCACCGCGAGCACCCCGAGCCGGACGCCGAGCGCGTCCAGCGCGTCGAGGTGCTCGGTCGACTGCGGCATCCAGCCGCCGTCGGCGGCGACCACGAACAGCACCGCCGGCACCGGCCCGATCCCGGCCAGCATCGTCGGCACGAACCGCTCGTGCCCCGGCACGTCGACGAACGCGACCTCGCCGACCGGCAGCCGGGTCCAGGCGAAGCCGAGGTCGAGGGTCATCCCGCGCCGCTTCTCCTCGGTCCACCGGTCCGGCTCCATCCCGGTCAGCGCCCGGACGAGGCTGGACTTGCCGTGGTCGACGTGCCCGGCCGTCGCGATCACGTACACCGGCTCAGACCCGTACGGACAGGATCGCGCGCTGCAGCGCCCGGTCGTCGGTCTCGTCCACCGCCCGCAGGTCCAGCAGGCAGCGCCCGCCCGCGACCCGGCCCAGCACGGCGGGATCGGCGGCCCGCAGCGCCGCCGCGTACGGCTCGGGCAGGCTCACCGCCGCACTCGGCAGCGCCACCCCCGGCGCGCCGCCGCCACCGACCGCGGCCTCGCTGTCCACCGCCGTCGCGTCGACCCGGTTCGCCCGCAGCAGCGCGGCCAGCCGCTCCGCCCTGGCCCGCAGCGCCACCGGGTCGGCCGCGAGGAACCGGGCCACCGGCACCGCGGGCCCGCGCAGCGTCGCCTCCAGCGCGGCCAGCGTCAGCTTGTCCACCCGCATCGCCCGGGCCAGCGGGTGCCGGCGCAGCCGCTCGAGCACGTCGGCCCGGCCGAGCAGCAGCCCGGCCTGCGGTCCGCCGAGCAGCTTGTCGCCGCTCGCGGTGACCAGCGCGGCGCCGGCCCGCAGCGCGGTGGCCGCGTCCGGCTCGTCCGGCAGCACCGCCGACGGCGCCAGCAGCCCGGATCCGATGTCCACCACCAGCGGCGCGTCCAGGGTCGCCAGCCGCTCGGCCGGGACGGCCGCCGTGAACCCGCTGACCACGAAGTTCGACGGGTGCAGCTTGAGCACGAACCCGGTGTCCGGGCCGACCGCCGCCGCGTAGTCGGCCAGCGTGACCCGGTTGGTGGTGCCGACCTCCCGCAGCCGCGCTCCGGTGGACGCGACCAGGTCGGGGATCCGGAACCCGTCGCCGATCTCCACCATCTCGCCGCGGGACAGCACGATCTCCCGGCCGGCGGCCAGCGCGGTCGCGGCGAGCACGAGCGCGGCGGCGCCGTTGTTGACCACGTGCACGCCGCCGGCATCAGGGACGGCGGCGGCCAGCGCGGTCAGCGCACCGGCCCCGCGCGGCCCGCGGCGACCGGAGGCGAGGTCGAGCTCGACGTCGGTGGTGCCGGCCGCGGCCAGCACCGCGGCCCGCGCGGCGACCGACAGCGGCGCCCGGCCCAGGTTGGTGTGCACCAGCACGCCGGTCGCGTTGAGCACCGGCCGCAGCGACGCCGCAACCGCCGGCAACCGGTTCAGCACCGCCGGCACCAGCTCGTCCGGCGTCAGCAGCCCGGACCGTACGTCCTGCTGGGCGGCGACGACCGCCTCCTTGACCAGGGCCCGGCCCAGCCGGCCGAGTGCACCGTCCAGCCGCGGGTCGGCGAGCACCGCATCGGTGCGCGGGACGAGCCGGCGCGGGTCGGTCAACTCGGCCACTGCGCCACGGTACGGCGGCAAGCCCTGGGCCTGCCGCCGGCCCCGGAATTAGCGATCAAGAACCCCCGTATAGCACTTCGGCGGCGAAAGCTCAGCAACGGTCAGTATGGTGTCCGACACCCGGGGGAAGCTGTGACATCCGGTAGCCGGCAGTTGCGGCCTGCCCGGGACCGGTTGGGAGACGCAGTGTGGGGGTTCTTGCAGTGAGCGAATCTGGCCGGACTCGCAGCGGGCTGTCCCGGCTGCTCCTGCTCGGCGCGTCCGTGGTCGCCATCGCCCTGGTTGCCGGCTGTGTCGCGGGGTCGAAAGGCACGCCGGCCGCCGCCCCGACCAGCCGCGCGGCGATCGAGGCCGCCCCCCTCCCGTCGGGCTCCAGCGACACCGACGGCAGCACCGACGGCGGCCTGGCCGGGGCCGAGCCGGCGGGCGGTCCGGTCACCCCGGGCCAGTTCACGCTGCAGTTCCAGGCCCTGCTCGGTCAGCACACCATGCTCGCCGCGGACATGATGCGCGGCCGGATCCGCAACGACCCGGACGTGGCGCAGGCCGCGAACGCCGCGATCGGCAAGAACACCGACGCGCTCGGCAAGCTGTTCGCGGCCGAGCTCGGCGCCGACGCCGCCCAGACGTTCACGCCGCTGTGGTCCGGGCACGTGACCGGGCTGTTCAACTACGCCCGCGGGCTCGGCGCCGGCGACGAGACCGCGATGGCAGAGGCCAAGCTGCAGGTGACCCAGATCGAGGACAAGCTGGCCGACTTCTTCGCCGACCACTCGCACGGCCAGCTCGGCAAGCAGCAGGCGCTCGAGGGCGTCGCCGACCACATCAACCACCTCCTCGACCAGGCCGACCAGTACGCCGCGAAGGACTACGAGAAGTCCGACGCCACCTACCGCGAGGGGTACGCGCACGCGTTCAGCGGCGGCCAGGCGCTCGGGACGGCGCTGCTCACGCCCACCCAGGCGAAGGTGACCGAGACCCCGAGCTGGCGGCTGCGCTCCGCGCTGACCCAGCTGCTCGGCGAGCACGTCGAGCTGGTCGTCGGCGCGCTGCGGTCCGGCGCCACCGACGCCCCCGACTTCAAGGCCGCCGCGGACGCGGTCAACGCCAACACCACCGCCCTGGCCGGCGCGGTCGGCACGCTGTTCTCTCCGGCCGCCGGGCACAGCTTCGAGCAGCTGTGGGCCGACCACATCGACCTGCTGGTCGCGTACTCCGCCGCGCTCGCGAAGGGCGACGACGCCGCCAAGGCGCAGATCATCCAGGGGCTGAACGGGTTCGAGTCCAGGCTGTCGGCGTTCCTGTCCACGGCGACCGGCAAGAAGCTGGCCTCGCAGCAGCTGGCCAAGGCGCTGAACTCCCACGACGCGATGCTCCGCCAGCAGGTCGATGCGTTCGTCGCCAAGGATTACGTGACGGCGCACGATGTCGCATACTCCACCTACCAGGAGATGTTCGGGTTGAGCGGCCAGCTCGCGCAGGCTTTTGGGGCGACCGTGGCCAAGCGGTTGCCCGTCGGAGCTGCCCAGACCGGTCTCGGCGGTGAAGCCGCGATCATCGGAGGACGCTGATGCGGGTGGTGCGCGGCCTGGTGTCGCTGGCTGCCGGGTCGTTGCTGGCCGTGACGCTCACCGCGTGCGGTGCCAGCGCCGCCGGCTCGACCGCTACGCCGCAGCACGCCTCGGACCCGACCGCGACCCCGAAGGGGGAGTCCGACCCGGCGGCGGACCAGTTCAAGTCGGTCCGCACCTATCCGACCGTCGCGCCGCCGACCCGGGTCCGCATCCCGGCGATCGACCTGGTCACGCCGCCGCTGGAGCAGCTTGGCCGGATGCCGAAGGACAAGAGCATCGCGCTGCCGCGCGACCCGCTGCGGGCCGGCTGGTTCAAGGACGGGCCGCGGCCGGGCCAGCCCGGTCCGGCGGTGATCATCGGCCACGTCGACATGGCACACGCGCCCGCGGTGTTCTTCCGGCTGCGGGAGATGAAGCCCGGTCAGGCCGTGTACGTCGACCGCGCCGACGGCAGCACCGAGAAGTTCACGGTGACCGCGGTCCGGCAGGTGGCCAAGACCGACTTCCCGACCCAGGACGTCTACGCGCCGGACCTGCAGGCGTCGCTGCGGCTGATCACCTGCGGCGGCCAGTTCGACTACGACGCCCACAACTACCTCGACAATGTCATCGTCTTCGCCTCGCCGGCGTAGCTGGCTCGCCGCGAGCGCGCTGGCCCTGGTGGCCGGCGCGCTGGTCTGGGCCGGCCCGGCCGGGGCCGCGACCACGCTGACCGTCGTCTCGGTGGCGCCGGGCGACGACCAGGTCACGATGGTCGTCGGGGTCGACCCGCCGCCGTCGCTGGCCCAGCCGGGCACGTTCACGGTGGCGAGCGGCGACGCCGGCAAGCTGCCGACCGACGCCCGGCCGGTGCTCGGGCCGCAGCTCGCGGCCGCGACGGTGCTGGACACCTCCGCGGCCGGTGCCGGCGAGCTGCAGAACGGCATCAACGGCACCACCAACCTGCTGCTGCAGCTGCCGGACGGGGTACGCAACCTCGTCGTCGCCGACGGCGGGGACGCGCCGCGGATGGTGTCCCCGCTCACCCAGGGCGCGACCGAGGCGATCGCGGCGCTGAACTCGGCCAGGGCCGCCGGCACCCGGCACACCGGCGCGGCGCTGGACGCCGCCGCGGACGGGCTGCCCCCGCAGGCCGGTCGGTCCCGGCTGGTGCTGCTCTACACCGGCGCGCCGGACGCGGGTGGCGAGCCGGCCGAGCAGCTTGGCCGGCGGCTGGCCCAGGCCGGCGTGGTGCTCGCGGTGGTGACCACCGGACCGGGGCAGCAGTACTGGTCGGACGCGGCCGGGGTCACCGGCGGCGTCGCGGTCGCCGCCACCGGCGCGGCCTCGCTGCAGCCGTTCGACCAGGTCGCCTCGACGCTGCGGAGCCGGTTCGTGCTGACGTTCCCGCGGCCGTCGACGCTGCCGGCGACCGTACGGGTGTCGATGAGCGTCGCCGGGCAGACCGTCTCGCAGTCCGCGATGGTGCCGGAGGCTACGCCGGAGACCGCGGCGCCGGCGGGCGCGGCATCAGGGAGCTCGCCGCGGTGGTGGGCGTTCGGCGCGCTGGTGCTCGTCGCGCTGGTCGCCGCCGCACTGCTGCTTGGCCGCCGGCGCGGCCGTGCGCCGGCCGGGGTGACGGGGCAGCGCGGGGCGGAGCCGGCGGGGCGCGGACCGGGGCCGGCCGGCTCCGCGGACAGACCCCAGGACCTGCCACGCCGCCGCCCCGCCGCCGGCACGTCGACGATCCCGGTCCACGGCGCCGCCCTCCCGCCGGTGCTGGCCTGGGACGAGCCAGCCGGAGCCGCTGACGACCGCGCCGCCGCCGACCGCGCCGCCGCCGACCGCACCGCCGCCGACCGCACCGCGGCCGGTCAGCCTGCCCCCGCCGAGGGAGCCGCCGGCGGTCAGCGGCCCGGCGCGGAGCAGGCGGGGACGGCCGCGGCGTCCGACCCGGCCGGTCGGGCCGCCGTCGAAGCGGCCGAGCGGGCCGGGGTCGGCCGCAGGGTCGGCGACCCGGCGGGTGGCCAGCCGGCCGGGAGCCCGACGCTGCCCAGGCGTCGCCCGGGAGAGGCCGCGGCGCAGCGGCGGAACGGCGCGGCCGGCGTCGACGACGCGACCGTGGAGATGGCCCGTCCGGGACGGCCGGACGCCCGGCAGCACCCGGCCGCCGACGCGCGGGCGTACACCCGGCTCTACGACGAGACCGACCGGGTCGCGGGCGCCGTCGCCCAGGGCCGGATGGAGTTCCGGCACGCGGTCGCCAAGATCGCGCTCGCGGCGCCGGGCCGGCTTGACCTGCTGGACCGGGTGATCGAGACCGAGCGCCGGCTGGCCGGCGTGCAGATGGGCGCCAGCGCGCCGTCCGAGGTGACGCTGAAGCTGCTCACCACCGCTCGCCGGGTCGTCTCCGGCGAGGTCGCGCTGGTGGGGCCGACCGGCGAGCGGGTCGAGCAGGCCTCATCGATGCTGCGGCTGATCCACCCGGACCGGACCACCCGGGAGTATCGCAGCGCCACCGAGCTGGCCCGGCACCTCGACCTCGACACCCTCTCGTTCGACGCGCCGGGCTCCTGACGCTCAGACCCCGAACTCGTGCCGCAGCGGATACTGCGCGTCCCCGTCCGGCGTGGTCTTGGTAGCCAGGATCTGGTGCAGCTGGATGTTGTTGCGTTCGAACCCCAGCCGCGAGCCGGCCATGTACAGCCCCCACACCTTGGCGACCGGCAGGCCGGCGTCGGCGACCGCCTCGTCCCAGTGCGCGGCGAGGTTCGCGCACCACTGGGTGAGCGTCTTCGCGTAGTGCACGCGCAGGTTCTCCTGGTGCTGCACCTCGAGGCCGGCGTTCTCGACGGCGCGCACGATGTCGCCCGAGCCGGTCAGCTCGCCGTCCGGGAACACGTACCGGCCGATGAAGCCGCGCCGTTGCAGCCCCGGATGCAGGTTGTCGGCCCGGGTGATGCCGTGGTTGAGCAGCCGGCCGCCGGGGCGCAGCTTTCCCTTCAGGAACCGGAAGTACGAGTCGTAGTTCTTCACCCCGACGTGCTCGATCAGCCCGATCGAGCTGATCGCGTCGAACCCGGTCTCGGTGACCGCCCGGTAGTCGAGGTGGCGCACCTCGGCCTTGCCGGTCAGGCCGTCGGTCTCGATCCGCCGGCTGGCCCAGGACGCCTGCGCGCGGGAGAGCGTGACCCCGAGCGCGGAGACGCCGTAGTTGCGCACGGCGTGCCGGACCATCCCGCCCCAGCCGCAGCCGACGTCGAGCAACCGCATCCCCGCGGTCAGCCCCAGCTTGCGGGCGACCAGGTCGTACTTGTGCTCCTGGGCCTGCTCCAGCGTCGAGTCCTCGGTCGGGTAGCAGGCGCAGGTGTAGGTCATCGAGGGACCGAGGACCAGCTCGTAGAAGTCGTTGGAGACGTCGTAGTGGTAGCTGATCGCGGTCGCGTCGCGCTTGCGACTGTGCCGCAGGCCGATGCCGAGCCGGCGGGCCGGCACCTGCTCCAGGTCGGGCAGCGGCGGCGGCTTGAGCGTTCCGAGCCCGAGCCCGCGAAGCCACTGCAGCGCGACCGCCGGCGACGGCCGGCGCAGCGTCAGCCCGTCGATGATGCGCAGCAGCTCGTACGGGTCGCCCGGGTGCACGCCGTCGATCTCCAGGTCACCCTGCAGGTAGGCGCGGGCCAGCCCGAGCGAGCCCGGTGCGGTGATCAGGTAGGACACCGCCCGCGGGCTGACCATCCGGACGGTGATCGTCGCCTCGGGGTCGCCGGCCCGGCTGCCGTCGTACGCCTCGAACCGGATCGGGACGTCCGGTCCGTACAGGTGCTCGAAGATCTGGCCGAGCGTCACCGCGGGCGCGTCCAGCGCCGGCGGGGCCGGGGGCCTCGTCCTGGGCTCGACGGTCATCGCCGCATCACCGCCTTCGCGTAGAGGTCCAACAACCTGCCGTCGGGGTCGTAGCGCTGCTTGACCGCCGCGTACCCGGCGCCGCCGTAGAGCGCGCGGAACTGCTCCTCGTCGTAGTACGCGTCGGAGTACAGGGACTTGTGCCCGCCGTGCTCGGCCACTACCCGCTCGACGTCGCGGTTGACGTCGCCGTCGACGCGGCCCGGCCGGATCGGCACGGTCGACCAGAAGCCGACGTTCACGTACGTGCCGCCGGCGACCAGCGGGTAGAGCGGCCAGGGCGTCTCACCGGCCACCGGCGCTCCGGCCGGTCCGGCCGGGCGCAACTTGAGCGGGCAGACCCACACCGGCTGCACCGGCACCTCGCGCAGGAACCAGTCCAGGAAGTCGGCCGTCCGCTCGAGCGGGATCTCCACGTCCTGGATCAGCCGCTCCCGCGGCAGCTTGCCCCGGGCCTGCTCCAGCCTGGACACCAGGTGGTAGCGGTTCTCCAGCGCGATCATCTTCCAGTAGACGTCGCTGCGCAGGTAGCGCTTGGGCCAGACCCGGCGCAGCCACGGGTTCTGCGCACCGAACGCGCGCGAGCACCAGAACCAGTCGGTGTCCCAGCGCCACAGGTAGTCCCGCACGGTCAGGTAGTCCTGCTGCCGATGCTGGATCGAGCGGTAGAAGATCTGCTGTCCGGTGTAGTCCGACGTGTACGGCGCACTGTCCACGAAGGACCCGAGCGTGAGGTAACACTCGCTGGCCGAGAACACCGTGCCGTCGAGGAACTCCACCGGCTCGCCGCTCCACTGTCCACTCGCGACGATCTCGCCGACGGCGGCGGTCAGCTCGGCCGGCCGGCCGAACCGTACGTGTCGCAGGCGGACGTACGGCCGGACCGGCAGCAGGTCGATCACCAGCCGAAGCGCGTAGCCGAGCGTCCCGTACGAGTTGGGGAACGCGCGGAAGAGGTCGGCGTGCTCGGTCGGCGTGGCGACGACGATCTCGCCGGCGCCGGTGAGCACCTCGACCTCGCGGACCGCCTCGTGCGGCAGCCCCTCCCGGAACGAGCTCGACTCGATGCCGAGCCCGGTCACCGCACCGCCGAGCGTGATGGTCTTCAGCTGCGGCACCACGGTGGGCATCAGCCCGTGCGGCAGGGTCGCGTCGACCAGGTGCTCGTACGTGGTCATGCCCTGCACGTCCGCGGTGCGCGCGTCCTGGTCGACCCCGAGCACCCGGTCGAGGTCCGAGACGTCGAGGCCGGGCCGGCTCACCTTGGCCCGCGGCCGGAACAGGTTGGACGTGTGCTTGGCCAGCCGCACCGGGTCGCCGGCCGGAATCGCCGCGTACTGCGCCAGCAGCCGCTGGCGGGCCCGGGCATGGCGGGTGGTCGGGTCGGTCGCCGCGGTCGTCACTCGGGCACGCTCGACGGTCCCACAGCCCCTCCGGTCGATCAGCCTCGGTAGCGCCGCCCGCATAGTTGCACGCCTGAGCCGGACCAGGGCAAGCCTCAGTGCTGTGACATCAACACGATCTCGTCACCGCTGTCTCAGAAGAAGCGGCGTAGCTCGGCCGCGACCAGATCAGGCTTGCCGCGACGGTCGGCGTTCTCGGTGACGCCGTGGCCGACGCCCGGGATCTCGACCCGCCGGACGTCCGGGAGGGTCCGGTCCAGCGCGCCCAGCGCCGGCTTCAGGTAGGCCGGGCTCCTGCCGCCGCCGAGCAGCAGCGTGGGCACGGTGACCGCCGCGTACCGGTCGGCCGGCCCGGCCCGCTCGGCCACGATCCGC
>Ga0207683_10006481_pt1 | contig 10016 bp, 9 predicted proteins | sample KBSM73metaG_FD_184333 | JGI IMG/M metagenome (GOLD analysis project Ga0207683, IMG submission 184333) | Miscanthus rhizosphere microbial communities from Kellogg Biological Station, Michigan, USA - KBS M7-3 metaG (SPAdes) (version 2) | ecosystem: Host-associated > Plants > Roots > Rhizosphere >...
GAAAGCTCGCCGACATGTACACGACGCTCAACGCGTGCAGGGCCTACGTGTACGCCGTTGCACGGGCCTGTGACCGCAACCAGACGACGCGCAGGGATGCCGCGGGCGCCATCCTGTACGCCTCCGAGCGTGCGACCTGGATGGCGGGCGAGGCGATTCAGTCGCTCGGTGGCAATGGCTACATCAACGAGTTTCCCGCCGGACGCTTGTGGCGCGATGCGAAGCTCTATGAGATCGGCGCCGGCACGCAGGAGATCCGTCGCATGCTCATCGGCCGCGAGATTTACGAGGCGACCGCGTGAAGAAAAAGTCCGCGAAGGCAAAAAACGGCAGCGGCAGGCGACTCACACCAGCTGACACGGCGGTTGCTGAATTCGAACCCATTCGTATCGAACCCGCGTACCGCAAGGTCGCCGCCGCCCTGCTCGATCGCATCACCACGCGCGCCATCCATGCCGGCGACCGGCTGCCACCGGAGATCGAACTCGCGCGGCAATTCGGCGTGCACCGGGGAACCGTGCGCGAGGCGCTACGCGAGCTGCAGACCAATGGCGTACTCAAACGCGAGCGTGGCTCCAAGCTCATGATGGTCACGCGCCCGGAGCGCGTGGACGTGGCGGCGGGCGTGTCGCGTGCCCTCGCCCTGCACGATGTGAGCTATCACGATGTGTGGGAGGCGCTCACCGCGCTCGAACCGCCGATCGCGGCGGCGGCGGCGCGCCAGCGCAAGCCTGCTGATCTTGCAAACCTCGAGACCGTGGCCGCGCGACTTGGCGAGGAGGTCGACACGAGCAGCGCCGTTCAACAGGCAGCGGACTTCTTCCACGCCGTGGGTGAAGCCACGCACAACCGCGTGTTCATGCTGGCGCACGAGCCGCTGGTGCAACTGCTCGTCCCGACGCTCGGCGCCATGATCGACAAGGTTCCACAGGCGCGCGCGCGCATCGCCGATGCCCAAAAGCGGCTGGTGGCCGCCATTCGCGCCGGCAGTGCCGCGCAAGCCGAGGAATGGATGGCGAAGCACATCCGCGATTTCCGCCGCGGCTTCGAAATCGCGCGCATCGCGCTCGAACGGCGGGTCGGCACCGCATAGAATCCGGACAGACCGACGCCACCGGGAGGGGGCCGTTTGTTCAGACTACTCACATTGCTGCTGATGCTGTTCAGCCAGGCGCTGTTCGCGCAATCGCCGGCACCAGCCACGCCGCCCGTGGCAACCCACCCCGTTTCACTCGACGAGCTGTATTCCGAGCCCAACGTGGTGGATGCGGCCATCTCTCCCTCGGGTCGATACCTGGCCGTCGTGGTGCGCCGCGCGACCGACGACGTCCTCGTGGTCATGGACCTGCAGTCCAACGACCGAAAGATAATCACGTACACGAAGCCAGAGCAGGCTGGCAAAAAACTGTTCCTGCATATGAGCACGGTGTACTGGAAAACCGACGAGCGTCTGTTGTTCCGCGTCACCATTCGGCCGGACGACAGCCTCGTGCTGAGCTACATGTCGTCCAAGCTCTATATGCTTGGCGATCGGCTCTTCGCCATCAATCGCGACGGCAGCAAGCTGACGCCGCTGCTCGCCGACAATCACAATCCTGCGCTCCAGGGCGCGTTCGATCTCGGCGCGATCATGAGTTTCCTGCCCAAAGATCCGCAGCACATCCTCATGGTGCTGGATGGCTTCAATGGCCGCAGCCTCTTCAAGGTGGATCTGGAGACCGGCCTGGGCGAGCAGATGGAGCGGCCCAACGAGAACGTGGCCGGCTGGTGGCTCGATGTCGATGGCAACCCGGTCGTACGCATCATGGCTTCGGGTGGCTCCATACGCCTGTTTCGCAAGGACGAGGAAGGCAAGTGGCGCAGGTTCTACACCATGCGCATACGCGAGATGAAAGAGCGGCCGGAGTACGAGTCCGTGGGGCCGTCCGACCAGCCAGGCAAGTACTACGTGCTTGCGCGGCCGCCCGGCAGGGATCGAATCGGCCTCTATCTATACGATCTCGAGAAAGAAGTGTTCGGCGACCCGCTGTTCGAAAATCCGACTTACGACCTGGTCTCGGCGCAGGTCTCGCGCGATGGCAAACACGTCATCCGCTATTGCTACAGCGCTCACGTGCAAATCTGCAGCTTCTCCGACTCGAAGATCGACAGTCACATGAAGGGTATACGCCGGTACTTCGAAGAATCGGCCAACGTGTACACCTTCGATTCCTCGGAGGACGGCAATACCATCCTGCTGTATGTCGAGGGGCCGCGTGACCCGCCCGGGTACTACATCTACCTGACCGAAAAGCGTGGCATCGACTCCATCGGTACCGAACGGCAGGCCCTGCTCACGACGACGCGCCCGCGTGCCACGGTCATCAACTACAAGGCGCGCGATGGCAAGGAACTGACCGGCTATCTCACAGCGCCCGCCGCGGCCGATGCGAAAACCCGGTTGCCGCTGCTGCTCATGCCGCATGGCGGTCCCGAAACACGCGACTCGCTATCGTTCAATTCCTGGGTGCAGTACCTGGTCGCGCGCGGTTACGCCGTCTTTCAACCTAACTTCCGTGGCTCCGACGGCTTCGGCAGGGCGTTTGCCGAGAGCGGTTATGGCGAGTGGGGTCGCAAGATGCAGGACGACCTCACCGACGGTGTGAAGACTCTCGTGGATCAGGGCCTGGTGGATCCCGCGCGGATCTGCATCGTCGGCGCGTCCTACGGCGGTTATGCCGCGCTTGCGGGTGCGGCGCTCACGCCCGATCTGTACAAATGCGCGGTGTCGATCGCCGGCATTTCCGATCTCGATGACTTCATCGGCTGGCGCAAACGCAACTGGGGCTCAGACTCGGAGGGCTACACGTACTGGCTCAAGGCGATTGGCGATCCTGACAAGGACGAAGCGCGTCTGCGCGAAGTGTCGCCATTGGCACAGGCAGCGCGGATCAAGATTCCGATCCTGCTGATCCACGGCAACCAGGATTACATCGTTCCCATCGCGCAATCGAAAGCCATGAAAAAAGCGCTCGACAAGGCTGGACGCAAAACCGAACTCATCACGCTGCAGGACGAAGGACATTCCTACTGGTCGGCCGACAATCAGAAGCTCACCATGACCGCAATCGACAATTTTCTTTGGCAACATCTCGGCCCTGGTTTTGGGGTGACCACCCCGCCGCCGGCGCGAGGAGAAAAATCGAAATGAAACTTCCCCGTCGTCAATTCATGCGCAACGCCGCCGCTGCCACCGCCGCGTTCGCCCTCCTGCCACGCGGCGCTCAGGCGCGCCCGCGCAAGATCGCGCCGAGCGATCGCGTGAACATCGCCTTTGTGGGCGTGGGTGGCATGGGTCGCGCAAACCTGCAAGCGCTCTCGAGCCAGAATATCGTCGCGCTCTGCGACGTGGATTGGAGCTTCGTCGACTCGCGTTTCGCCGACATTACGAAGCAAATCGAGAACGCGCAGAAGCGCGCACAAGAAGCGACCGATGCCGCCGCGCGTGAACGCGCGCTGCAACAGGTGAAAGACTGGCAGGAACTGCAGCCGAAGCTCCCCAAGGCCGCCCGGTACACCGACTACCGCGAGATGCTCGAGAAGCAGAAGAAAATCGACGCCGTGGTCATCGCCACGCCCGATCACACGCATGCGCTCATCGCACTCGCCGCCATGGATCTCGGGAAGCATGTGTATGTGCAGAAACCGCTTGCCTGGTCAGTGGAGGAATGTCGCCGGCTCGCCAAGCGGGCCACCGAGACCAAACTACAGACGCAGATGGGCAATCAGGGCCATTCCTCCGACGACGCGCGGCTGGTGAACGAATACATTCAATCGGGCGCCATCGGCACCGTCACTGAAGTGCACGTGTGGACCAATCGGCCACTCGCTTATTGGCCGCAAGGCATTCCGCGCCCCGCTCCGCTGCCGGCCAATGCCCAGGACCTGCCCTGGAACATGAACGGCGTGTTTGCGCGCGAAGCGGGATCTTTCGGCACTTACGCGCCACCCGACAAACTCGCCTGGGACCTGTTCCTCGGACCGTCACGCTTCATCGAATATCACCCTATCTACCACCCGTTCAACTGGCGCGGCTGGACCGACTGGGGCGTGGGCGCCATCGGCGACATGGGCGCGCATCTCATTGATTCCTCGTTCTGGTCGCTGGATCTCGATTACCCCACCAGCATCGAAACCACGTCGACGCCCTACAACCACGACACGTATCCCATGGCGTGCACGACCTACTACGAATTTCCGGCGAAGGGCACGCGGCCCGCCGTGAAGATGACCTGGTACGACGGTGGACTTACGCCACCGAAGCCCGTCGAGATTGGCGACGAGGAGCTCAACAAGGGCGGCGGCGTTCTGTACATCGGAACCAAAGGCAAGCTGATGCACGACACGTACGGCTTCAATCCTCGCCTCCTGCCGAAATCGCTGCATGAGAGCGTGGGCAAACCGACGGAAACTTACGCACGGATCAAGACCAGTCACGAGATGAACTGGATCGACGCGATCCGTGGCACGCAGAAGACCACCAGTCCCTTTGAATATTCGGGCAAGCTCACCGAGATCATGTTGCTAGGCGTGGCGGCACTCAATGCCGGCAAGAAGATCCATTACGACGGCGCGAACATGAAGATCACCAACGTGCCGAACTCCGACGCGCTGCTCAAGCGCGCGTATCGCAGCGGCTGGGAACTGACGTAATCACGAGCGCGGGCTTCGCATGACTCAACCCCATGCGACCCCTTTTTGTTTGGGGGTGGCAGGCTCGCGAAGCAGAGCAAGGCCCTGGGCAACGCATAGGCTGGCTTTTCATAACGCCTGCCTCCAGATGCAAACAGGGGTGTTATCAGGAGAACCCTGAGCTATGCTACCGGCCAGTTTCGGGCGGACGGACTCCATGGAATCTCCAGAGCTGCAGCGTTTGCGAGCCGCCATCGTGCGCGACCCGGGTAACGCGGAGTTGCGCTACCTGTTAGGCGCCGAGCTCGCGCAACGGCGCGAATATCCGGAAGCCGTGGCGCAGATGCGCACCGCGCTCGACATCGATCCCAAGCTCCATTTCGCGCGGCTGCAGCTCGGGCTGCTCTACCTGACGATGTCGCAGCCCGGCGATTCGCTCGCCATCTGGGCGCCGCTCGAAGAGCTCGACGAAAGCGCGGCGCTGAAGGCTTTCAAACGCGGGCTCGAAGCGCTCATTCGCGACGATTTCCCGGCGTGCATCGGTTTCCTGCAACGGGGCATCGCACTCAACAAACAGAACGCGCCGCTCAACCACGACATGTCGCTGCTCATCGATCGCGTGCGCGACGGCAGCGTCGTCGCCGCACCGGTCATTCCGGCGCCACACGTGGATTTCTCCCGCTACGGCGAGCCTTCCGGCACCAAGCACTGAGATTCCCGGTTGCGTACCGGGCGCGGGCTTGTTATCAAGCTGCATGAGCGAATTCTCCGCCGACGACTTCAGTCTGCCGTCGTGGGCGTACACCGACCCTGAATTTCTCGCGCTGGAACGCGAACGCGTCTTCCGGCCCTCCTGGCAGGTGATCTGTCACGTCTCGGAAATTCCCAATCCCGGCGACTACCAGTGTTTCGACTTCATCGGCGAGATGCTGTTCGCCATGCGCGGCAGGGACGGCGCAGTGCGCGCATTCCATAACGTCTGCCGCCATCGCGCGTCGCGGCTGCTCGATGGACCGCGCGGACACTGCGCGCGCCGCATCGTCTGTCCTTACCACGCATGGTCCTACGACTTCGAAGGCGGTTTGGCCTCGGTCGGCGATCGCAGCGCTTTTCCCGGCCTGGACATTGCGCGCGAATCGCTGGTGCCGGTGGAAACGGAGATCTACTCAGGCTTCGTGTTCGCGCGGGTCCAAAACGGCGGGCCCACGGTTGCGCAGATGATGGCGCCGTATGCGCAGGAGATCGCCACGCACCAGTTCGAAAAGCTCGAGCCCATCGGCCGCGTCACGTTGCGTCCACGCAAGGTCAATTGGAAAAATGTCGGCGACAACTACTCCGATGGCCTGCACATAACGGTGGCGCATCCGGGCCTCACGCGATTGTTTGGTGCCACCTATCGCGTCGAGGCACGCGAGTGGATAGACCGTATGTCGGGAGAGCTCAGCGACAAGCCATCGCGCAACTGGCCCGAACGCATGTACCAGCAGCACCTGCCGGCCGCCGAGCACCTGCCGCAGGCCAAGCGGCGTACCTGGGTGTACTTCAAGCTGTGGCCCAACTTTGCGTTCGATGTGTACCCGGACCAGGTGGACATCATGCAGTGGCTGCCCATCTCGCCCACCGAGACGCTGATTCGCGAAATCGGTTACGCGCGGCCTGACGATCGCCGTGAGATGCGCGTGGCCCGCTACTGCAACTGGCGCATCAATAGGCAGGTCAACGAAGAAGACCGCGTGCTCATCGAGCGCGTGCAGAACGGCATGGCCTCGGGCAGTTACCGCGTCGGGCCGCTGGCGGCGGGAGAAGTGGCGCTGCGCAGCTTTGGCAAACGCATGCGCACGCTGATCCCCGAGTGCGGCGAGCCGGCGCCGCCGGCCGCGGGCTGGTCGCGCCACCGCAGTGCTTCGTCGACTAACTAATGGCCCATCGTCGCAAGCTGGGGCCGGTGCTTGCGACGATAGTCGTCGCCGGGAACATGGTCGGCTCGGGCATTTTCATGCTGCCGGCCACGCTCGCCACGGTCGGCAGCGTCACCATCATCGGCTGGGTGGCGGCCACGATAGGCGCGATCGCGCTGGCGCTGCTCTTCAGCAAACTCGCGCGACGTCAGCCGATGGCAGGCGGCCCCGCGTCCTACATCTTCGATGCGTTTGGCCCGTTCGCGGGCATGCAGGCGAGCCTGTGGTACTGGACCTCGTGCCTCATCGGCAACGTCGCCATCGCCGCGGCAGCGGCAGGCTACCTGGCTGCATTTTTTGGAATTCCCGCCGGACCCGCGCTGTTGGCGTTCATCACCATCGCGCTGATTTGGCTGGCAACCGCCGTCAACATGGTGAGTCCACGGTTTGCAGGCCTGTTCAATGGACCGCTGTTGATCGCAGGCCTGGTACCGCTGGCGCTGATTGGCACTCTCGGATGGTTCATGTTCGACCCCGCGCAGTTCAGTACCAACTGGAACGTGAGCGGTACATCAGACCTCGAAGCGGTGAAGCAATCGCTCGTGCTGGTCTTCTGGGCCTACCTCGGGCTCGAGAGCGCGTCGGTCGCCGCCGCGGTCGTCGAAAATCCCGAGCGCAACGTGGCCATCGCCACGATCGCCGGCGTGTTGCTGGCGGCACTCATTTATATCGTGGTTAGCGCAGCGATGATGGGGTTGGCGCCAGCCAGCGACCTCGCGAACTCATCGGCGCCCTTCGCACTGGTGGCCGGCAAGATTTTCGGTCCGGTAGCGGGCCCGCTGGTTGCCGGCGCGGGAATGCTGAAGGCGCTGGGCACGCTCGCTGGCTGGGTGTTGCTGACCGCGCAGTGCAGCCGCGCCGCCGCGGATCACGGCCTTCTGCCGCAAATCTTTGCACGCACGCGCGCCGGGGACACACCGGTCGCGGGACTCATCACCGCAGGTCTCGCAGGCACGTTCGGTGTGGTGGTCACCATCTCACCGACGCTCGGCAGGCAGTTCGGGCTGCTCAGCGAAGCCGCGACGCTCTTCTGCCTGCTCATGTACCTGGGAGGCTGTGCGGCAGCGATCAAGTATCAGATGCGCGGTGCCTACGTGTTGAGCGCCATTGGTGGCACGTTCTGCATTTGTGCCATCGCCTGGTCAAGTGCGGCCTCGCTCAAGGCCACGGCGCTGTGCCTGGTCGTGCTCGCGATGTTTTATGTGCCAGCGATGCGACGCAAATATCTGTTGCCCGACGCGACGGTGCGCCCCGCAACCGGGAAGCTGCGCGAGCGGTACGACGACGCGCCGCCTGGCTAACTAGTTGGGCGATGGGCGGGACGCCATACGACCAGGAAATACGCCAGCGCCCCGAACATGAAGCCCAAGACCAGGATCCAGCCCCACACCACTGCGCGCCGCGCGGGTCGCTCGCGTACGCAGGCCGCCAGCATGCGAAACCAGAACCAGAACATCGCGATCGTTCCCGCGAGTGTGATCAGCGCGATGCGCGGCGGAATGGGCGGGGGAGCCAGCGGGTCCATCGCCGTCAGGTCGAAATTCGATTGCAGCCAGAAGAACAATACGGTCGTGAAAGCCGTGAGCACCGCGAGGACATGTACGAAGTACCACTGCCCGCGTTGATTCTTCGATTCAGTGATTGCCATTACGTCCCCTAAAGCAGTTTCGCGTGCCAGGTCAGGTGCTGCGAAATGAAGCTCTGGATGAAGAAGTAGCCGTGGTCATAACCTTCGCGCATCTGCAGGTAGATCTCTTGCCCGGCCGCCTTGCAGGCGGACACTAACAACTCCGGCTTGAGCTGATCCGCCAGAAATTTGTCGGCCGTTCCCTGGTCGATCAGGATGCCGGCAGGAAATTTGTGCCCTGCCTTCACAAGCTCGGTGGCGTCGTACTGCGACCAGGCGGCTCGATAGGCGCCGAGATATCCGGAAAACGCCTTCACTCCCCAGGGGCTTTGAATGGGCGCGGCGATGGGCGCAAACGCCGACAGCGACTTGTACTTCTGCGGGTTCTTCAGCGCGATCGTCAGCGCACCGTGTCCGCCCATCGAATGGCCCATGATGCCGCTGCGCGAAATATCAGCCGGGAAGTTGGCCGCCACCAAGGTGGGCAGCTCGTCGACCACGTAGCTGTACATGCGGTAGTGAGCGGCCCACGGAGCCTGGGTTGCGTCGAGGTAGAAACCCGCGGCGATGCCGAAATCCCAGGATTCTCGATCGCCGGCCAGCGGCACTCGCGGGCTCGTGTCAGGCGCCACCAGCATGAGACCCATGCGCGCCGCGTGTTCAAGAGCGCCGGCCTTGGTTACGAAGGTTTCTTCGGTGCAGGTGAGACCGGCGAGGTAGTACACCACCGGCACCGGGCCTCGTGCGGCTTGCGGCGGCACGTACACCGCGAAGCGCATGTCGCAGTGGTTAGTCTGCGAAGGGTGCTGGTAGTAGCCCAGCACGCCTCCGAAGCAGGCGTGCCGGGATATCGTTGCGAGAAGTGCCAATTTTCTGGAGTCAGGCTTTGAGCGTGCCCTTGGCTTTCGCCACGTGCGTCGCGATCGCATCCATGAGCGGCGGCGACAGGCAGTCGTAGGGCGTCAGGCGCAGCTTCTTGAGCCGATCGCGGATCTTGGTCATCTCCTTGGGCTTCGCAGCGCCGGCTTCGATGATCGATGACACGAAAGCCGCGAATTCCGGCTTGGCCCAGCCCTTGTCCTTGGACAGTTCCACGTGCACGAAGTCGAGACCGAAGAACGGATGGCTCGTGTTCTCGATGCGTCCATACATGTGCACGCCGCAGCCACTGCAGGCGTGCCGCTGGATCGCAGCGCTGGCATCCACGGTCTGCAGCTTCTGCTCGTTCGCGGTGACGCTGAGATTGTCCCGACTGACGACCGCCACCACCGAGAACTTGGCGCCGGCCGGTTTCCAGCACTTGGTGCAACCGCAGGCGTGATTGTGAGCGACGTTGCCCTTGATGGAGACGGTGACTGGTTCGGCGGCGCAGCGGCAGGTGAGCGTGCCACCCTTGAATTTCTTGGCGCCGGGTTTCAGACCCTTGTCGATCGATGGATGAAGCTTGACGGCCATGAGCATTCCCTCGTCGTTGTTAGTTAGTTCTAGAAGGTGACCACAGAGCGAATGGATTCGCCGCTGTGCATGAGATCGAAAGCATCGTTGATCTTGTCGAGCGGCATCACGTGTGTGATGAGGTCGTCGATGTTGATTTTCTTGTCCATGTACCAGTCGACGATCTTCGGCACGTCGGTACGGCCGCGCGCGCCGCCGAAGGCCGTGCCTTTCCATACGCGGCCGGTCACGAGCTGGAACGGCCGCGTCTTGATTTCCTGGCCGGCGCCGGCAGCGCCGATGATGACCGACACGCCCCAGCCGCG
>Ga0207683_10006482_pt1 | contig 10016 bp, 12 predicted proteins | sample KBSM73metaG_FD_184333 | JGI IMG/M metagenome (GOLD analysis project Ga0207683, IMG submission 184333) | Miscanthus rhizosphere microbial communities from Kellogg Biological Station, Michigan, USA - KBS M7-3 metaG (SPAdes) (version 2) | ecosystem: Host-associated > Plants > Roots > Rhizosphere >...
ATGTGGCGGAACCTCGACCAGTACGTCATGAACGCGGACGCCGCCGCCCTGCGCAAGAAGCTGAACCTCACCGGACCGGCCGCCGGGGCGCCCTCCCCGCTCGTCGCGGAAGCGTCCGCGCCCGGCCCCGCCTCTCTGGCCGCCGGCACCAAGTAGCGCTTCCGCGCCGCGCCGATTCGGCGCGCGCTCCACTGTCCGTCATCCCGAGCGCAGCGAGGGACCCCTTTCGTCACCGGCGTGCTGGTCGATTGCGGCCCCGGTCCAAAGGGCTCCCTCGTCGCAGCGCTCCTCGGGATGACAGAGAAGGGGCCTTTTCCTCCGCGTTCCCGCTGACTCCGGCCGCGTGACGTCGCGGCTTTCCACTTTCCATCCGTTGAGTAGACTCGACGCCTGTTCGGATGACGCGATGACGACCGACATCTCCCGGGACACGACGCTGGCCATGTCGGCGGCCACCCGGGCCGCGCGCGGCAAGGCCCTGCTCCTCCCCCAGCAGCTCGTCACGAGCCCGGAGACGAAGCTGCAGTACCGCATCGACAGCCTTCTCGGACAGGGAGGGTTCGGCCAGGCCTACCTCGCGACGCGGGTCACGCGCTCGCGCGAGGTCCCGCGCGTGGTCGCGATCAAGGCGAGCGAGCACATCGACGGCTGGCTGCGCGAGGCGTACTTCGGACAGATCCTCCAGGGCAACGGGCGCGCGATCCGCGTCTTCGACGCCTTCCCGTTGAGCCGCGACGACGGCACCATCCTGTATCTGCTCGCGCTCGAGTACGCGCGGCACGGCGACCTTCGGGCGTTCCTCGAGCGGACCCGCAAGGGCTGGGCCGAGAAGACCGCGCGGCGAGAGATCGCCGGCCTCCTCGAGGTCCTCGGCCGGCTCCACCGCGGTCAGATGCTGCACCGCGACCTGACGCCGATGAACGTCTTCGTCTGCGACGACGGCAGCCTGAAGCTGGGCGACTTCGGCATCGTCCGGCACGCGAGCGACCGCAGGGGCATCCGGACTCGGACGCTCAACCCGTGGGGCGTGCCCAGCGAGATCCGGGACGCCGCCGCCCCGAAGTGGCAGGCCCGGGACGACGTCTACCAGGTCGGACAGCTCCTCGGGATGCTCCTCAAGGGGACCGCGAAGGCGCGCGTCCGCACCGGCGAGGTCCGCGCGCTCCGCTGCACGGACCACCTCAAGGAGATCGTCTATCGCTGCATCGGCGCGCGCAGCAAGCGCTACGAGAGCGCGCAGGAGCTGATCGAGGCGCTGACGCATCGGCCCGCGGAGCTGAAGGTGGGACGGCTCCGCACGCTGAAGGACGCGCACCTCGCCTTCACCGGCATCCTCTCGCGGCCGCGCAGCGAGGCGGCCCGCGCCGCCCGCCGGGCGGGGGCGACCGTCCACGGGGCACCGTCGGCGCAAACGCACGTCGTCGTGCGAGGCCGGCCGAACCCGCTCCAGGCCGCGGGGCGCGACGCGGGCATCAAGCTGATCGCGATCAAGCGCCTCCGCGAGAAGGGGCACCGCATCACGCTGCTGAACGAGACGCAGTTCTGGCGGCTGGCGGGGGGCGGCGAGAGAAGGAAGAAGAAAAAGACGTAGCGGCGCGGCCGGTGAGCGGCGCCGCCATTCTCTACTCCTGCCGGATCGGATCGATCGCCGTCCGCCTCGGCTCCTTGCCGAACCTCACCCGCGACCGTTCCATCAGCTTCCGGATCTCGACGTCGCGGTCCTTCGGCGGCGCGCTCGTGACCCACGCGCGGATCAGCCGCTCGGCGGACGCCGCGACCTCGTCGACCGCGCGCTCGAAGAGCTCCTCGTTCGCCTTCGACGGCTTGTTGGCGCCGCTGATCTTCCGGACGAACTGAAGCGAGGAGGCGCGGATCTCCTCCGCCGTCGACGGAGGCGCGAAGTTCGCGAGGGTACGGATGTTCCGGCACATGGCTGCCTCAGCGCTTCACGTTCGCGATCGTGATCTTGAACCCGTCCGGGTCGGTCAGGGAGATGTCGCGGACGCCCCAGTCCTGGTCGGTCGGCCCCTGGTCGAGGCGGCCGCCCTTCGCCTGGATCCGTTTCGCGACGTCGTCCACGCTCCCCTTCGTCATGCAGAAGATGCGGAACCCCTCCCCCTTCTTCCGGTTTCGACCCTTCTTCCAGTCGTCCTGCCCGAGCCAGAACGCCACGTTGCCCGCCCGCAGCGAAACGCCGACGACCTTCCCGCCCTCGTCCCAGGTCTGCTCGACCACGAAACCGAGGACGTCGCGGTAAAACGCGAGGCTGGCGTCGAGATCGCCGACGGTCAGGCTCGGCGAGGCTTCGCTGAGCGCCAGTGGCTGGCTCGCGGCGGCCTTCTTCCGGGGCGCGGGTTTCGTCCTCGAGGCCGATGAAGCGGTTGACGAGGATGAAGCGGAACGGGAAGGAGATTTCTTCGCACGAGCGGATTTCGCGGGTTTTCTCGCGGCCATGTCGTCGTCCTCCAGGCGAAAGGCTATTTCCAGGAGCGAGTCGAGTCAAAGCGAGAGCGACCCGCGGTGGCTTCGCGCTCGACCTGACCGAGCCGACGGCATAGATTGCATTCCCCCATGCCGAAGAAGAAAGAGAAGAAAGAGAAGAAGGAGAAGACCTTTCTCGAGGAGCACTCCCTGTCGCTCGTCGCGGGCGGGATCCTCCTCCTCTGGGTCGTCCTCTACTCCGTCTCCGACCCGGAGACGCGCATGGGCGCGTTCTTCGGGAACAGCGTCGCCGACTGGACCGGCGTCGTCGTGGCGGTCATCGGCACGAAATTCCTCTTCGAGAGAGGCTCCAAGGAGAGCAACCCGGTGCGCGCCCGCGGCGGCAGGCTGAAGCGCTTCGCGATCGAGCACTCCCTGAGCATCGTCCTGATCCTGACCGGCCTCGGATGGGTCCTTCTCTACTCGAGGCTCGAGGCCACGTCGAGGTGGGGGCAGGTCGTCGGCAACGTCGTCTCCGAATGGGTGCAGCTGCTGGGGTTCGTGCTCCTGACGAAGGCGCTCATCGAGCGCGGCTCGGAGGAGAGCAAGTAGGGCCGCGAGCCCGTCGCCGCGCGCGAACCGGGACGGCGCCGTTTACTCTCTCCCCATGAAGCCGAAGTTCTTCCCGACTCCCGCCGACTTCCGCGCGTGGCTCGAGGCGAACCACGGCAGCGCGAAGGAGCTCCTCGTCGGCTACTACAAGAAGGACTCGGGCAGGCCCAGCATCACGTGGCCCGAGTCCGTGGACGAGGCGCTCTGCTACGGCTGGATCGACGGCGTCCGCCGGAGCCACGGCGACGTCGCGTACACCATCCGGTTCACTCCGCGCCGCTCGACGAGCATCTGGAGCGCCGTCAACGTCGCGAAGGTCAAGGAGCTGACCCGGCAGGGCCGCATGCGCGCGGCGGGCGAGCGCGCGTTCGCCGCCCGCACGGCGGAGCGCACCGGGATTTACGCCTTCGAGCGGAAAAAGGCGGCGAAGCTCTCTCGCGAGGAGACGAGGCGGCTGCGCGCGAACCGCGAGGCCGCCGCGTTCTTCGAGGCGCAGCCTCCCGGCTACCGCAGGACGGCCCTCCACTGGGTGGTCAGCCCGAAACGGCCGGAGACGCGCGAGCGCCGGCTCGCGCAGCTCATCGCCGACAGCGCGGCGGGCCGGCGGATCGGGCCGCTCGCACGGCCGGGCGCGCCGAAGCCCGTGAAGTCGCGCTGACCGGGCGCTACCGGCTGCACGCCCACTTCGGGGTGAGACCTCACGTGGAGGTAGCGAAATTCCCTCTCCCCGGGACAGGATTCACGCGAGCCAACCGCCTTCGCTGGCAAGCATCTTGCGGCCCTTGTCGCGTGAGACACGCAACCGTACGGGCCGCGGATCATCGCGTCCGCAGGAGGTTCCATGAAGAAAAGTCGAGTGAATCTGTCGCCGCCCGAGCTCGCGTTCGTGGTCGGCACGCGCGCCGCCCTCGCCGCGGGGATCGGCCTTCTCTGCTCTGCACGTCTGTCCACGAGGGCGCGCAAGCGCATCGGCGCGACGCTGCTGACGCTCGGCGCGCTGACGACTCTTCCGGCCGCGTACCTGGTGTTCGGGCGGAATGCCGGACGGTTCCGGCGGAGCGGATTCCGGGTGATCGCGTAGGCCTCCTTTGGCCACCGCGGAGAGCTCGCGAGTGAGATCGCGGGACGCGATCGCGCCGAAGCGATCCTGCGGGCGAGCCCGGCCCTACGACCGCCGCCGGATCGCTTCGACCGCTCGCTCGCAGTCGTCGTCGATGCGCCGGGTGTCGGTCGCGTAACCGCTCTCCACCTTCTCGCGCTCGGCGGGATCGTGGGTCTGTTTCAGGGCATCCCGGAACAGGATTTCCCGCTCGGCTCGCCGCGCCGCGGCGACCCGTCGCGCTTCCGCGATCTCTTCCTTCTGCTTTGCGGTCAGCGGACTCTTCTTCGGTCCACCGGGATCCGCCGCATTGAGTCGTTCCATGGCGAGCTCGAAGGAGGACTTCGGCGGTTTGCCCATCCGAACATGCTATCGAAACCGGAGGAGGTCGGTCCCCGTAGTGACTCCTCCCCGGTCCGCCGAGTGGTCGACGAGTGGGACCGGACCCAAAAGGTCTCGCTCATGCCAGACTCTCGATCCAGACTCACACAAGGAGGGAATCCATGCCGCACTCGACTCTCCGTTGCGCCGTCGTCGCCATCCTCGCGCTCGTCCCTGCGCTTGCGCTCGCCCAGCAGTACGGCCTCGGCGATCAGGTGCTGGTCATCGGGCCTTCGGCCTTTCTGCCGGCAACCAGCGGCAGCTCCTACTCCTTCTCCGCCGGATACCTTCACGGCGACAACGTCCCACTGGTAGCGCCCCTGGATCTCCCCGAAGGGGCAGAGATTCTCAGGATGTGCGTGTACGGAGACGTCCCGGCCGGCGGCGAGGTCTGGGCGGAGATCTGGGCGAACAAGCAGGCACCCGGCGGAACACAGGGCGGGATCGTCCAGCTGCCGGGAACGCTCGTCTTCGACTCCATTCCGATCGGGTACGGGGTGGTCTGCACCGATCCGTTCTCGTTCACGCTGCGCCAGGTCACGGACATCGACGGAGACGGAAGCCTCGACAACGTCGTCTATGCCGTGAATGCGCAAGTCACCGGGTCCGGCTTCGGCGGCGTCCGAGTCTTCTGGCGCCGGCAGGTCAGCCCTCCGCCCGCGACGGCAACCTTCGGGGACGTGCCGACCACGCACCCGTTCTACGCCTATGTCGAGGCGCTCGTGTCCGCCGGCATCACCGCCGGTTGCGGCAATGGCAACTTCTGCCCCGACGCGCCGCTGACGCGCAAGCAGATGGCCGCCTTCCTGACCGCGGCACTCGGGCTCCATTGGGTGACGTACTAGGCTGACTCGTTCGCCTCGGGCTCAGCCGGCGCGCATTCTCGTTCGCTAGCCCTCGACCGGAGCCTGAGCGCCGGTTACGCCCAGCTCCATCCAGTCGAGGTCCTCCTCGAGACGGTGGAACGCGTCGTCGCCGATCTCGTCCCGCGCCCGCATGTCGATGGTCACGCGGCGGGCCGCCTCGAGCGCGCTGCGGAACAGACGGTCGCCACGGTCATGCGAGTGCCCGTCGGCGCCGCCACCGGGTTCGGACCCGCCCAGGCGTGCCTCGAATGCGTGCCATACGAAGCGCGCCTCCGTCGACGACGCGTCGTCGCCCACCGCGGCGCGAACGGCTTCGAGCGCTCGCCGGCGTGCCTCCTCCACCTCGCGCGCGACGGGATCGTCGTCCTCGAGCCGGAGCACGCGCATGAGCGGCTTCAGCGTCAGACCCTGCACCACGAGCGTGCCGAGCACGACGGCGAACGCCGTCAGCACGACCAGGTCCCGATACGGAAAATCTTCCGGCAGCGCGAGCGCGGCGGCGAGCGAAACGATGCCGCGCATCCCCGACCATGAGATGACGAGCCCGCTCTCGACCGTCGGCGGCGACATCGGACGGGGCGGGTGGAAGCCGCGCCAGCGGATCCACAGGCGCGCGATGAAGTTGTGCGCCATTACCCACGCCATGCGCCCGAAGATGACCGTCAGGAGCACGGCCCCCGCGACGATGAGGTATCGGGAGCGCACGTCGGGCTCCAGGCTGTTCAGGATCGGCCGGAGCTGCAGGCCGATGAACACGAACGCGAGGACGTTCAGGACGAAGACCGCCGATTCCCAGACGGCATAGGACGGCACACGCACGCGCGCCGACTGGGACGCCGGGGAGCGACGGGCCACCGAGATCGCGAACGTGACCATCGTCAGCACCGGCGACAGGTCCAGGCGGTCGGCGAGGATCCAGACCCCGAAGGTGCCGACGAACTGGATGACGATCGCCGTCGGCACGTCGCAGATCGCGCGCGTCAGCCACAGCATCCCCCACGCCAGCGCGAGACCGACGACCACGCTCCCGACCAGGACCAGGCCGAGCGTCGGCGCGAGATTCCCGACCGAAAACGCGTGCATCGCCACCGCGCCCACCGCGAGCCGGTAGATCAGGAGGGCGCTCGCGTCGTTCAGGAGGCTCTCGCCCTCGAGGATCATCAGGATGCGATGCGGCGGGCGGAGCTGCTTCAGGACCGCCGTCGCGGCCGCGGCGTCGGGGGGCGAGACGATGGCGCCCAGCGCGATCGCCGCCGCCCAGGGCATCGCGGGAACCAGCGCGCGTGCCACCCAGGCAACGGCGACGGTCGTCAACACGACCGCGACGAGCGCCAGGCTCCCGACCGCGACCCAGTTGTCCTTGAGGTCGCGGGGCGAGGAGTCGTAGGCGGCATCCAGAAGGACGGGCGCGACGAACAGCGCGAGCGCCACCTCGGGGTCGATCGAGAAGCGCGGCGCGCCCGGCACGAACGCGAGCACCGCCCCGCCGAGCGCGAGGAAGGCGGGGTACGGAGCGCCGACCCGACGCGCGATCGACGCGAGGAAGACGGCGATCAGGAGGACCGCGAGCAGCGACGCGAAGCCGGACATGGACGGTCGAGATTACCGAAATCGACGAATCCCGGCGTCGCAGCAGGACCGGAGGACCCGCGGAAGTCCTAGAGCCCCAGGAACTCCCGCATCCGCTGCAGCGCCTCCTCCAGCGCCCGTCGAAAGTCGCGGCCGCGAGGCCGCGGACCGGCGAAGCCGAGCTCGTGCTGCAGCCGGCCATCGACCACCCTCAGATTGGCCCAGCCCGGCATCTGGTCGCGCCACAGCACGGGCATCGCGTAATGACCCATGCGGCGGCTGTGCGCCGGCAAGTAGGCCTCGAGCTTGTATTCCCAGCCCCACAACAGATGAAAGCGCCGTCGGTCCCAGACGACCGGGTCGAAGGGCGAGAGGAAGCGCAGCCTGTCGTCGGCCGGATGCCGGCCGGATCCGGGGTTCTCGCCCCGCGGCCAGAACCACGACACGCCGTCGATCCGGGCATGGGCATAGCGGGCCGTTGCTCGTGCCTGGACCTGCCGCACCTCGGCGGCCAGGTGCGGCACCGCGTAGCGCCGCAGCAGTCCGCATAGATAGCCGAGACTGGCCGCGGGCAGCGGCGCGTAGAGCTGCACCACCGTATCCAGCAGCCGGCCGGCGCACGCGAGCCGCTCCTCGGCGCTGCCGTCTTCCTGCGGCGTAGTCTCGACCGCCTGGTAGATCCGGGCGCCGGCCTCGCGCCGCGCGACACGCAGCAGCCCGCGATAGTGCAGGCCTTCCAACAGATGCGCGCTGATTTTCAGCTCGCTGCCCCAGCGGCGGATCCGGCCATGCTCGAAATGCGCCTGAACATCCCTCGGCCGGGTGGAGCCACGCTGGCGCACGAAGGCGAGCACGTCCCGGGCTTGCGCCTGCATACTGGCGTCCCATTCGCGCGGTACCTCGCGCGGATGCAGCAGGGACACGGTCTTGCGAGGCAGGAAACCATAGTTGACGAAGAAAGCCTCTTCGATCGCCAGACGCGGGTAACGGCGCTCCAGATCGCCCGCGCGATAGCCCTCCACGCGCTGCGCGAGGATCAGGTCCTGGGCGCGAGCGGGCGCCCGCATCGGGTCCGCCTGGACGAAGCCGAGGCGCGCAATGGCCCGCGGCAGGCTCTCGGCCCGGAAGAGGCTGCGAGCGATGGCGTAGCGGCCGAGCTGCCGAAGACCGGGGACTCGGAGAGGGCTCACGCGCAGCGACAACGCCATCCGCGTGCGGAAGGAGTTGCGACTCGCGAGATCAGGACTGACCCTTCAGCGGCCGCACGCGATCGCTGCAGCGCAGCTCGGGCACCCCCGGGGCACGGGGCTCGAGGGGAAACGTCTCCGCCGATGCCGCCGCGAGCCGCGCCGGGTCGCTCAAGTCGAAGAGGTGGGCGCCCACGGGGTTGAGGGGCGTCTCGGACGGGATCGAGATCGACTCCTCGAGAGTCCCGATCGCCGCGAGGTATTTCTCGAGACTCGTGCGTGCGGCATTGAAACCGGGAACGCTCCCGTCGAGCAGCCAGACGCGGCGGCGTCCCCGATAGCGGTCCACGTCCCGGAGGAACACACGGTGGTCTTCGCTCGAGCAGCCGCCGACCTCGTACTCGCCGGGCGCCAGGCCGTACTGCGCGCCGTAGCGTTCGACGGCCTCGATTTCGTAGGGGAAGACGAACACGGCATCGCCGGGCCGGCGGTGGTCGCGAAGGAAGGCGAGCGCGGACTTGTGGTCCTCCACCCAGTACGGCGGGAGTCTGTCCACGAATGCCAGGGCGGGAACGACGAAGAGAGCCGCCATGCAGACTCCCCCCGCGGCCGGGTGGAGGCGCGACGCCTGCCGCCGGAGCCACTCCGCCCCTTCCGCCGCGGCGAGGACCAGGATGGGAAGCAGGTACAGGGCCACCCGCGTCTTCAGGGGAAACTGCTGCGCCACGGCCGCCAGCACCGCGACGGCGAACGGGCCCAACAGCACGAGAGCCCCGAAGCGGCTGCGCCGCCAGAGGACGATCAGGCCGATGACCGCCAGGCCTCCGTACAGCGCGGGCCAGCGGTATCGGAGAACCATCGGGTCGGCGAAGAGCTCCAGGATCCGGTCCCAGAGCCAGAGCGCGTCGCCCGGCTTTCGGAGCGGCGGCGGGAAGCTGTCACGGGTCCGCCAGAAGTAGTCCATGTACGCCCGGGTGGCGGGCGTGACGCGGCGGTAGGCGTCGATCACGGCCGCGGCCGATCCGGCGGCCCAGACGGGAACGGTGACGAGGAGCGCGCGGCGCGTCTGCGGATCCCGGTCGCGAAGCCATGCCAGAAGCAGCGCCGCTCCGAGGCCGGCGAGGACGAAGGCCGTCGGTTGGGAGAACCAGACGAGGACCGCTCCCGCCAGACCCGCGAGCACGCAACGCGCCGCGGTGGAGTCGGAGTCGCGAAGGCGGAGCGCGATCAGCGCGAGAGCGACCATGGCCGCCATGTCGATTCCGTACGACTTGATCTCGGCGCCGTAGCGGATGAACGGCGCCCCGATCGCGAACGCCGCCACGGCGAACGGCACCGCATACCCGTCGAGCAGGCGCTCCGCGAGGCCCAGGAGGAGCACGAGCGCCGCGATACTGACGGGCAGAAGAAGTGACCGAAACGCGAGGTCGCTCTCGCCCAGCACGCGGCTGACGGCCTTCTCGGCGACCATGAAACCGACGGGCGCCACCTGGTCGCCGCCGAGCGGTTCCATGAGCAGTCTTCCTTCCGAGCGGTGGACGAGGTTCCGCACCATCGACAGCTCGTCGTACCAGAGAGATGTGTCGGAGGCGTACTGGAAGATGCGAAGTCCAGCGCCCACGCAGACGAGCGTCCAGAGGAAAGGGCGCCGGCAGAGGAAGGGACGACGCGCGGGCGAAGTCAGCAAATCAGGACGGACTCGTCGTTCTCACAGCTTGATGCAGACGTTCTTCGCTTCGGTGAAGAAATCGAGCGAATCGAAGCCGCCCTCGCGGCCGACGCCGCTCTCCTTCATTCCGCCGAAGGGAACGCGGAGATCGCGAAGCAGCCACGTGTTGACCCACACCGTCCCGCTGTCGAGCGCCGCGGCGACGCGATGCG
>Ga0207683_10006487_pt1 | contig 10013 bp, 7 predicted proteins | sample KBSM73metaG_FD_184333 | JGI IMG/M metagenome (GOLD analysis project Ga0207683, IMG submission 184333) | Miscanthus rhizosphere microbial communities from Kellogg Biological Station, Michigan, USA - KBS M7-3 metaG (SPAdes) (version 2) | ecosystem: Host-associated > Plants > Roots > Rhizosphere >...
CTGGCGGTCCAGTACCCAGTTTTGAATGGTGGTCAGCTCACGTATATTCTGCGTTTTGCTCCGTAGTGTATAACGGTAAATCTCACCCGTAGGTCCATACGGTGGTTGCACATCGGGCTTTACGCCGTCCGGGAGATCAGCTCCGCCAAGCCGGCTGAATACCTGTTGCCGCGCAAAGGCATCGTCAACGTCATCATCAAAAATGATACGGATATAACACAACCCAAATGCAGAAGTCGTCCGCAGGTTTGATTTCTTTTGAACAGAATTCAATACCGTTTCCAACGGGATTGTTACAAATTTCTCTACCTCTTCTGCACTGCGTCCCGGCCATTGGGCAATGATGATGATCTGCGTGTTGGTTACGTCGGGAAACGTTTCTATCGGCGTTTCTTTATAACTCCAGATACCCATCGCTACCAATATCGCAGATAGAAAAAAAACAAAATAGCGGTGACGGAGAGAAAAATGTATAATACTCTTGATAAAACGGTTCATATGGGGTGAGAATTTTGGTTTGTAAATTGGTTTAAATCATATTTTAAGTATTAGCCTGATACAAGTCCTGTCTTTTTTAATAATCGCCTGTTTTCTCTTTTATGAATAAAATTGTACACCAGCGCATAAATCGCCGGCAGAATTAATAATGTTAAGATGGTAGCGGTAACCAATCCCCCGATAACAACTATTGCCAGAGGCTTTTGTGTTTCACTGCCAATGCCATGGCTTACCGCAGCCGGAATAAGACCGATCATTGCCATCAATGCGGTCATAACGACCGGGCGCACACGGGAAATGACACCATCGTGAATGGCTTTGTGAATGTTCATACCTTCTTCAAGATTTTTCCTGAATACACTGATCAGGATAACTCCATTTTGTATACACACGCCGAACAACGCAATGAAACCAATACCCGCGCTGATGCTGAAGTTGAACCCTGTAATATGCAATGCCAATATGCCACCTATCAGTGCGAACGGCACATTCATGATAGTGAGAAGAGAGTCCTTTGCGTTGCCAAACGTGACAAAGAGTATAAGGAAAATGATAAGCAGGCATACCGGTACAACCTGAGCCAATGTCTTTGTTGCTCTCTGTTGATTTTCAAATTCACCATTCCAGCTCATCGTATATCCTTTTTGTAACGAAATAGCATTACCTACTTTTTGTTGCGCTTCTTTTATAGTGCTCCCGAGGTCCCTGTTCCGTACAGAAAATTTAACTGTAATGTAACGACGGTTGTTATCACGATAGATAAATGCCGGCCCCGTTAAAAATTTGAAATCAGCAATTTCTTTCAATGGGATTTTTGAACCATCATTTGTCGGTACCATCAGGTTCTCGATCTCTTCCTGGTCTGCACGGTACTCTTCCATATATCTCACACGTACGTCAAACTTTCGTTCGCCCTGGTATAATTGTGTTGCTGCCTTGCCACCAATCGCCATTTCAATTACGGCGTTTGCGTCTGCCGTATTCACGCCATAATAAGCCATCCGCTGCGGATCAAGTACTATCCTGAATTCCGGCTGACCCAGGTTCCGGATAATTCCTAAATCTTCTACTCCTCTTATATCTTTCAAAACATTGTATACACGATTTGCAGTACTGTCCAGTATATTAAAGTCTTTACCAAAAACCTTTACGGCTAATGCAGCAGGTACACCGGCTACTGCTTCCGCTACGTTATCACGTATCGGTTGCGAATAGTTGAAAATAATCCCGGGAAAAGCTTTTAGCTTTTTATCCATTTCATTTACGAGTTCATCCGGCGTCAGCTTACTTTTCCATTCCTCCTTTGGATAGAGATCAACCGCTACCTGCACATTGAAAAATCCTTTCGGGTCAGTACCATCATTGGTGCGACCCACCTGCACCAATGTGTGATGTACTTCGGGAAACGTTCTTATGATGTCTTCAATCTTTTGTGAAATGCTGTCTGATTCATCCAGCGAAACGCTTCTGGGCAATTCAGCAGTAACCCATAATGCGCCTTCATTCAATTGGGGTAAAAATTCAGAACCAAGAAATTTGAATGAGGCAAATGAAAGAATCATGATCACAAAGGCGATGATCACACTCTTCTTCTGGTTGCGGTAAACAATTCTGAATAATTTACCTACACCCTTTTCAAAGAATGTAACAACCGGGTTGTGTTTCTCCCTGACATTCTTTTTTAATAAAATACTCGATAGAGCGGGAACAAGTGTAAGCGTAAACAATAACGCGCCTAACAAAGCAAATCCTAACGTATAGGCCAATGGAGAGAACATTTTTCCTTCTACCTTGCGGAAAGCAAAAATCGGGACAAGGCAGGTGATGATTATCAGTTTGGAAAAGAAAATGGCTTTACCCATTTCCGTTCCTTTGTGTTTAAATAAACCCAGTTTCGCCAGCTTATTAAACTTCTCCATACCTACTTCTCTCGCTCTTTCATCCAATGCAACAAACAAACCTTCTACCATCACCACCGCGCCGTCTATAATTATACCGAAGTCGATAGCGCCCATCGACAGCAGGTTTGCATTCATACCCTTTAACCGCATACAGATAAAGGCAAACAATAAGGACAATGGGATAATGATACCAACGGTGACGGTTGTACGCCAATCTGCCATAAAGAGTAACACGATAACCGTAACAAGCACTATACCTTCAATCAGGTTATGAATAACCGTATGCTGTGCATAATCCATTAACGTCGTGCGGTCATAGAAAGGGATAATTTTCACATCATCCGGTAAAATGGACGTATTCAGCTCTTCTACCTTTTCATGAAGTTTATCGAGAACATCGCTGGGGTTTTCTCCTTTCCGCATCACCACGATACCTTCCACCTGGTCGGGTGCGCCATCCTTTGATACCGAACCAAGTTTCGGTTTTCCACTTTCTCTTACCGATGCGACATTCTTAACCAGCAGTGGTACACCATTTACTTTTGTTATAATTATATTCTCAATATCACCCGGGTCGTCAATTACACCAATTCCCCTTACTACATAAGCCTGGCCGTTTCTTTTAATTACATCGCCTCCGACATTGACATTACTTTTACTGATCGCATTATACACATCCAGTGAAGAAAGATTGTACTTAACCAGTAATTGCGGATTCACACTAACTTCGAATATCCGCTCATCACCACCGAATGTATTCACATCGGCTACACCGGGCACCTGTTTAAATTGTTTGTCTAAAACCCAATCCTGTATCGCTGTCAATTCGCGTACAGACTCGGTTTTACTTTGAAGCGTATAACGATATATCTCACCAGTGGGTCCGTATGGCGGTTGCACTTCAGGTCTCACGCCATCCGGCAAATCAGCATTAATAATGCGGCTCATCACTTGCTGACGTGCAAATGCATCATCTACATCATCGTCAAAGATGATCGTGATATAGCTTAACCCGAATGAAGAGTTGGTACGGAGATTTGTTTTCTTCTGCACACTATTCAACTCCGTTTCAAGAGGAATAGTTATAAACTTTTCCACCTCCTCTGCACTTCTGCCGGCCCATTGCGATATGATGACGATCTGTGTATTGGTCACATCCGGAAATGTTTCTATCGGCGTTTCCATATAGCTCCAGATACCCAGGGCTATCAGTACGGCCGTCATGAAAAAAACAAAATACCTGTGCCTTAGAGAAAAATGAATGATCCTCTTAATAAACTTGTTCATACCAATTAAATCCTGGCCGGTTAATCTTTAAGGGCATTGAATAATAATACCTGGTTTTGGGAAATCAATTGTTCACCACCGTTAAGTCCGGATGTGATATACGTTTTCCCTTCAACTGTTTTTAAAATCTCTACCTGCTTTAATTCAAGATTGCATTTATCGTGGTAAACGATAACGTAATTTTTTCCGTAATCACTTACAATTGCTGCAAACGGAACAGTTACTGTTTTTCTGCCTTCCCTGTTTTGCACCAATATGTTTGCAAACATTTCAGGTTTCAATTGCCTGCCCGGATTGGGGATGCGGATTCTTACTTTCATCACTTTGGTTTCGGGGTCGAGTATCTGGTTCACTTTATCCACGACTGCTGTAAATGTTGAGTCCGGATAAGCGAGGGTTGTTACTTTCGCTTTATATCCTTCCTTTACTTTCGAAATATCTGTTTCATATACATTGGCCCATACCCATACTTCGCTTATATCACCGATGGTAAAAAGGTTATCACTGTTATCGCTGCGGATAAATGCACCCTGCGATGTTTTCTTTTCCACTACATAACCATTCATGGGAGCAGTAATCACGTATGTTCCATTTGCCGACGTGTGTCCGCCACCGTTAATATCAATTTGTTGCTGCAGTTTATTGCCTGCAGACATTGCTTTCTGATAATTTTCCTTTGTTTCGGAATATTCTTTCTCGCTGGCAATACCATTTTTATACAGGGCTTCTGTATTTTCCATTTGACGTTTTGCGATGCTGATATCATTATTTGCAGAAGAGAGGTCAGCATAGTTGCCGGCTACATCAGCGCTTTGAATAACAGCGAGTACTTGTCCTTTGGATACTCTATCCCCCAATGAGACTTTTACATCAAGTATTTTACCACTGCTGAACGGAAACACTTTTACCACCTTATTATCATTGAAACTTATTTCGCCTGAAAGCTTCACTTCATCATCGACGTTGGAAACAGTGGCCGTATCGATCTTTATTATTTTCGACAATGAATCGGTGATGCACACCTGCTTTTTCGAATCCGCTTCCGGCTGCGCTTTTCCTTTGCAGGAAGACAGGTATAGCAACATGCCTGCACCTGCACCAATGAAAATGGTTTTTCTGAGGGAAAAAATAATGTTCATATAAGGTTATTGAAGATTAATAATTGAAGTACCGGTTGTATAATTCAACTCCGCTGCTGCATTCCGCAGATTCGCGTGCTGTGCCAGTTGTTTTAAGTGTGAATCTTTATACGCGTCAAAAAAATCAACGAATTCAATAAGGCTCACCTGTCTTTGTTTATAACTCGATATCATATTTTGCATCAGCTTGTCATATTGATCGCCCAATTCTGCTGAAGCGGAATTGGTAATGGAAGAGGCAATCAACCATTTGCTATAAGCAGCCGCGATGTCTTGTTCTATCTGGTTCTGGATCTGTTGCACACCGGTTTGAGCTTGCTTTATACTGAATTTTGCAGCATTGATATTTCCTTTATTTCTGTTCAGCACCGGTAAAGGCAGCGAAACAGCAAGACCCCAATAATTCGGTATATAGTTACTAAGGCGGTCATATTCCACCCCAACAGTAACATCAGGCGTCTTCAGTGCCTGCTGGTAAGCAAGATTGTGCTGTTGTGACAGCAAATTTGTTTGTGCCAATAAGTAATCCGGCCGACTGTTTCTTGCTGAATCAAGAAGAGGTTGCAGAACAAGTCCTTCCACGGGAGTAAGCATATTCAGCTGCGGTACGATAAATGCGCTATCACTCACATTCAGCAATACACGAAGATCTTTTTGAATGTCAGCGACCTGCCTGTACAAGTCAGCCTGGTCACTTTGTAAGCCGTAAAGAAGTGCTTTTACCCTGATATTATCCTTTTGTGAAACATTTCCCACTTTCAACTGCTCATCCATTCCCGCTGCCATTTTTTGCATGGCATCTATTTCGTTCTTATATACAATATTGGTCTGCCATAACTGATCGAGTGTATTGAAATCGGTAGACAATAAAAACCGGAGATTGCGCAACAGGTCATTGAATTGCTGCTCGGCTGTGAGCACATTATCATTCGCAAGCTTGATTAACTTATTCCTCTTTCCGGCAGTCAGTATGAGTTGCTGTAATGCCACATAGATCTGTCCGTATTCCTGCCCGTCCACTGTTTTATGACGAAAAAATTTACCATCATAAATATTCTGATCGGTATTTAATACCGGATTGTCCCAGTAGCGGGCCTGTTGTTTATAAGCCTTATTAATGTCTATATCGTAACGGGCCGATAATAACGCAAGATTGTTTTGCAGAAAAATCTTTTCAGCTTCGGGGAATTTCAGATAAAGGGTGTCCGTCTTTTGCGCATAGCTTTTCCCTGCTATTATAATCAATAGCAGAGATACGGATAATCGCAATCTGTACATCTGTCAATGGTTTATGGTGCAAAAGTGGCAACGGCAGGCTGCATTCCCGCGGTTATTCGGCAGATGGGGTAAAAATGACGATGAAGTCTTTATGCGACCGGTTCGGTTATACACAAAAAAATAAGGCGCCGTATAGCGCCTTATTTTGAACCAAATGAATCCTACAACGAGAAATATACTGAACCGTCCGTAAGTAAATTCGGTTTAATGATTATTTATTCATCAATTAAATCTTAACAGCAAGTTACAGCGGAAATACAATTGTTTTTGGCCATTATCGGTAAAATGGCGCAGACTAACGATGAATATGAGAAATGATTATTTATTCGGGGTAATAAATAACAGCCGTTTCATACACATCTGAAATTAAGCTATCAACAGGTTGCAACCGCGTATATCACTATCGTCCATTCTTCCCTGTACTTCGAACGTACCATCCTCGAAAACTTTACCCACATCATCCGTAGCAATAAAACTGCACGACCAAATATTGGCGAGATCAATTACATTTAATACACCGGTCAATTCTTTGTTATTGCTGTTTGATTCCTCTACTCGTATTGTTAACGGATCATCCTCATCTCTTACCAGTACTTTCATCCATGCCGGGCACTCAAATTTTCCATTTCCTTTCGAATAAGCCTGGGATAATAATTCGGTCATTCCGTATTCCGAGTGCACGTGTGATATTTGAAATGCTTTCTTTAATTTATCATGCACTTCCTCGCGTGTCATTTCCTTTCTTCTGCCTTTCATACCGCCCGTCTCCATCACAATTGTTTTGCTTAACGGTAAAGCATATCGCTCTGCGAAATCAAGCAATGCAAATGTCACTCCGATCAATAAAGTTTTCCGGCGCTTTTCTTCCAGCATCATCAATACCTTTTTCAGCGTTTCAAATTCATCGAGATAAAACCCGCTTTCCCGGTAGCCCGATTTGTTGATCATGTCATTTACCATATAAACCAGGGATGATCCCTGCCGTTCGAGATAAGACGGTAATAAGCCGATTACGCACCAATCTTTCACCGGGCCGTAGAAATATTCAAAGCATTTTGTGAAACTATCTTCATAAACCTGCTTATCGTAAACAAAATGACGGCTTGTATTAAACCCAGTCGTGCCGCTGCTTTCAAAGGTGACGTCGGGGGTAAACGATGTAGTGCTTATAGTGTGCGTTTTGAAAAACCGGATGGGTAAAAACGGAATGTCGAAAACAGATGAAACGTTCATTGCGTCAATACCAAGAGCCGTTACATAAGCGTTATAGACCGGGTTATTGGCATGCTGGAACCGGAAAATTTCGAGAGCAAGAGATGGAAATGTTGCTTCATTTACCCCGAAAATTTTATGATTCCATTTACCACTCATCTTTAGGCTGCAAAAGTATTTAATCGTAGATTTGAAAAATATAAAATGATATTCATGAAGATCATTACAGGCTTGTTTTTTCTGACCCTGGTCGTATTCTTTTCCTGCAAAAAAGATAAATTCACAACCGAGCCGCAAGTTACTGTGAAATCTATTTCTCCCGATGAAGTAAGACAAGGAACTAACGGTGGTTTTACAATTATTACGTTGGATGCAAAATATACAGATGATGATGGCGACGTGGATTCTGTTTTAATTATTACCAAATACTACGACGCAGACACTGCGACTTACGTAGATACCAGTTTCCGCTCCAGCCTCGGGGGCCTCGGTTTACCTCCCAAAACAAGGCAGGGTGATATGACTATTCAATTTGAATATAATACAAACAACTCGCAGGGAGCCTATGTTGGCTTCCCCAACGTAGTAAGCAAAGACACTACAGCCACTCTTGGACTTGTTTTAATAGATGCCGCAAATCACCGCAGCAACTATAGCGAGTCCTCGAAAATAAGATTAATAGCTCCCTGATAAAATTTAGATTTGGATTTATTACGCCGCCTTTTGTGGCTGTTTATTTTCAGCAATATTTTTATTGCATTTTGTGCGGTGGCAATGGTGTACCAGACATATACATTGGTAATAAATCAGCCCCCGGACAGCAACCTGCTTTATTTTGTATTCTTTGCTACTCTTTCCAGCTATAGTTTTCACTGGTATCTAACATCGCATTCAGAAGTGGCTTCCGTTCGCATGGAATGGACGAACAAACACCGGTATATTCACGTAATCCTTTTTTTTATCGGAATAATTGGCACTTCCTTTTATTTCTTCGCGTTGATTCAACATTGGTTCTGGCTTGCGTTATCTGCGGTTATTACGTTCCTCTATTCAGCGCCAAAGATCCCGCAGAAACACTTTCGTGCCCTTCGAAAAGTTGCAGTAGGAAAGACAATTTTTCTTTCGTTCGTATGGATGTATGCCACAACAATTTTGCCGGTAGTTATTTCCGGTAAATCATGGCAACCGCCCGTTATCCTGTTTGTGCTGTCACGTTTTTTCCTGGTATACGCTATCTGCATCCTGTTTGATTTCAGAGATCGCAAAGATGACAAAGCAGCCGGCATCCGGAGTATGATCACCTGGTTTAGTGAAAAAGGGATCGACACCCTTTTTTCCCTTTCATTACTTGTATTTGCTGTTGCTTCGCTGCTGCTTCTGCGTTATGGCTATAGTGTAAAAGCCGTTTGTTTTTTATTGATACCCGGAATATTGACAGGCCTGTTTTATAAAAGCGGCAAGCGAAGCCTTGACGATCTTTTCTTCTATTTTTTGCTCGACGGTCTTATGATGCTTTCTGCATTGCTAATGATTATCTTCGGCATTTAACGGGATGACATATATTTTTCTACCTGCCGCTAAGACACAAAGACCACCGGCCTATCCTTTGCGTGCTTTGGCCCCGGCAGCTACCGGATGAGGAAATATTATAAATGGCATCATACGCTTCAATTAACAATAGTTATTTTTGCAAATTAATAATTCAACTACATGGCAAAATCTGCAAAGGCAAAGAAATCAGTTATTACAGAAAACTCGCTAAAGTTTTTAAAACAATATATCAATAATGCATCACCCGTAGGCTTTGAAAGCAGCGGTCAAAAGCTATGGCTCGAATACCTGCGACCCTATGTGGATTCTCATTTTACCGATCCGTACGGGACGGCTGTTGGTGTTATAAACCCCGACAACAATTTCAAAGTTGTAATAGAAGCTCATGCAGATGAAATAAGCTGGTTTGTTAATTACGTAAGTGCCGAAGGTTTAATATACCTGAAAAGAAACGGAGGTGTGGATCCGCAAATAGCGCCGGCGCAGCGTGTTTTTATTCACGGGAAAAAAGGACCGGTAAAGGCTGTGTTCGGATGGCCGGCAATTCATACACGCATGGGTGCTCCGGATCAAAAAGAACCGCAGCCAAAAACAGACAACCTGTGGCTTGACTGCGGTGCAAGAAATCGTAAAGAAGTGGAACAGTTAGGTATTCATATTGGCGCAGTAGTTACTTACCAGGATGGCTTTGATGAGCTGGCAAATGATTATTATGTTGGCCGTGCTTTTGATAACCGGATCGGCGGTTATATGATTGCGGAAGTGGCGAGACTATTGAAAGAAAACAAAAAGAAACTTCCTTATGGTTTATATATTGTGAATGCCGTGCAGGAAGAAATTGGTTTACGCGGCGCCGAAATGATCGCAAGAAGAATTAAGCCAGACATCGCTATCATTACGGATGTTACACACGATACGACTACTCCAATGATCAATAAAAATATTGAAATCTAAACATTTTCTTATTCTCAACATAATAATCATTAATTCTTCATCATGAATACCATCGAAAACCCCGAAGACTACATTCCGCATCTCGATGTTCTCTCCATCAACCGCGCTCAGCTCACACTGAACGTCACGCTGGCACCCTCATCGAACGCGACAGTCCGTATGAACTACGGCTTGGCGGAGCAGACGATCCATG
>Ga0207683_10006488_pt1 | contig 10013 bp, 8 predicted proteins | sample KBSM73metaG_FD_184333 | JGI IMG/M metagenome (GOLD analysis project Ga0207683, IMG submission 184333) | Miscanthus rhizosphere microbial communities from Kellogg Biological Station, Michigan, USA - KBS M7-3 metaG (SPAdes) (version 2) | ecosystem: Host-associated > Plants > Roots > Rhizosphere >...
CCATTCGACGACAGTTAAGACTTCCTCGTCACGCAACGCGAGCGTTTGCTTATCGACCTGCAACAGTCGAAGTTTTCTGCGCCCGCTGGTTGAAATGTCATGTTCGGTTGTCACGATTGGTGAAGGTTACAGCCTCAGACAGTTAACAGACAAATAACCTGGCGGAGAGAGCGTTGTACTTTGTTCTTTGTGCTAGGCAGGCGTCCCAAAGTCGCTTCAACTAAAACATTGGCAGTGGACATTGCAAGTGCAAAGTACAAAGTACAAAGCTCTAAGTTACAATCAAACAACACATCGATTCGGAGGCGCCTATGGATGAGTTTGACCGCTATCGTGCGGAGATGAACGAAAAGCTAACTGGCAGCGACCATCTCGGCATCAAACGTTTCTTTGCGCTCGACACGCAAGCTTATGAAGACGGGGCGCTCGACAAAAGAACCAAGGAACTAATGGGACTCGTTGCATCAACCGTGCTGCGCTGCGACGACTGTATTACCTATCACATCAAACAATGCGTCGGACTTGGCATCACCCGTCCCGAGTTCCTTGATGCTTTTAATGTTGCGTTAGTGGTCGGGGGCTCGATCACTATCCCACACCTGCGTCGCGCGATCGATCGAGTGGATCAGTTGGTAACTGGAAAGAATGTTGATACATCTAACGATCATGATCAGCATTCAAGAAACTGATACCCTTTAGTGGCGCTGTTATCTTTAAGCGGACGCTCTTCTGGGACTGGAGGCGTCCTCGCCTGCCGTCGTTATGTCTCAGGTTACTTCAGTGGCAACTAAGGCAGGCGAGGACGCCTGCGGTCCCAAAAGAGGGCGTCCGTCCACTTGGAGACGTCACTAAAGGGTACCGACTCGCCTGCTGTTGTTATGTCTCAGGTTACTCAGTGGTAACTAAGGCAGGCGAGGACGCCTGCGGTCCCAGAAGAGGGCGTCCATTCACTTGGAAGGCGTCACTGAAGGGTACCGACAGAGGGAAATGCACTTGAAAAAATCCAGACGTAACTATAAACGTTGGGAGTCGATCTCCTTAGCATTAATCGCCGCTTCGATGATTCTCGCGTGTTCGCCACTGGGAGCGCAGTCTATACCCAAGCGAGGCTTGCTAATGCCAATTCAAGAAAAAGCGCGCGTGCGTGCGCCAGAAATAACCGGCGGCCGGGGTTGGTTGAATACGGAAAAACCATTATCGATTGCCGCGTTGCGAGGAAAGTTTATTCTCCTCGACTTTTGGACTTATGGCTGCATCAACTGCATTCACATAATTCCCGATTTGAAAAAGCTCGAAGCTAAATACCCTAACCAGCTCGTCGTAATCGGGGTTCATTCAGCAAAGTTCAAGAACGAAAAGGAAACCGAAAACATTCGGCGCATCATCCTGCGTTACGAGATCGAGCATCCTGTTTACAACGATGCTGATTTCAATGTCTGGCAAAGTTACGGCGTACGCGCCTGGCCCACCCAGGTCTTGATCGATCCGGCGGGTTACGTCGTCGGCAATGCATCAGGCGAGGGAAATTACGATGTAATCGACAACGCCATTGCTCAACTTCTACCCGAGTTTCGTAAACGCGGTGAGTTGAACGAACAACCAATGTCGCTCGTCCTGGAGCGCGCCAAGGTTGGGGATCTTCCGCTCGCGTTCCCCGGAAAGATTGTCGCAGACCCGAATACCGATCGCCTGTTCATCGCTGATTCGAATCACAACCGTCTGGTAGTTACAAAACTTGATGGGTCATTGATCGAGACAATTGGCGCCGGCGATGCGGGAGCCGTCGATGGCCCTTACGACAAAGCAAGTTTCTACAGACCCCAGGGCATGGCTTTGTCGGGCGACTTTCTCTACGTTGCCGATACCGAAAACCATCTGATACGTCGCGTTAACCTGAAGAGCCGGAATGTCGAAACCATCGCCGGCACGGGCAAGCAAACGATGGAGTATTTCAAACAGGGTCCCGCACGATCCGTTGCTTTGAGTTCACCATGGGATCTGCAACTGGTTGGCGAAACACTCTATATCGCGATGGCTGGCCCACATCAAATTTGGAAGTTGGATCTCGACAAGAATGAAATTTCGACTTTTGCCGGTTCGGGTCGTGAAGCCCGTTTGGATGGCCCACTTCTCGATGCGGGCTTTGCTCAACCTTCTGGCCTGGCAACCGACGGCAAGAATCTTTACGTTGCCGATAGCGAGTCGAACATTATCAGGGCAATAGATCTCAAAGATGGACAAGTGAGAACCCTCGTAGGCGGCGACCTGTTTGAGTTTGGCGACGTTGACGCAACGGGAAATGATGTTCGACTCCAGCATCCATTGGGCCTGGTGTCGTTTGGCAACAAATTACTAATTGCCGATACCTACAATCACAAGATCAAAGAACTCGATCCGCAAAAGCAAAGAGTCTCTTCGCTCCTGGGAAGCGGTAAACCCGGCCAGGCAGACGGTTCGTCTCCTATGTTTTACGAACCCGGTGGCTTGACCATCGCTAACGGAAAACTCTATGTCGCTGACACCAACAATCACGCGATACGTGTGGTCGATCTGAAGACAAAAGAGACGTCAACGTTACGAATCAATGGTCTAACACCTCCCGCAAAATCAATGGCTTCCCTGGCGGAAACCGGCGGTCCAAATGCGGAAACCCTGAAAGTTACGGTGCAACAACTTCGCGCCGGCGCAAATGGCTTCCTGGTTATCAATGTGGATCTTCCAGCCGGCTATCACCTCAACCCGTCAGCCCCGCAGCGCTACACAGTGTCAGTCGACAATGAGAAAAGTATTAGTCTTGATCAGAAAACCGCGTCACGTTCGGCAAAGGATCTGAAGCTTCCATTGCGAATACCCTTAACCGTTTCCTCGAACGGCCTGGCAAATCTCCGAGCGCAAGTGACTCTTTTCTATTGCCGCGAAGACAACACAGGAACATGTCGTATCAAGACGCTCGTTTGGGAAGCGCCAGTGGAAGTGACTAATGCGAACAGTGCGCCGACTGAAGTGAAGCTTCAAGCCAAGCTAACGGCGGAATGATGGTTGAGTCTTAAGTACAACTAGAACTAATTGCCCTCGCGGTTCCTAAGCAAATTTGTTGTGTACTCGGTGACGCTAGGAGGCTGAGCGATCTCTGCGGTGTTGATTTGGTGGGCGTCCAACGCGAGGGAGGCACGAGCAGGTGGTAAGTAGTTTTCTTGCGCGGTCGCCAATTGACGTCTATTTCCTGTGGGCTTATTCCCTTCCATAAAGATCCGGCAGTACAGCATCCAAATCAAACTTGAAACGAACACCATCAGCGGGATAGCCAACCACTGCGGTTCTCGAGCCGATTGGCCGATTACAAATCCTACCGGACATAGAAAGCCGCTAAAGAACGCAACCTTCGCAGCACGAAGAATGTTCCGGCGCCGTGGCGATAATTCCTGCTTAGCGCCTTCTGGGTTTATTAGCTCGCCGGCCCCGGTTAGCCATCGGTTTATTTCATGAAGAGACAGGCCGCAACGTGAACAATAACGAACATCACCGGTTTGAACTTGACCGCATTGTGGGCAATACATTTTGTAAACCTCGCGTGTCTTGGGTGGGAACTGCCTAACCGTTGAAACTCCTTACGACAGCCCACCCATTCTAGTTCGACTTCTATCTCAAACCTCCCGGACGGAACCAATTCAGTGTCCGGCTTCGTCGGTATGGCTCTAGACTGTACCGCTTCAATATAGACCTAGACAGTAACCGCGTCGAAATAGCTCTATAGTCGAAATAGCTTTATCGAAGTCACTAGAGTTGAAGTCGCAACTCAATCAATCGAGTTTGGACATCAACCAAATGACAACTGAGAAATGTCAAATGAGAAATGACCAATGATCTTCTTACCCAGCTTGCTAGCCCTTCAATCGGCGAGTAATATCCTTGCACCCCCAAAATTTGATTTAAGGAGTGAGTGCCGTGGCGGATAAACCATTTCTCACTGACATTAAAACTCTGCGCGAACGCGCACGTAAACACATTGAAAACGGAGCCGTTACTGAAGGTTACTCCGCTGATCTGGGGACAGCGGTCAGAATCTTAAATGAAGCGCTCGCAACCGAGTTGGTCTGCGTGCTTAGATACAGACGGCATTATTTCATGGCCACCGGCATTAATGCTGAAAGCGTTGCCGCCGAATTCCTGCAACACGCCAACGAAGAACAGGGACATGCAGATCTAATTGCGCAACGCATTGTTCAGCTAAAGGGTGAGCCAAATTTTAATCCCGATGGTCTGTTGACGCGTAGTCACGCAGAGTATGTCGAAGGCGATTCTCTGCTCGATATGATCAAGGAAGACCTGGTGGCCGAACGTATCGCGATCGACAGCTATCGTGAAATGATCACTTATTTCGGAAACGACGATCCAACCTCTCGACGCATGCTCGAAGGAATTCTGGCCATGGAAGAGGAGCACGCCGACGATTTAGTTAGTCTTCTCGAAGTCATGGGCTAAAGCGCCGCTCCATAACTCAAATCAGAAAACTGAAGCGTGATGCTTTGCGGCAAAAGCATCACGCTTGTTAGTCTCTACGTATTGTCTGAAAATTCGTCAAACTCAAACACCGCAGGCCGCCCGACTCTCTGTCGTAATTGTTCATCAATAGTGGGCGCGGGTGAGTCTAATTGTGCGGTTTGCGGTACCTCAACCGTAGTTCCACCACCAAAGCAGGAAAGGCTAGCGCCTCCCGATCGCGAGACATTGCGTTTCGCAAGGGCCATTCTGGATCGTCCTTATAAGTTTACGATCACCTTTCTGATCGCCAACTTGTTTCTATTCTACTGATGTGGGATTCAAGCGGCATTTCCGGAATCGGTTTACTGCAAGACTTTCCCATTCAGGTACTGGTGGCCTACGGTGCCAAGGTGAATGGACTAATCGCGGCGCCAAACTACCAATGGTGGCGATTTGTTACTCCGATGTTTCTTCACGTCAATTTGATCCATCTGCTGGTCAACATGTATAGCCTCTGGATGATTGGGCCATACGTGGAGAAGCTTTACGGCTCTGCAAAGTTCGTCGTGTTTTGGGTGCTGACCGGAATTGCTGGAGTTGTAGCCAGCTACATAACGGTGCGGCCAGGCTGGGCGACAAATTCGTTGGCTCGCTTCATTTTCAAAGCCTTTGACGAGCCTTCTGCGGGGGCTTCGGGCGCTTTGTTTGGTCTAGTTGGTGTGCTGTTTGTCTTCGGCATAAAGTTTCGTCACGAACTACCGGAAGGTTTCAAGCGTGCGTTTGGCACCGGACTGGTTCCGATAATCCTTCTGAATCTAGTTATCGGTTTCATTGGACGCCGGTCCATCGACAATGCTGCTCACCTGGGTGGGTTGCTGTCAGGAGCGGCAATCGCGTTGTTAGTGCAATATCGACGGCCGGGTGAAAATCAGGGAAGTACGATCTTCTGGCGAGCTCTGCAAGTTGCAGCACTGGCCTTACTGGTTTTCAGTTTTTTCAAAGTGGGCCAACGCTTCTACGTCCCTCGTCTCCAACAACAACCAAGACGCGAGGACGTTTTCAATTCTTATGCAAACGTAATGAATCAAGCCCAGGAAACTGCTGCGGCGGTCGTCTATGAGAGAGACTTCCGAAATGTCGCGGCGTCGACGCAGATGCTCGCGTCGACAATCTCACCGGATCCAAAAGCTGAAGAGCTAAAGGTACGCGTGCTTATTTTGTTTGACAAAGCGAAAGCAACCGCAAATGCGAGCCCTTCGCCGGGAGATGAGAAGCGGAGTGTACCTGCTGATCAGAAACTGATTGAAGAGTATGTTGCCCTGCGAAAAGATTATGACGCGTGGCTCAAGTCGGCCGCGCCAAAAGCAGATCGATAGAAACCAAGTATTTCATTTAACCAGGAGACAGAGATGGAGATAAAGAAAGTAGGAGTTTTGGGATGCGGTTTAATGGGTGCCGGTATTGCTCAAGTTGCGGCAAGTGCAGGATTCGAAACTGTTGTTAAAGAGATTTCCGATGAGCTGATTGCGAAGGGTTTTGGGGGAATTGAGAAGTCGCTGGCAAAGTTCGCCGAGAAAGGGACAATCACTGCTGATCAGCAAAAGGACATTCGTGGTCGTCTGTCTGGCACCACGTCGTTTGCGGACCTTGCCGACTGCGACATCATCATCGAGGCAATCATCGAAAACCTCGACGAGAAGCGAAGCACCTACAAACAACTTGATGAGTTGTGTAAACCGGAAACAATATTCGCATCAAACACGTCGTCTCTTTCGATCACTGAAATGATGACTGCAACGTCGGCTGAACGACAGAAGCGTTTCATTGGACTTCACTTTTTCAATCCGGTCCCACTGATGAAGCTGGTCGAAGTTGTACGGACAATTCTGACCGACGACGCGGTGTACGAACAGGCAGTTGGGTTTGGCAAGACACTCGGTAAAGTTCCGGTTCGGGCCAGCGACAAAACCGGATTCATCGTGAATCGCTTGCTTGTGCCTTATATGCTCGACGCGATCCGGGCGTTGGAAGAAGGCGTTGGATCGATCGTGGATATCGACAATGCTATGAAACTCGGATGTGGATACCCGATGGGGCCGTTCACGCTCGGCGACTTCGTAGGCCTCGACACAACCTATTACATCGCAGAAATCATGTTCAATGAGTTTCGTGAAAAGCGTTTTGCATCACCACCGTTGTTAAAGCGAATGGTGTTGGCAGGGTTGTATGGAAGAAAGTCCGGGCGTGGGTTTTACGACTACACGAAGGACCCGAAGAATCCAACGCCGATGAGTTTGGTTTAGCTGGACCCTGGTCTTTGGTGGTGAGAGTTTTGAACGAACAACTACCCATTCTCAGCGAACGTACTCCTGCGCTCGCGATCCTTCGTCTGAATCGTCCTGAAAAACTCAATGCGCTTACGAACGATATATTTGAAGCACTCGGTTCAGAGTTAAGTCATCTCGAAGACGACAATGACTTGCGCGCCGTTATTCTCACGGGCGCTGGGGAACGCGCGTTCTGCGCTGGCACCGATATCAACGAACTACGGGACGCAGATGCGTCGATGCTTTCCGAACGTGGTCTGCAACTATGCGACCGGATTGAAAACTTTCCGGTTCCAGTAATCGCCGCTATCAACGGTATTGCCGCGGGCGGTGGTCTCGAGTTGGCGCTTGCGTGTCATTTACGACTGGCATCCACTGAAGCAAGTTTCAGCTTGCCGGAAACGAAGCTTGGCTTGATTCCCGGGTACGGCGGAACACAACGATTGGCACGTGAACTCGGTGTGGGTCGAGCGTTGGAAATGATGTTGACTGGAAGGACACTGTCCAGCGAAGAAGCTTTGGCATTTGGTCTTATTAATCGAATTGTTTCGCCCGAGATGCTTCTGTCAGAGACCACCTCGCTGGTAAACGAAATCGCCCAACTCTCGCCGCTCTCGATTAGAGGATGCCTGAAGGCCGTCGCCCGCGGTCTCGATCTTCCACTTGAAGAAGGTCTCAAACTCGAGACCGAAATCTTTGCGTCGTTGTTTGAAACGGAAGACGTGCGCGAAGGTACAAGGGCGTTTCTCGAAAAACGGTCGCCTGTCTTCAAGGGGCGCTAACAGATACCACACCCAGGATGGTGAACTACGAAGCGGGTATAGTTGGCCGAGTCGCCGCACTTCTATCCTCAATACGATTCCGTCAAACGAGACGCAACTTCTCAATGCTTTCTGATTCTTGACTCGATCCAGGTCATGGGAATACAAACGCGTTGCTAGCGGACAGCTTCTCAGGGCTTAGTCTAAGCAACTTGTAAATGTGTCGATTCATGAACCACTTCGGAGTGCTTCAGCTTGTCGCGGGGCCAGTATTGCTGGCCTCACCGCGCAACAACACTTCACGGAGATTCGCACCGTTTCCCCACGACAAGCTGAAGCACTCCGAATTTCGAGCGTGGCTTTGACTTCTTCGCGGCCCATGCGCCTCAACCGGGCGAAGTAACCGTGAGGCGCAGGGAAGCGAAGGCCGCCGGGGTGAGGAACCCAAATCCGAAACGGGATTCCACCTTATCCCTCCAGCTGACGTTGCCCCCTCTTTCAGCTGCTTCGGACTAAACGCCAAAGCGAGAGTTCTCGATTTTCTTGCCATCGTCAGAGTCGACCGTTACAATCCTGCGAGTCTGAAAACGACACTGGCGTTTGACGACGGCGGCAATATACTCACTCAAAGCTCGAAAGTCCTTAGAACATTCTCAAAGTTTTATTAACCGGTTCTCAAGGTCTTATGCCTCATAGCAACGATTCCTGCTACGAATTTGGACCGTTTCGAATGGACGGTGCCCATCGTGTCTTGACGCGCTCGGGTGAGGTGATTTCTCTGTCACCTAAAGCGACTGACATTCTTCTCTTATTGCTTCGTCATGCGGGCGAGTTGGTGGAAAAAGACAGGCTCATGGAGGAGGTCTGGCCGGATTCGTATGTGGAGGAAGGTAACCTGGCCCAGCACGTCTTTACACTTCGGCGCGCGCTAGGCGATCAACGGTCGGACGCTCAATACGTCGAAACAGTGCCACGTCGGGGTTATCGGTTTGTAGCCGCGGTACAGCTGGTCGATTTGAATTCGGAACACCACGCTAACAGCGCCATTCAACAACGCCCGCGAACAACTTTGGCGGTTATGCCTTTCTTGAACGCCACGGGCGATCAAGCCTTGGAGTATCTGGCCGATGGTGTCACAGAGAACATCATCAACACCCTCTCAAAAATTTCCCGGATGCGAGTCATGTCACGGTCTGCCGTTTTTCGGTACAAGCGGAGTGAAGCAGATCTAAAGGTGCTTGCACGAGAACTGCGAGTCGAAGCAATTCTCCTTGGTAAGATCACGTCACGGCCAAGTGGTCTAGTGATCAGTGCAGAATTGGTTGACTGCCAGAGTGGCTGGCAATTGTGGGGAGGTAGTTTGGATTGTCAGTTGGATAAAATTCTAGATATCCAAGAGGAAATCTCTCGAAAAATATCAACTGGCTTGCTACTGAAGTTAACGGGCGAGGAAGAAAAGCAAATCGCAACTCGTTACACCGAGAACTCTACAGCTTACCAAGCCTACCTCGAAGGTCGCTTTCACTGGAGCCACTATACTCGCGAAGAAATAGAAAAGGCCATTTTACATTTTAGGGACGCGATTGAGTCAGATCCGACGTACGCACTGGCCTATGCGGCTGTTGTCGATTGTTATCTTAGGCTAGCCACTAATTATCTGCCTTCTGACAACTTAGATTCCGAAGAAGAGACTCGAAAGCTTGAAGTCGGCAACTCAGAGAGTAGAACTCAAATCAGAGTGGATGATGGAGACCACGCTCCCAAGTTAAGACTTCGCCACGAGTGGGACTGGAGAAGTGCTGAACGCGAAATGAAGCGAGCTCAGGAACTCAAGAGCGACTACCCCGCAGCACATCAATGGTGTGCAGCTTACTTTTTTGTGCGGGACACCTGTAGGCTTTTGGGGCTACATGATCCAGTAGCGAGAGCCAACAGTTTCGAACATTACTCTGCTCTTCTCCCGTTCGGTTCACCAACGAAAAATGAAGAAGTTCAAGTATTCTGTGCGATAGCACGCGAGCAAATTGATGTGGGAAATTATGAAGCCGCTAGCCTTGTCCTCAACCGCTGGTGGCAATTTGGAACCTGGCCCCAAATGTCTGGCCTGGACTCTCGAGCCTACGCAGAATTGCTTTTTACTGCGGGTGAACTAGCTGGCTTCGTTGCGAGCGCTGAACAACGGTCTATCGGTCAAAAGAACGCCGAAACATTGTTGAGTGGATCAATTGCTCTTTTCGAGCAACTCGGCTCGATGCTACGGGCCGCCGAAGCCCGAATAGAGCTGGGGCTGTGTTACTACCGCCAAGGTAATTTTGATTTAGGTCGGAATACGTTTGCGAGTGTCCTAGATAGTTTGTCGAAAGATGACGATGAGTTGCGTTGCCTGACGCTGATTAGACTTGCAAGTCTTGAACGTCATTCAGGTCGTTTGCAGGACGCACTC
>Ga0207683_10006491_pt1 | contig 10011 bp, 7 predicted proteins | sample KBSM73metaG_FD_184333 | JGI IMG/M metagenome (GOLD analysis project Ga0207683, IMG submission 184333) | Miscanthus rhizosphere microbial communities from Kellogg Biological Station, Michigan, USA - KBS M7-3 metaG (SPAdes) (version 2) | ecosystem: Host-associated > Plants > Roots > Rhizosphere >...
CTCGGAAAGTGGCCGCCGATGGCATTGAGGAATCCCCCGACGCCCCAGACCATGTGTGCCATGGGGCTGTAGACGACCAGCGACCAGAGGGAAAGAAAGACCGCCATGGCACTGAACTTCATGCGCTCGGCAAATGCACCGGTGATCAGTGCGGGCGTGATGATGGCGAACATCAGCTGGTAGACCATAAAGGTCTGCTCGGGAATGGTGGCCGCGTAATCGGTGTTGGGCGCTACTCCGACGCCGCGCAAGAAGAGATGGTCAAACCCGCCGATGAAGCTGTTGCCGTGCCCAAAGGCGAGCGAATAGCCAAGAATCGCCCACAGGATCGTTACCAGGCCCATCATGGCGAAGCTTTGCATCATGGTGGCGAGGATGTTCTTCTTTCGAACCAGGCCACCATAGAAGAGTGCGAGGCCGGGGCCGGTCATCAAGAGTACGAGCGCTGCGGAAACTAGCATCCATGCGTTGTCGGCGTTGGATTGCGCGTTCTGCACCGCTGCTTGCAGGGAGGCGATCTGCTCCTGGGTTGCGGGGCCAGATGGTGCCGGGGCGGATGGCTGTGCGAGGGCCAAGGCCGGGACGGTGAGAATTGCGACGGCGAAAATTTGCTTCAGGCGACTTCTGAGTTTCACAGATCTGCTCCAAAGGGAATGTCGTCAGTTGCAATCACCGAGGGGCGATTCTGGCCAGCTGCCCGCTTCATGCAGATGTGCTTTCGCCTCGTGGAGGTGGAAATGGCACTTTCACATGACCGGTGATGCCTGAAGCATAGCGTATCGAGGACGAATCGGGAAAAAGATTGTGATACGCCTGTGAAAATCGCAGGCATATCTTGCGGTACATCGAATCCGGCAAAAAAGGGGATCGCGATTTCGGGATTCTTTTGAGCCACCCCGGTCGAGAATGCACCATCCATATAAGGACCAAAGAGGTAAGATTGGCATATGGGCTCTATTGAAGAACGCGACCACTACGTCTTCGGAACGCTGGAGAGCAGCGCAAAGAACCGCGCCAAGCTGCAGGAAGTCAATTATGGCTTTGAGCAGCCGGAGGGTGTGTTCCTTACTTCGCTCGATTTTGCGGTGAACTGGGTTCGCAAGAGTTCGGTGTGGCCAGTGACGTTTGGGCTGGCATGCTGCGCCATCGAAATGATGTCGATGGGCGCATCGCGATTTGATATTGCCCGATTCGGAGCTGAGGTTTTCCGGCCTTCTCCGCGGCAGTCCGACTTGATGATCGTGGCCGGACGGGTTGCGCAGAAGATGGCTCCGGTGATTCGCCGCCTCTACGACCAAATGCCAGAGCCTAAGTGGGTTATCTCGATGGGGGCTTGCGCAACTTCGGGTGGTGTTTTTAATAATTACGCAATCGTGCAAGGAGTCAACCAGATCGTCCCGGTGGACGTGTACGTTCCCGGGTGCCCGCCGCGGCCGGAGCAACTCCTTTACGCCATTACTCTGCTTCAGGAGAAGATCCAGCGCGAACCGAGGAGTCTGATGAAAACGCTGAACGCGGAGTGAGCTGCGGGGGAAAGATTCCTGCTATCCATTCGGAACGAATTTCAAACCAAAATTGGACGTGATCAAGCGCACCAAGTGGGGTGTACCAGGTGGGAAACTTCCTGAAGAACTGCGTTCTACAGGATTTAACCTGTGTTAGTTTTAAGAGTGTTTGAAATGCAGGTGATTTGGAGCGTCCTGTCGAAGGCATTCTTCGAGCCAATTCTGGGCGCACCTGCAGCACGTCGATGGTCGTAAGGGATTGGACTTCAGGCCAAATCAGCCATCCAAGAGCTACTGTCAGAACTGGCAGGTGACAATTCCCAAGAAGATCTTAGACTCGGAATTGGCCCGGGATGGCGATAAAAACAACAACTTCGGAGCAGCTAAGTCGCCCGAACGGAAAACGGTAAGACATCGACAACCCTTTTCTGAAAGATTGACAGCTTTATTGCGGAGGAGATAAACGCATGGACTCGCGATTTTCAAAATTTACCTGCATGGCTTTGACCTTGGCTTGCGTAACACTCATGCCAATCGCCATGGCAGCCCAGGATGCACCTCAGGACACTGCCAAGGCAGCGGCCACGAAAGCACCAGTGACGGATTCTCCGTCGAAGTGGGATATCTTTGCGGGCTATAGCTATCTGGCGCCCAAGAGTGGTGAACCAATCGCAGGCGACTACCCCCGTTCTATTAACGTCGGTGGGATTGGAAGCATTACGCGCTACTTCAACAACTATGTCGGATTTCAACTCGAGGGCGACTATCACGACATGCATAACGAGGACGTGCCCAACAACGACTTCTCCGGTGGGTCGGGTGGCATCATCTTCCGCTTCCCAAGTGAAGACATCACGCCATTCATACATGCGTTGGTGGGCGGGGAGACCGCAGGCAGTTATTACTACAACAATCAGTGGGGCGTCGTGCTGACGGCCGGTGGCGGTGTCGACTACAACACGCCATTGTTCAATCACCATCTCGCGATTCGCGTTTTCCAGGCGGACTACCAGTACACACACGAAAATTTCTATCCGGTGGGCCGCGGAAACTTCAACATGGCCCGCCTGAGCGCTGGCGTTGTGTTCAAGGTAGGCACGATCGCACCTCCTCCGCCGATAACGCTGGCCTGCTCGGCGAACCCGACTTCGGTGTACCCCGGCGAGCCGGTTACGGTGACGGGAACAGCAGGAATGCTGAATCCGAAGGACAACGTGATTTATAGCTGGTCGGGACAGGGTGTAACCGGTACGGACACGACCGCAAAGGTTGACACTTCCGCGCTGGCACCTGGTTCCTACACCGTGAATGGCAGCGTGAAGGCAGGCAAGCGGGGCAAGGAAGGCCTGAAGCCCTGGCAGCTCGCCTCGTGCACCTCGACTTTCACCGTGAAGGAATACGAGCCGCCGACAATCAGCTGCTCGGCCAACCCGAGCACGATCAAGCCGGGCGATTCGTCGACCATCACGTCGCAAGGCGTGAGCCCGCAGAACCGTCCGCTCACCTACACCTATACGGCTGCAGGTGGCACGGTCAGCGGCAGTGGCACGACGGCGACATTCGCATCGACGGGTGCTCCGACAGGACCTGTGACGATAACGTGTAATGTGGCTGACGACAAGGGACACACAGCAAGCGCAACGACGACCGTGACGATCGAGGCACCGCCTCCGCCGCCGCAGCCGCATGCGCAGGCACTCTGCTCGATCAACTTTGAGAACGACAAGAAGCGGCCGACGCGCGTGGACAACGAAGCCAAGGCTTGCCTCGACGAAGTTGCGCTCAGCTTGCAGCAGCAGTCGGATGCCAAGGTTGTCGTAGTTGGCGATTCGACCGCCGCCGAGAAGGAACTGCCGAAGAAGCACAAGAAGAATGCAACGGTAGAACCGATCGCCGGCCAACGCGCCGTCAACACCAAGGACTACCTGGTTACCGAGAAGGGTATTGACCCCTCGCGCATCAGCGTGGCCACTGGCACGACGGATGGTCAGAAGGTTGAAAACTACCTGGTTCCCGCGGGCGCCGATTTCAATACCGACGTTTCCGGAACCACACCAGTTGATGAATCCACCGTGAAGGTCCAGGCGCGCAAGCCCCTGCCCCAGCGGCACAAGTAAGAAGAAGCGCCCGCTTTCCAAGGAGAGCGGGCGCTAAACCCTTTCGATAGACCAGCCGGGCTACCATTCCTGATGGATTGGCGTCTGATTGGGAGTGTATGTACAGGTTCCTAAAGTAATCCAAAGAGGCTTACCGGTACTTCCCCGGTAAGCCTCTTTGCATTTAGGTTTCATCCAAATCAAGTTTTTCCAAGATCGGGAGCACCTTCCATGAGTGGTAAGCCAGCAAGCTCTCCCTCGGTTCGCCGTTACGGACCGTTAGCGTGTGCCGCTTTGACGGCGCTCATTTTTGTTGCCGCTCACTCGGCTTCTGCACAAAAGCCATGGATCGCCGTCGGCCCGGCAGGTGGTGACGCTCGCTCCTTCACTGCGGTTCCAGGGGAACCGAATCACCTTTATATGGGCACAACGAGCAGCTGGATCTATGAGTCAGAGGATCGGGGCTCGACCTGGCGCCGCCTCGGTAAACTTGATGCAGCGGACGACCTGGTGCTTGACCACATTATTGTGAACCCCGCGAACCATAAGCACTTACTGGTGGCGGCATGGAATATCAGCCATAAGGGCGGCGGACTCTGGGTGAGCCACGACTCCGGGCAGAACTGGAAACAGGCGGATGGCCTAAAGGGGCAGTCAATTCGCGCCTTCACACAGTCTGCATCGGATCCGAAGCTGATTGTCGCGGGAACGCTGGATGGAGTTTTTCGCAGTACCGATGGCGGATCGACGTGGACGCAGATAAGTCCGGCGGGGAGCAAAGAGATCCACGAAGTTGAATCCATCGCGATCGATCCGAAGGATTCCAACATTATTTATGCGGGAACATGGCACCTGCCGTGGAAGACCACGGATGGCAACAATTGGGTGAGCATGAAGCAGGGCTTGATCGATGACTCCGATGTGTTCTCAATCATCATTGACCCGGCGCAGCCGAACGTTGTGTACACCAGCGCATGCAGCGGAATCTACAAAAGCGAGAATGCGGGTGCGTTGTTCCACAAGATCCAGGGTATTCCGTCAACGGCGCGACGTACTCGCGTATTGATGCAGGACCCGGTGAATCATGATGTGGTTTACGCGGGAACAACCGAGGGACTTTACAAGACTGTCGATGCGGGAAAGACGTTCAAGCGGATGACAGGCCCCGATGTGATCGTCAACGATGTTTTTGTGGATCCCAAGGATCCGCAGCACGTGCTGCTGGCGACCGATCGGAGCGGCGTGCTGTCGAGCAAGGACGCGGGGGCAAGTTTTGTGTCTGCCAATGAAGGCTTTTCAGGTCGCAAGGTGGAAGCCCTGCTGGTGGATGCAAAGGATCCGGCCCATCTTTACGCAGGCGTTGTGAACGACAAGACCTACGGTGGCGTTTTTGTGTCGGAAGATGACGGCGCTCACTGGAGCCAGATTCATGAGGGGCTCGATGGCCGCGATGTGTTTGCGCTGGCGCAGGCGCCGGACGGAACCATTGTCGCGGGAACAAATCACGGCATTTTTGCACTGGCCAAGGGTAGTGCGAGAGGGCACTGGGAGCCGCGCAATACGATTCAGACCACCAGCTTAAAAAAGAGCTTCGTGCTGAAGAAGGGGAAGAAGGTTCCCGTTGAAACGACGGTGAAGGATAAGCCCCGCTTCCTCGATGGGCGTGTTTTCGCGCTCGATCTGACAGGGGATGTCTGGCTGGCCTCGACGACGGCGGGACTGCTGACAAGCAAGGACCATGGCGAGACCTGGCAAGGCGGGTTGGTTTTGGGATCGGGAGACTACCTGACAGCTGCCGCGCACGGCTCTACTTTCATTGCCGCGAAACGGAATGGAGTTGTGGTTTCGACCGACGCGGGAGCGACCTGGGCTGCATCAGAGCTTCCGGCCGGATTTACGCGGATCGATCGCGCGGTTTTTTCGGCGGACGGTACGGCATGGCTGGGTGGCCGGGAGGGCGTTTACGTATCCAAGGATGAGGGCAAGAGCTGGCAATGGATCGAGCGACTTCCTTTCAAGGACGTGAACGATCTTTACTATGACTCGGCGCAGGGCAAGGTTCTGGTGAGTTCGAGAGGCAGCGACTTTGTTTATGCCATTGATCCTGCCGGGCTTAAATGGACCTGGTCGAGAATTGGCTGGAAGGTCTATCTGATCAGATCCGCTGGTGGGCGGCTGCTTGCGGCTTCAATGTACGACGGCGTTTTGGTTCAGCCACGTGCAACAGGAGTGCAAACCGGATCCAGGTAATTCCAAGTCGACGTTGGAAGGCGTGAAGCAGGCTGTGAGCTGCTTCACGCCTTTCTGTTTCAATTGAATTGACGCCTTTCTGTATCATTTCAATATGCAGGATTCGATCGCAGCTACAAATCCAATTTCCAGTTTCCGTACCTACGATCCGCGAATTGAGCCAATCGCCGCCAAGGTGATGGCAGGGGAGCGGCTCGACGTCAGCGACGGGCTGGCGCTCTATGGATCGCGCGATGTGCTGGCGGTGGGATGGCTGGCGAATTTCGTGCGAGAGCGCATGCACGGCGACGTTACGTACTTCAATGTGAATCGGCACATCAACCCAACGAACGTGTGCGTGGCGGCGTGCAAGTTGTGTGCATTCGGACGCAAGAAGGGCGATCCGGCGGGCTACACGATGGCGCTCGAAGAGGCGTGGGAGACCGCGGCATCGGGATACTCCGAGGCGGTGACGGAGTTTCATATTGTTGGCGGATTGCATCCGGATCTTCCATTTGAGTATTTTCTGGATTTGGTGAGCGGGCTCAAGGAGCGGTTCCCCAAGGTACACATCAAGGCGTTCACCATGGTGGAGATTGCTTACCTGGCGCGTCGAGCCAAGCTGACGATTGAGCAAACATTGGTGAAGCTTCGCGAGGCGGGCGTGGACTCGATGCCCGGTGGCGGTGCCGAGATTTTTGCAGCGCGGGTGCGCAGCATTATTTGCGACCACAAGATTGATGGAAGCGAATGGCTGGAGACAGCGCGACTGGCGCACAAGCTTGGCTTCAAGTCCAACGCGACGATGCTGTACGGGCACATCGAGAATGACGAAGACCGCCTGGATCATCTGGTGAAGTTGCGCGCGTTGCAGGATGAGACTGGTGGGTTTCAGACCTTTATTCCGCTGGCGTTTCATCCGGAGAACACGCCACTCGATCATTTGCCCGTAACCACGGGATTGACGGACATTCGGCAGATTGCAGTGAGCCGGTTAATGCTGGACAATTTTCCGCATATCAAGGCGTACTGGCAGATGATGACTCCCAAGATTGCGCAGATTGCGTTGCGCTTTGGCGCGGATGATCTGGACGGCACGGTCATTGAAGAGAAGATTTATCATGACGCGGGCGCGACTACGCCGCAAGGAATGACGCGCAAGGAACTTTGCCGGCTGATTACGGAGGCGGGGCGCGTACCTGTGGAGCGAGACACGCTTTATCATGCGGTGACGCGGAGTGAGGACAGCTTCACTGTCGCTGTTTGACCGCAGAGAGAAGAGGCGAGCGCGATGGTTGATTTTGGTCCGGCAGTGGTGCTTGGGCTCTGCTTCGGATTTATGTTTGGCATCGGATGCTCGCTGGCGGTGATGTACTCCATTTATCTGGGTGGTTATCGCAAGGCAGTAGCGGAATCGCTGTTGCCTGTGCAGCCGAAGCGGTTCACCGAGGCTTTGCGGAAGCTGCAGTCCAAACGTGCAGGTGCAGATTCCGCTGCAAGCGTTCGCTGATCGAGGGTGAGCTTCAACTATCGGTTTTCAGGAATCGCTTTCTGATCAAGCCGCAGGAATCGCGCGGCATTGATGTAAAGAATGTCGCGTTTCTGTTGCGGTGTCAGGTAGTCGGCGTTTTGGATCACGCTGATCGAGGTCGCCATTAACCTTGGCCAGTACATCTGGTCGGTTCCGAACATCACGCGATCTTCGAAGCCGGCATCGACAATGCGCTGGATGTACATGTTCACTTCTTTGATGGGATAGCTCCAAATCAGTCCAGCCACATCGACATATACATGCGAGTTGGCCTGCAGCAATGTGAGCAGGTTGTCGATCATTGGATAACCCGCATGCATGATCCACAGGCGCAGCTTTGGATGACGCGCCAGAAGGTCCTCGAGCAGCAGCGGATCGCCCATGGATCCGCGGAATTTTGGCAAAGCGATGTTGGCGCGTGCCCCGCCGCCTGTGCCCATGTGGATGCCGACGGGAATATCCAACTCCTCAGCGAGTGCGAAGTATGCTTCCACTGTTGGATCGCTCGGTGAGATTCCCTGATACTGCAGACCGACCTCTCCCATCACTTTGAAACCATTTTGCGCAAATGATTTGCGCAGTTCATCGATGGGCACAAATTTGGCATCGGGTCCGGTGCCATCGAACGAGGTTCCCGGAATCACCCGGCCGGGTGCGGCGTCCATCCACCGCCTGACGGATTCAGGATCGCCCATGACAACGGCAGTGACATTGAGCCGATCCCACTCCGCCAGCAATTGCCGCATGTATTCGTCGGGATCTTTTGAGGGTTCGAGAGCCGGGGAGCAGTCCTGATGCGCCCAGCCTAGCTGAAATTCGTTAGACAGCTTCGGGTCGGAGGCAGTGAACTGCGGCGGGAAGGGGCACATCGGACCGACGTTTGGGATGGTGTCCATTGCATGCACATGAATGTCAATGACGGGTGGCCTCTTGCTCTCGTCGTTCTGCGCGACGGCGAAAGAAGCAGTTGCGAGAAGGAGTAGACAGACATTAGAGCTTTTCATGCGCGCATCGTAGCACTCACGCCGGCATTATCGATGTGACGATCTGCCTACGAACGCTTGAGATCCATTGCGCCCGGCGAGATATCACTGACGCATGATGGAGCCGCCCTTCATCACGAAGCTTACTTTTCCCAATGTTGTGATGTCTTCGAGCGGGTTGCCGGGGACGGCGATGATATCCGCGTAATAGCCGGGCTTGAGCTCGCCGATCTGGCCTTGCCATCCGAGCAGCTTTGCACCGTTGATGAGGTCGGCCTGGAGAACTGCCAGGGGCTTCATGCCGTACTGGACCATCAGCACGAGTTCGCGGGCTTGGGTGCCGTGAGGGAACGGGCCTACATCAGAGCCGACAGCGAATGGAACACCGGCGGCCACCTGCTTTTTGAATTCGCTGATCTTGTAATCGAACAACGCGGCTCCGCGGCTGGCTTCGGCGGCAGTGGCCCGGTGTTTCGAGAAGTATTCAAAGATGGTGAAGGTGGGGACGGCGAAGATTCCTCTTTCGCGCATGATGCGGATGGTTTCTTCGCTGAGCTGCGTTGCGTGATCGATGGATGCCACTCCGGCCTGCGCGGCGTAGAGCGTGCCGGGCTCTCCCATTGCGTGAACGGCGACGGAAGCGCCGAGTCTTCGCCCCTCTTCGACCGCCGCGGTGAGCTGCGCGGTGGTGTATTGGTAGGGCGTGTGCAAGGTGCCGTCGATGAGGTTGTCGTGGCCGGTTTCGTAAATCTTGGCGAAGTCAGAACCTTGCTTATGCTGCTCGCGCATTACGTCGATGAGTTGTTCGGCGGAGTTGGCGTAGTCGGCGTTAGAGAGAACGTGCTGCGCGGGATTGTAGCGATTAGCGTCTTCGTGGCCGCCGAGAATATCGATGGCGTTGCCGCTGATGCGCAAGCGGGGCCCGGGAATGAGGCCTTGATTGATGGCGTTGCGAATCGCCGTGTCGGCCGAACCTGCGCCTTCCGTTCCCATGTCGCGTTCTGCTGTGAAACCGGCCATAACATCGGCTTTGGCGGCTTGCTCGGCGAGAATGGTGCGCCACGGAACGGACTCCACCACGGTCTGCAGGTCCTCGGCGCCGGGGTGCAGAAAGAGATGAATGTGCGCGTCGATGAGGCCGGGGAGAAGCGTTGTGTCGCCGAGGTCGATCACTTTTGCGCCCTGAGGATGCTCGACCGATTTGCCTACGGCGCGAATGCGATCGCCATCGACGAGCACCTCGCCGGGCTGAAGCAGATTGCCGGTGTCTACCTGGAGGAGTCGGGCGGCGTGAAGCACGATCGGAGTGGAAGGCGGTTGCTGTGCGCAGGCGAAGGTTGCTGCGAAGACGAAAGATGAACAAAGCAGGATATGGCGAAGACGATTAGAAATTGCAGGCATGGGTACGAATATAGCAATTGGCGCTGTAAAAAGCGCACCCGTGGCTCGGGTGACCTTACATTGTGTGGAAGGAGAGTGCGTGACGGGCGATCCTGTTAGACCGCACCTTTGAAGTCCCACATCCCAGGCGGGTCATTCCAGAAGACCAGATATTTCTTTCCGCCCTCTATGGGGAGATCAACGGTGATGGTCGCTTTGTCTTGGCGATCTGTACCGATGCGGACACGATCGCCAGCAATGCTTGTATCTTTCTGGCTATCGAGCGT
>Ga0207683_10006494_pt1 | contig 10006 bp, 6 predicted proteins | sample KBSM73metaG_FD_184333 | JGI IMG/M metagenome (GOLD analysis project Ga0207683, IMG submission 184333) | Miscanthus rhizosphere microbial communities from Kellogg Biological Station, Michigan, USA - KBS M7-3 metaG (SPAdes) (version 2) | ecosystem: Host-associated > Plants > Roots > Rhizosphere >...
GCTCAGAACTGAAAACCTCGAATTCAAAAGGCAATTCAGTGTCGGTTCGGTGCTTACTGGCGAGAGCGTCCCGGTAAAAGCCTTGCGGCAGCAGATTCGGCTCATGGCGCCGACCAATGGCCGGGTACTGATCTATGGCGAGTCGGGCACCGGTAAAGAGCTGATTGCTCGCGCGATTCATGCGGAGAGTCTCCGCCGCGACCGCGTATTTGTAGAACTGAACTGTGCGGCAATCCCAGAGGCTCACATCGATTCAGAACTTTTTGGCTATCGGCACAGCGCACAGCCCGGCGGTCCGCCGGAACAGCGGGGAACTCTCGAGCGCGCCGATGGAGGGTCGCTGTTTCTTGACGAAGTGGGAGACATGAGCCTCAAGACGCAAGCCAAGGTTCTTAGTGCCCTTGACGACCAGCTCTTCACACCGGTCGGTGGCAGTCAGCCGCTGCGCGTCGATGTGCGTTTGATCGCTGCTACCAATAAGGATCTGGAAGAGGAGATTGCCAAAGGCAACTTCCGGGAAGATTTGTTCTATCGCCTCAATGTGGTTCCCTTCTTTGTCCCGCCGCTCCGCGAACGCAAGCAGGATATTCCCTTATTGGCGAGAGAGTTCCTGACGGAGTTTGGCCGCCAGTACGGGCGGCCTCGAGTCGAAATCAGCGACGAAGCCCTGGGTGTGCTTGGCCAGTATCATTGGCCGGGAAACGTGCGCGAGCTAAAAAACATGATTGAACGCGTGCTCATTCTCAATCCACGCACGATGCGCATCGAGCGCAAGCAATTGCCCCCCTTGACTCAGAAATCCGCCTCCCGGTCAGCCGAAGATTTTTCAACGTTGCAGCAGGCACGCGACGCATATGAACGGGAATATATTCTCAAGAAAATTGAAGAGGCACGCAACAACGTTAGCCGTGCTGCGGAGATGCTTGGTCTTGAGCGAAGCCATCTCTATCGCAAGATGAAGGCTCTTGGAATTGGTGTGCGGGAGTAGCGGAGGAAAAGAAAACGTCGGGTTGAAAGAAGTGCTTTGCAGCTAATCGTCTGCGCGCCGGCCTCTCGATTTCTTACGTCGATCTCCTCCATTGGTGCGGCGGTCAAGTGTTCCCGGCCCTTCGTTGACTAACCCGTGGCCGTTCGTCGGAACAATGATGGGGGAGGGGGAACCGTTCGATTGCCTATTCGTGGCGGCTGAGTACGATCTGGCGTTTACCTTTCCATCCGTCAGCAACTTATTCAGGACCGGCAGATTCAAGCGCTGCGTTTCCACGAAATCCACACCCTCTGCCGTGAGGGTGAAATCGGAGTTGTCCGCGCGTGTTATGAATCCTTTCTTAACGAGATACCAGGTCGTGAAGTCGAGATAGTCGCGAGGAAATCCCATGCGCTTCTCGATTTCGGCGAGGGAGACCTCAGGAGCATGAGGATTCGAGCGACGCCGGAAGTAGAGTACGGCGAGCACTCCGACGCGTCGATTCAATTCCCCATCGAGGGTATCCATGAAATCGACCGAAGTCGAAAGAGGAGCCGCCTCGGCATCGCGGTTGCACGTGGCATCGTACTCGGAGCGTGAGGCCGGATTGGAAAGAACGTCATAAGCTGACTTCAACAGACGAAACATTTCGGCATCCCCTGACTCTGGGTTGTCAGGATGAAGGCGGCCGGCGAGATATCGGTAGACACGATGGATCGTGTCGGAGTCAGCATTCGGGCTGATCTGGAGGAACTCGTAATAGTCGATCATCCCAAGCGTTCCTTTTGCGAGTGCATCGGCGTTGAATCCAGAATGTCCTAAGGGGGAATGTTGAATTGTAGCAGTCAGTGATACCAAATCGACGATCGAAATTAGAGTCGCCCTCGTTACCGGCGGGCGGTCAAGTAACCAAACGCGTACATCGCGTGAACGCGACTTCCAGCACGAAAATCAGGTATCGAATTTCCGAATGCAACGATCGGGTTCGTAGCTGGTTCGTGAGCCGCCGGAACGGGCAAGAAGGGATCATCTCTGGTTGCGGCCTGTCCGAGACTGAACACGGCGTTTCGGAATCGGCCGAACTGGGCTGCGGATGAAAACTCGATTTGAGGAACAAAGCCTTATTGATGAGTACCTTGGGAGTGAACGCGATTGTTGAGAATTTGGTTGTTGAATTGCTTGTAGTATAGCCACACTAGGTAGGGCGCGGAGGCTTACGATGGCGTATTTTGAACGGGTTCGCGATGTGGTTTCCGAGCCGTTTAGTCCGGAGATCATCCGGCAGCGGACGGCGAGTGGCTGGCAGATGGTGTCAATCGAGTGGCGGCGCGAGTTGCCCGATTCAGAAGCCCCTCCGGAGGGCGGATTCAGCGAGGACATTCCCTACGGTCTTCGGATTTCAACCGATTGCAAGCGGCTCGAGATCGAGCCGAAAGAGAACGACGCCCTGCTGTTGATGATGGAGTTGCTCGTGCAGGATTTCTCCTACTCGCACATTGTGAGCGATCTGAACGAGAAGGGCTTCAGGATGCGCGATGGTCGACCGTGGAACCGGGTGGCGGTGTTCAACATGATCCCGCGGCTGATCGAGGTCGGCCCCCGATTCTTCTCGACAGACGAGTGGGACAAGAGACGCCGGAAGTTCTCTCATGCTAAGACGCCTGAGGCATAGCCGCAGCGGGAAGCGTCACCGCTGAATCGGGCCGATTGACTCCGGGTTGTCTCCAGTTCTTGGGTCGACCCGGAAGTCCCAGACGGACTGATTGATGTCGGACGGCGACAGGATCTCCACGAGTGCGTACTCCCCGATGAGGAGAGGTTGCACCGGCGTGATCTTGAGCCAGTGCCTGCCGGGAAGAATCTCGACTTTAGTGGGAATTACATCTTCATCCTGGGTAACGGTGCCCGTCGGGCTGATGTGGATCGCCCCCACGATCCGCACTTCTTTCCGCTGATCGACTTTAACGATGGCGAATCCCGAAGTAGGAGAGTGGGCTCCGTGCTTGCGGTTGGCCTGTTCTTTAGCGCCACCGGTGGGGACCGTGATCGCATGCGAGAGGACTTTCTCTGCCTTGTCTTCAGAAGCAAGAGCAAGATAAATGGCTGGATCGTTGACGTGCAGGTGTACTTTGGCTTTTTGGCCTGGCAGTTCAAGGCTCGCCTTCGATCCGGCCAGTGGATTCAACGTGCTCATGCCTTTTTTGCTCTTGGAGTTGATTCCCAATTCTGAAGGTATGAGCTCCACCAGTTCCGGAGTGCCCTGGAATGTGTCGAGCACGAAGACGCCATCTGAATCGGGCAGCTCAAGGCCCTTGGCCACTTCGGGGCGGCGCTGCAGCTCTTCGAGACGTTCTGCCATCGCTTCCTTATCGATGTCTTCGGCTTCTTTCATGGCGGGAGAGGTGTCTTCGGGCTGTTCGGCGTGACTTTTTTCCCACTTCTCGGTGGCGGGCCAATCTACAAGGTCAGCAGGAAGTTCTTCCCAGTCGCCCCCGCGCTCAAGGGACATGTAGCGAACCCGGTCGCCCACGATCTGATATTGCCTCACGACCTGGTACGTGCCGTCTTTCAGGATCAGCCGATGATTCTTAGCCAGGCCGGGGGCATCGGGTTTGATCGGAATGGGTTTTCTCTGTTGCGCGGGTGCGGCAGCGACGGCCAGCAAGAGGCATGTCAGGCAGATGGAGAGAAAACGCCGCAGCTGGAAGGAATGCCTCATCGTGCCAACAGTTTAGACGAACAGGCGCGGGCGTCGTTTGCTGCAGCTTCGCAGAATCTGTTACCGGCGCGTGACCTCTTTCAGCGTGGCGCATCTAATTCTGTGTATTCTTGATGCAGGATACGTGTCTTGATGGGACGACTTCAGACTCTGAAACATAGCAATCGCCACGCGAAGCCAAATGCTTACATGGTGGGGATGCTGGTTTGTCTGGCGTTGCTGGCACTCCTGACCCTTGTTCAGGTTGCGCACATTCATTCCATCGATACCGATGCGGATCACTGCCCCTTATGCGTTGTTTTGCATACGGCGGCGCCGGTCGCTGTTGCGGCCGCGATCATCATTCTCGTCCAGATCAAGGCTTGGGCTCCGGACCTCGAGGTCAGAGCGGTCAACAGGCTTCTGGATCCGCAGCTTTTTACGCGCCCTCCACCTGCACGCTGATCGGCATCTTTTCGGCTTCTCGTTCTGGCCGTGTTGCCTTCGCTGAATCGCCTGTTGCAGGGTGAAACTTCAAATCGCCATTGGCCGACCTGGAAACCGAACGATGCCGCCGTTGCACTGACGACGCCGTGCGTTTCTTTTTCGCACGGGGTACGCAATTTCAGTCAACCTTCGGAGGCTTTTCAATGCTGTTCAAATGCGACTCCTTCATTCGCATTCTTTGTTTCGCGAGCTTTCTGGTCGCGTCCGTTGCCGCGTCCGCGTCACAAAGCGGAAATGCAGGCACGGTGCGTGGCACTGTTACTGATCCTTCAGGGGCTGTGATTCCTGGCGCAACCGTGCGCATCACGAGTTCAATGAGCGGGCTCGATCGCTCAGTGACTTCAGACGAAACCGGTCAATTTGAAGTTGCGAACGTGCCGTTTAATAACTACCAAGTGAGAGTTGCCGCACCCGGTTTCGCTTCGTTCAGTCAGAGTCTCTCCGTCCGGTCTTCCGTTGCCAGCAACGTTAAAGTGGTGCTGCAAGTTGCTGCTGCCGCTTCAACAGTGACGGTGGAAGCCGCAGGCGATCTGGTTGAAACCGATCCCACATTTCATACAGATGTCGACCGTGACATGTTTATCAAGGTGCCGATGGAGAGCCAGTCCTCTTCGCTCAGTTCCCTGGTCACGGCTACGACGCCGGGCGTCTCAGCGGATTCGAATGGACTCTTTCACGGCCTTGGCGATCATGCCTCCAATTCGTTTTCTGTCGACGGGCAGGCGATCACCGATCAGCAAAGCAAGGTGTTCTCGAACCAGATTCCTTCCAATTCCATTCAATCCATCCAGGTGATATCCGGAGCGCCGCCGGCGGAATACGGCGACAAGACCAGCCTGGTGATTGTGGCGACCACGCGTTCAGGGCAGGGCGTGAGCCGGCCGACCGGCGCCGTCACAACCTCTTATGGAACTTTCGGATCCGCTTCGGCGAGTTTCGATATGGCCTACGGAGGAAAGAACTGGGGCAATTTCTTCGAGATCGACGGCCTGAACACCGGGCGCTTTCTAGATCCGCCCGAGTTCTCGGTATTTCACGACAAGGGCAACGAAGAGAATTTCTTCGACCGCGTGGACTACGCATTTACCGCGGCCGACTCGATTCACCTTGATTTCAATTACAGCCGCTCCTGGTTTCAGACGCCGAACTCCTTCGATAATCTCAACGTGCAAAACGTGGTTAGCGGCGGCGCGAGCGCGAACCCGATCTTTGGCAACGTCGGAAATGCCGATCAACGGTCGCAGATCGGCACCTTCAATATTTCGCCGACCTACACGCGCACGATCGGAAATAGCTCTGTATTCAATCTGGGTGCATTTGTTCGCCGCGACGACTACAACTACTACCCGAGCGGCAATCCACTGGCGGATCTCGGGCCGGCAAACCTGCAGACATCGTCTATCTCGCAGAACCGCACGTTAACGAATGCGGGAATTCACTCGGATATTTCCTACTCGAAGGGAATCCACACGCTGAAAGGCGGCGTGCAGTTCAGTCATACCTTCCTGCGCGAGAATGACAGCCTTGGCGTCGTTGAAGCCATCTACAACTCACCCTGCGTTGATCTCTCAGGGAATCCGTTGCCGGGATATTCTGATCCATCGCAGTGCGTTGCTGGCGGGGCGATTCAGAATCCGGCGTACCTGCCGGTGCTCGCGCCTGTTGATCTGACGCGAGGCGGCAATTTCTACGACTATGCCGGCAGCGCCGACATCAAACAAACAGCACTCTACATTCAGGACGAAATCAAAGCCGGAAACTGGTTGTTCAACCTTGGTATTCGCGGCGATATCTACAACGGGCTGGCGAGTGCAACGCAGGCTCAGCCCAGGCTCGGTGCGGCATACAACATCAAGCCAACATCCACGGTGCTGCGTGTGTCTTATGCGCGAACGCTGGAGACACCGTTCAACGAGAACCTCGTGCTGTCGAGCAATGGATGCTCGAATGATGTGCTGGCTCCTTTGCTCAACTGCACCCCGGGTATCTCAAATACGCTGACACCCGGCTACCGAAACGAATTTCATGCCGGATTGCAGCAGGCGTTTGGCAAGCATGTGGTGGTGAGCGGCGAGTACATTTGGAAGTACACCCACAATGCCTTCGACTTCAGCGTGCTCGGCAACACCCCGATCACTTTCCCGATCGATTGGCATAACTCCAAGATCCCGGGCTATGCACTGCATGTTGAGATACCAGAAATGCACCACTTCAGCGCGTACGCGGTGATGTCGTCTGTGGCTGCTCGCTTCTTCCCGCCGCAGGTGGCAGGCGCGGGAGCGACGGCGGGGCAAACCGGGCTGCCATTCCGGATCGATCACGACGAGAAGTTCAACCAGACTTCGCATCTGCAGTACACATGGTCGCGCGGCAAATACATGAGCGGCCTTTGGGGCGGCTTCAACTGGCGATATGACTCGGGCCAGGTAGCGGGTGCAGCACCCTGCTATAACCTTCTCTCCAACGATCCGAACAGTGCGTGTGGAGATACTTCAACGACATGGAACGGCCAGCCCGCGGTGGATTTGAGCAGCCTAACTGCGGACCAGCAGTTTCAAGCGGGACTGACGTGCGGCACGCAAAAAGCTACTCTGGACAATCCGCTGCCCGCTGTTTGTCTGGCGTCAGAGTTTGGTTCGACGCTCTTGAAGATCCCGGCGCCGGGCACGGGTAGCAACGATCACAACCCGGCGCGCATCGCTCCACGAAATCTGTTCGATGTTTCGGTCGGAAAGAATAACTTGTTCCATGCGGATCGCTACAAGACGGACTTCGACCTGACAGCGATCAACGTGACGAACACCTACGCGCTTTACAACTTTCTTTCCACGTTCAGCGGAACGCACTACCTAACGCCGAGAACTCTGACAGCGAAGATTACTTTCAACTTCTAGGACGATTCACAAATACAAGTCACAAGGTTCGTTTTGCAAATGGGGATTACGTTTAATCCCCTTTGCAGTCTTGTGCTAGTCGCAGCGGAGAGCCTCCATTGGTTCGATTTTGCTGACGCGGCGCGCTGCAAGCAAACCGGCGATGAGCGCAACCAAGGCAAGCAGGAGCGCGACGATGACGAACGTCGCTGGATCGTAGGCTCGGGTTCCGAAAAGGATGCTGGTCATTAGCCGCGTCAATCCCAGGGAAGCAAGCGTTCCCACGCCGATGCCGAGGCCGATAAGCTTCAGACCTTTTTTCAGAATCATGGCGACCACACTCTCGCGCCTCGCTCCCAGAGCCATTCGAATGCCAATCTCGCGGGTACGCTCTTCTACATCGAAGGAGACAAGCCCATAGATTCCGGTCACGGCGAGCAGCAGAGCCATTGCCGCAAATGCTGCGAGCACTTGCGTAGCAAAACGGGTGCGAGCCAGCGAGACGGCCAGCAAGGATTCCATTGGAAGCACATCGGCGACGGGCTGATCTTTGTCCAACTGCAACACAGTTTGGCGGAGGGCAGGCGCAAGGGCCGTGGCGTCTCCGTCGGTGCGGATAACGAGTGTCATGAATGGAAACGAGAGCTCGGGATAGGGCCAATATGCAGTGGGATGGACGTTTGCATCCAGCCCGGCGTGTTTTACGTCCCCAACCACCCCGATGACTTCGCTGGGGGAATTCTCCCGCTTCATATAGATCGTGACGCGCTTGCCGATGGGATTTTCGTTGGGCCATAACTTTTTCGCCATGGCGTCGCTGATGACCACCTTGTGGGTGGCTTCGACTCCTTCGCGATTGGTAAATGAGCGACCTTTGAGGAGCGGTATGCCCATTGTCTCGAAGAAGTCGGGCTCAACCAGCGAGACATCGATCGTTGGCTGCTCCGACGGAGGAAGCTTGGGCCTGCCCTCAACGTCGACGCCGGTTGCAGCGATGATTCCCGTGAAGGGAAGGAAGGCATCAGCGCTGGCGGAGCGAACGTATGGAAGCTGACGGATGTTATCGAGTAACTGGGCAAAGAACTGATTCTTCCTCTCATCTTTTTCATATTTTGCGTTGGGCAGTTGTACCCAGGCTGTCAGAATCCCCTGCGGTCGAAATCCTGGATCGACGGCAATGAGTTTTTCGAAGCTTCGAATCAAGAGGCCAGCCCCGGTGAGCAAGATGAGAGCCAGAGCAACTTCCGTAACAACTAGTGCTCTTCTCGCTCGCCCTCTACTCGCGTTGCCTCCCGAAGCGCGCGCTCCCTCCTGCAGTGGTTCTCTGGGTGCAGTGCGTGCTGCCTCGATCGCCGGGACTGCTCCGAAGAGCAGCCCGGTCAAGAGAGCGACAACAGCGGTGAATGCGAGTACGCGCGCGTCGAGATGCACTGACTCGAGCGGTATGAGATTGGCCGGCGCGAGCACCCGCAGGAGGTTCAGCGTTGCCCATCCCAGTCCCAGGCCGGCGATGCCTCCCAAAGCAGCAACGAGGCACGTTTCCGTGAGGATCTGGCGCACGACTCGCGAGGTCGATGCTCCCAGCGCCATGCGAATCGCAATCTCGTGTTTGCGGGCGGTCGCGCGCGCAAGAGACAATGTGGCGACATTCGCGCACGCGATCAGCAATACCAATCCCACTGCAGCTAAAAGAAGGCGCAGCCCTGGCTCGATGTCTCCCACGAGCTGGGTGCGCAAGGGGACGAGGTTGACGGCCCAGTTCTTCATGCTGGCGGGGTCCTGCACTTCAAGCTGGGTGGCGAGGGCCGTCATGCTGCTTTGGGCCTGCGTCAACGAGACACCAGGACGCAGCAATCCCAGAGCCTGCAGGTACCTGCCGTGCCGTGCGTGATCTTTCGGCGCGAATGTCAGGGGCATCCATAGCTCGGGCTTCTTCTGCGAAAACGACTGCTGCTTGATGAAGAATTGAAAGCCGCGCGGCATTACTCCAACGACGGTGAGGGGCCTGTCGTCCACGGTGATCTTGCTGCCCAGAATATTGGGATTCGAACTGTAACGACGCTGCCACAATTCGAAACTGAGGAGTACAATCTGGTCCGCTCCCGGGCTTCCATCCTGGGAGGGCACGAAGACTCTACCCATGGCGGCGTTCACACCTAACATCGCGAAAAGGTTCGGGGTTACGCTTGCAGCGGGGACCTGTTCCGGGGTGTCTCCGCCGGTCAGGACGGATGGTCCGTTGTAGAACGACGCCATCTGTTCAAAGACGGTATTGTCTGCCTGCCAATTGAGAAACGTTGCCGGAGAGGTGACGTTTTGTCTCTCGCCATCTGGTTGCTTCGATTCCCAGACCATCACGAGGCGCGACGCATTGGGATAAGGCAGGGGCCGGATCAGTGTTCCATTGACCACGCTGAAGATGGCGGTGTTAGCGCCAATGCCGAGGGCCAGCGTCAGTACTGCCACGACAGCAAAGCTGCGATCCTTGATCAGCATTCGAAGGCCGAAGCGCAGGTCGTGCCACAGGATCTCGAGCGCGCCGATACTGTCGTGCTGATGCATGTCCTCCAGAATCCGGGAGACACTTCCCAGCTTGAGATGAGCAGTGCGCCGCGCTTCGTCGGGCGACATGCCGCGCTCGATATTCTCTTGTGTCTCCGTTTGCAAATAGTTTTCGAGTTCGCGACGAGATTCTTCGTTGCGCTTTCTGCGAAGAAAGAAGCGGCTCCAGGTCATGTCCTACTCCACTGCCGGCTTGAGGACGCGATTTACGGCGCGCACAAGCTGCTCCCAACGGCTGGTTTGTCGCTCCAGTTGTTTACGTCCTGCGGCGGTTAGTCGATAGAAACGTGCCTTGCGATTGTTTTCGGAGGGACCCCAGAGAGAGCTAATCCAGCCCCGGTCTTCGAGACGGTGCAACGCGGGATAGAGAGATCCGTGTTCGATCTGCAGCACTTCGTC
>Ga0207683_10006497_pt1 | contig 10003 bp, 9 predicted proteins | sample KBSM73metaG_FD_184333 | JGI IMG/M metagenome (GOLD analysis project Ga0207683, IMG submission 184333) | Miscanthus rhizosphere microbial communities from Kellogg Biological Station, Michigan, USA - KBS M7-3 metaG (SPAdes) (version 2) | ecosystem: Host-associated > Plants > Roots > Rhizosphere >...
AAAGGAGGGCGCGAGCACGATCTACCTCGATCGCCTGTTCGCGCGTTTGGGCATCGCCGAGGCATTGCGGGCAAAGACCGTGAAGCCCGATACCGAATCGGTGTCCGAGCGGGTGGCGCAAGGCGAGGTCGAACTCGGCATCATCGTCATTCCCAACATATTGTCGGTACCCGGCGCCGAACTGGTGGGACCGCTGCCGCCGGAGATACAGTCCTACATCGTGTTCACCGCCGCCGTTTCCGCCAAATCGCCGAACCAGCAGGCGGCCCGCGACCTGATCAAGTTCATCACCTCACCGGACGCCATGCCCGTGCTCAAAGCTAAAGGGATGGAGCCGGGTTGATGCGGGCCCGGCCGGCCGCACCGTCGCGTCTTGGCCGCGCAACATGGTTGAGCGAAACGCGCGATGTCGCCGGCGCGAGCGTAGATTCGTGAACTCGACCGTATTCTCGAGCTGGCAATTGTGGGCGGTCCTCTCCGCGATTTTCGCGGCGTTGACCGCCATCTTTGCCAAGGTCGGCGTCGCAAATATCAGTTCCGACCTCGCGACCTTCATTCGCACCTGCGTGATCCTGCTGACCCTGGCGCTGATCGTCTACGCCACCGGTCAGTTCGAAAACCCCGCGTCCATTGCGCCGCGCACCTACCTGTTCCTGGTGCTTTCGGGATTGGCGACCGGGGCCTCCTGGCTGTGCTACTTCCGCGCGCTCAAGCTCGGCAATGCTTCACAGGTCGCCCCTGTCGACAAGCTCAGCGTCGTGCTGGTCGCAATCTTCGGCGCGCTGTTGCTGGGCGAGAAACTGACCATGCTCAATTGGCTCGGCGTGGCGCTGATTACGCTCGGCGCCGTGCTGGTGGCGCTGTAGGGCGGATGCGTGCCGAGTCGGGTACGCTCCGCGGAGAGCAATGGAACGCGACCGTGCCCGGGTCGGATCAGTCGATCACGGCGACCGCGTTGATCTCGACGAGACAGCGGGGATCGGTGGCGAGCCGCACCACCTGCACGGTGGTGGTGGCGGGCTTGGCGTCGCGGAAGTATTCGCCCCACACCCGGTTGAACGCGTCCTGGTCCGAAAGATCGGTGACGAAGCGGTCGGCCGTCACCACGTCGGCGAACGTCGCCCCCACCGCTTCGAGCCCGCGCTTGAGGTTCTCGAGGGCTGCGCGCGCCTGGCCTTCCATGTCGCGCGGCATGGAATCGAACTCCTCGGGCCGGTGCGGATGGTGATGGTAGACCGGCGCCGCGGTGACGCCGGCGAGATAGATCGTGGTGCCGCCCTTCACCTTGATCGCGGGGGCATAGGGCATCCACATGTCGGGCGCATCCGGCCAGTGCACGTGCTCGACCGTTTTTGCCATGCTCCGTCTCCGTCGTTGCCTGCCGGCTCAAAACCTAAAGCCAAATCGCGCGATGTTGAATGGCGATTCCGCGGGCGCGGGCCTGCGCCGGCACGACGCCGCCGAACGGTCTGTATGCCTTTCGGATCAAGGCTCAGGCCGCGAGTGCCTTTTTGATCGCCAGAAAATCGCGCCACGCGAGACGTTTCTGCAGCGGCTGGCGCAGCAGATACGCCGGATGCAGCGTCGCGATCGCCCGGATCTCGCGCGTTCCGGTCTGGTAGGCGAACCAGCGTCCGCGGGTTTTGAGGATGCCGTCCCTGACATTGAGGAGGGTCTGCGCCGACGGCCCGCCCATGCACACCAGCACATCCGGGCTGGCGAGCTCGATCTGGCGCAGCGTGAACGGGAGGCAGATCGCGGATTCCTGCGGCGTCGGCGTGCGGTTGCCCGGCGGCCGCCAGGGCACGATGTTGGCGATATAGACAGACGTGCGATCGAGTCCGATCGCGGCCAGCATGCGGTCGAGCAGCTTGCCGGAGCGGCCGATGAACGGCAGGCCCTCGATGTCCTCGTCGCGTCCTGGCGCCTCGCCCACGAACATCACGCGTGCTTTCGGGTTGCCGTCGGCGAACACGAGCTGGGTGGCGGTGGTGCGCAACGCGCAACCTTCGAAGCGACCGAGGATCTCCCGCAGTTCTTCGAGACTGGCGGCATTTCTCGCCGCCTCGCGCGCCGCCATGACCGCAGCGTCGGGCGATGGCGGCGGCGCCGCACCGGCTCGGACTGGCGGCTCCGGAGCGGGAACGCGTACCGATGCGCCCCTTGCAGGATCGCTCCTTGGCCGGGCCGCCTCGGCCGGAGGTGTCTGCATGGTCCTGGGTGGCGGATCGTCGGCGAACCGGTCGACCGGGAACTCGTCGACCAGCGCGTCGACGCCCGCCTCCTGGTAGAAGGCGAGCAGCTCGCGGGCAGCCTGGTCGCGGTTTCTGTTCATCCCTGGTGCGGTAAGGCCGTGGGGCAGTGCTGGCAACCATGCCTGCGGCGCGTGCGGGTGGAAAGTGCGAAGACGGGGTCGGTCGCGCCGGCATGCCGGCACCGTCGGCCTACAGGCGGGCGCCACCACCGGTTGGCGTATTGTTTGCTCAAAATCGCGGTATCTTTCGAATTGGAATAACACCACGGACCGATCAACCCCCGTGGGCGTCGCCCGATTGCCCGGTCCGCAGGGGATTGGGCGGCCATTGGTCTCGGGTAATACCCGGGACCTCGGTGCGATGCCTGGCATCGGGCCGGAACACGATCGCCGACCGGAGGACTGATGAGCGCTGACGAATTGCCTGCCCGTGACGCAATGGAATTCGACGTGGTGATCGTCGGCGCGGGGCCCGCCGGGCTCGCGGCCGCGATCCGGCTCAAACAGCTTTCGCCCGAGACCAGCGTGGTCGTGGTCGAGAAGGGGTCCGAGGTCGGCGCGCATATCCTCTCGGGCGCCGTCATCGATCCCATCGGCCTCGACCGGCTCATTCCGGACTGGCGAAACGAAGACAGTCCGATCAAGACCAAGGTCAGCGACGACCGATTCTATTGGCTTTCGTCTACGGCCGCGATGCGTCTGCCCAGTCTGATGATGCCGCCGCTGATGAACAATCACGGCAACTATATCGTCTCCCTCGGCAATGTCTGCCGCTGGCTCGCAACCAAAGCGGAAGCGCTGGGCGTTGAAATCTATCCCGGCTTTGCCGCCAGCGAGGTGTTGTTCGATGACAACGGCGCGGTGGTGGGCGTTGCCACCGGCGACATGGGTGTGGCCAAGGACGGCCATCACAAGGACAGCTTCACCCGCGGCATGGAGCTGCGCGCGAAATACACGCTGTTCGCCGAAGGGGCCCGCGGCAACCTCAGCAAGACGCTGCTGCAACGCTTCGGCCTCGACCAAGGCCGCGAACCGCAAAAATTCGGACTAGGCCTGAAGGAATTGTGGCAGGTCGCCCCCGAAAAACACCGGCCGGGCCTGGCGCAGCATACCTTCGGCTGGCCGCTCGACAGCCGCACCGGCGGCGGTTCGTTCCTTTATCATCTCGACGACAACCTCGTTGCGGTCGGTTTCGTGGTGCATCTCAACTACGAAAATCCGTACCTCTCGCCGTTCGAGGAGTTCCAGCGGTTCAAGACGCATCCGCTGGTGCGCGGCACCTTTGAGGGCGGCAAGCGGCTGGCCTATGGGGCGCGCGCGCTCACCGAAGGCGGCTGGCAGTCGGTGCCGAAGCTCGCCTTTCCCGGCGGGGCATTGCTGGGCTGCGCGGCCGGATTCATGAACGTGCCGCGCATCAAGGGCAGCCATAACGCCATGCTGTCGGGCATGCTGGCGGCCGAGTACGTCGCCGCCGCACTCAAGGCCGGCCGTGCCAACGACGAGCTTGCAGACTACGAAGCGGCATGGCGCTCGTCGGCGATCGGGCCTGATCTTTGGAAAGTGCGCAATGCCAAACCGCTGTGGTCGCGTTTCGGCACGTATCTCGGGATCGCACTCGGCGGCTTCGACATGTGGACCAGCACGCTCGGCTTCTCGCTGTTCGGCACGCTCGGCCACGGCAAGCCCGATTCGGCGACGCTCAAGCCCGCGGCGCAGTGCGCGCCCATCGCCTATCCCAAACCGGACAGCAAGCTCACCTTCGATCGCCTCTCCTCGGTGTTCCTCTCCAACACCAATCATGAGGAGGACCAGCCGGTGCACCTGAAAGTCGCCGATCTCGCCCTGCAGAAAGCGTCCGAGCATGATCGTTATGGCGGCCCCTCGGCGCGCTATTGTCCGGCCGGGGTCTACGAATGGGTGGAGGAGGGTGGTTCGCCGCGCTTCGTGATCAACGCGCAGAACTGCGTCCACTGCAAAACCTGCGACATCAAGGATCCGAACCAGAACATTACCTGGGTCCCCCCCGAAGGCGGCGGCGGACCCAATTACCCCAATATGTGACGTGAGTCGTAAACCGCGCCCGGCCTGCAGTCGCACGCCCAGGCATCTGCCCGCGGCGCGACGAAGGGTGTCGCGCGCGGACGTGGGGCGCGCCGCCCGACCCGGCTACCCCAGATGCAGCCGATGTGATCGGTGGCGTCACGATGCTGCCCTTATCCAGGCGCTTGAAAGTTGGCGGACATGTCCAATCCGGGCAGTTATTGCGCGCCTGACCCAAACAGGCCATTCTGCTCAACGCGGCCGCGCCAGGGGCGCTCGTCCGCCAGATGGAGTCGATCAGCCGTGATCCTTTCGCCACGTTTAAGGCGTGCGGCCGTGGCCGCAGTGGCCGCACTTGCCACCACTTGGCCGGCAATGCTCTCGGCACGGGCGGAGGCACCGTCGAATTTCTCCCGAATCTCTCCTTCCGGCAGCTATCTGGCCGCCCGGCACGCGGGCGGTGAGCGGGATGCCGCCGCCGCGGCGTCGTACTATCGCGCCGCGCTCCGGGGTGACCCTCGCAACAACGAGCTGCTCGGCCGCACCTTCCTGGCGGTGCTGGCGAACGGCGAGGTCGATGAAGCGGTCAAGCTAGCCGAGCGCGTTCTGCAGATCGACAAGACCGACCGCATCGCCCGACTCGTGCTTGGCGTACGTGCGATCAAGCAAAAGCAGTATCCGATCGCGCGCCGGGAACTCGCCCAGTCGATCCGCGGCCCGATCACCGATCTTGCCGCGACCTTGCTGGCGGCATGGACGATGGCGAGCCCGACCGAGGTCAAGGCCGCGACCGACTCCATCGACAAGCTGGCCGGTCCGGACTGGTATGCCATCTTCAAGGATCTGCACTCCGCGATGATCCTTGATCTCGCCGGTCAGAAGAAGGACGCCGCCAAGCGCTTCGAGCGTGCCTACAAGCTCGACCCAACCGCGCTGCGCGTGGTGCAGAGCTATGGCAGTTTCCTGTCGCGGCAGGGAAATACCGCCGAGGCGCTGAAGATATTCGCCACGTTCGACGAGGCGCTGCCGCGTCATCCGCTGATGCTAGAGGCGACGGCCGAGCTTAAGGCCGGCAAGAAGCTGCCGCCGATGATCGACACGCCGCAGGCGGGGGCCGCCGAGGTGCTCTATGGGCTCGGCGCCGCGCTCGGGCGTCGTGGCGGCGAGGATCTCGGCCTCGTCTACCTCCAACTCGCGCTCTATCTCGCGCCGTCGCATCCGCTCGCGCTGCTTTCGCTGGGCGACCTCTATGAGGCGATGAAGAAGCCGGAGCTTGCCAACAAGATTTACGAGCGGGTTCCGTTGAACTCGCCGCTTCAGCGCAACGCGCAGATCCAGCTCGCGTTGAACCTGGATGCGCTCGATCGCACCGATGAGGCGAAAGCGAGTCTCGAAAAAATCATTGCCGCCAATCCGGGGGACCTCGAAGCCATCATGGCTCTCGGCAATGTCCAGCGCGGGCGCAAGCAGTTCGCAGAATGCGGAGATGTCTACTCCAAGGGGGTGGACACTCTCACCAAGACCGAGAAGGCGAACTGGGTCATCTTCTATTTCCGCGGCATCTGCTTCGAGCGCTCGAAGCAATGGGCGAAGGCCGAGGCCGATCTCAAGAAGGCGCTCGAGCTTTATCCCGACCAGGCGCACGTCCTTAACTATCTCGGCTATTCGTGGATCGACCAGGGCATCAACCTCGACGACGGCATGCGCATGATCAAGCGCGCGGTCGAGCAGCGCGCCGACGACGGCTACATCGTCGACTCCCTGGGCTGGGCCTATTACCGGCTTGGCAACAACGAGGAGGCGGTCAAGCAGCTCGAGCGCGCCGTCGAGCTCAAGCCGGAAGATCCGACCATCAACGATCATCTCGGCGATGCCTATTGGAAGGTCGGACGCGTGCTCGAAGCGCGCTTCCAGTGGTCGCACGCGCGCGACCTCAAGCCCGAGCCCGAGGATCTGGTCAAGATCGAAGCCAAGCTGAAATCGGGGCTTCCCGACGACACCTCTTCGGCCGCCGACGCCGAGCACAAGAAGCCCGGCGGCGGCTAAGTCCGCGGCATGGCGTCGACTGCGCGCGCCGAAAAGGCGCCCGCCAAGGTCAATCTGACATTGCGCGTGCTGGGTCGGCGCGCCGACGGCTATCACGAGCTCGAGAGCCTGGTCGCGTTCGCCGGCGTGGGCGACGCTTTGACGTTCGCGCCCGGCGCTGCCTTGACGCTCACCGTCAGCGGACCGACCGCGCCCGCCGCCGGCGACAGCGCCGACAATCTCGTGCTCAAGGCCGCCCGCGCGCTCGCCGAGCGGATCGCGGGCCTCACCCTTGGCCGCTTCGCGCTATCCAAGCGCTTGCCGGTCGCGGCCGGTTTGGGTGGCGGCTCGGCGGATGCGGCGGCGGCGTTGCGCCTTCTGGCGCAGGCGAACGGGATAGCGCTCGATGATCCGCGGCTGATGCAGGCGGCGCAGGCGACCGGCGCCGATGTACCGGTCTGTCTCGATCCGAGACCGCGGCTGATGCGTGGCGTCGGCGACGTCTTGTCCGCTCCGCTCGATCTCCCGCGGCTGTTCGCGGTGCTGATCAATCCGGGTGTTGCGGTCTCGACAAGGGAGGTCTTCGCGGCGTTGAACCTGCCGCCCACCGCGCCGCCCGCGCAAGCCGGTCCGCCCCCCGCGCCGTCAGCGCTGCTTGCGGAGATTGCCAGCGGTCGAAACGACCTGGAACAGCCGGCGATCGAGCTGGAACCCGTGATCGCCGACGTTCTGTGCGTTCTGAACAAACTGCCGGGCTGCCGGCTCGCCCGCATGTCGGGTTCAGGTGCGACTTGCTTTGGGCTGTTCGAGACCAATGCCGCGGCCACTGCCGCAGCGCGAACGGTACGGGTCGGCTATCCGCAATGGTGGGTGCGCGCGACGGTGCTCGGAGCCGCGCAGTCGTAGGGCGGCGCTGGCAGGGTTCGGGACGGGCTAGTTAGAACGGCAGATGCAGAATTCGACGGTCTCTTCCAACGCCTGCTTCATCGGAGAGGCGGGAAACAGCGCCAGCGCGTCGGTGGCGATGGCGCCGTAATGGCGCGCGCGCTGGATCGTGTCTTCGAGTGCGCGATGCTTGGTCATCAGGCCGATGGCATGTTCCAGATCGGCATCGGTCGCGTCGCCCTCCTCGAGGGTGCGGCGCCAGAACGCCCGCTCGCTCTCTGATCCCCGGCGAAACGACAGGACGACGGGCAGCGTGATCTTGCCTTCGCGAAAATCATCGCCGACGTTCTTGCCGAGCTTGGCGGCCTTGCCGCCATAGTCGAGCGCGTCATCCACGAGCTGGAAGGCGATGCCGAGATTCATGCCGAACGAGCGGCAGGCCGATTGCTCGTCCTTGGGGCGTGACGCCAGCGCGGGGCCGACTTCGCAGGCGGCGGCGAACAGTTCCGCGGTCTTGGCGCGGATCACGGCCAGATAATCATCCTCGGTGGTGGCGGTGTTCTTGGCGGCGCCGAGTTGCATCACCTCGCCTTCGGCGATGACGGCGGCGGCCGAGGACAGGATCTCGAGTGCCCGCAACGAGGCGACCTCGACCATCATCTTGAACGCCTGGCCGAGCAGAAAGTCGCCGACCAGCACGCTGGCCTCATTGCCCCACAACATGCGCGCGGCGAGCTTCCCGCGCCGCATCTCGCTTTCGTCCACGACATCGTCGTGCAGCAACGTGGCCGTGTGCATGAATTCGACGGCGGCCGCGAGCTTGACGTGGCCGGCGCCGTCATACCCGGCCAGTCGCGCCATCGCCAGGGTGAGGATCGGCCGCAGCCGCTTACCGCCTGAGGAGATCAGGTGATTGGCGACCTCGGGAATCATCGTCACCTGCGATCCCGTGCGCGACAAAATGGTCGTGTTGACGCGACCCATGTCGGCGGTGACGAGGTCGATCAGACGGTCGATGGTGGTGGGCGAATGGCCTTCAAATGGGACGATAACGGCCAAGAGGAGGGCTCCGAGCAGAAGGACACGCAAGCATAGAAACGCTATGGTGCCGCGGCAAGTACGCGAAAAAACACATATGCGCGAGCGCCGGGTTTCGAAAGAGGCGAATTGATGCCGCAGGCCGAGACGATCACGGGTCGGACGGAGGAATGGTGGCCCCGCATCGACCAGCGTCTGGCCGTATTGATCCCTTGCTTCAACGAAGAGACGGCCATTGCCCGGGTGATCGCCGGCTTCCGGGCCGAGCTGCCCGAGGCCACGATCTATGTCTACGACAACAATTCGACCGACAATACCCTGGAGGTCGCCCGCGCCGCCGGCGCGGTGGTCCGGCGCGAGACGCATCAAGGCAAGGGCCTCGTGGTGCGGCGGATGTTCGCCGACGTCGAGGCGGACATCTACGTTCTGGTCGACGGCGATGCCACCTATGACGCCTGCAGCGTGCGCGCCATGATCGCGCGCCAGATGGAAGAACGCCTCGACATGGTGGTGGCCGCGCGGGTGGAGCAGGAGGCGGATGCTTATCGCCCCGGCCATCGCATGGGCAACCGGCTGTTCACCGGCTTCTTCGCCGCGGTGTTCGACGCGACCTTCACCGACATTCTGTCCGGCTATCGCGTGTTCTCGCGGCGGTTCGTCAAATCGTTTCCGGTGTTGTCACGGGGGTTCGAGATCGAGACCGAGCTTTCCGTCCACGCGCTCGAGCTCGACCTTCCGGTGGGCGAGGTTCCGACCCCCTATTATGCGCGGCCGGAAGGGTCGACCTCGAAGCTCAGCACCTGGCGCGATGGCTTGCGCATCCTGCTGACCATCGTCGGGCTCTACCGCTCGGAGCGGCCGCTGACGTTCTTTTCCGCCCTCGGCATCGCTTTGGCGGCCGTTTCCGTTGTCCTTTCGGTTCCGATCTTCGTGACTTATTTCGAGGAAGGTATCGTCCCGCGCATTCCGACCGCGATCCTGTCCACCGGGCTCATGCTGTTGGCCTTTCTCTCGATCGTTGCACGTCTGGTGCTCGACACGGTGACCCGCGGGCGGCGGGAAATGAAGCTGATCGCCTATCTGCAGCACCGCGCGCCCCGCGATCACCCGGACCGGCGCGAAATCTGAGGAGGTAGCGCATTGGGCGATCCCCCGGACACGTCTGAGGAAGACATCGTGTGGCGCGAGCTCATCCGCGCCAACGATGCCGTGCTCGTCTCGGCCGTCCAGGCGTTGCTTTCCGCCGCCAAGATTCCCCATCTCGTGCTCGACCAGAACATGAGCGTGCTCGAGGGTTCGCTCGGCATCTTGCCGCGCCGCATACTGGTCAACGATTGCTGTGTCGACGATGCGCGGCAGTTGCTCGAGGAGGCCGGCCTCGGCCACGAGCTTCGTCCCGATGTCCGTTGAAGTCACTGCGGATGCCGTGCTCGGCGGCCGGCTGCTGCTCAAGCAACCCAGACGCGGCCACCGTGTCGGCCATGACGCCATCCTGCTGGCGGCGGCGTGCCCGGTGCACGCGCGCGAACGGGTCGTGGATCTCGGGGCGGGCGTGGGTGCGGCAGGACTGGCGCTCGCGCAGCGCGTGGATGACAGCAGAGTCACGCTGGTCGAGATCGATCCCGGTCTCGCCGCGCTGGCAGCGGAGAATGCGCAAGCCAACGGACTTGCCGGGCGGGTCAGTGCCGTCGTGCTCGACGTCACGGCGCCGGCGCGTGCCTTCGCCTCAGCGGGGCTCAAGCCTGAATCGGTGACGCGCGT
>Ga0207683_10006500_pt1 | contig 10001 bp, 19 predicted proteins | sample KBSM73metaG_FD_184333 | JGI IMG/M metagenome (GOLD analysis project Ga0207683, IMG submission 184333) | Miscanthus rhizosphere microbial communities from Kellogg Biological Station, Michigan, USA - KBS M7-3 metaG (SPAdes) (version 2) | ecosystem: Host-associated > Plants > Roots > Rhizosphere >...
ACGATGTCGATCGCTGAAGCGCAACAGCCGGCGGCGCCGGGCAGCGATCCGAATTTCACCGGCGTCGTCACGACGATGGACGCGAAGGACATCACCGGCGGCCGGCGGAAGTTCGAGGCCGGCGCGCGCACCGCGTGGCACAGCCACGAGAACGGTCAGCTGATTTACGCGGAGTCGGGGCGCATGCGGACCGGCAGGCGAGGCCAGGCCTTCAAGGAATACGACGCCGGCGGCAGCGAGTACACGCCGCCCAATATGGAGCACTGGCATGGCGCGACGCCGAAGGAGCCGCTCGTGCAGGTCAACATCCAGTTCGGCGGCGCCACGAAGTGGCTGACGAAGACTACGGACGAGGAATACAACAAGAAAGGCCAATAGGCCAACAGGCGAACAGGCCACTGTGGATCGAGCGCTACAACTTCTCAAGGAACTGATCGGGGTTGACTCCATCAATCCGTCGTTAGTTCCCGGCGCGGCTGGAGAAGCCGCCGTTGCACGCACGATCGCCGAAGCCATGCGCGGCATGGGGTTGAAAGTCGAAACTCAGGACGCCGCGCCCGGCCGGCCGAATGTCGTCGGCACCCTCGAGGGCCGCGTCCGCGGACGATCGCTGATGTTCTGCGGCCACATCGATACCGTTGGTGTCTCCGCCATGAAGGCGCCGTTTGATCCCGTCGAGCGCAATGGAAAGATCTACGGCCGCGGCTCGCAGGACATGAAAAGCGGCGTCGCCGCGATGATCGACGCGGCTCGCGTCATCTCCGAATCCGGCGGCCTTGCCGCCGGCAAGCTGGTGATCGCCTGCGTCGTCGACGAGGAGCACGCCAGTATCGGCGCCGATGCGCTCGTCACCCGCTGGCGCGCCGACGCCGCCGTGGTCACGGAGCCGACCGATCTGCAGGTCGCCATCGCCCACAAGGGATTCGAGTGGGTCGAGATCGAGACCGAAGGCCGCGCCGCGCACGGCAGCCGTCCGCGCGACGGCCGCGACGCTATCCGGCTGATGGGGCGCGTGCTGAACGGTCTGGACGTCGCCGAAGGCAAGACTAAGACGCTCGCGCAGCTGCTCGCCAAGCTCGGCTTCGGCAACAAGGCGCTGGTGATCGATGGCGATGCGCTGAACGTCAGCTTCGCCAATGCGTCGGGCAACCTGCGCGGCATCAATCTGATGCCGGCGATCGGCGCCAACGTCTACGACATCCTCAATCATGACACGCTGGTGCTGACGCGCGCCGCAGTCGAGAAACTGGAGGCGCGTTTCAATGGCTAAGAAGCCGGCCAAAGCGGCGGTGGACAACCGCCATTACGACGTGGTGCTCGCGCCGCACATCACCGAGAAGTCGACCTTGCTCTCCGAGCATAATGCGGTCGTCTTCAAGGTGGCGAACGACGCGACCAAGCCGGAGATCAAGGCGGCGGTGGAGGCGTTGTTCAACGTCACCGTGACCGGCGTCAACACGATGGTCACCAAGGGCAAGACCAAGCGCTGGAAGGGCGAAGCCTACAAGCGCTCGGATGCCAAGAAGGCTGTCGTGACCCTGGCCGAAGGCCAGTCGATCGACATTACGACGGGGATCTGAGGCGATGGCGCTCAAGAATTACAATCCGACGAGCCCGGCTCGCCGCGGTCTGATCCTGATCGACCGCTCCAACCTGTACAAGGGCAAGCCGGTCAAGTCGCTGACGGTCGGCCTGACCAAGTCGGGCGGCCGCAACAATATGGGCCACGCCACCGCGCGCGGCATCGGTGGCGGTCACAAGCAGAAGTATCGCTTCATCGACTTCAAGCGTCGCAAGTGGGATCAGCCCGCGACCGTCGAGCGGGTCGAATATGATCCCAACCGCTCGGCGTTCATCGCGCTGGTGAAGTATGAGGATGGCGAAGTCGCCTACATCATCGCACCGCAGCGCCTCGCCGTCGGTGACACGGTTCTCGCGGCGAAGAAGACCGACGTGAAGCCGGGCAATGCGATGGAAATCGGCCAGGCTCCGGTCGGCACGATCGTCCACAATGTCGAGATGAAGCCCGGCAAGGGCGGTCAGATCGCACGCGCGGCGGGCACCTATGTGCAGATCGTCGGCCGCGATCGCGGGATGGTGATGGTTCGCCTGAATTCGGGCGAGCAGCGCTACATCCGCTCCGATTGCATGTGCACGGTGGGCGCGGTGTCGAACCCCGACAACGCCAACCAGAACCTGGCGAAGGCCGGCCGCAATCGCTGGCTGGGCTATCGTCCGCTGTCGCGCGGTGTCGCCAAGAACCCGGTCGACCATCCGCACGGCGGTGGTGAAGGCCGGACCTCGGGCGGCCGTCACCCGGTTACCCCGTGGGGCAAGCCGACCAAGGGTCACCGTACCCGTAAGAACAAGTCGACGGATAAGATGATCATCCGTTCGCGTCACGCGAGGAAGAAGTAATGGCTCGCTCTGTCTGGAAAGGCCCGTTCGTCGAACTGAGCCTGCTGAAGAAGGCCGAAGCCGCGCAGGATGGTGGCGCCCGTGGCGCCATCAAGACCTGGTCGCGTCGTTCGACCATCCTGCCGCAGTTCGTCGGCCTCACCTTCAACGTCTATAACGGCCGTAAGTTCGTGCCGGTGGCGGTCAACGAAGACATGGTCGGCATGAAGCTCGGCGAGTTCGCGCCCACGCGCTACTTCCCGGGTCACGCCGCCGATAAGAAGGGCAAGCGCTGATGAGCAAGCCAGCATCCCCCCGCAAGGTTGGCGACAAGGAAGCCCTTGCCGTCGCGACCTCGGTCCGTGGCAGCCCGCAGAAGCTGAACCTGGTCGCGGGCCTGATCCGCGGCAAGAAGGCCGGCGACGCGCTCAACATCCTCGCTTTCTCGAAGAAGGCGATGGCGGTTGACGTGCGCAAGTGCCTGGCTTCGGCGATCGCCAATGCCGAGAACAACCACAATCTCGACGTCGATGCGCTGATCGTGAAGGAAGCTTCGGTCGGCAAGGGCCTCGTCATGAAGCGCTTCGCCACCCGCGCCCGTGGCCGCAGCGCCCGCATCGTCAAGCCGTTCAGCCGCCTTCGCGTGGTCGTCCGCGAGCAGGAAGAAGCATAATGGGTCAGAAATCCAACCCGATTGGCATGCGGTTGCAGATCAACCGCACCTGGGACAGCCGCTGGTATGCCGACGGCGCCGATTACAGCCGCCTGCTGCTCGAGGATCTCAAGATCCGTCAGTACATCTTCAAGACGCACCCGCAGGCTGCGATCTCGAAGGTCGTGATCGAGCGTCCGGCCAAGCTCGCCCGCATCTCCATCTATGCCGCGCGCCCGGGCGTGATCATCGGCAAGAAGGGCGCGGACATCGAGAAGCTGCGCAAGACGCTCGGCGCGATGACCGGTTCGGACGTGAGCCTCAACATCGTCGAAATCCGCAAGCCGGAAGTCGACTCGAAGCTCGTCGCCCAGGGCGTCGCCGATCAGCTCGAGCGCCGTATCGCCTTCCGCCGCGCGATGAAGCGCGCGGTGCAGTCGGCGCTGCGTCTCGGCGCCGAAGGCATCCGTATCACCTGCGCCGGCCGTCTGGGCGGCGCGGAGATCGCGCGTACCGAATGGTATCGTGAAGGTCGCGTGCCGCTGCATACGCTGCGCGCGAACGTCGATTATGCCGAGGCCGAGGCGCACACCGCCTATGGCGTTTGCGGCGTCAAGGTCTGGATCTTCAAGGGTGAGATCCTGGGCCACGACCCGCTCGCGCAAGAACGCCTCATGATGGAAGCTCAGACCTCGGGGGTCCGTCCGGCGCGCTGATAGGATTTTCCTATCAGCTAGCCTGATCGGCCGTCGTCACGGTGTCAGAAGGTTAGATTAGACATGCTGCAACCGAAGCGCACCAAGTTCCGCAAAGCCCATAAGGGCCGCATCCATGGCGACGCCAAGGGCGGGACCGCGCTCAATTTCGGCGCGTTCGGCCTCAAGGCCATGGAGCCGGATCGTATCACCGCGCGTCAGATCGAGGCGGCCCGCCGCGCGATCACGCGTCACATCAAGCGCCAGGGGCGTTTGTGGATCCGCATCTTCCCGGACATTCCGGTGTCGTCGAAGCCGGCCGAAGTCCGCATGGGCTCCGGTAAGGGCGCGCCCGAATTCTGGGTCGCCCGCGTGAAGCCCGGCCGCATCCTGTTCGAGCTCGACGGCGTTCCCGGCCCGCTCGCCCGCGTCGCCTTCGAACGCGCGATGGAGAAGCTGCCGATCAAGACCAAGGTCGTCGCCCGTTTGGGCGAGTCCGTGCACGAGGCCGAATAACATGGCGAAGATTGCCGATCTCAAGGTCGCGACCGACGACCAGCTCTCGACCCAGCTCAGCGAGCTGAAGCGCGAGCAGTTCAACCTGCGCTTTCAGGCGGCCACCAACCAGCTCGAAAAGCCGAGCCGGGTGAAGGAAGTGCGCCGCACGATCGCCCAGATCAAGACCCTGCAGACCGCTCGCGCGGCTGCGGCCAAGTAAGGAGCCACGACGATGCCGAAGCGCGTGCTGACGGGCACAGTGGTGTCCGACAAGACCGACAAGACGGTGGTAGTGCTGGTGGAGCGCCGGGTTAAGCACCCGCTCTATGGCAAGATCATCAAGCGTTCGAAGAAGTATCATGCCCATGACGAGGGCAACACGTTCAAGGAAGGGCAGACCGTCCGCATTGAGGAATGCGCGCCGATCTCCAAGCTGAAGACGTGGAAGGTGATCGGCACGGTCGGTGCCGAGACCGCCGCAGCGTAAGGAAGGACTGACACCATGATTCAGATGCAGTCCACCCTGGACGTTGCAGACAATTCGGGTGCGAAGCGCGTCCAGTGCATCAAGGTGCTGGGCGGCTCCAAGCGCCGTTTCGCGAGCGTTGGCGACGTGATCGTCGTCTCGATCAAGGAAGCGGCTCCCCGTGCCAAGGTCAAGAAGGGCGACGTTCACCGCGCGGTGATCGTGCGTACCGCCAAGGACATCAATCGTCCCGACGGCTCGACCATCCGCTTCGACGGCAATGCCGCCGTTCTCATCAACAAGAATAGCGGGGAGCCGATCGGCACCCGTATCTTCGGGCCCGTGGTGCGCGAGCTGCGCGCCGCCGGCCACATGAAGATCATTTCGCTCGCGCCCGAGGTGCTGTGATGGCTGCTGCCAAGATCAAGAAGGGTGACCGCGTCGTCGTCCTGTCCGGCAAGGACAAGGGCAAGACCGGCGATGTCACCAAGGCTCTCCCGAAGGAGGGCAAGGTGATTGTGTCCGGCGTGAATGTCGCGACCCGTCACCGCAAGCCGAGCCAGGCTAACCCGCAGGGTGGCCTGGAGCGCCGTGAAGCGCCGATGCACATTTCCAAGGTCGCGATCGCGACCAAGGACGGCAAGCCGACCCGCGTCCGCTTCGAAACCCAGGACGGCAAGAAGGTTCGCATTGCCGTGAAGACCGGGGAGAAGATCGATGGCTGATGCCTACAAGCCCCGCATGAGGAAGCTGTACGAAGACAGCATCATCAAGGCGATGACCGAGAAGTTCGGTTACACGAATGTCATGCAGGTGCCCCGGCTCGAGAAGATCGTGCTGAACATGGGCGTCGGCGAGGCCACGCAGGACAAGAAGAAGGTCGAGCAGGCCGCGGGCGAGATGACCCAGATCGCCGGCCAGAAGGCCGTCGTGACCAAGGCGAAGAAGTCGATCGCGCAGTTCAAGTTGCGTGAAGGCATGCCGATCGGTTGCAAGGTGACGCTGCGTCGCGAGCGGATGTACGAGTTCCTCGACCGCTTCGTGACCATCGCGCTGCCGCGCGTTCGCGATTTCCGCGGGCTCTCGGACAAGTCTTTCGACGGCCGTGGCAATTATGCGACCGGCCTCAAGGAGCAGCTGATCTTCCCGGAGATCAGCTACGACCAGGTCGATAAGGTCCGCGGCATGGACGTGATTGTCACGACCACCGCCAACACCGACGAGGAAGCGCGCGAGTTGCTCCGCCTCTTCGGTTTCCCGTTCCCGCTGCCTGAAGCTGAGAAGAAGGCTGCGTAATCTATCCCGTCACCCGGCCCGGCCGGGTGAGGTTTAAGGACTTAAGTCGATGGCGAAACTGAGTTCGATCAACAAGAACGAGCGTCGCAAGAAGCTCGTGAAGAAATATGCGGGCAAATATGCCCGTCTGAAGGCAGTGGCGAATGACGAGTCGCTGGACGAGACCGAGCGTCTGATCGCTCGCCTCAAGCTGGCCGAGATTCCCCGCAACGGGAATCCGACGCGCGTGCGTAACCGCTGCGCGATGACCGGCCGTCCGCGCGCTGTCTATCGCAAGTTCGGCCTGGCGCGCGTCATGCTGCGCCACCTGGCGACCCGGGGAATGATCCCCGGCGTGGTCAAGTCGAGCTGGTAAGGGCTTAGAATATGTCGATCACTGATCCACTGGGCGATCTGCTCACCCGCATCCGCAACGGCCAGCGTGCCCGCAAGGACAGCGTCACGTCGCCGGCTTCCAAGCTGCGCGCCCGCGTGCTCGATGTGCTGCAGCGCGAAGGCTATATCCGCGGCTATTCGGAAGAAAAGCTGGGCGAACATCCCGGCCTGCGCATCGAGCTGAAATATTTCGAGGGGCAGCCCGCGATCCAGCATGTTGCCCGCGTTTCGAAGCCGGGCCGCCGCGTTTATTCGGGTTCCAAGGAACTCCCGCGTATCCGCAACGGCCTTGGCATCACCATCGTCTCGACGCCCCGTGGCGTTCTGTCCGACGCGGAAGCGCGCGACCAGAACGTGGGCGGCGAAGTGCTCGCGGAGGTGTTCTGATGAGCCGCATTGGCAAGCGTCCGGTCCCCGTTCCGGCGGGCGTGACCGCGAACATCGAGGGCAAGGTCCTGACCGTGAAGGGTGCCAAGGGCACGCTCACGCTCGATCTTGCCGAAGAGGTGACCTATGACGTCGGCGACGCCGGCATCACGGTGACCCCGGCCAACGACACCAAGCGCGCACGCTCCTTCTGGGGCATGCAGCGCACTCTGGTTCAGAACCTGATCACGGGCGTGACGGAGGGCTATACCAAGCAGCTCCAGATCACCGGCGTCGGCTATCGCGCCAACGTCCAGGGCAAGAACCTGAAGCTGCAGCTTGGCTATAGCCACGATGTCGACTTCGCGATCCCCGAAGGGATCACGATCGCGACGCCCGATAACACCACGGTGAATATCTCGGGCATCGACAAGCAGCAGGTCGGTCAGGTGGCGGCGGAGATCCGCCGCTGGCGTAAGCCGGAGCCCTATAAGGGCAAGGGCATCAAATACGCCGGCGAGTTCATCTTCCGCAAGGAAGGGAAGAAGAAGTAATGAGCAAGGGTCTCTCTCAGTTCGAGAAGCGCCGCCGCCGCGTGCGGTCCGCGCTCCGTGCTCGCGGCGGTCTGCGTCCGCGTCTGTCGGTGCATCGTTCGGGTCGGCATATCTATGCCCAGATCATCGACGATGCCGCCGGCAAGACGGTTGCAGCCGCCTCCTCGCTGGAGAAGGACGTTCGTGCCACCACCGGCGCGAATGTCGATGCGGCGGTCTCGGTCGGCAAGCGTGTTGCCGAGCGGGCCAAGGCAGCCGGCGTGACCACCGTCGTGTTCGACCGCGGTGGCTTCCTGTTCCACGGGCGCGTCAAGGCGCTCGCCGATGCCGCCCGCGAAGGCGGATTGGAGTTCTAAATGGCTGACGAAGTTCAGAACGAGGCCCCAGCGGCCGACGCCCCCGCGGCGACCGAAAGCGCACCGCGCGAGAGCCGTGGTCCGCGTGGCGGCCGTGGCCGTGGCGGCAATGACAATCGTGGCGGCAACAATCGTGGCCGGAACGATCGCAATCGTCGCGACAACAAGAACGAAGATGGCGGCGAGGAGCTGGTCGAGAAGCTGGTTCACATCAACCGCGTCTCGAAGACGGTGAAGGGCGGCAAGCGCTTCGGCTTCGCGGCGCTGGTCGTCGTCGGCGACGGCGCGGGCCGTGTCGGCTTTGGCCACGGCAAGGCGCGCGAAGTGCCGGAAGCCATTTCCAAGGCGACCGCCGCGGCGAAGAAGGCGATGATCCGCGTCGCGCTCAAGGACGGCCGCACGCTGCACCATGATGGCCTCGGCCATTTCGGTGCGGGTCGCGTCACTGTCCGCTCGGCGCCCGCTGGTACCGGCATCATCGCCGGTGGCCCGATGCGCGCCGTGTTCGAGAGCCTGGGCGTGCACGACGTGGTGACCAAGTCGGTCGGCACGAGCAATCCCTACAACATGATCCGCGCGACCTTCGAAGCGCTTCGCGAGCAGACGAGCCCACGCTCGGTTGCCCAGCGTCGTGGCAAGAAGATCGCTGACCTGCTGCGTCGCAGCGGTGCCTCGGTCGAGGTTGCCGAAGCCGACGCCGCGGCCGTGGTGGAGTAAGTTAGATGGCGAAGGCCACGGGCAAGACGATCAAGATCACGCAGACGGGTTCGCCCATCCGCCGTGAGGCCAGCCAGCGCGCGACGCTGATCGGCCTCGGTCTCAACAAGATGCACAAGACCAGCGAACTCCAGGACACACCTGAGGTTCGCGGCATGATCCGCAAGGTTCAGCATATGGTGAAGGTGGAGGGCTAAAGCCTTCCCCTTCTACCCTCCTCGTCATCCCCGCGAAGGCGGGGATCCATATTCCCGGCAGGGGAGATGGCGTTGCGAGGTTTTGGCTTATGGATTCCCGCCTTCGCGGGAATGACAGACTGAGAGGGGGCATCCCCTCTTGCGCGACAAAAGCGAAAGCGAGTGCAGATTATGAAGCTCAACGAAATCAAGGACAATGACGGCGCCCGCAAAGGCCGGATGCGCGTCGGACGCGGCATCGGCTCGGGCAAGGGCAAGACCGCGGGTCGCGGCCAGAAGGGCCAGAAGAGCCGTGAGGGCGTGTCGATCAACGGCTTCGAGGGCGGTCAGATGCCGCTCCACATGCGTATCCCGAAGCGCGGCTTCAACAACATCTTCGCCAAGGATTTTGCCGAGGTGAATCTGGGCCAGATCCAGAAGCTGGTCGAAGCGGGCAAGCTGGATGCCAAGGCCGTGATCGATCATGCCGCGCTCAAGGGCGCCGGCGTTGGTCGTGGCGGCAAGGATGGCGTGCGCATCCTGGCCAAGGGCGACTTCTCGTCCAAGCTGAAGTTCAACGTCGCGGGCGTGTCCAAGTCGGCGCGCGAGGCGATCGAGAAGGCCGGCGGATCGGTCGATGTGATCGAGGTCATTCCGGCTGCCGAGAAGGCCGCTGCGAAGAAGGGCAAGACCCTGGCCGCCAAGAAGTCCGCGAAGGCCTGAGCCGTTCGGCTTAGACAAGCGCAAATCTGACACTATATGGAGCGGCGGAGGCGGGGATACTGCCCCGCCGCTCTTCGCATTTCTGGGGTTCGATAAAGTCCATGGCATCTGCAGCCGAACAAATGGCCGCGAACGCGAGCCTGTCGCAGTTCGCGAAGGCGACCGACCTCAAGAAGCGCATCTGGTTCACGCTGGGTGCGCTCGTGGTTTTCCGTTTGCTGTCCTACGTGCCGCTGCCGGGCATCGATCCGCGCGTGCTGCAAACGCTCTTCGATACGACGAAGGGCGGCGTGATGGACTTCTTCAACACCTTCACGGGCGGCGCGCTTACGCGCATGTCGATCGTGGCGCTGGGCGTGATGCCCTACATCACCGCCTCGATCGTCGTGCAGCTCGCCAGCTCGCTGTCGCCCACGCTCGCCGCGATCAAGAAAGAGGGTGAGAGCGGACGCAAGAAGCTCAACCAATATACGCGCTACGGCACGGTGTTACTGACTGCGGTCCAGGGTTACTTCATCTCGATCGGGCTTGAGGCCTGGGGTGCGAGCGCGGGCCAGTCGGCGGTGATCGTCGATCCGCTGCTGTTCCGCGCCACCACTGTGGTCACGCTCGTCGGCGGCACCATGTTCCTGATGTGGCTGGGCGAGCAGATCACCAGCCGCGGCATCGGCAACGGTACCAGCCTGATCATCATGGCAGGCATCATCGCCGGTCTGCCGGCAACGATCGC
>Ga0207683_10006501_pt1 | contig 10001 bp, 11 predicted proteins | sample KBSM73metaG_FD_184333 | JGI IMG/M metagenome (GOLD analysis project Ga0207683, IMG submission 184333) | Miscanthus rhizosphere microbial communities from Kellogg Biological Station, Michigan, USA - KBS M7-3 metaG (SPAdes) (version 2) | ecosystem: Host-associated > Plants > Roots > Rhizosphere >...
CACTTAGCGATTGTTCCAACACGCCGGCCGCGCATCTGTGCTCGTCGTTCGGCGATCCGACCACGCACTTCTGCACGAAGACCTGCACGAGCGGCGGCTCGGCCGATCAGTGCGGCACGAACACGATGTGCGAGTGCAATGCGAGCAATCAGTGCGGATGTACGCCCAATTCGTGCATCATGTAGCGCGTGTTGCGCGGCTTCCTGTTTGACCTCGACGGCACGCTCGTCGACTCCGAGCGCGAGACCGCCGAAGCGATGGCGCGCGCGCTGCTGCGGGGCCAGGGCATCGCGATCGAGCAGTACGACCGCGACTTCATCATCGGTCGCTCGTGGCTGGCGATCTACGACAGCCTCAAGTCGCGCTACCCGCAGCTCAACTGGAACCGCGAGGAGATGATCGCGCGGACCGCGATGCTGCGCGACGAGGTGTTCGCAGAGCAGGGGATCACCGTGCTGCCGGGCGCGCGCGAGGTGATGCGGTGGACGGCCACGCATCCGCGGGCGCTCGTCACGGGGAGCTCGCGGGTCGAGGTCACGCAGGTGCTGCCGCTGATCAGCGAGCACGCGCGGTTCGAGCCGATCGTGGCCGCCGAGGACGTGGGCCGCAGCAAGCCGGCGCCCGATGGGTATCTGAAGGCGATCGCCGCGCTCGGGATCCCGGCGGGCGAGTGTCTGGTCATCGAGGACTCGACGGCCGGCATCGCGGCCGGGCGGGCCGCCGGGTGCATCGTGCTGGCCGTTCGGGCAGGAAATTTCGGTGGCTGGGACCAGGGCGGGGCCCACCTTGTCGTCGACACGCTCGAGGAGCTGACGCCGTCGCTGGTCGACCAGCTCGCGCGGGATTATGGTTCGGGAACGTGAAGCTGCCACCCGAGGTCACGATCTACGAGGTCGGTCCGCGCGACGGGCTGCAGAACGAGTCGCGCAACGTTCCGACCGCGGACAAGATCCGGTTCATCGACGCGCTCGTCGCGAGCGGGATCCGTGCGATCGAGATCACGAGCTTCGTGTCGCCGAAGTGGATCCCGCAGCTCGCGGATGCCGCCGAGGTGGCGCGCGGCGTGGCGCGGCCGGCCGGCGTGCGGATGAGCGCGCTCGTGCCGAACCGGCGCGGGCTCGACACGGCGCTCGCGTCGGGGATGAAGGAGATCGCGGTGTTCTTGAGCGCGTCGGAGACGCACAACCAGAAGAACATCAACAAGTCGATCGCCGCGACGTTCGACGCGTTCAGCGAGGTGATTCCGCCCGCGCTCGCGGCCAATGTTCCGGTGCGCGCGTACGTGTCGACGGTCTACGGCTGCCCGTACGAGGGCGAGGTCGATCCCGACAAGGCCGTCGAGCTGACGACGCGGCTGCGCGACCTCGGCGTGTATGAAATCTCGCTCGGCGACACGATCGGCGTCGCGAATCCCGCGCAGGTCGAGGACGTGCTCGGCCGCGTGCTCGCGAAGCATCCGGCGAAGAGCATCGCGGTGCACTTCCACGACACCCAGGGCACCGCGCTCGCGAACTGCCTGGTCGCGCTGCAGATGGGCGTCACGACGATCGACGCCGCGGCGGGCGGGCTCGGCGGCTGTCCGTATGCGCCGGGCGCGTCGGGCAATCTCGCGACCGAGGATGTGGTGGCGATGCTGCACGCGATGGGCGTGAAGACCGGGATCGATCTCGACAAGCTCACCGAGGCGTCGCGCACGGCGTCGACGTTCGTCGGTCACGAGCTGCCGTCGAAGTACCTGAAGGCGCACCTCGGCAAGCAAGCGCGAGCGCGCCGTCGCGCGGAGATGGGATCATGACTGACGTACTCGTCGAGGAACGCGATCGCGTCGCGTGGATCACGCTGAACCGCGCCGACGTGCGCAACGCGCTCTCGCGAGCCGTGAATCTCAAGCTGCAGGAGATCGCCGACGGCTTCGAGATGCGCGAGGACATCGTCGCGGTGGTGATCACCGGCGCGGGCGACAAGGCGTTCTGCGCGGGCGCGGATCTCAAGGAGCGCAAGGGCGTGCCCGCGTCGGAGACCGCGCCGTACATCAACGCGATCGCCGGCGCGATCGAGTCGTGGGGCCAGATCCGCAAGCCGACGATCGCGATGATGAACGGCTCGGCGTACGGCGGCGGCCTCGAGCTCGCGATGGCGTGCGACTTCCGGCTGATCGTCGAAGGCGCCGAGGTCGGGCTCACCGAGGTGAAGCTCGGCATCATGCCGGGCGCCGGTGGCACGCAGAGGCTCCCGCGGCTGGTCGGCGAGGCCCGCGCGAAGGAGCTGATCATGCTCGGGCGGCGCATCGGCGCAGCGCGCGCCAAGGACATCGGGCTCGTCACGGATGTGGTGCCGCCGGGCCAGCTCCGCGCCTCGGTCGACAAGCTGCTCGCGGATCTCGCGCTGTGCGCCCCGCTCTCGGTGGCGGCGGCGACGTCGGCGAACGAGCGTGGCCATGGCAGGTCGCTCGAGGAAGGCCTCGCCATCGAGCGCGAGTGCTACGAAGTGACGCTCTTCAGCGAGGATCGGGACGAAGGTCTCGCCGCGTTCGCCGAGGGCCGGCCGCCGAAGTACCTCGGCCGCTAACCGTCCGGTTTCGTTCGGTGGGGGACCAGTCCCCGACGTGCCCGGGCTGACTGGCCCCACCACGGCGGTGACCGTGAGGTCCTCACGATCAAACAACCGGTTGCGTCATGCCACTGCTGGCCTGCGCGATGCACTCGACCGCGACCATGGGTGCCATCCATAACCTGCTCGGCCGACTGGGTTACGTGAAGCTCGACCGCTACGGCCTGCTCCTCACCTCGGAAGGCCGCATCCTATCCTCGCGTCCCGCCGTGCTCGACGACGGTCTAGGTGGCCGGATCGTTGGGTGGGAAGAGGGCGATCTGGCGGCGATGGAGCTCGAGCGCTGGGCACCGATGCTGCCCGCAGGCAAGCCGGACCCCGCCGCCGCGAAGCCCGTCCGGCCGGCTCTGAAGCTGGCCACGGCGAGTCGCGTAGCCGTAGCAATGGCGCCCACAGTTCCTGCGCCGGCGCGCCCGCCGATCCCACTCGCCGCCAAGCCGCAGGCCGCCCCGGTCACGGTCCCGGTGGTGTTCGCCCTCACGGCGCCCCCGGTCATTGAACCGGAGGACAAAGAGCCTCAAGATGATGACGAGTGGGAGTGGACCATCGCCGTTGCACGTGCGCGTGCGGCAGCCGAGGAAGCGGAGCGTGCCGCTGCGGCGCCGAAGTTCATGCCCGTCGTGCGGACGGCGCCGATCGCGGTGGTCGCCCAGAAGCGCCAGGTCGTGACGACGCCGCCTCCGCTGCCCGCGGTCGAAGAGGACACGCAGGTCAAGGCGCCGATCGTGCCGCCCGTGACGGTCACGACGGTCACGCCCCCGGCGTTCCCCAAGACGCGGATCCCGATCCCGCAGCTCCCGCGCGCGGCGGATCCTTCGATGGTTCGCCCGCCGGTGATCGCGCGTGGCAGTGGCCCGCAGGTCTCGCCGGCGCTGCGCCGCGTACCGCGTGGCACGGAGCGCGTCGAGGATACGGTCCGCACGATGGCGGCGCCGGCGAACGACGACAAGACGTCGCCCGGCGTGGCGCTGCCTCCCTCCGGCGGTGGCCGGCGGGTCGCCGCCAAGCAGAGGTAGTGGTGCGCCGCACCGCGCTCGCGCTCGCGTTCGTGATCGGCTGTGGTGGTGGCTCCACGCCGCCGCCCGCAGCGCCGAAGGAGGACGCGGTCGACGAGCGCAAGGCCGAGAAGGGCGCGAAGGATCTCGTCGGCGAGATCTACGAGTCGATCGGCCACGGCGACACCGACGGTCTGATGTCGCTGCTCGCCGATCCGCTGATCGTGTTCGGCCCGCGGCGCGCCGATGCGATGGGCACGCGCGCCGATGCACTGGTCGCGCTCAAGGCGCAGATCGATCCCAAGGCGAAGAAGAAGCCGGAGCTGAAGTCGGGCTCGCTCGCGGTCGTCGCCTCGCCGGGCGGCCACTCGGCGTGGGCGATCGATGTGCTCGACGTCGGCGGCCGGCCGATGACGTTGACCGCGGTGCTCACGAACGCCGACGACATCTGGCAGGTCCACGCCGCGGCGCTCGCCGAGACGCCGACGATGAAGTCGATCCGCACCGAGCTCAAGAAGGACGCGATCGTGCCGCCGGGCCTCTCCGGGGTCGCGAAGAACGATCCGAGCGCGAAGCCTGCGGTCGACAAGTTCACGCGCGGGCTCGCCGACCAGGACGTGTGGGGCGCCGATCTTGGCAGCCGCAGCGACGCGATCGTGATCGGCCCGGCGACCGGCGATGTCACGCGCGGAAAGTCCGACATCAAGAAGCTGTGGAAGAAGCGCACGAAGGCGAACACGCGCGACACCGCCGCCGGCGATGTCACCGCCGAGGTCACGCCCGACGGCGAGCTCGCGTGGGTCAGCGCGCCGGTCGTGCAGTTCGCCGACGATGACGATCCGCTGCCGTTGCGCCTGTTCGCCGTGTTCGAGAAGACGGGCGCCGACTGGAAGATGATCGCGCTCCAGGAGTCGCTCGCCGTCGACGAGCCGGGTGCGGGCGCGAACTACCGCAAGGCGACAGCGCCGGCGCTCGCGAAGGCGCCTGAGGAGCCGAAGAAGGCCGCGCCGCCCGCGGACAAGCCGAAAAAGAAAAAGAAGAAAAAGAAGAAGCACACCGACGACGACGACCAGTAGTCGTCTAGTCGTCGAGCTTCGCCGCCCGCACCTTGGGCTCCATCGGCATCGCGGCGCGGACCATCAGCCCGATGCCGCCGACGAGCAGCACGAGCATCACCAGCAGGTTGAACAGCGACGTCTGCCGGAAGTGGATGTCGATGTTCATGATGATCCCCGACAGGATCACGAGCGCGCCGCCGCCGACGAGCACGCGGCCGGCGAACGAGCGGCCGTCGAAGAACAGGATGCCGACGCCGAACAAGAGCGGGATGAGCGAGATGCCGAAGCTCGAGCCGTAGCCGCCGAGCCAGCCGAAGTACCAGTAGCCGCCGCCGACCTGCACGCTCTGCAACAGCAAGTAGCCGCCGATGATCGACATCGCGAGGCCGAGCAGGAACGTCCGCAGGCCCCCCGGCGTGCCCCCGACATTTTGCATGTCCATGTAAGAACAATCTGCGCACCCGGTGGGGGCGCGCAAGGGCCGACCGGCTGCGTTAAGCCCGCATTCCCGGGGCCTCGCGGCCGGTCGAGGAGACGTACTCGTCGTAGCTGCCGCCGTAGACGTGCGGATCGGCGCCGGGGGCGAGCTCGAGCACGCGGGTCGCGAGCGCCGAGAGGAACTGGCGGTCGTGCGAGACGAAGATCAGCGTGCCCTCGTAGTCGCGCAGCGCCTTGACGAGCGCGCGCTTCGTTGCGATGTCGAGGTGGTTGGTCGGCTCGTCGAGCACGAGCAGGTTCGGCGCGTCGTAGAGCAGCTTCGCGAGGGCCACACGCGCGCGCTCGCCGCCCGAGAGCACGCTCACCGGCTTGAACACGTCGTCGTCCTGGAAGCCGAATGCGCCGGCGAGGTTGCGCAGCGTGCCCTGGTTCGCGCTCGGCGCGTGCTCCTGCAGCTCCTCGAGCACCGTGCGATCGCCTCCGAGCCCGTCCATCACGTGCTGCGCGTAGTAGCCCATGCTGACGCTCGCGCCGATCGTCGCCGCGCCGGCGTCGGGAGCGAGCGCGCCCGCGATCATCTTGAGCAGCGTCGACTTGCCGGCGCCGTTCTCGCCCATCACCGCCCACCGCTCCTTGCGCCGCACGGTCAGCGTGAGCCCGGCGTGCACGACGCGGGTGCCGTAGGCCTTCTCGAGCGCCTCGAGCCGGACGACGTCGTCGCCCGAGCGCGTGGGCGCGCGGAACTCGAAGTTGCGTTCGACGAACCGCCGCGGCTCCGCGATCTTCTCGATCTTGTCGAGCTTCTTGAGCCGGCTCTGGACCTGCGCGGCCTTCGCGACGTGCGTCTTGAACCGCTCGATGAACCGGCTCTCCTTCGCGAGCATCGCCTGCTGGCGCGCGTACTCGGCCTCGCGGCGCTGCGCCTCGATCTCGCGAGCACGCTCGTAGAAGTCGTAGTTGCCGGTGTAGCTGCGCAGCGCGCCGCCGTCGATCTCGACGATCTTGCCGACGACGCGGTTCATGATCTCGCGGTCGTGGCACGTCATCACGACGGTGCCCTGGTAGTCGCGCAGGAAGCCCTCGAGCCACAGGATCGACTCGAGGTCGAGGTAGTTCGTCGGCTCGTCGAGCAGCAGCAGCTCGGGCTTCGCGAGCAGGATCTGGCCGAGCGCGACGCGCATCTTCCAGCCGCCCGACAGCGTCCCGACGTCGTTGTGCATCTGGTCCTGGTGAAAGCCGAGGCCGTGCAGGATCTCCTGCGCGCGCGCCTCGAGCTCGTAGCCGCCGAGGTCCTGGTAGCGCGCCTGGACCTCGCCGAACCGCGTCACGACCTCGTCGGTCGGATCGGTCTCGAGCTTGACGGTCAGCGCCGCCAGCTCGTCGGCGAGTACCGCGACCTCGCCGGCACCGGCGCACGTCTCGGCAAGGATCGACCGGCCGCGCAGGTCGCCGACGTCCTGGCGGAAGTAGCCGTAGGTCAGCTTGCGCGGCTTCTCGACCGCGCCATCGTCGGGCGATTCCTCGCCGACGATCAGCCGGAACACCGTCGACTTGCCGGCACCATTCGGCCCCACCAGCCCGACCTTCTCGCCCGCGTTGATCTGGAACGACGCGTCGACGAACAGGATCTGGCCACCGTACTGCTTGGTCACCGAGGAAAACGCGATCACGGCGGGGCCGTATAGCACGCCGCGGGCTCGGAAAACCCCGGAGTCCTCGGCGGTCGATCACTCCTCCGAGGAGGGCTTGCCGGGACGCGGCGCGTACTTCTTGGCCTTCGCCTTGCGGGTCTCCGCGATCCGCTTTGCTGCCTCCTGCTTGAGGGCGCCGGCCCCGCGCTCCTCGAGCAGCTTGTGGAAGGACGCCAGCCGGTTGGCCGGCACGTGGCCCACGACCGCGCAGCCGGGCTCGGCGCGGTGCTGGCAGTCGCGGAACTTGCAGTGGGCGGCGAGCGCGTCGATGTCGTCGAACACGAGGTCTTGATCGTCGATGAACTGCGCGAGCTCGCGCATGCCCGGCGTGTCGATCCACAGGCCGTTCTCGGTCACGAACAGCTGGCGGTGCGTGGTCGTGTGCTTGCCGCGCTCGTCGGCGCGGATCGCCTGCGTGCGCTGCAGCTGGTCTCCCGCGACCGCATTGAGCAGCGACGACTTGCCGACGCCGGAGCTGCCGAGCAGCACCGATGTCTTGCCCGGTCCGGCGGCCGCGCGCAGCTCGTCGAGGCCGTCGCCGCTGACGATGGACACACCGATCGCGGGCGCCAGCGTGCGCAGCTGCGCGAGCATCGCCTCGGCATCACTCGCGAGATCGATCTTCGAGAGCACGAGCAGCGGCGCGATGCCGCCGTCGTGGAGCAGGGCGAGGTAGCGGTCGAGGCGCGCGGGCGAGAGGTCCTTGTTCGCCGACGTGAGCACGAGCCCGAGGTCGACGTTGGCTGCGAGCGGCTGGGGTGCGGTGGCCTCGCCCGCGGCCTTGCGCACGAGCAGCCCGTGGCGCGGCAGCACGTGGCGGATCACCGCGGCGCCGCCGGCGCCCGTGCCACGCGCGAAGTGGTCGATCGCGCGGTCCCAGTGCTCGACGAGCACCCAGTCGCCGACGGTCGGCAGCGCGCGCTTGTCGGCGGCGCGGTGATACGTGCGGCCGGGCAGCTCGACCCACCCGACGTGCTCGCCGTCCGAGGCGTGCGACGCGCCGCGATGCTCGGCGACGATGCGCACCGGCTGGAACGCGGACGCGGGATCGAGCGCGGCGCGCGCGGTCTCCCACGTATCGTCCCAGCCCAGGCTCGCCAGCATGCTGGCTATGTACACCGAGAACACCGGGCGGACCACGCACTGGTAAGGTGCGGGCATGAGCCTCAAGGCCGTTCGCGGGTTCACCGAGGGCATCCCGCACAACAAGGCGCTCGGCATGGAGATGCTCGAGCTCGACCGCGGCGAGGCACGGTTCAAGCTGCCCTACGACCCGAAGCTCGTCGGGAACCCCGACACCGGCGTGCTCCACGGCGGTGCGATCACCGCGCTGCTCGATGCGTGCAGCGGCGCCTCGGTGTTCGCGGCACTGACCGAGTGGGTGCCGATCGCGACGCTCGACCTGCGCATCGACTACCTGCGAGCCGCCGAGGCCGGTCGCGACGTGATCGCGCACGCCACCTGTTACAAGAAGACCCGCAACGTCGCGTTCACGCGCGCGGTCGCGTACCACGACGATCCGGACGATCCGATCGCGTCGAGCGTCGGCACGTTCATGCTGTCGACGAAGCCGGGGAGCACCAAGTGACGCTCGTCGAGCAGCTCGCCGCGGCGAAGCAGTCGGGCGACTACCAGGCGCTGCTCGATGCCGTGCCGTACTCGAAGTTCCTCGGGCTATCCGCGCGCTCCGACGGCGACGCGCTGATCACGACGATGCGGTTCGCCGATCACCTGATCGGCAACCCGGCATTGCCCGCGCTCCACGGCGGCACGCTCGGGGCGCTGATGGAATCCGCGGCGATCTTCGAGCTGCTCGTGCGCGCGGAGACCGTCGTGCTGCCGAAGACGATCACGCTGACCGTCGACTACCTGCGCTCGGGCAAGCCCGTCGACACGCACGCGCGCGCGTTCGTCACCCGGCAGGGCAGGCGCGTCACCAACGTGCGCGTCGAGGCGTGGCAGGACGATCGCGGCAAGCTGATCGCGGCGGCCGCGGCGATCTTCCTCGTCAAGCCGGCGCAGGAGTAGGGGCCGGCGGCAGCCGCATCGTGATCACGGCGCCGCCGCCGTGACGCGGCGTGAGCGTGACGTCGCCGCCGAGCGCGATCGCGACCGACCGCGCGATGCCGAGCCCCACGCCGACCGCGGCCCCGCGCACGCTCGACCGGAAGAACGGATCGAACGCGTGGCGCGCCTCCTCGGGTGATAGGTCGCGGCCGTTGTCGGAGACCTCGACGACCACCCAGCTGTCGCGGTCCTCGACCGACACGACGATGCGGTTGCTGGTCGACGCCACGGTGTCGTCGAACCCCGAGCTCGAGAACAGCATCATCGCGAGCACGGCCTGGCCGAGCCGCGCCTCGTCACCGACGATCGATCCGACCGGAAAGATCTGCCGGATCACGTGCGCGCGCGGCTCGAGCGTCGGTGCGGCCAGGCGCAGCGCGGCGGACACGACCGCGACGAGATCGGTCGTCTGCGTGGGCGAACGCGTCGCGAGCGTCTGGAGCGCGCGCACGTTGCTCGCGATCCGCTCCGCGCCGGTCGTGATGTCGTCCAGGCAACGGATCGCGGTCGCCTGCGGCTGGTCGACGAGATTCGCCAGCACCTGCTTGCGCAGCGAGCGCAGGTTGAGCAGCACCGACGTCAGCGGGTTGTTCGTCTCGTGCGCGAACCCGGCCGCGAGCGCGCCGACGAGCGAGATCCGGTCCGCCTCGAGCAACGACAGCTGCGGCTGCGGCGCGACGCCCATGTCTCGCACGACGAGCACGACCAGGCGCTCGTTCGCGAGCTCGACCCGCCCGACCGCGAACTCCGCGCGCACGGGCTGACCAGCCTTGGATACGAGCTGCAGCTCGACCGCGGGCGGTGGCGGCTCACCGTCGGCGATGCGCTCGAACAGGCGTGCGGCGCGCTCGCGATGTTCCGGGATCACCGTGCCGTACATCGGAGCGGAGAGCCACTCGTCGGGCAGGTAGCCGAGCGGACGTACGACCGGAGCGTTCGCGTAGATCTTCTCGGCCTTGTCGCGAAATCTCAGCACCGCGACGCCGACATCGGCGTTCGTCAGCGCCTCGAGCAGCGCCGGCAGCACGGGGCCGAGCTCGTTCATGGCTTCACGAAGGTGCCTCGCTCGCGATCCTTCACCACGCCCGGGAACTGCAGGACCTGGTTGTGCATCGCGACGTAGACACCCGGAGTGAGCAGCT
>Ga0207683_10006508_pt1 | contig 9999 bp, 8 predicted proteins | sample KBSM73metaG_FD_184333 | JGI IMG/M metagenome (GOLD analysis project Ga0207683, IMG submission 184333) | Miscanthus rhizosphere microbial communities from Kellogg Biological Station, Michigan, USA - KBS M7-3 metaG (SPAdes) (version 2) | ecosystem: Host-associated > Plants > Roots > Rhizosphere >...
CAAGTGGAACGATGCTGCGATCACCAAGCTGAACCCGACCCTCAAGATGCCCGATTCGGAAATCACCGTCGTGCACCGTTCGGACGGCTCGGGTACGACCTTCATCTGGGTGAATTACCTGTCGAAGGTCAGTCCGGAGTGGAAGGAGAAGGTCGGCGAGGGCACGTCGGTCGCGTGGCCGGCTGGCGTCGGAGGCAAGGGAAACGAAGGCGTGGCCTCGTACGTGCAACGCGTCAAGGGGTCGATCGGTTATGTCGAGTATGCGTACGCCTTGCAGAACAAGATGATCTACGCGCAGATGCAGAATCGCGACGGCGCTTTCGTCAGCCCGTCGGCCGACACCTTCAAGGCCGCTGCGGCCAGCGCCGACTGGAGCAAAGCGCCGGGCTATTATCTGGTGCTGACCGACCAGCCGGGCAGGAATTCCTGGCCGATTTCGGGTGCGACGTTCATCCTGATGTACAAGAGCCAGGCCAAGCCCGAAACGGCGAAGGAAGTGCTGAAGTTCTTCGATTGGGCCTATTCGCCGGAAGGCGACAAGCTCGCCGGTGCTCTCGACTATGTGCCGCTGCCGGACGCGGTCACCAACCAGATCCGGACCACCTGGAAGGCGCAGATCAAGGACGCTTCCGGGAAGCCGGTATTCTGATAGTCTGGCGGCCAAAAGCGTCCGTAGCACGGCGCCCGGCAGACGCGCCACCGCCACGTTCTTTCCAATAGGCGCTGCTCCCGGCCGCTGCGCCGTTTCGGGCGCGGCGCGGCTGGGCGACGATTACGCCGAGGGTGACGTGCACACACCGGTCATGCAGATAATCGCGTCCACCATCCCGGTTACAATCGAGCTGTTGCCACGCACAGCATCTGCGGTCACCTCCAGGATGCCCAAGCCCAAACAGCGAAGCACGCGGTTTCAGGACGCGCTGTTCCGCTGGTTCACCCGTTCTTTTGCTTTTCTGGTGTTGGCAATCCTGCTGGGGATCATCGTCTCGCTGATCTATGGCAGCCTGCCGGCGATGCAGAAATTCGGCTTCGGATTTCTGGTCAACGCCGAGTGGAATCCCGTCACCGAGAAGTTCGGCGCGCTGGTGCCGATCGTCGGAACGCTCGCGACGTCCTTCATTGCGTTGCTGATCGGCGTGCCGGTGAGCTTCGGCATCGCGCTTTTCCTGACCGAGATGTCGCCGCTTTGGCTCAAGCGTCCGCTCGGAACCGCGATCGAGTTGCTCGCCGCGATTCCAAGCATCATTTACGGGATGTGGGGGCTGTTCGTTCTTGCGCCCCTGTTCGCCGATTACTTGCAGCCGTGGCTGATTGCAACGCTCGGCGCAGTACCGCTGCTCGGCGCGCTGTTCAAAGGGCCTCCTCAAGGCATCGGCGTTCTTACCGCGGGATTCGTTCTTGCGATCATGGTGATCCCCTTCATCGCATCGGTAATGCGCGATGTGTTCGAGATTGTTCCCCCGGTGCTGAAGGAGTCGGCGTACGGCATCGGGTGCACGACCTGGGAGGTGGTTCGCAACGTCGTGCTGCCGTATACCAAGGTCGGCGTCATCGGCGGAATCATGCTCGGTCTCGGGCGGGCACTCGGCGAAACGATGGCCGTGACGTTCCTGATCGGCAATGCCCACCGCCTGACGGCGTCGGTCCTCGCCCCGGGCAACAGCATTGCGTCGGCGCTGGCGAATGAATTCACCGAGGCCGTCGGCGATCTGTACACGTCGGCATTGATCGAGCTCGGGTTGATCCTTTTCGTGATCACCTTCATCGTGCTCGCGCTGGCGAAGCTGCTACTGCTGCAGCTTGCGAGAGGCGAAGGCAGAAAGACCTGACGAGGTCCATGCGATGAAGTCACTCTATTCCCGTCGGCTGCTCGTGAATCGCTTCAATCTCGCCATGTCGATGATGACGATGGCGTTCGGGTTGTTTTTTCTGCTGTGGATTCTGTACACGTTGTTCGCGGCCGGTTTCCACGCCTTCAGCATCGCGCTTTTCACACAGATGACACCCCCGCCGGGCAGCAAAGGCGGGCTGCTCAATGCGATCATGGGCAGCCTGCTGATGGCGACGATGGGCACGCTGATCGGCACGCCCGTCGGGATCTTCGCCGGGATCTACCTTGCCGAATACGGCAACCGGGGCTGGCTGGCGCCAGTCACCCGGTTCATCAACGACATCCTGCTGTCGGCGCCGTCGATCGTCATCGGGCTGTTCATTTACGAGGTCTACGTCTTCCAGGTCGGGCATTTCTCTGCGTGGGCCGGGTCCCTGGCGCTGGCGTTAATCGTGATTCCGGTGGTCGTTCGCACGACCGAGAACATGCTCAGACTCGTTCCCGACAGCCTGCGCGAAGCGGCTGTGGCGCTTGGCACGCCGCAATGGAAAATGATCCTGATGGTGACCCTGAAGGCAGTCCGCGCCGGCGTCATCACCGGAATTCTGCTCGCGATCGCGAGAATATCGGGCGAGACGGCGCCACTCCTGTTCACCGCCTTGAACAACCAGTTCTGGACAACCAACCTCAACGCGCCGATGTCGAATCTGCCGGTGGTGATTTTCCAGTTCGCGATGAGCCCCTACAGCGACTGGCAGGAACTCGCCTGGGCTGGTGCGCTGCTTATCACGCTGACCGTGCTGGTGCTCAACATCGTGGCGCGCCTGTTCTTTCGACAGACGGCAGCCAAGTGAAATCCGGAGCCTCTAGATGAACCTCGAAGCTGTCGCGACTCGCGCCGAGGCGGGCGCCAAGGGTGCCGCATCCCTTCCGGTCAAGATATCGGTCCGGCACCTGGATTTCTTCTACGGAAAATTCCATGCGCTGAAGGACATCAACCTGGACATCGCCGCCGGTCGCATCACGGCATTCATCGGTCCGTCCGGTTGCGGCAAGTCGACATTGCTTCGGACAATGAACCGCATGTATTCGCTTTATCCCGGCCAGCGCGCGACTGGCGAGATCCAGTTCGGCGGCAGGAACCTTCTTCATTCGCGCATCGATCTCAATATGCTTCGCGCCAAGATCGGCATGGTGTTTCAGAAGCCGACCCCCTTTCCGATGTCGATCTACGACAACATAGCGTTCGGCGTGAGGTTGTACGAGACTATGAGCTCGCGCGCGATGGACGAACGCGTCGAATGGGCTCTGACCAAGGCGGCGATGTGGGACGAAGCCAAGGACAAGCTGAAACAGAGCGGCATGGCGCTCTCCGGCGGCCAGCAGCAGCGGCTGTGCATCGCGCGCGCAGTCGCGGTCAAGCCCGAAATTCTCCTGCTCGACGAGCCGACGTCCGCGCTGGATCCGATATCGACCGCCAAGATCGAGGAGCTTTTGAGCGAGCTCAAGGCCGACTATACGATCGTCATCGTCACGCACAACATGCAACAGGCCGCGCGCGTGTCGGATTACACTGCGTACATGTACCTGGGCGAGCTGATCGAGTTCGGCGCGACCGACGAGATATTCCTGAAGCCGAAGCGCAAGGAAACCGAGGATTACATCACCGGCCGGTTTGGCTGATCCGCCGGCACCGCGAAACGAGGCAGGACAATGAGCGATCACACGCACAAGCAGTTCGACGCCGAGATGGAGGAAATACGCTCCGGCGTGCTGGCGATGGGCGGCCTGGTCGAGACGCAGCTCACCCGCGCGATCGATGCGCTCAAGCATCCGGACAATATCGACCTGATCGCTTCGGTAGCCGCCGACGAGCGGGCGATCAATCAGATGCAGGTCAGCATCGACCAGCAGTGCAGCCAGATCATCGCCAAGCGCCAGCCTGCGGCGATCGATCTGCGCATGGTTCTGACGGTGGTCAAAATCGTCAACGAGCTTGAGCGGATCGGCGACGAGATCAAGAAAATTGCCTACAAGGCGCAGCAGATGCAGCGTCCGGAGCGCCTGTCGAACGTCCGCTTTCACGAAATCACGCGTGCCGCCGAGCTCGCCGAAAGTAATCTGCAGCTCGCGCTGGACGCCTTCGCCCGCCTCGACGTCAACGCCGCCGCACAGGTCGTCAGCAACGACGAAGCGATCGACTCCGCCTTCCTGTCGATCCTGCGCCAGCTGATCAGCTACATGATGGAAGACCCCCGGACGATTACTCCGGCGCTCGAGATCGTCTTCATCGCCAAATCGATCGAGCGCATCGGCGACCATGCGAAGAACGTCGCCGAAAATGTCGTTCACGTGGTCAAGGGCAAGGATGTCCGCCACGCGACTGCCGAGCAGATCCGCGCCGAGGTGGCGGAATGAGCCGATGGCCGCGCGCTTAGGCACTTCCATTCTGGTCGTCGAGGACGAACCGGCGATCCAGGAGTTGCTGCGACTGAGCCTGGGTGAGGCGGGCTTCGACGTGCATGCGGTCACCGACGCCGAGGGAGCGCACGCGGAGATCCGCCGCGCGTTGCCCGATTTGGTTCTGCTCGACTGGATGCTGCCCGGGCAGTCTGGACTGGCGCTGGCGCGCACGCTGCGCGCCGATGCGCGCACGCGCGAGCTGCCGATCATCATGCTGACCGCGCGCGGCGACGAGACGGACAGGATTGCGGGGCTCGAGGCCTGGGTCGACGATTACGTGACCAAGCCGTTTTCCCCGCGCGAGCTGCACGCGCGGATCAAGGCGGTGCTGCGTCGGCGCGCACCCGAGGCAGCGCAGGAAATGCTGGCTATCGGCGCATTGCAGCTCGACCCTGCCGCCCATCGCGTCACCGCCGCCGGCGCGCCAGTCGATCTCGGGCCGACGGAGTTCCGTCTGCTCAAGTTCCTGATGGCGCGGCCCGACCGCGTGCATACGCGCACGCAACTGCTCGATCAAGTCTGGGGTGATCACGTGTACATCGAGGAGCGCACGATCGATGTCCACATCCGTCGCCTGCGGCTCGCGCTCGAGCCGCACGGACAGGAGCACATGATCGAAACCGTGCGCGGCACCGGATATCGGCTTGCCGCGGCCAAGCGTCCATAGGCGGGCGGGGAAGCGGCGATGAGCCCGGTGTGGCTGGGCGGTCTCGCGGCGGTCGCGCTGGTGGCGCTCGCGGCGTTGATCGCGGGGCTATCCGGCGGCGCCGGCGCCGCCTGCGCGGTAGTTGCCATCGGCGCGATCGTCATCATCGGCTGGCACCTGTTCCAGCTCGACCGGCTGCTGCGCTGGGCAGCGGGGCCGATCGATGCGCAGGTCCCCGAAGGCCGGGGCGCCTGGGGCCGCGCCTTCACCGCGCTCTACCGGAGAATGCGCCTGCGCTCGGCACGGCAGCGCGATTTGAGGCTCGCTCTCGAACGCTTCGAAAGCGGCGCGGAAGCGATGCCGGAAGGCGTCGTGGTGCTCGACGGCAACAACCGCATCGAGTGGGCCAACTCGCGCGCCGAGCGGCATCTGGGCATCGATGGCAGGAAGGATCGCGGCGCGCCCATTGTCAATCTCGTGCGCCAGCCTGCGTTCGTCCACTACCTGACCGGCGGCGAGACCGGCGAGCCGCTGGTGCTGCAGTCAGCGCGAGACAGCGCTCTGACCTTGTCGCTGCAGATCGTTCCATTCGGTGTCGAGGAAAAGCTGCTGATGAGCCGTGACATCACCCGGCTGGAAGCGGTGGCGCGGGTGCGCCGGGACTTCATCGCCAATGTCTCGCACGAGCTAAAGACGCCGCTGACCGTGCTGTCGGGCTTCATCGAGACGCTGGCCGACGTCCCGCTGGACGGGCCGCAACGCAAGCGCTGCCTCGCCTTGATGGCGGACCAGGCGCAAAGCATGCAGCGCCTGGTCAATGACTTGCTGACCCTGTCGACGCTGGAAAGCGAGGAAAGCCCGTTACGCGAAGCCGAGTTCGCGATCGTCCCGTTGCTGCTTGCGCTTTCGGCGGACGCGAAGGCCTTATCCGCGGGCAGGCACGAAATTGCGTTGACGATCAACCATGCGGCGACGGTCCGGGGCAGCCGTGACGAGCTGGCGAGTGCATTCGGCAATCTGATCAGCAATGCGGTGCGATACACGCCCGACGGGGGACGCATAGCGCTGGACTGGCGGGTAAGCGCAAACGGGGGCGAATTCAGCGTCGCAGACACCGGAATCGGCATCGCCGCCGAAGACATCCCGCGGGTGACCGAGCGATTCTATCGCGTCGATCACAGCCGCTCGCGCGCGACCGGTGGCACTGGCCTTGGCCTCGCCATCGTCAAGCACGTGCTGATGCGTCATCAGGGCGAGCTGAGGATCGAGAGCGAGCCGGAGAGAGGCAGCTGCTTCACGGCAAGGCTGCCGCTCCGCCGCGTCGTGGCCGAAAAGAGCGAGTTGCCCGCGCCGGCTGCCGATGGCACCGGCGAACCCTCTACCAATATTTCATCGCCGCGCTGAACAGGCTTTTCAGGTCGTCGCGCGAGACGTCCTTCGGCGCGTTGCGGATCACACGGTATTGCGGCTCCGCGCCGGTCGCCAGCGCGTCGACGTCGGCGGCGCCGAAGCCCAGCGCCGCCAAGCCGTTTGGCATGCCGGCGGAGCGCATCAGCTCGACCACGCGGCCGGCCAAGGCTTCGCCCGCGTCGTCCGCGCCGGCGTCGCGCGTGTCCCCGCCCAGACAGCTCGCGGCGTGCAGATGGCGCTCCGGGCACGACGGCGCCGTGTATCGCCACACCGACGGATTGTTGAGCACGACCGCCATGCCGTGCGGGACCAGCGTCTTGCCGGCCGGGTAGCCGGGAACATGGAAATCGCGCGCGAGTCCGGAGACCGCGTACGACAGTCCGTGCGGTAAATGGCAGCCCGCGGCGTTGAATGCGATCCCTGCCTGCATCGCCGCATACATCATTTCAGTGCGCGCCTCGATGTCGGCCGCATCGCTGACCGCGCGCACCAGGAACTTGCCGACGGCGCGCAGCGCCTCCGAGGCCAAGCCGTCGGAAAACGGATTCGCTCCCTGCGATACCGGCCGGCTCGCACCGCGGGCGGGATTCAGACGGCGCGGCCACGCGCGCGCGGTCAGCGATTCGAGCGCGTGGCTCATGCAATCGAAACCGCTGGACGCGACCACGTTCTTCGGAAGCGTCGCGGTCACGTTCGGATCGATCAACGCGACCGTCGGAATCAGCCGGCGGGAAATGATGCCGGTCTTGGCGTTGATCTCGGTCAGATTGAAAATCGAGATGCCGGTCATCTCGGAGCCTGTACCCGATGTCGTCGGACAGGCGATATGCGGCCGCAGCGCGCCGGGAACCCGCTGTCCGGCGCCGATTGGCGCATTGACGTAAGTCATGAATTCGGCCGGATACGTGGCGTAGAGATTCGCCGCCTTGCACGTATCGAGCACCGAGCCGCCGCCGACCGAAACATAGCCGTCGAATTTGCCTTCGGCGGCGAAACGCGAGGCGGCCTGGAACGATGCCGTCGTAGGCTCGACCATCACCGCGTCGTAGATCGCCACGTCGATCTGCGCGGCGGACAGCGAGCTCATCACAGTCGCCAGGTGCTGCGACCTTGCAAGGGTGCCGTCGGTGAACAGTGCCACGCGCTTGAGTCCCAGGTCCTGCGCATGGGCGCCGGCTTCGGCCAGGCAACCGGCGCCGAAGGTGAACGTAGGCATTCCGACGGTGAAAGCCTTGTCGCTGTCCGCGGTCAGCGCGAAGTCGGTATGGCAGCAGCTCATCGAATCTCCTTTACGGACGGGCCCGAAGCGCTGGCATCGCGCAGGATCAGATCGGCCGCCTTTTCGGCGATCATGATCACGGGCACATTGGTGTTGCCCGAGGTCAGCGTCGGCATGATGCTGCAGTCGACCACGCGCACGCCCTCGACGCCGTACACGCGCAATTCGGGATCGACCACCGCCTGGCGGTCGCGGGCGTCACCCATCTTGCAGGTGCCGCTGGGATGGAAGATCGTTCCACCGGTGTTCCGGGCGAATTCCAGCAGATCCGCGTCGGACTCAACTTCCGGCCCCGGCCGATACTCGCTCTTGACGTACGGCGAGAGCGCGCCGGTTGCCGCAAGCCGGCGCGCAAGGCGGATGCCGGCAATCAGCGTCTCGCGGTCGGCTTGTGTCGACAGGTAATTCGCTTGCATCGCGGGCGCGGTCAAGGGATCGGCCGAGCGGATGCGCACCCATCCTCGCGATTGCGGCCGAAGCTGGCAGACCGACATTGTGAAGCCGGAAAAGGCGTGTGTGGGCGAGCCGGCCATGTCGGACGAAAGGGTCGCTATATGAAATTGCACGTCCGGCGTCGTTGCGTCCGGGCAGGCGCGCGCGAATATGCCGCCCTGGTTGATGCCGACGGCCATCGGCCCGTCGCGCGTGAACAGATAGTCGATACCCATGCCTATCGTGCGCCAGAAGCTGGCGAGGTCGTCGTTGGTCGTAATCGGCCGTGTGCATTCGTAGATGACGCGCGCCTGCAGATGGTCCTGCAGATTTTCGCCGACGCCGGGGAGCTCGTGCACGACGGGAATGTCGAAGCTGCGCAGAAGCGCCTCCGGCCCCACGCCGGAGAGTTGCAGCAGCTGCGGAGTTTGCACCGCACCGGCGCAGAGCAGGACTTCGCGGCGCGCCCGCGCGGCGTGCTCGTCGCCGCGTCGACGATAGCTGACGCCGCCGGCGCGGCGCCCGTTGAACGCGATCCGCGTCGCCTGCGTACCGGTCTCGATGCGGAGGTTCTCTCGCCGCCGCGCCGGCTTGAGATAGGCGACGGCGGTGCTGCAGCGCCATCCGCGGCGGGTCGACAAATGATAATAGCCGGCACCTTCCTGCGCCGCACCGTTGAAATCGTCGTTGCGGGCGATGCCGAGCTCGCCGGCCCCGGCGATGACCGCATCGATCAATTCGTGCCTGCGGCCGATCGGCGAGCACCACAGCGGTCCGTCGCGTCCGTGATATGCCGGATCGCCTCCAACCGAGTGCTCGAGGAGCTTGAAATAGGGCAGCACCTCGTCGTAGCTCCAACCGGCGTTGCCCGCCGCCGCCCAGCGATCGTAGTCTTCCCGCTGACCGCGCACATAGATCAGTCCGTTGATCGAGCTCGAGCCGCCGAGCGTCTTGCCGCGCGGCCAGTAGATTTTCCGGCCGTTCATGCCGGGATCGGGCTCGGTGTAGAAGCACCAGTTGTAGCGTGCGTCGAACATCGTTTTGGCGTACCCGATCGGCACATGGATCCAGGGGTAGGCATCCGGCGGCCCCGCCTCGAGCAGCAGCACCGAGTAGCGACCGTCGGCAGTCAGACGGTTGGCGAGCACGCAACCGGCCGATCCCGCGCCTACGATGATGTAGTCGTACTGCATTCGGCGGATTCTACGCAAGCATGGCCGCGCGGGCGCCAGTGCGGCGCGCAGTAATCCGGGCAAAACGAGGCCTGGTTTGACACTTGGGAATGGAAATTGCTAAACTATGCGGTTTCCCGGTTTCGACGGAGGGGTTCCCGAGCGGTCAAAGGGAGCAGACTGTAAATCTGCCGGCTCTGCCTTCGAAGGTTCGAATCCTTCCCCCTCCACCAGCGAAGAATTCAGGGGTTACAAGACAGGGGACGGACAGGCGACGGACAGTTAGGGTTAAGCGGGCTTGGGTGCGGGCGGAACGGTTATTTCGGGTTGGCGACATCTGAATTCTCAATTCCTGAATCGCGGGTGTAGCTCAATGGTAGAGCAGAAGCCTTCCAAGCTTATGACGAGGGTTCGATTCCCTTCACCCGCTCCAGAATTTGCCCTTTTCCGGTCATCGGTGCGGCAAGAAGCGGTTCGACGGCATTCGCGGCAGCTCGCATGGGCGGGGTCGCTCGAAAGGTAGCAGGCGGCGCCCATGTAGCTCAGTGGTAGAGCACTCCCTTGGTAAGGGAGAGGTCGAGCGTTCAATCCGCTCCATGGGCACCACGGACTGTACGCGGAAGAAGAGCGCATCGGCGGGCGAAAGAACAGACAGCAAGGAGCAACAATCATGGCCAAAGGCAAATTCGAGCGGAAGAAGCCGCACCTGAACGTAGGGACGATCGGGCACGTTGATCATGGGAAGACGACGCTGACGGCGGCGCTG
>Ga0207683_10006509_pt1 | contig 9998 bp, 8 predicted proteins | sample KBSM73metaG_FD_184333 | JGI IMG/M metagenome (GOLD analysis project Ga0207683, IMG submission 184333) | Miscanthus rhizosphere microbial communities from Kellogg Biological Station, Michigan, USA - KBS M7-3 metaG (SPAdes) (version 2) | ecosystem: Host-associated > Plants > Roots > Rhizosphere >...
CGCCAACGACGCCAGCCTGCGCGCACTCGGCAGCCTGCTCGAGGGCTGCGTGATCCTCTCCGACGAGCGCAACCACGCCTCCATGATCGACGGCATCCGCGGCTCGCGGGCCGAGCGCGCCATCTTCCGCCACAACGATCTCGAGCACCTCCGCGCGCTGCTCGAGGCGCTGCCGCCGATGGTGCCGCGCATCGTGGCATTCGAGTCCATCTACTCGATGGACGGTGACTTCGGTCCGCTGCGCGAGCTGTGTACGGTCGCCGCCGAATACGGCGCGCTGACCTACCTCGACGAGACGCATGCCGCAGGTGCCTACGGACACGAGGGCGCCGGAGTCGCGCAGGCGCTGGGGGTCACGGACATGCTGACCGTCGTCCAGGGCAGCCTGGCCAAGGGCTACGGCGGGCTCGGCGGCTTCATCGTCGGGCCGGCCACCATCATCGACACGGTTCGCAGCCACGCCAGCGGCTTCATCTTCACCACGTCCCTGCCCCCGGCGATCGCCGCGGCCGGGCTCGCCAGCGTCCGGCACCTCCGCGGCTCGGACAGCGAGCGCGAGGCCCTGGCACGCAGCGGGCGCACTCTGCGAGAGGCGTTCGCGCGCGCGGGCGTCATACCGATGCCGAGCGAAAGCCACATCCTTCCCGTGCTCGTACCGGGCGCAGAGCGCTGTCGCGCCGTCGCGCAGCGGCTGCTGAACGAGCACGCGATCTACGTCCAGCCGATCAACTATCCCTCGGTCCCGCGCGGAGCCGAGCGCTTGCGCATCGCCCCGACTCCCGCGCACACGCCCGCGCACGCCGAGGCGCTCGCCCAGGGCCTCGCAGCGCTCTTGCGGGAGGACGCCGGCAGTGCGAACGGTCACTCGAATGGTCACTCGAACGGTCATGTGAATGGCCGCCTGCCGAGAGCGGCGACGTGAGCGGCGCAGGCGCGGCGCGAGCGCTGCGCATCGGCGAGGGCGCACCCGACTCGAGCCCCGATGACGTCGACGTCAGCGAGAAGGGCCGAGGAGCGGATGGCGAGCTGATCACTGCCGACCGGCGGCTCTTCATGCAGTTGCTCGCGTTCGGCGGTGCACCCGACTCGGCGGTGCTCGCGCATGCGCTCGAGCAGGCCGGGCTCTCCGCAGTGCTGTACGAGGACGTCAACGATCCGACGGGCGTCGCACTGCTGGTGTTCGGCGAGAGCCCCGAGGTCATCGTCACCGACTTCCGCCGGTTCCTCCGGCAGCCGCCGTTCTCCGAGCTCGTGCCGAAGCCCGAGTACACGATGCTCGGGCGCACGTACGCGATCGGCCACGAGGCCGACCTCGTCGAGGCCTTGATCGACCGTCCGCAGTCCCGGGTCTGCGATCCGGCGCTGCCGTGGGCGATCTGGTATCCGCTGCGTCGCGCCGGGTCGTTCGAGCGTCTCCCACGCGAGGAGCAGAGCGTGATCCTCATGGAGCACGCGGGCATCGGGCGGGCATTCGGCCGGGCCGGGCTCGGCTACGACGTCCGCCTGGCCTGTCACGGCCTCGACAAGAACGACAACGACTTCGTCATCGGCCTGCTCGGAGGGGAGCTGCATCCGCTCTCCGTGATCGTCCAGCGGATGCGCAAGACGAAGCAGACCTCGCTCCACCTCGATCGCCTCGGTCCCTTCTTCGTCGGGAGGGCCGTATGGCAACTCCAGCGCTGAACCCCGTCCTGCCGTCCGCGGGCGCGGAGCCGACGTCGGTCTTCCTGCGCGCCTGTCTCGGGCTTCCAACCGAGCGGACTCCGATCTGGCTCATGCGCCAGGCCGGTCGCTACATGCCCGAGTACCGCGCACTGCGCAAGAGCCACGGCATGCTCGATCTCATCCGCACGCCGGAGCTGGCCGCCGAGGTCACGCTGCAGCCGATCGAGGCGTTCGCATTCGACGCGGCGATCATCTTCTCCGACATCCTGCCGCCGCTCGTCGGCATGGGATTCGAGCTCGACTTCGTCCGTGGCGTGGGTCCGCACATCGCCAACCGGATCGAGCGAGCCTACGACGTCGACGTGCTCGGGACGCCACCGGCCGAGGAGACGATGACGGGCACCCTCGACGCGATCCGCATCGTCGCTGCCGAGCTAGGCCCGAGGGACGTCCCGGTGATCGGGTTCTGCGGTGCTCCCTTCACGCTCGCCAGCTACGCGATCGAGGGCGGGGCGACCAAGGACTTTGCTCGCACGAAGGCATTCATGCTCTCCGAGCCGGCGGCCTGGCAGCGGCTGATGAGCAGGCTCGTGACCGTGCAGGCGGACTATCTCCGCGCCCAGGTACGCGCCGGGGCCTCCGCCCTCCAGGTGTTCGACTCCTGGGCCGGGCGCGCACTCGGGCAATCCGACTACGTCCGCTACGTGCAGCCCTACAACACGCGGCTGTTCGCGGCCATCGCCGACACCGGCGTTCCCGTGATCAACTTCAGCCTCGGCGTCTGCTCGTACGTCGAGGAAGCGGTCGCCTGTGGCGGCGACGTGATCGGCCTCGACTGGCAGTTGCCGCTGCGGACGTCGTGGGAGCGCATCGGCCACGACCGGCCCGTCCAGGGGAACCTCGACCCGATGGCGCTACTCGCACCGTGGCCCGAGCTCAAGGTGCGCGTCGATCAGGTGCTCGACGACGCCGCCGGACGACCCGGGCACATCTTCAACGTCGGCCACGGCGTGCACCAGACCACCCCCGTCGAGGGCGTGCGGCGCCTCGTCGAGTACGTCGCGGAGCGCACCTCGCGCCCCGGAGGTGCCGCATGACGCCCGTGGTCTCCCTGACGGCTCCTGCCGCCGTGCTGCCGGTCGGCGTCCTGATCATGGCCTACGGCGGACCGTCGTCGCTGGCGGAGATGCCGGGCTACCTCGCGGACATCCGCTCCGGGCGGCCGACCAGCCGAGCAGTGCTCGAGGAGATCTCCCACAACTACGAGGTGATCGGCGGCTGCTCCCCGCTGCCCGAGATCTCTCGCCGGCAGGTGGACGCCGTGCAGGCTCGGCTCGACCCGGCCCTCTACCGCTGCTATCTCGGCATGCGCCACTGGGCGCCGTGGATCGAGGAGGTCGTCGGCGAGATGCTCGAGGACGGCATCACGCACGCCGTCAGCGTCGTGCTCGCACCGCACTACAGCGCCCTGTCCGTCGCGAAGTACGCCGACAAGATCGCCGCAGGGCTCGATCTCTACCGCGGGGAGATCGCCTTCGAGCACGTCCACAGCTACCACGACCGACCCCAGCTGATCGAGGCGCTCTCGGCGCGTGTGCACGACGGCCTCTCGCGCTGGCCGGAGGAGCAGCGCGACCAGGTCCACGTCGTCTTCAGTGCGCACAGCCTGCCGGTGCGGATCCTCGCCGCCGGCGATCCGTACGACGAGCAGTTGCGCGAGACCGCCCGGCTCGTCGCGGAGCACGCCGGCCTCGGCGCCGATCGCTGGTCGTGGAGCTTCCAGTCGGCCGGCCGCACGCCCGAGCCGTGGCTCGGGCCGCAGATCGATGACCACATCGAGGCGCTCGCAGCGGCCGGTGTACGGGACATCATCAGCATCCCCGTCGGCTTCGTCTCGGACCATGTCGAGATCCTCTACGACATCGACGTGAGGGCGCGCGAGGTCGCCGACGGGCTCGGCGTGCGGCTCGAGCGGCCGCCCGCGTTGAACGACGACCCGCGGTACATCGCCACGCTCGTCGAGGTCATCGAGGAGCGTGCAGCGCCGTGGCTCTCCCCGCGCGCATGAGTCGCGTCGTCGTGGTCGGCGGCGGGATCGCCGGCCTCTCCGCCGCGCTGCGCCTGGAGCGTCTGAGCCCGGGCACCGAGGTGGTGCTCGTGGAGAGCCGGGCCCGCATCGGCGGCACGATCCTCACCGAAGAGGTGGACGGTTTCCTGATCGAAGGGGGGCCCGACAGCTTCCTCGCACGCAAGCCGCGCGGCATCGGCCTGTGTGAGGAGCTCGGCCTCACCTGCGATCTGATCGAGCGCGTCGCACGCCATCGCCGCACCTACGTGCGGCTGGACGGAGAGCTCCGCTCGCTCCCCGAAGGTCTGACCGGCATGATCCCGACCCGGTTGGATGCCCTCGCTTCGAGTGGAATCCTCTCGCCCGAGGGGCTCGTCCGGTTCGCTCTCGAGCCCGTGGTGCCGGCGAGCCCGGAGGCCGGCGACGAATCGATCGCGGATTTCGTGTCGCGGCGCATGGGCCGCGAGGCGTATGAGCGCCTCGTCGAGCCGCTCATGAGCGGCATCTACGCCGGCGACGGCGAGCAGCTCAGCCTCGCCGCCACCTTTCCGAACCTGCGGCAGCTCGAACGCGAGTACGGCAGCGTCACCCGCGGACTGCTGGAAGGTGGCAGCGACAGCCCCGCGGCCGGCCCGCCGTTCCTCTCCCTGCGGGGTGGCATGCGCGACCTCGTCACCGGTCTCGTCGACCGCCTCGCTTCCACGAGGCTCGTCACCGGCCGTGCGATCGCATCGCTCCGCCGTGCTGCCCACGGCCACGGGTACGTGCTGGATCTCGCGGACGGCGACACGCTGGCCGCCCCGGCCGTCGTGCTCGCGACGCCGGCCTACGTCACCGGCGCACTCGTCGCGTCCCTGGACGAACAGCTCGCTGAGGCCCATGCCGAGATCCCGTACGCGTCGACGGCGATCGTGACGCTCGCGTACCCGTCGGCCGCGCTCTCGCGCCCCCTCGACGGCTACGGCTACGTCGTCCCTCGCATCGCAGACTCGGATGTCCTCGCCTGCACGTGGACGTCGAGCAAGTGGCCAGGACGGGCGCCCGATGCGCACGCGCTCGTGCGCGTCTACATGGGCAGGTTCGGGCGCCGCGATGTCACCGTCGACTCCGACGAGGAGTTGGTGGCGGCCGCCTGCCACGAGGTCGCGGCGACGCTGGCTCCCAACGCGGCCCCGGTCGTGGCCCGCGTCCACCGCTGGCCGCGCGGCATGCCGCAGTACGTGCTGGGCAGTCTGGAACGGCTCGCCCTGATCGAGCGCCGAATGGCCGAGCACCCCGGCCTCGCCCTCGCCGGGGCCGCGTACCGCGGAGTCGGAATCCCCGACTGCATCGCCTCGGGAGAGCAGGCAGCGGAGACGGTGCTCGCCGGCCGGCACGTGCTGGAGCGTGCGAGTTGACTGCGCTCAGGATCGGCACGCGCTCGTCGCGACTGGCGATGGCGCAGGCGCACATGGCGGCGGCTGCGCTGTGCGAGCTCGGCCACGAGGTCGTGATCGTGCCCCTCTCCACCCAGGGCGATCGCGATGCGCGCCGCACGTTCGCGGAGATCGGCGGGCGCGGCATCTTCGCGAGCGAGCTCGAGGAGGCGTTGCGCGACGGTCGCATCGACGTGGCGGTGCACTCCGCGAAGGATCTCACCGGTGAGGATGCCGAGGGCCTGTGCCTCGCCGCCTGTCTGGAGCGCGCCGACCCGCGCGATGCGTGGGTCGGGCCGGCCCGATCGTGGGACGACGTCCCCGTCGGAGCCCGCGTCGCAACCGCGTCCATCCGGCGTGCCTCGCAACTCCTGCGCATCCGGCCCGATCTGCAGATCGAGCCGGTCCGCGGCAACGTGGAGACCCGTCTCAGGAAGCGCACGGAACGCGGGCTCGACGCCGTCATCCTGGCGGCCGCGGGCCTGGACCGCCTTGGCCTCTCCGACCAGATCGGCTTTCGCATCGACCCCGGCGAGATGCCGCCCGAATCCGGGCAGGGCACCGTCGTGCTTCAGGTCCGCGCGGGTGAGGAGTCTCTCGTCGCCGGTGCCGATCATTCCGATTCGTCGCTCGCGCTGCATGCCGAGCGCGCCGTGACGCGCGCCCTGGCGGGTGGCTGCACGGTGCCGGTCGCGGCCCATGCCGCGCGGCTCGCGGACGGCCGTTGGCGAATGCTGGCATTCGCCGATCTCGGCGGCAGCATCTCGATCGAGCAGGCCGAGGGCTGGGATCCGCTTGCGCTGGCAGATCCCGTGCTCGCCGCGATCCTCGGAGGGGGTCTCCTGCGGAGGCCGCGGGCTCGGGTCCTGCTGCCCCTGTCCGCGCTGGCCGGCGCAGCCAGGCGGAAGGGTTGGACGATCGCCCTCAGGTCGCTGCGCTGATCGGCTGGCCGGCTGCGCGTCGGGACGAAGACGTTGCCGCGAAGCACGAGGGAGGAGGGGGATGCGCTCCGCGGCAGCACCACTGTGTTGGCACAGACCTGATCAGGGCCTGATCGTCGCGCCGGGCTATCCCGCCGGAAGGCGCACGGTGAACCGCCCGCCAGGCCCGGGCTGGGCGGTGATCTCGCCGCTGGCCGCGCGGGCCAGGCGCCGCGCGAGAGCGAGGCCGAGGCCGGCGCCGGCAGAGTCCTCGCGCGTGCGCCCGCGCACGCCGGGCTGGAAGATGGTCTCGAGCTCGAGAGGACTGATGCCCGGACCGTCGTCGCTGACCGTGATGAGGACGCTCTGCCCGTTGCGCATCACGGTGACCGCGGCATCGGAGCTGGCGTGCCGGCAGGCGTTCTCGAGCAATGGCGCGACGATGCGCTCGATGACGTCTTCGTCGGCTGCGATGCGGACGCCCGAGCGGGGGGTCTCGAGGCGCGGGACGATCACCTCGTCGCCGCTCGTCGTTCGCGTCGCCTCGATCGCACGCGCAATCGCCTCGCGCGCATCGGCAGAGCCGCGCACCGGGGACGAAGCCGTGCGGGCCGCCGCTACCAGGACGTCCACCGTCCTCGTCATCTGCGCTGCGCTCCGGCCGATCGCCACGAGCGCCTCGCGATGCTCGGCCGGATCGCGCTCCCGCGCGAGTGCGAGCTCCACCTCTGCCTGCACGCGCGCAAGAGGCGTGCGCAACTCATGCGACATCTCGGCGGAGAAGCGCTGCTCCCGCTGCAGGCTGACCGCGAGGCGCTCGAGCAGGGTGTCGAGGGTGGCCGCAAGGCTCGTGAGCTCGTCGTGCGGCTCACCGCGTGCGAAGCGGCGATCGGGCGCGTGCTCGCTCCAGTCGGTTGCTGCACGTGTCATCTCCGCCACTGGCTGCAGCGAGTGGCGGAGCAGCCAGCGCGAGGCCAGCACGACGAACCCGAACAGCAGGAGGGCGAACGCGATCGACCCGAGCAGCGAGGTGCGCGCGGTCTGGTGGTACGCGCGCAGGCCGACGCCGGCGACGACGGTGCCGGTGCGGGCGCCGCCGGTGACGATCGGCGTGGCGTAGAGGCGCGTGTCGTGCGAGTCGATGGTGCGTGTCGGACCGCCGGCCAGCAGGAACGCCGCCTGGTCGAGCGCCCGCGAGGCGGACGGCGGCGCTTCGATGCGACCGCGCGTGTCGAAGATCCAGATCTGCCCGTCGATCGCGTCGTCGTCCGGCGCTTCGCGGACGGACAGCCGGCCACCCGTGACCTGCACCGTCGCGAGTGCGGCTGCCGCGCGGGCATGGGCGAGGGCCGTGGCGTCGCCGTCGAGGGAATGGCGCAACACGGCGTTGAACGCCGCGGTCATCAGCACGAGCGCCGTTGCCACGGCCAGGGCGATCGTGGCCAGCAACCGGGAGCGGATGCCGCGAGGAGCCAGCCGACTCATTCGCGCAGCGCGTAACCGACGCCGTGGGCGGTCGCGATTGCCGGCGCTGCGGGCAACTGGCGGAGCTTGCGTCGCAGCTTCGCGATGTAGACGTCGAGGGTGTTGTCGCTGACGATCGCGCCGTCCGGCCAGGCGGCTCGGATCAACTCGAGGCGGCGCAGCGTCTCCCCGGGCCTGCCCGCGAGTGCGCCGAGCAGCCGGAACTCGGTCGGTGTGAGAGCGACGCTCTCGCCGGCGCAGACCGCGGAGTGGGTCGAGGGATCGATGCGCAGCCCGGGAGCGGCGGACGCCTCGGGCGCGGCGCCGCCCCTGCGGAGCAATGCGCGCAGCCGCTCAGCGACCTCGGCCAGCGCGAACGGCTTGGTGACGTAGTCGTCTCCGCCGGCCCGGAAGCCCGAGATGCGATCGGGCACGGCGTCGCGCGCGGTCAGGAACAGGATGGGCGCGCGCACGCCCTGGGCTCGCAGCGCCTGGCAGAGGTCACGCCCGTCGGCGTCGGGCAACCCGATGTCGAGCACGAATGCGTCGGCGGCCCGCTCGGACTGGCGCAGCAGGGCCCGGCTGCCGGTCGCCACGCCTTCGGCCTCGAAGCCTTCCTCGACGAGGCTGCGCACGAGCAGCCGGCGGAGGTCGTCGTCGTCCTCGACGACGTAGAGAAATGCGCTCACGCGAGAAGTATCGGCCCGCAGGAGCGGGAACCCCACCGTGGCCGCTCCGCCAGAGCTCACGCGACGTCTCGATGTCCGGGGCGCGGAGCGCTTGAAGCGTGGCCACACGGGCGCTCGCGACGGCGACCGCCTCTTCGCGTCTCGCTGCGTCACCGTCGCGATCGTCGGTGCCGTCGGTGCCGTCGGTGACGCACCGACCTCCATTCGCATAACCGTGAACCTGTCCGCAGCGACGACTGCAGAATCATGAGTCGCTCGTTCCCGGCCCTCGCGGATGGAACGCATGCGTTCAGGCTAGGCTCGCCCCCCTGAATCCGGCCTGAACGCCTTGTGACATTTGCAGCGGAAGCGCTGCAGCGTCCGGTCAGGTGTCGTTCAGGTGCTCACGCTGATACTCGGAGCATGGCCTCCAACGCGTCGGCACGGACCAGTACAGGGCTCCTCGAACCAGCACGTCGCAAGCACATCGCGACCATGCTCAACAAGGTTCCGGAGATCACTCTGTATTTCTGGATCATCAAGATTCTCGCGACGACGGTCGGCGAGACGGCGGCCGACTTTCTCAACACCAACATCGGCATCGGCCTGACTGGCACCACATTCGTCATGAGTGCCTTTCTTGCCGTGTCATTGTTCTTCCAGTTCCGGCTCCGGCTCTATGTGCCGATCGTGTACTGGACGTCGGTGGTACTGATCAGCATCGTCGGGACGCTCATCACCGACAATCTGGTCGACAATTACGGCATCAGCCTGCCGACGACGACGGTCGTATTCTCCATCGTCCTCACGGTGGTCTTCGCGGTCTGGTATGCGAGTGAGAAGACCCTCTCGATCCATACGATCGTGACGACCAAGCGCGAGGCGTTCTACTGGCTCGCCGTGCTGTTCACGTTTGCGCTCGGGACCGCTGCCGGTGACCTCACAGCCGAGCGGCTTGCGCTCGGCTACTGGAAATCGGCGCTGCTCTTCGCGACGCTGATCGCCCTCACCTTCGCTGCGCACAAGATCTTCAGGCTGAATGCCATCGCGGCGTTCTGGATCGCCTACATCCTGACTCGGCCGCTCGGTGCGTCGATCGGCGACTTCCTCTCGCAGAGTCGTGCCGACGGCGGCCTCGGGCTCGGCACGACGGTGACCAGTGTCATCTTCCTGCTCGTGATCCTCGCCGTCGTCTGTTACCTCACGATCACCAAGAAGGATCGCATCGAGCTCAATCCTGCAAGGCGCCCGGCCGCGGCGGGAGCCGCCGGTGGATCGCGCATCCTGGTCGTGGCCAACAAGACCGCAGCTACGCCGACGCTGATCAACGCGGTGGCAGAGCGTGCGGCCGCCGGACCGGCCGACTTCTTCCTGCTCGTCCCCAACCCGGACAATCTGGTGTTCGACCGCAACAGCCGCAACGTGCACGAGGGGGAGCAGGTGCTTGCGCTCGCATTGCCACTCCTCGAGGCGGCCATCGAGGCTCCGGTCGCGGGCCGGGTCGCAGTCAGTCCCAACGCGTACGACGACATCGTCGAGGAACTCGAGACGGAGAGCTACGACGAGATCATCCTCTCGACGCTCCCGAGCCACGTGTCGCACTGGCTGCACGTCGATCTCCCACAACGCGTCGCGCAACTCGGCTATCCGCTCACGACCATCACGGCGTCCCACGCGGCGAGCGTCGGCGCGTCGTAGCGCTCTCGTGCTGAATCGTCTGGTCGATTGGGTCACGAATCTGATCGGTGACCACGGGGTGCCGGCCGTGTTCTTCCTGATGGTGCTGGAGTCGGCCTGT
>Ga0207683_10006512_pt1 | contig 9997 bp, 4 predicted proteins | sample KBSM73metaG_FD_184333 | JGI IMG/M metagenome (GOLD analysis project Ga0207683, IMG submission 184333) | Miscanthus rhizosphere microbial communities from Kellogg Biological Station, Michigan, USA - KBS M7-3 metaG (SPAdes) (version 2) | ecosystem: Host-associated > Plants > Roots > Rhizosphere >...
GTGCCGTTCCTCGACGGCGATCGTCACAAGACGCGCAAGCGCCTGCTGCTCAGCGCGTTCACCGATGAGGCGCTCGCGAGCTACCTGCCGAACATCGTGCGGATCCTCGAGCGGTTCGTGACGACGTGGGCCGATGGCAGCGAGCGCGCGATCGCCGCAGATCTCATCCAGCTCGGCTTCGATGTGGCGGACATGCTGTTCGCGGGCGCGAGCCCCGACGAATCGAACGCGACGGGTGCCGCGGACTTCACGCTGATGAACCGCGGCTCGTTCTCGCCGCCGATCAACCTGCCGTTCACGGCGTACGGCAAGGCGATCAAGGCGCGCGATCGCCTGCGCGCGTACATCAAGCAGTCCGTCGCGACCAAGGACGGCAAGGGGTGCGCGCTCGGCGTATTGAAGAGCGCACGCGGCCCCAGTGGCGAGCAGCTGTCGCCGGCCGAGCTCGAGATCGAGCTTCTGCACTTCTACTTCGCCGCGCACGGTGGCCTGACCGCCGCGCTCGCCTGGCTGCTGGTCGTGCTCGGCGAGCATCCGGAGATCGCGTCGTTCCTGCGCGCCGAGGCCGACGAGAAGTTGACCGACGGGGTCCCGACCTTCGAACAGATCAACAAGCTGATGGTCGCCCGCGCGGTCTCACGCGAGGTGCTGCGCGCGTATCCGATCGTGCCGACCACATTCATCGGCGTTGCGAAGCGCGACCTCGAGCACGAGGGCTATGCGATCAAGGCCGGCTGGAAGGGGGCGGGCGCGATCTGGGCGACGCTGCAGGACGGCACGACGTTCAAGGATCCGACGCAGTTCAAGGGTGACCGCCTCGGCGATGACGCGATGAAGACGCTGCCCGAGAACGCGTTCGTGCCGCAAGGTGGCGGCCCGCCGATCGGCCACCGCTGCCCGGGCGAGGCGCTGATCCAGGTCGTGATGCCGCTGTTCCTGGGCTGGTTCACGCGCCGCTACGACCTCGCGTGGCCGCAGCAGGACGCGTCGCCCGGCGGTGGCGGCGTCGGGCCGCTGCCGAAGAGCGGGCTGCGCGTGAAGATCACGCCGCGGAAGCGCTGAGTTACGTTCCCGGCATGACTCGAATCCTCGGCGCGTTCGCGGTGGCGCTGCTTGCGAGCTGCAGTGCTCCTCCGCGGCCGCGGCCGCCTGCGCCGTCCGCGCATGTAGCGCCGCCGCCCGCGCTGGCGAAGTACGCGATCACGGTCATCGGCGTCAGCACGTATGCGACGCAGCTGTTCTACGCGCAGCCCGGGCGCGCGGTGGTCGCCAACAGCGGCATGCTCGCGCTCGTCGACACGATGCAGCTCGAGCGCGTCGGCACGCCCAAGCGGCTGAGCAGCGACGTGGCCGAGGACCACGTCGATCCGATCAACCACAGGATCTCGCGCGACGTCGAGAGCGCGATGTGGACGTGGGATCGCGGCGAGCTGCTCGGTGTGGTGCTGGTCGGTGGGCTTGGCGGCGCCGATCCGAGCGGCCTCGGCGTGTGGCGGCCCGCGACGCAGACGATCCCGGCGTACATGCCCGGCGTGCGCGGCTACAACTGCCGGCCGGCCGCGATCTCTCCCGATCACGCGCTGCTCGCGACGATCGGCTGCAACGCGCAGAAGCTCGATCAGCCGGCGCTCCAGCTGTTCGCGGCCGACACCCGCGCACCCGTCGCGACGGCGTCCGAGGACGCGGTCCGCGCGGTGTTCTCGGCCGACTCGACGAAGATCGCGTTCTCGACGAAGGACAACACGATCGGTGTCTACGACATCTCCGCGCATCACGTGACGATGCTGCCGAAGGTCCACAAGGAGCTCGTGCTCGGGCTCGCGTTCGATCCGAAGCGGCCCGTGCTCGTCACCGCCGACGGCGACTTCGCCGTCTACGCGTGGGACCTCGCGCGCGAGACCCGAACCCGGATCGGAGAGCAGGGCTCGCTCGCGGCGTACAGCCCCGACGGCCGCTACCTCGCGCTCGCGCATCGCGACCAGGTCGTGATCCTCGACGCGGCGAGCCTGCACCGCGCGTTTCCGCCGTTGAAGATCAAGTTCAGCTGGGGCCCGGATGGCCTGGCGTGGGCGCCGGATAGCCACCAGCTCGCGATCGCGAGCGGCGGCGATACCGTCACGGTGGTCGACCTTGCTCCGGGTGAGGTCGCGGCCGGTCCCGCGAGCGGCGCCGACGTCGACAGCGCGTGGTCGCGCCTTCATCGGCTACCGGCGCCCGCGCCGGGAGTACCGCCACCGATCCTGCGCGACGGCGTGGTCGAAGGCAGCATCACGCTCGCCGGTGCGCCGGTCGCGGGCGCCGAGATCCGGCTCGTGCCTCACGAGCAGGAGTGGCCCGATGCGCGCGCGCTCACGGGACCGACCGCGAAAACCGGCAAGGACGGGACGTTTTACCTCGATCACGTGCCGCAGATCGAGTGGAACGCGCGCGTGGAAGCCACCGGCACGACGGTGAGCGGGTTCGTCGCGGATCTGCGTCACGAACCGTCCGTGAAGGTCCAGCTGCGCGTCGAGGCCGCGGTGACGATCCGCGGGCGTGTCGTCGGGCCCGACGGGCGTCCGGCGAAGGACGTGCGCGTCGTGCACTACCACTACGACGGCACGGTCGACACCGATCAGAAGACCGACGCCGGCGGCGCGTTCACGATCGACCACCTGCGTCCGGTCGAGGCAGGCCCGTCGCAGAACTTCGACGTCGTGTTCCGCCGCGGCGACGGCGCGGTGCGCACGGTGCGCTTCGACATCGGCAAGCCCGGCCCGAGGACCGCGCCGGTGACGCTCTTGCGCGCGACCGATCCACACGTCGTGCGCGTGCACGTCGTCGACAAGACGGGCGCGCCGATCGCAGGCGCCGAGCTCATCGTGAACGAGATGAACGGCGTGCCGACCGATGCCGCCGGCGACGCCTCGCTCGACGTCATGGACCTCAAGCGCGTGCCGGTCCGCGTGCGCGGCCTCGGAGGAGGCAGCGATCAGACGCTCGTCGATCTGCCGCAGCGCACGCCGCTCGTCATCACGATTGGCGGCTAGCGACTCACATGCCGGGGACGGGCATGATCTCGACGATCTCGATCGAGCTGTCCGGCATCATGAAGTGCGGGTGTTCGCGCAGCTGCGCCGCGAGCGCTTCCTTCGACTCGGCCTGCAGCACCGAGTAGCCGCCGAGGTCGTTCGGGCTGTCCGCAACCGAGCCGCCCTTGTTGACCTTGGCGCCCTTGCCGAGCGGCGCGCCCATGTCGACGATCGAGCTCGAGGCCTTCTTGCTCCAGTTCATCCACGCCTCCATGCCCGCCTTCTGCTGCTCCGGCGTTGCCTTCATCATCTGCTCGAAACCCGACCGCGACGCTTTGTACAGCACGAGGAATTTCTTCATGCATGTGCCGTATCGCTGATTGCCCGCGCGTAGCAACTGCGACAGGCAACAACTCCGTCGCCGGTACGCTCCGGATGTGCGTCAGGCCGCGCGCGCGCCGCGCAGGCGCGCGTCGACCGCGGCCGCGCACTCGCGACCTTCGGCGATCGCCCACACGACGAGCGAAGCGCCACGGCGCGCATCACCGGCGACGAACACACCGGGAACGTTCGTCGCGTAGCGGCCTTCGACGTTGCCGCGCGCGTCGAGCCGGATGCCGAGCTGTTCGACGAGCGATGTCGTATCGGGGCCGGTGAAGCCGAGCGCGAGGATCAGCGTGTCGCACGGGATTCGGCGCTCGCTGCCGGGGAGGTCGACGAGCTGGCCGGCTTCGCGGCGGACGTCGATGCCGTGGAGCGCGACGAGCTTGCCGGGCGCGCCTTCCGCGTGCGCCGGTGCGCCTTCGAGGTGCGTCGTGCGGAAGCCGAACGCGCGTGCGCCGCCTTCTTCCTGCGACGACGACGTGCGGAATACCACGGGCCACTGCGGCCACGGGTTGTCCGACGCGCGGACGAGCGGCGGCGGTGGCATCAGCTCGATCTGCGTGACCTCGGCCGCGCCCTGGCGCAGCGTGGTGCCGAGGCAATCGCTGCCGGTATCGCCGCCACCGAGGATGATCACGCGGTGGCCCGCGACCGAGCGCGGATGCGACGGGCGCTCGCCGCCGACCAGCTCGTTCTGCGCGGTCAGGAAGTCCATCGCCATGACCACGCCGTCGAGGTCGCGGCCCGGTACGGCGAGATCGCGCGGGCGCTGGGCGCCGATCGCCAGCACGAGCGCGTCGTGGTCGGCGCGCAGCTGGGTCCAGGTCGGATCGCGCCCGACCGCGACGCCGGTACGGATCTCGATGCCCTCGGCCCCGAGGATCGCGAGCCTGCGATCGATGACGGTCTTCGCCAGCTTGAAGTCTGGGATCCCGTAGCGGAGCAGGCCGCCGGCGCGCGCGGCCACCTCGAAGATCGTGACGGTGTGGCCGGCGCGGTTCAGCTGCGACGCCGCCGCGAGCCCCGCCGGGCCCGAGCCGACCACGGCGACGCGCTTGCCGGTACGGCGCGCAGGCGGTCGCGGCACGACCCAACCCTCCGCGAACGCACGCTCGGCAATCGCGCGCTCGAGCGCTTCGATCGTCACCGGCGCGTTGTCGATGTTGAGCACGCACGCGCCCTCGCACGGGGCCGGGCAGATCCGGCCGGTGAATTCCGGGAAGTCGTTGGTTGCGGCGAGCGCGCGGTAGGCCTGCAGCCAGCCCTCGGGGGTGTCGTTCCATACGCCGTGTGCGAAGTCGGGGATCGGGTTGCCGAGCGGGCAGCCCTGCGTGCAGAACGGTACGCCGCAGTCCATGCAGCGGCCGGCCTGGTGCTTGGTCTCGGCGGGCGCGGGGTCGTGCTCGACCTCGTGCCAGTCGCGCAGGCGCTCGTCGATCGGCCGGCGATGGGGCAGGGCGCGATCGTGCTCGAGGAATCCGGTGGGCTTGCCCATCAGCGCGCTCCTTCGTGGAGTCCGTCGTGCGCGATCATCAGCGCGCTCCTTCCGCGGCCTGCGCGAGCACGACCCGCGGGCGCTGCCGGCGCTGCGCGAGCACGCGCTTGTACTCGGTCGGCATCACCTTCACGAACCGCTGGACGAGGTGATCCCAGTTATCGAGCAGCTTCTTGCCGCGCGGGCTCCGCGTGAAGCGCACGTGGTCCTCGATCAGGCCGTAGACGAGCCAGAGGTCGCTGTCGTCGACGAGCGGCTCGAGCTCGACCATCTCGAGGTTCGTACGCGCGCGCAGCGCCTGCGTCGGGTCGTAGACGAACGCCGTGCCGCCCGACATGCCCGCGGCGAAGTTGCGGCCGACCGCGCCGAGTACGACGACCACGCCGCCCGTCATGTACTCGCAGCCGTGATCGCCGACGCCTTCGACGACCGCGCGCGCACCCGAGTTGCGCACGGCGAAGCGCTCGCCGCCGAGCCCGTTCGCGAACAGCTCGCCCGCGGTCGCGCCGTAGAGAGCGACGTTGCCGACGATCACGTTGTCCTCGGCGGCGAACCGCGCGCCGACCGGCGGCTTGACGATGATGCGGCCGCCGCTCATGCCCTTGCCGATGTAGTCGTTCGCATCGCCGGTGAGCTCGAGCGTGACGCCGGGCGCGAGGAATGCGCCGAAGCTCTGGCCCGCCGAGCCGGTGAACCGAACCGTGAGCGCGCCGTCGGGGAGGCCCTTCGCGCCGTGCTGGCGTGCGAGGTCGCCGGAGAGCAGCGTGCCGGCCGCGCGCTTCGTGTTGTCGATCGGCAGCGCGACCTCGGGCGTGCCCGCCGCGAGGATCTGATGATCGATGTGGTCGTGGAGCGGCCACGGCTGCGCCTTGACGAACCGGCGCGGCACGTCGGCCGGCGCGACCGGCGGCGCGATCAAACCCGAGAGATCGAGCGTCGACGCCTTCGGGTGATCGACCTCGCGCACGCGCAGGAAATCGACGCGGCCGACCAGCTCGTCGAGCGAGCGCACCCCGAGCCGCGCGAGCCACTGGCGCACGCCCTCGGCGACGAACGTGAAGTAGGCGACCACGTCCTCGGGCTTGCCGGCGTAGCGCTCGCGCAGCCTCGGATCCTGGGTCGCGATGCCGACCGAGCACGTGTTGAGGTGGCACTTGCGCAGCATCACGCAGCCGGTCGCGACGAGCGACGCGGTCGCCATGCCGTACTCCTCGGCTCCGAGCAGCGCCGCGATGATCACGTCGCGCGACGTGCGCAGGCCGCCGTCGACCTGCACGCGCACGCGGTCGCGCAGCCGGTTCTCGACGAGAACTTGTTGCGTCTCGGCGAGCCCGAGCTCCCACGGCAACCCCGCGTGCTTGATGCTCGACAGGGGCGCCGCGCCCGTGCCGCCCTCGGTGCCGGCGATCACCACGGCCGCCGCGCGCGCCTTTGCCACGCCCGCCGCGATCGTGCCGACGCCGACCTCGCTGACGAGCTTCACGCTGACGCGCGCCGTGGGATTCACGGCCTGGAGGTCGTAGATCAGCTGCGCGAGATCCTCGATCGAGTAGATGTCGTGATGTGGCGGCGGCGAGATCAGCGTGACGCCCGGCGTCGAGCTGCGCGCCTTCGCGATGCGGTCGTCGATCTTGTTGCCGGGCAGCTGGCCGCCCTCGCCGGGCTTGGCGCCCTGAGCGATCTTGATCTGCAGATCGTCGGCGTTGACGAGGTAATGCGTGGTGACGCCGAACCGGCCCGATGCGATCTGCTTGATCGACGAGCGCCGCCAGTCGCCGTTCTCCTCGCGCTCGAACCGGTGCGGCTCCTCGCCGCCCTCGCCGCTGTTCGACTTGCCGCCGAGCCGGTTCATCGCGATCGCCAGGGTCTCATGCGCCTCGGCGCTGATCGAGCCGAACGACATCGCCCCGGTCACGAACCGCGCGACGATCGCCGATACCGGCTCGACCTCGTCGATCGAGATGCCATCGCCTTCGACGATGCGCAGCAGGCCGCGCAGCGTGACGAGCGCCTTGTCCTCCTCGTCGCAGAGCTTCTCGAACTCGGCGAACCGCTCGCCGTCGCCGCGCCGCACGGAATCTTGAAGGGCCGCGATCGTCGCCGGGTTCCACTTGTGCAGCTCGCCGGTGCGCCGCCAGCGGTACTGCCCGCCGACCGGCAACAGCTCGGCGGTGGTCTCGAAGCCGCGCGCGTGCCGGATCAGCGCCTCGACGCCGAGCTCGGCGAGCGTGACGCCACCGATCCGCGACGGCGTGCCGGTGAAGTGCTGCTCGACCATGTCGCGATCGAGCCCGACTGCCTCGAAGATCTGCGCGCCGCGGTAGCTCTGCACCGTCGAGATGCCCATCTTGGACATCACCTTGAGCAGGCCCTCCTCGAGCGCGTGGATATAGCGATCCTCGGATCCGCCGCGCGCGCGCACGGTGTCGAGCGCGAGGTACGGGTTCACCGCCGCGGCGCCGTAGCCGATCAAGAGGGCGATGTCGTGGACCTCGCGCGCCTCGGCCGTCTCGATCACGATGCCGACCTGCATGCGGATGCCTTCGCGCACGAGGTGCTGCTGGACCGCCGACAGCGCGAGCAGCGACGGGATCGCCACGCGCCGCGCATCGACGCCGCGGTCGCTGAGGATCAAGACGTTCTGGCCGTCATCGATCGCGCGCACCGCATCGCGGCACAGCCGGTCGATCGCCTTCTCGAGCCACTTCGGTCCGGGCCCAAATGGAGCGGAGCCAGCGAACGCTGGCGAAGCGGGGTCGACCGGGGCGAGCAGCGACAACGTCGCCGTCTCGAACACGCCCTCGCTGGTCGCGCGGATCTTCGCGAGATCGGCCGCCGTGATGATCGGTCCGCGCAGGTGCAGCTGGTGGCACTGCTCGGGCGTCTCGTCGAACGTGTTGCCGTCGGGCCCCATCGTCGTCTCGAGCGACATCACGAGCGCCTCGCGGATCGGATCGATCGGAGGGTTCGTCACCTGCGCGAACAGCTGGTGGAAGTACGCAAACAGGTTCGGCGCGCGGTCGCTCAGCACGGCGAGCGGCGTGTCGGTGCCCATCGAGCCGACCGGCTCCTTGCCGGTCTGCGCCATCGCGTCGACGATCAGCTCGACATCTTCATCGGTGTAGCCGAACGCGCGCTGCAGCCGCAGTAGCTCCGCGCCCTCGATCGCCGCAGGCGCCGGTGCCTCGTCGAGCTCGTCGAGCTCGAACACGTTCTTCGCGAGCCACTTGCGGTACGGGAACCGGCCTGCGACGTCGTGCTTCAATTCGGCATCGTCGACGATCCGTCCCTCGACGGTATCGACCACGAACATCATCCCCGGCGTCAGCCGGCCCTTCTGGCGCACCTGGTCGGCCGGCACGTCGATCACGCCGGTCTCCGACGCGAGGATCACGCGGTCATCGCTCGTGATCGTCCAGCGCGCGGGCCGCAGCCCGTTGCGATCGAGTGTCGCGCCGACGAGCTGGCCATCGCTGAACACGATCGCCGCCGGTCCGTCCCACGGTTCCACGAGCGAGCCCGCGTAGCGATAGAACGCCTTGCGCTCCTCGTCCATCGCGTTGTTCCCCTCCCAGGCCTCGGGGATCATCATCATCATCGAGTGCGTCAGCGTGCGGCCGCCGAGCGTGAGCAGCTCGACCATGTTGTCGAACTGCGCCGAGTCACTCTTGCCGGGCACGATGATCGGGAACAGCCGCTCGAGCCCACCGGAGAACTTCGCCGAGCGCAGCTGCTTGCGCCGCGCCTGCATCCAGTTCGCGTTGCCGCGCAGCGTGTTGATCTCGCCGTTGTGCGCGATGTAGCGGAACGGCTGCGCGAGGTCCCAGGTCGGGAACGTGTTCGTCGAGAACCGCGAGTGCACCACCGCGATCGCGCTCTCGAGATCGTCGCGCTGCAGATCGAGAAAGAACTGCGGCAGCTGGCCGGGCAGCAACAGGCCCTTGTAGACGATCGTCTCGGTCGACAGACTCGCGACGTGGAAGTAGCCGGCCGGATCCGCGGTCCGTTCGCGCACGCGGTTCTCGGCGAGCTTGCGGATCACATAGAGCGTGCGCTCCCACGCGCTCGGCGGCACGCGCCGCATCCGCACGAACACCTGGCGGAACACCGGCATCACATCGCGCGCGACGCGTCCGACATGCCGCGCATCCACAGGAACATCGCGCCAGCCGAGCACGCGCTGGCCTTCTTCTTCGATCGCATGCTCGAGGATCCGCTCGCACGCGACGCGCATCGCCGGATCGGGCGGCAGGAACACGTTGCCGACCGCGAACCGCCGGTTCTTCGGCAGATCGAAGCCGAGCTGCTCGCCTTCGCCGCGCAGGAACCGCTCGGGCAGCTGGAGCAGGATGCCCGCGCCGTCACCGGTCTCGGGGTCGGCACCACACGCGGCGCGGTGCGAGAGCCGCCGCAGCACCTCGAGCCCCTGATCGACGATCGATCGCGAGCGCTCGCCCTTGATGTGCGCGACGAAGCCGACGCCGCAGGCGTCACGTTCCCCTGTCTTCAGCATGACGCGGTGAGTCTAGAAGATCGGGATGACAGTCGCTATGGAGAACGTAACTCGGGGGAACTCTTGAGCTCGGCGATGAGATCGGCCGCGCTGAGGACCTCCACTCCGGACGCCGTCCGCGGATCGAGCACGTAGCCGGTCGAGCCGGCCGGCAGCACGAGCTCGCGGGGCACGTCGATCACCGCGAGCCAGGTCGGCGCGGACACCGGCGGGATCGCGTTGGCTTTCCCATCGTTATCGGCGCCCGACATCAGCCGCGACAGCCGCGCCCGCGCGCTCTCGCCGTCGCGTCGCCGGTACATCGTGAACCCGCCGTCGCGCTCGCGGATGTACACGGTGTTCGCGCGCGCAGCCGCATGGATGCACGCGACGTCCCACATGGTCGGGCGCGCGGCCGCACCGAGCAGGTCTTCGAAGTCCTTGCCGATGTGCGCGAGCGCAGCGCGATAGCCGCCGACCTGGTGCATGTCCTCGCGCGCGGTGACGTGGACATCGAGCCAGCGCAGCCGGCGCTCGCCGAGATCGATCGTCAGCGGCACGGTCACAACGCTCTTGCCACGCAGATCGAAGCGCTGCGTGACCGCGCGCGGATCG